>Ga0265798_10000116_pt1 | contig 153355 bp, 142 predicted proteins | sample P3T30metagenome_FD_192430 | JGI IMG/M metagenome (GOLD analysis project Ga0265798, IMG submission 192430) | Plant litter microbial communities from East Loma Ridge, Irvine, California - P3 T30 | ecosystem: Environmental > Terrestrial > Plant litter > Unclassified | place: USA: California...
CGACCTCTCGCAGGAGTTCACGAACCTGATCGTCGCGCAGCGCGGCTTCCAGGCGAACGCCCGCATCATCACCACCAGCGACGAGGTGATCCAGGAGCTGTCGAACCTCAAGCGCTGATCCCATTCGCGGGGGACCCGAACCCCCGCATCGCGCCACGGCGCCGTCTCCTCGAGACGGCGCCGTTCCGCGTCTCGCCGCCGCCCCGGCCCGTCGCGCTCGGCGCGCTCGGCGCGCCCGTCGTGCTCCGCCGCTCATCGCTCCCGCCAGATGCCGAATGCAGTGAACGAGCGGATGCAGGGCGCCGCGAGCCCCGCGAGATCGGGCCTCGCGCATCCGGTCGTCGCGTCAGCCGCCCCGATTCACTGCATTCGGCACCGCCATCGGCTGCCGGAGCCGGCCGCCGTCGACCTGACGAGGGCTCGAGGCGTCGATCATGCCGCGAGCCGAGCGACGCAGCTCAGTCGGCCGGGGCGGCTTCCGGCTTCATCCAGAACGGCGAGTAGTGGTAGCCGTCGGGGTCGTCGAACTGGCGCTGGTACATGAACGGGTAGTCGTCGGTGTCGCCGATCCTGCCGCCCGCCGCGCCCGCGCGCTCGACGAGCTCGTCGACGGCCTCGCGGCTGCCGAGGTCGAAGGAGAGCGTGACCTTCGAGGGCATGCCGGGCCCGCCGATCAGCTCCTCGACGCCACCGACGCTCTCGTACATCGCCCGGCTGCCGAGCATGACGAACTGGTCGGGCGCGATCGCGAAGCAGGAGACCTCCGTCCCGGACATCTCCGGCACGAGGGACCAGCCGAGGGCGGTGTAGAAGGCGGTGGCTCGCTCGACGCTCTCGACCGGGCAGGTGATGGTGAGGCTCACGCGGTCAAGGGTCCTCAGCGAAGGGTCGGGGGTCAAGACCCTCGAGCCCCGGACGGGGGCGCCCCTCTCCTAACCGCGACCCTCCGCCGGTCGACAGTACGGAGTGCCTGCTATGGATGGCGGGCGAGCTTGGAGATCAGGATGATCATGGTCACGCGGCTGAACGGCAGCCGATTCGCGGTGAACCCGGACCTCGTCGCGCGCTTGCACGCGAGTCCGGACACGACCCTCGTGATGGTCGACGGCGTCAGCTACGTCGTCACCGAGACGCTTGACGAGGTGATCGACGAGATCGTCGCGTTCCGCGCCCGCGTCATCGCGATGGCGCGCCGCATCGAGGAGTCCGCCCCCACCGGCCCCGTGCCGCTGACGGTCGTGCCGGCCCTGCCGAAGGCGGAGGACGAGCGATGAGCCCCTCCACCATCATCGGCATCCTGCTCGCGCTGGGTGCGCTGTACGCCATGATCACGATGGAGGGCGCGCACGTCGAGGCGCTGCTCCTGCCGGCCCCGATGATCCTGGTCTTCGGCGCCACGATCGCCGTCGCGATCGCGAGCGGCACGATCGGCGACGCCAAGCGGGCCCTCTTCGCCTTGCCGAAGGCCTTCGTGGGCAAGGTCCTCCCTCCGGCCCAGACCATCGAGGCCATCGTCGGCTACGCCGAGCGCGCCCGCCGCGACGGTCTGCTGGCCCTCGAGCAGGAGGCCGCCGAGGTCGACGACCCGCTCATCAAGAACGCCCTGCAGAACATCGCCGACGGCACCGACGCCGAGGAGCTGCGCATCATCCTCGAGGACACGGTCGACTCGCGGATCCAGGAGGAGAAGAAGGGCGGCAAGTTCTTCATGCTCATGGCCGGCTACGCGCCCACCATCGGCATCGTCGGCACCGTCGTCTCGCTCACCCACGTGCTCGAGAACCTCGACAAGCCCGACGAGCTCGGCCACATGATCGCCGCGGCCTTCGTGGCGACCCTGTGGGGCCTGCTCAGCGCCAACTTCTTCTGGGCCCCGATCGGCGGCAAGCTCTCGCGCCTCGCCGAGCTCGAGGAGCAGCGCCTGGCCGTCGTCGTCGAGGGCATGCTCGCGGTGCAGGCCGGCAGCCAGCCGCGCGTGCTGGGGGAGCGCCTGCGGGCGATGCTCCCGCCGAGCGCGCAGCCCAAGCAGCAGAGCGAGGCGGCGTAGCCGTGGCCGGCATGCTGCGAGCGGATGCGGGGGTCGCCCCGTGAGCCGCCGGCGCGGCCGTCGCGGCGGCGGCGGGCACGGCGAGGGCGAGCACGACGGCCCCGACGAGCGCTGGGCCGTCTCCTACTCGGACATGGTGACGGTGCTCATGTGCCTCTTCATCGTGCTCTACGCGATCTCGACGGTCGACGACCAGAAGTACATCCAGCTCAAGAACTCGCTGGCCACCGGTTTCGGCCAGACGGAGACGAGCTTCGCCGACACGGCGACCGGCACCGTCGTGCCCGAGGACCTGGTCTCGGAGGACACGGAGAACCCGACGCCCTTCGACCTGGCGCTGCAGGAGGTCGAGGACTTCACCGAGCTGCGGGAGCGCATCTCGAGCACCCTCGTGGCCCAGGGCCTCGACAACACGGTGAGCTTCGAGCTCGACGACCGCGGTCTCACGGTGCGGCTCGTCGGCACGCAGACCTTCTTCGACAGCAACAGCAACAACCTCACGCCCACGGCGGAGTCGGTGCTGAACGGCATCGGCCACGAGCTGGCCGGTGCACGCTGGGAGGTCGCGGTCGAGGGGCACGCCGACTTCCGCGCCTCCGCCGCGCCCTACGCCACCAACTGGGAGCTCTCGGCGGCCCGCGCCACCGAGGTCGTGCGCTACCTGGTCGAACGCGCCGGGCTGCCCTCGAACCGGGCCGGCGCGATCGGCTACGGCGACGCCCGCCCGCTCATGGAGGGCGACGGTGCCGAGGCGATGGCTGCGAACCGGCGCACCGACATCGTGGTCTTCTCGGACCAGCCGGAGGACGTGCGCGCGCTGTTCGGCGCCGCCCAGGAGTACCTCATCCAGCAGGAGGCCGGCGCCGCGCCGAGCGAGCCCGCGCCCGCGGAGACCCACGCGGAGGAGGCCTCCGGAGGCCACTGACGACCCGCACCCCCGAACGCGGGCTCCACCGGACGCTAACCCGAGCGCTCCGGGGGTCGATAGTGCCCTGCGTGACGGACGAGGAACGCGTGATCGAGGTGTACGACTTCAGTCGACCCACCACGCTCGCGCGGCACCAGTCGCGCGTGCTCGAGGTCGCCTTCGAGACCTTCGCGCGCCAGTGGGGCACCGAGCTGACCGCCAAGGTGCGCGTCATGTCGCAGGTCGGCTTCGGTCAGCTCACCGTGCAGACCTACGACGCCTTCGCGGCGTCGCTGCCGTCGATCACGGCCATGGTGCTGCTCGACCTCGAGGGCCAGTCGGCGCGCGCCGTCATCCAGTTCCCGACCGCCGCGGCGCTCGGCTGGATCTCGTCGATGCTCGGCGGCTCGGGCGTCGTCGCCCCGCCGGACCGGCGCTTCACGCCGATCGAGCAGTCGCTCATCCGCAACCTCATGGACGACGCGATCGAGGACCTCGAGTACTCCTTCGGAGCCCTGCTCACCGACAACGTGTCGATCGACTCGATCCACTACAACTCGCAGTTCGCCCAGGCCGCCGCGCCCAGCGACCTCATGCTCGTCGCCGAGTTCGAGGTGCGCGTGGGCGACAGCTCCTCGCCCGCGACCGTCGCCCTGCCGCTCGGCGCGGTGCTGCCGCGCCTCGGCAACGCCAACGCCGTCGAGAAGATCGCGGATGCGCCGGAGCGCCTGCGCGAGCACCTCGACTGGGCGCCCGTCGAGGTCGCGCTGCGCCTCGCACCGCTCACCGTCACGCCCCGCACGATCCTCGACCTCGCGGTCGGCGACGTGCTCTCCCTGCCCCATGCCCAGCACCGCCCGTTCGAGGTGAGCGTGCACGGCACGTCCATCGCCCGGGCCGCCGCCGGCGCCGTCGGAAGCCGACTCGCCGGAGTGATCGTCGACACCGAGGAGTCATCGTGACCGTCGTCACCGCCAACTCGACCGCAGCAGCGGCCGAGGCGCTCGCGCAGTCCCTGCCCATCGCAGGCGTGACCGCGAGCGCCGCCGCGCGCCCCCGCGGTCTCGCGAGCCAGGCCGCGAACGCCGTGGTCGCCTCCTTCGTGGGCGCCACGAGCGCCGACCTGGGCCTCGTGCTCAAGGACCCGCTCAGCATCGAGGGCCTCGACGGCGGCGACAGCCTGCCGCTCGAGACCATCCTGCGCCCCGCGCTCGAGGCCGCCGTCGACACGCTCGGCGCGGGTGTGCTCGGCGAGGTGCGACGCGACGACGCGAGCGCCCTGATGGCGGATGCGCAGGCCGGCTTCTTCGAGCTGCGCACCGCGCTCGGCGTGGTCGGCTGGCTCGCCGTGCGGCTGACCGCCCACGCGGAGCCGGGCCACGAGCTCGCGGCGAGCCCGGCGGATGCGATGGACCGCCTGGCCCGCATCAACGACGTCGAGATGGTGCTGACCGTCGAGATCGGCCGCACCCGCATGCCGGTGCGCAGCGTGCTCGGCCTCGAGCCCGGCGCCGTCGTCGAGCTGGACCGCTCGGCCGGCGCGCCCGCCGACATCCTGCTCAACGGCCGCCGCATCGCCCTCGGCGAGATCGTCGTCGTCGACCAGGACTACGCCGTGCGGGTCACCAAGATCCTCGACGTGCAGGAAGGGCTGCGCTGAGCGTGGACACCCTCCTCATCGTCCTGCGCGTCGCCCTCTCGCTGGGCGTCGTCGTCGGGCTGCTCTGGTACGTGCAGCGGCGCATCCTGCGCGGCCGTGCCGGGCGTCCCGCGAACCCGCTGCAGGTGCGCGGGCGCCAGGGCGTGGGCTCGAAGGCATCGGTCGTGGTCGTCGACCTCGACGGCCAGCGCTTCCTGCTCGGCGTGACCGAGCACAGCGTCAACCTGCTGCACAGCAGCGAGGCGCCGGCCGAGGAGCCGAGCAACGTCGCCGACTTCTCCCAGAAGCTCGAGCGCGCCCAGCAGGAGCAGAGCCTCGCGAGCGCCATCGCGCCCGCGCCGGTCGCCGGCGGAGCCCTGCACGGCTCGATCCTCGCCGCGTCCACCTGGCGCCAGGCCGCCCGCGCGATCAAGCAGCTGCGATGACGGCCGCGAACCCCGCGCGTCGGCTGCTCCTCGGCTCCGCCCTCGCGCTGCTCGGCGGCGCGCTCCTGGCGGTGCTCGCGGCCGCCGCGCCCGCATCCGCTCAGACGGGCACCGACGCGCTGAACCTCGGCGGCGTCAGCGTCGAGGTCAACGGCCCGAACGGCACGCCGTCGCAGTCGATCGTCACGCTGCTCGCGGTCACCCTCATCGGCGTCGCGCCCTCGCTCATCATCATGATGACCTCGTTCACGAAGATCTTCGTGGTGCTCGCGATGACCCGCAACGCGCTCTCGCTGCCCACCGTGCCGCCGAACCAGGTGCTCGCCGGGCTCGCGCTCTTCCTCTCGCTGTTCATCATGAGCCCCGTCATCACCGAGATCAACGAGACCGCGATCCAGCCCTACCTGGCCGGCGAGATGGACGTCACGACCACCTTCGAGACCGCCACCGGCCCGCTGCGCGAGTTCATGCTCGGGCTCACCCGGCAGGAGGACCTGGCGCTCATGACCCGCGCCGCCGGCCTCGAGAACCCGGCCACGCAGGACGACGTGAGCCTGGCCCAGCTGGTGCCGGCGTTCATGATCAGCGAGCTGCGCGCGGCGTTCATCATCGGCTTCGTCATCTTCGTGCCGTTCCTCGTCATCGACCTCGTGGTCTCCGCGGCGCTGATGTCGCTCGGCATGATGATGCTGCCGCCCGTCATGATCTCGCTGCCCTTCAAGATCCTGCTCTTCATCCTCGTCGACGGCTGGGGCCTCATCGTGACCGCCCTCGTGCAGAGCTACGCGGGGGCGACCTGATGGACACCTCGAGCGTGCTCGACATCGCCATGCAGGCGATCCTCATGGGCGCCAAGCTCAGCGCCCCCATGCTCGTGACCGCGCTCGTGGTCGGCTTCGCGATCTCGCTGCTGCAGTCGATCACGCAGGTGCAGGAGGTCACGCTCTCCTTCGTGCCGAAGATGGTCGCCGTCTCGGCAGCCCTCGTCATCGCCGGCAACTGGATGATCACCGAGATGGTGAGCTTCACCACGCAGCTCTTCGAGCGCATCCCCGGCCTGCTCGGCACGGTCTGAGGCCCCGATGACCCTCGCGATCAACCTCGGCTGGCTGGAGGCCTTCGGGCTCTCCGCCGTGCGCATGGTCGCGTTCCTCGTCATCGCGCCGCCCTTCTCGACGGGTGCCTTCCCGCTCCGGGTCAAGGGCATGCTCGCCGTCGGCCTGGCGCTCGCCGTCTCGCCGCGCGCCGCCGAGCAGTACGTGCAGGGCAGCCCCGGCGACTTCCTCGTCGCACTCGTGCTCGAGCTCATCGCGGGCGCCCTGCTCGGCTTCCTCGTCTTCGTCGCCTTCTCCGCGGTGCAGTCCGCCGGCAGCCTCATCGACCTCTTCGGCGGCTTCTCGCTCGCGCAGGGCTTCGACCCGCAGTCCATGGTCAACGGCGCCCAGTTCGCCCGGCTGTTCCAGATGACCGCGATCGCGCTGCTCTTCGCCTCCGGCGGGTACCTGCTCGTGATGGGCGGCCTCATCCGCTCCTTCGAGGCGATCCCGGTGGGCTCGGCGCTCACGGCGGCGGTCACGGGTCCGCTGCTCATCCAGGGCACCGGGCAGATGCTGCTCGCGGCCGTGCAGATCGCCGGCCCCCTCATCGTCGTGCTCTTCCTGGCCGACGTCGGCATGGGCTTGCTCACCCGCGTCGCCCCGGCGCTCAACGCCTTCGCCCTGAGCTTCCCGCTCAAGGTGCTGCTCACCCTCGTGCTCGCGGTCACCACCTTCGTCGGCCTGCCCGCCATCGTCGAGTCGCTCACCGGCGACGCGCTCGAGCTGATGGGGGGTGTCCGCTGATGTCCGACTCCTCCGAGGAGAGAACCGAGCAGGCGACCGACAAGCGGATGCGCGAGGTGCGCCGCGACGGCAAGCTCTCGCGCAGCCAGGACCTCTCCGCCTGGGTCGGCATCGGCGCGGTCGCCGCGATGCTGCCGGCGGTCGTGCAGAACGCCGCCGACGGCGGCACCGACCAGCTGCTGAACATCCCGCGCATCATCGCCCAGCCCGACCCGCAGGTGGCCGTCGAGATGCTCGGCGAGGGGCTCGGCACCGTCCTCGGGCTCATCGCCCCGATCCTCGCCGTGGTGGCGGTCATCGCGGTGGCCGCGGCCTTCGTGCAGGGCGGCATCCACCTCAAGCAGATGAAGGGCCGCTTCGACCAGTTCAACCTGGTCAACGGCATGAAGCGCACCTTCGGCGGCCAGGCGCTCTGGGAGGGCGTGAAGGCCCTGTTGAAGACCGCGGTCGTCGGCGGCGTGCTCGCCATCGTGGTCACCGGGCTCATGCCCACGCTCGCCTCGAGCGCCTCCCTGCCGCTCTCCGCGGTCATGAACGTGGCCTCCGGCGGCGTCGCCTCGCTGCTGCAGGCCGGGGTGCTCGCCGGGCTCGCGCTCGCGGTGTTCGACATGCTCGTCATCGCCCGCCGCAACCGCAAGCACACCCGCATGACCAAGAAGGAGGTGCGCGACGAGTCGAAGAACAGCGAGGGCGACCCGCTGATCAAGTCGCAGCGCCGCGCCCGTCAGCTGGCCATGAGCCGCAACCGCATGATCGCCTCGGTGGCGGATGCGGACGTGGTCGTCGTCAACCCCACCCATTACGCCGTCGCCCTCAAGTACGAGGCCGGCAAGAGCGCGCCGCGCGTCGTCGCCAAGGGCGTCGACGAGATCGCCCGTCGGATCCGCGAGAAGGCCGACGAGTCGGGCGTGCCGATGGTGCGGGAGGTCGGCCTGGCCCGCGCGCTGCACGCGTCCTGCGAGATCGGCCACGAGATCCCGGCCGAGCTCTACACCGCCGTCGCCAAGCTGCTGGCCTTCGTCATGGCGCTGCAGCGCCGCGGCGGCGCGTCCGGCATCCAGACCATGGCCCCCGCACTCACCGGAGGAGAATCATGACCGCTCGAATGAGGCTGCTGCTCGGGGCGCTCGCCGTGCCGATCGGCGTGGTCGGCATCATCCTGCTGCTCGTCGTGCCGGTGCCCGCGCCGCTGCTCGACGTGCTCATCATCGTGAACATCCTGTTCGCGCTCGTCATCCTGCTCACCACGATGTTCGCGAAGCGCCCGCTCGACTTCTCGGTCTTCCCGTCGCTGCTGCTCGTGGCCACGCTGTTCCGCCTGGGCCTCAACGTCGCCTCCACCCGCCTGGTGCTGGGTGACGGCTACGCGGGGCAGGTCATCGAGGCGTTCGGGCACGTCGCGGTCGGTGGGTCGATCGTGATCGGCGCGGTCGTGTTCCTCATCCTCATCGTCATCCAGTTCGTGGTCGTCACGAAGGGCGCCGAGCGCGTCGCCGAGGTCGGCGCCCGCTTCACCCTCGACGCCATGCCCGGCAAGCAGATGGCGATCGACGCCGAGCTCAACGCGGGCATGATCAGCGAGCAGCAGGCCAAGGAGCGCCGCGCCGAGGTGGCGGCCGAGGCCGACTTCTACGGCGCGATGGACGGTGCGTCGAAGTTCGTCAAGGGCGACGCGATCGCCGGCATCATCATCATCATCATCAACGTCGTGGGCGGCATCGCCCTCGGCATGCTGCAGCGCGGCATGGAGATCGGTGAGGCGGTCGAGACCTACACGCTGCTGACCATCGGCGACGGCCTGGTCACCCAGATCCCCGCCCTGCTCATGGCCGTCGCGACGGGCATGATCGTCACGCGCTCCACCTCCGACCAGGAGATGAGCTCGCAGGCGTCGAAGCAGCTCGCCCAGTCGCAGATGGCGCTCATGATCGCGGGCTGCGCGGCGCTCGTCATGGCGCTCATCCCCGGCATGCCGCCGATCCCGTTCATCGCCGTCGGCGCCGGGCTCATCATCGCCAGCCGCCGCATCGCATCCGCCGAGAAGAAGGCCGCGGCGGCGCAGCGCATCGCCGAGGCCATGCCGCCGGCGCCCACGGGCGACAGCACCGAGGACCTCATCGAGCAGATGCGGGTGCACGCGCTGGAGATCCAGCTCGCCCCCGACCTCGTCGACCTCGTCAGCGGCCAGAGCGACGACCTGCTCGGCCGGGTCAAGGCGCTGCGCCGCACGATCGCAGGCGAGCTCGGCGTCGTCGTGCCCGCCGTGCGCACCCGCGACAGCATCGAGCTGCCGCGCTCCACCTACGCGATCCGCGTCGCCGGCGTCGAGGTCGGCCGCGGCACGGCGCCCTCGGGCCGCCTGCTCGCCCTCGGCGACGGCCTCGACGACGTGCCCGGCCAGGCCACGATCGAGCCCGTCTTCCAGCTCGCCGGCAAGTGGGTGCCCGCCGAGATGCGGCACGCCGCCGAGATGGCCGGCGCCACGGTCATCGACCGCGTCTCCGTCATCGTCACGCACCTCTCCACGGTCATCACGCAGAACGCCGCGCGCCTGCTCAGCCGCGAGGACGTGCGGGTGCTCACCGAGGGCGTCAAGCAGGTCAACCCGTCCGCCGTCGACGAGCTGGTGCCCAACCTGCTCTCGCTGGCCGAGGTGCAGCGGGTGCTGCAGGGGCTGCTCGCCGAGCGGGTGGCCATCAACGACCTGCCGCGCATCTACGAGGCGCTGTCGCTGCGGGCGAAGCAGTCGAGCGACCCCGAGGGCCTCGTCGAGGCCGCACGGTCGGCGCTCGGCCCGGCGCTCGTCGCCAAGCACCTCGACGACGGCGTGCTGCGCGTCGTCATGATCGACCCCGCGCTCGAGCAGTCGATGCTCGAGGGGCTGCGGCCCAGCGAGCAGGGCACCCAGATCGTGCTCGACCCGAGCCGCATCGAGCAGGTCATCGCGGCGCTGGCCGATACCATCCGGTCGGTCGACGCCCGCGGCATCGCGCCCGTGCTCGTCTGCGCGCCCGCCCTGCGCCCGGCCGTGCGCCGTCTCGCGGGCACCCAGGCCGAGGGCGTCGCCGTGCTGTCGTACCAGGAGGCCACGAGCGCCGGCAGCCAGATCGAGACCGTCGGGGTGGTGCGTGTCCCCGAGACGATTGCGGCTTGACGCCCCCTCGCTCGTCGAGCTGACCGCGCGCGTCGAGCGGGAGTACGGGCCGCGCGCCCGCATCCTCAGCGCCGAGCGGGTGACCGTCGGGGGGCTCCGCGGGCTCTTCGCCAAGTCCTACTTCGAGGCCGAGGTCGAGATCGCCGATGAGCCGGGCGGCCCCGCCGTCGCGATGCCGGTGCCGAGCTCCCCGGCGGCCTCGCCGACCGCGGGCGCGCCGGTCGGCCTCGACGCGCTGCTCGACCAGGCGGAGCGGGCGGAGGAGCGGATGCACGCGGGCCTGCGCGACGACGCCGTGCGCGAGCCCGCCCCGCAACCCACCCACGTCTCCACCGAGCGCCCGGACTTCGCCAGGCTGCTCGACGAGATCGTCGCCGTCACCGCGCCCGAGCCGCCGCAGGCGCCGGTGCCGACGGTGCGCACGGCGCCGGGCGACGTCGTGCTCGTCGTGGGCCTCGGCGCGGTCGCGCTCGCGGTGGCGCGCACGATGGCCGCGACCACCGGCGGCCGCCTCGCCGTCTCCGGCGCGATCGAGGAGGCGGGGCTGCCGCGTGTCGACGATCGGCGCACGGGCAGCGCCTTCCGCGCCGACGGCGTGCAGCACGCCCGCGGCGGCATCGTCGCGGCCGGCCTGCCCGCGGCCCTGCCGGTCGATCCGGCACGGCTCGAGGGGCTGCGCGGGGTGCCCGCCGACCAGGTGTGGCTCGTCGTCGACGCCGGCCGCAAGCCCGAGGACACCGCCCGCTGGGTCGGCGCCGTGGCCGCGGTCGTGCCGGTCGACGCCCTCGCCGTGGTCGGCCTCGCCGGCACCGCCAGCCCCGGCACCGTCAACGAGCTGCGCATCCCGGTCGGCTGGGTCGACACGGCCCCGGCGACGTCGCCGATGCTGTAGCCGGGCGCATTCGCCCCCCCCGGGGAAACACCCGCCCGCCTTCGAGCGGGCACGACGCGAGCCGATACGCTGGTCGGATGCTGGTGCTGACGCGCAAGCCCGGGGAGCGGGTTCTGATCGGCGATGACATCGTCGTCACGATCATCGAGTCGCGCGGCGACGGCGTGCGCATCGGCATCGACGCCCCGCGCGGCGTGCGCATCCACCGCGAGGAGGTGCTCAAGGCGGTCACCGAGGCCAATCAGGCCGCGAGCCGCCCGCAGGAGAGCGCCAAGGACGCGGAGGCGCGCCTGCGTGCCGCGCTCGGCCTGCCCGAGCCGGCCGCGGCCGCGCAGCCCGAGAACCCGGCTCAGCCCGAGTCCTGAACTCCGCCGCGCATCCGTCCGGCCATACTGAGCGGATGACCGCCCCGACCCCGCGACACCTGGTCGTCGCCGTCAACCCCGCAGCCTCCTTCGGCAGCCGCCGCGCCACGGGCGACCTCGTCGTGCGCGCCCTCGAGGCCGCCGGCCACCGCGTCAACCGCGTGCTCGAGCCGAGCATGGAGCAGCTCGAGCGGCGGTGCCGCGAGCTGCTCGCCGACGAGCCCCTCGACGCCCTCGTCGTCGTCGGCGGCGACGGCATGGTGCACCTCGCCGCGGGGCTGCTCGCCGGCACCGGGGTGCCACTGGGCGTCGTGCCGAGCGGCACGGGCAACGACTTCGCGCGCGGGCTCGGCATCCCGCTCGGCGAGCCGCAGCAGGCGCTCGACGTGCTGCTCGAGGCGCTCGGGCGCCCGGCGCGCACCATCGACGCCGGGCTCATCCGCTTCGACGGCGCGGCACCCGAGCGCTGGTTCGCCGGCGTGCTGTCGGCCGGCTTCGACTCGGCGGTCAACGAGCGGGCGAACGCGCTGCGCTGGCCGCGGGGCCGCCAGCGCTACAACGTGGCGATCCTCATCGAGCTGCTGCGTCTGCGCCCGCGCCGCTACGCGCTCGTGGTCGACGGCCAGCCGCGCTCGGTCGAGGCGCTGCTCATCTCAGTCGCGAACAACACCTCCTTCGGCGGCGGCATGCTCATCACGCCGAAGGCACTGCTCGACGACGGGCTGCTCGACCTCTTCATCGTCGCGCCGATGAGCCGGCTGTCGTTCCTGCGCATCTTCCCGCGCGTCTTCGCCGGCACGCACGTGGGCGACCGGCACGTGAGCATCGAGCGGGTGCACCGGGTGCGCCTCGAAGCGGATGCGGTGGGCTACGCCGACGGCGAGCGCGTCGGCCCGCTGCCGCTCGACGTGCGCGTGGAGCCGGGCGCCTTGCGCGTGCTCGCGCCGCCCGCATCGGAGCCGGCCGGCCGCTGAGGGGCCGGGCCGCGTTCCCAGCGGACGACCGGACGCAGCTCCGGATCACGGAGGAGCGGCTGCGACACGCCCGGGATTCACCCCGCGATTTGGCGGCTTCTCGTGCCCCGTGCCATACTCATTGAGTTGTCGCGAGACGGAAACGCCTCGCAAGACCGGCCCCATCGTATAGCGGCCTAGTACGCTGCCCTCTCACGGCGGTAACGCGGGTTCGAATCCCGCTGGGGTCACCGACAACACGAAAGCCCCCGGAGTCCTGCTCCGGGGGCTTTCGTCGTTTCCGGGTGCCCGCGAGCGGGCGTTGCGCCGGCAGGGAGGCCGGCGCGCGCCCGGCTCAGGGCTCGCGGTCGAAGAGCTCCCATAGCGCGAGCAGCCCCGCGTCGAGCGCGTCGGCGGCGCGACGCTCCTCCTGCGCGTGAGCGCGCCCGAGTGAGAACACCCCGGCGGGTTCGAGCTGCGCCGCGAGCGGCACCGCCTCGGCGATCGCCGCAGTCGCGGTCAGGGCGTCGAGGTGCTCGCCGAGCAGATCCTGCACCGCCTCGGCCCGGCGAGCGTGACCGGAGGCGCCGAAGCCGGGCAGCCCGCGGGCGGCCTCGACCACGTAGCGCAGGCGCTTGGCCGCCTTGCGGGCGTCGTGCAGCGCCTCCCGCGAGCTGGCCGGTCCCGGAGCGTCGTCGTAGCGCACGGCGGCGCGGCGCACGCGGCGGTGCTCGCGCCGCATCCGCTCGCGCAGCGCCTCCTTCGCCCGCGGGTGCTCGACGTCGTCGCGCGGCGTCAGCGCCTCGAGCGCGTCGAGCAGTGCGAAGTACTCGTCGCCGTCGAGGGCGGCGACCGCGGCCTCTCGGGTGGTCTCCTCGCGGTCGGCGGCGAGCCGCAGCAGGTGCTCGACCGCGGGGCCCTCGGGCTCCTCGGCGACCGCGGCGGTCAGCCGCTCGCGCAGCACCTCGGCGTCGCGGGCGCCGCTCAGCGCCCGGCCGAGGTCGCGCAGCCCGTCGCGCAGGGCGTCGACCGACTCGGCGTCGTAGGCGGGGGCCACGGCGCCCAGCAGCGAGCGCAGGCGCCGCGCGGTCGTGCGCAGCTGGTGCACCGCATCCGTCTCGCCCCGGCGCACCGACTCGTCGAGGGCGACCAGTCGGGCGACCAGCGCGCCGACGCCGCCGGCGGCGAAACGGTCGAGGCGGGCTTTCGCCCCGAGCGCAGCGGATGCGCCCTGCCGGCTCGCCGGCACCGCGGCCCCCAGCGCGCGCGCCACCTTGGCGACGCTGCCCGAGACCGACGCCCCGGCGGCGAGCACCCGCTCCTCGACCGCGTCGAGCAGCGCGTCGTCCTCGGAGCCCGGCGCCAGCTCGACCTCCCACTCGCGCCACGAGCTGGGCTCGCCGTGGCGAGGCGTCGCGGTCACGTGGTCGTCGACGACCTCGGCGAGCAGGCCGCCGTCGGCGTCGCGCAGCAGCAGCGCCCGGCGCAGCACCGCGAGGGTCGCGATCGCCTCGACGGCGCGGCCGCGCACGAGGCCGCGCAGCGGGTCGAGCAGCTCGGCCGGGGGTGCGCCGAGCTCGGCATCGGCGGAGGCGCCCGCGTCGTCGAGTGGCAGGCGGTGCTCCACGCGCCCGCGTCCGTCGCCGCTCGTCTTCACGTGCCAGCCGGCGTCCGGGCCGCCGGTGCGACGGCGCAGCACGACGCCGCGACGCGCCAGGGCGAAGTCGGCGGTGTCGAGGTAGACGGTGACGAGCTCGCGCACCCCCTCGTCCTCGACGGCCGCTACGGCCGGGGTGACGCCCACGAGGTCGGGCAGCGCCGCGGCCTCCTCGACGTCGTACTTCCGCTCGATCTCGATGCCGGTGCTCGCGCTCATCCGTCCTGTCTACCGTGCGAGACCGGGGGAGCGGTGCGCATCCGCCGCGACATGGGGAGTGCTCCCCGCATCCGGGGGCCGCGTCGCCCGCTAGCATTGAGCCGCGCCGGGCACCGCCCGGCTCCCGCGCCGCCCGCTCTCGCAGGGCCGGCGCGACGTCAACGGGTCGAGGGGTGCCATTGGTCGCTGTGCCGGAGGTGTCGTTCGAACTGCCGAACGGCTCCGTGACATTCTCGGTGAGCGCCGCCACCGACCTGGGGTCCGTGCGGCGGGTGAACGAGGACAGCCACTTCGTGCTGCCCCCGGTCGTGCTCGTCGCCGACGGCATGGGCGGCCACGCCTACGGCGACCGCGCCAGCCAGGCCGTGGTCGAGGTGTTCGGCGAGCGCATCCGCTCGAACGGGCCGACCGATCCCGACACCGTGCTCGGGGCGATCCGCGAGGCGAACGAGCGCATCCACGCGATCCGGGGCCCCGGCGGCGAGCAGGCGCTCGCCGGCACGACCCTGGCCGGCCTCGCCTTCGTCACGACGGGCGAGCCCGAGCGCAACCTCTGGATGGCCTTCAACATCGGCGACTCCCGCGTCTACGCGTGGTCGGACACCGGCCTGCAGCAGGTCACGGTCGACCACTCGGCGGTGCAGGAGCTCTTCGAGATCGGCGCGATCACCCACGCGCAGATGGCCACCCACCCCGAGCGCAACATCATCACCCGCGCGGTGGGCGTCGACACCGAGGTCGACGCCGACGTCTGGCTGCTGCCGGCCGGCGGTCTGCAGAGCTTCCTGATCTGCTCCGACGGGCTCACCAAGGAGCTCGACGACCACCTGATCGCCAAGGCGATCCTCGAGTTCGAGCGCGAGCACCCGGGCGACGAGCTCGACGGGCTCGCCGAGCTGCTCGTCGCGGCCGCGGTCGAGGCCGGCGGCTCCGACAACGTGACGGTCGTCGCGGTGCGCTCGCGCCTGCACGGCGATGGCGGCGACGAGGACCGGTCGATGGACACGGCGGAGGTGCTCGAGCACCTCGAGCAGACACTGCCCAGAGACGAAGCGAGGGGATGAGATGACCGCGACGCACTACCGGCACACCGACGGGGGCGGCTGGTTCGCCCTCGTGCACGACGGCCGCGCCCTGCTCGTCGAGGCCTCGCCCGAGCGCGCGCTCGAGCTGTGGCCGGCGCTCCTCGAGAGCGCCGACGCCCTGCTCGACCGCCTCACCGCGGGCGGCCTCTCCGCGGTGCCCTCCTTCGCCTTCGCCGAAGCGGATGCGCAGGGCGGCCTGCGCACCATCCTCCGCGGCCCCGTCGCCGCGACCGTCTCCTCCGCGGGCGGCAGCGCCGAGCGCAGCGGCGCCGGCGTCGCGACCTGGCGGGAGGATGCGGATGCGTCCGCCGCCGCCGTGCAGCTGCGCCGCGCGGACGCCGCCGCCGTCTCCACGGCCGGGCTGCTGCCGATCGTCTCGGGCATCGTGGCGACGGATGCGCTGGAGCTCGACGTGACCGCGTCCGCTCCGGCTCCGATCCCGGCGCCGACGGTCATCCCCGCCGCGCCCGTCGTCGCGCAGCCGGAGCCCGTCGACTCGCAGCCGCTCGCGCCCATCCCGAACGCGCCCGAGGAGATCGCGCCGGAGCCGGTTCCCGCCGCGCCCTCGGTCGCCCCCGCGCCTCCGGTGCCCGCTGCCGAGCCGCTGATCATCCCCGCGCCCGCGCCGATCCCTGCGGCCCAGACTCCCGTCGAACCGTCGGAGGACGAGGTCCTCGACGACGCGATCGACGAGCGCACCTCCGTCATCCCGCGCCGACAGCCCACCGAGCAGGCGCTGCCCGAGCAGACCTTCCTGCCGGAGCAGACCATCCTTCCCGCCGCCGCGGAGGGGTCCACGGCCGACGACGAGCAGGACGACCTGCTCGACGCGACCATCGTGAGCCCGTCCCGAGCCGGCTCCGAGCCGACCGCCGCCGAGCCGGCCCCCACCGAGCGCTTCGGTGTGCCCGCCGAGGGCGATCACGACGGGCACACGGTCATGGCCGAGGATCTCGCCGAGCTGCGCGCCCGACGCCGCGAGCACGGCGCGGCCGCCCCGGCCGCGGTCCCATCGCCGTCACTGCACCTGCTGCGCTTCGACGGCGTCGTCGAAGCGCTCGATCAGCCGGTGCTCGTCGGCCGCGCGCCCAGCGTCAGCCAGGTGCCCGGCGGCCGAATCCCGCGGCTCGTCACGGTCACCTCGCTCGGGCAGGACATCTCGCGCAACCACGTGCAGTTCGCGGTCGAGGGCGGCACGGTCGTCGTCACCGACCTGCACTCGCGCAACGGCACCCACGTGATCCTGCCGGGCAAGAGCCCGCAGAAGCTGCGTCAGGGCGAGCCGACCGCGGTCATCGTCGGCACGGTGATCGACCTCGGCGGCGGGGTCGTCTTCACCGTGAGCGAGGACTGATGCGGCGCGCGCCGTCGACGCCGCCGGTCATCCCGGGCTTCGAGGTCGTCCGACTGCTGGGCTCCGGCGGCTTCGCCGACGTCTTCCTCTACGAGCAGCAGCTGCCGCGCCGCCAGGTCGCCGTCAAGGTGCTGCTCACCGAGGAGCTCACCGAGGCGAATCGGGCCGCCTTCGTCGCCGAGGCGAACCTCATGGCGCAGCTCAGCGCACATCCCTACATCGTCTCGATCTACCACGCCGACGTCGCGCCGGACGGACGGCCGTACCTGATCATGGAGTACTGCTCGGGCCCCAACCTCGGCGAGCAGTACAAGCAGCGGCCCTTCTCGGTGGTCGACGCGCTGCGGGTCGCGATCCGCGTCTCCAGCGCCGTCGCGACCGCGCACCAGGCCGGCATCCTCCACCGCGACATCAAGCCCGCCAACGTGCTCACGAACAGCTTCGGGTGGCCCGCCCTCACCGACTTCGGCATCGCCTCGCAGCTCGAGGAGCTGCCCGTGCACACGACGACGCTCGGCCGGGGAGGGCTCGAGGCGACCGCGACGGGCGCCGACAGCAACCAGGCGATCGGCATGTCGATCCCGTGGTCGCCGTCCGAGATGTTCGAGGACGATCCACGACCGGATGTGCGCAGCGATGTCTTCTCGCTCGCCGCGACCGTGCACACGCTGCTCGCCGGCCGCACGCCGTACGAGGTCCGCGGCCGCTCGAACGGCACCCTCGACCTCGTGGGCCGGATCGAGCGCGGCCAGATCACCCCGTTCGAGCGCACCGACCTGCCGCGCTCGCTCGTGGCGGTGCTGCAGAAGGCGATGTCGGTCGATCGCGCTCAGCGCTTCGACACCGCCGTGGACTTCGCCCGGGCGCTGCAGCGCGTCGAGCTCGAGCTCGGCTACGCGCCGACCGCCATCGACGTGCCCAACCTGTTCGTGCCGGAGCCGGAGCGCGGTCCCGTCGGCGGCGAGGACGAGACGCGCGTGCGCTCCGTCGCGACGATCGATGCGCAGCCCGTCGCACCCCCGGTCCAGGAGTCGCCGGCCCGGTCCCCGCAGGGCGAGCAGCCCACCGTCGTCCGCTCGGTGCAGCAGGTCGCCCAGCAGCAGCCCGGGCCGGAGCAGGCGCCCATCGACGAGAGCACCGTCATCCGCTCGAGTGCTGCGCCTCAGCAGCAGCCGGCTCCTGAAGCGCCGCGCTCGAGGCGCGGGCTCATCGCGACGCTCGTCGCGGGCGCTGCCGTCCTGCTGATCGGCGGCGCCGTCACGGTCGGCGTGCTGCTGAACGGCGCAACCCCGGACCCCGAGCCGACGAGCGCCACGGCGGTGGATCCCGATGGACAGAGCGCGGTCGGCCCGCTCACCCCGGCTCCGGAGCTCGCCGCTGCGACGTACGCCCCCGGCGACCCGACGGCGTCCTTCGAGGTGCTCAACCCCGAGTTCGAGGAGGACGACCGCTTCCGCTGGCAGCGCGTCGACGTGCCCGAGAGCATCGCGGGCGGTGCGCGCCTCATCGAGGGCTCGAGCGAGTCCGCGACGATCACCGTCGAGGGCGTCGAGGGCGCCGCGACGGTCTGCGTGAAGGTCTGGGTCATCCGCGACGGCGCCGCGAGCGCGAACCCCCTGGAGGTGTGCGCACCGTGAGCGGTCTCAAGCTGGAGTTCGTCGGCGAGTGGTTCACGATCGACGAGGGCACCGAGTTCTTCATCGGCCGGGAGGCCGACCTCGTCGTCGACGACAACCCGTACCTCCACCGCCGCTTCCTGCGCATCCACAGCGAGGCCGGGCTCTGGTGGCTGAGCAACGTCGGCAACCTGCTCTCGGCGACCGTCACCGACGCCTCCGGTCAGGTGCAGGCATGGCTGGCTCCGGGTGCGCGACTGCCGATCGTCTTCGAGCGCATGCACATCATGTTCAGCGCCGGCTCGACCACCTACGACCTCACCGTGCACGCCGAGAGCGACGTCTTCACGACCTCGCAGCTGCGGGCCGACGAGATCGGGCAGACCACGATCATGCCGGTCACGCTCACGACCACGCAGCGCATGCTCATCGTCTCGCTCGCCGAGCACGTGCTGCAGCAGGACCTTCCCGGCCGTGGCGAGATCCCCACCTCCGCCCAGGCCGCCGAGCGGCTCGGCTGGAGCATGACGACGTTCAACCGCAAGCTCGACAACGTCTGCGACAAGCTCGACAAGATCGGCGTCGCCGGGCTCCGCGGCGGCAAGGGCAAGCTCGCCACGAATCGCCGTGCTCGACTGGTCGAGTACGCGGTCGGCACCCGCATGATCAGCGCCGACGACCTGCCGCTGCTCGACCGGGCCGCGGAGGACTCGACCGCGGACTGATCGCCGCGGCTCGCTGAGCGAGAGCCGCGAACGCTCCGTGCGCGGTCCACCACCGTGGTTCGCTCGCCGCGCCGCGCCGCACCCGTCATGGGCATGGGTACGTCTCCCCATGCGCAGGGCTCGGGGCGACGTTCGGTGCCCTGTTAGGGTGGCACCGCCGCCGGTCGGGTCCGCGGCGAGAACTTGCGAGAGAGGCAGCACGTGGGGGCGAGGGACTGGTGGCGACTGCGCCGTAAGGCGATCGCGTCAACCGCAGCACTCGCCGTGACGGTCAGCGGTCTCGTCGGCGTCGCGGCGCTCCACGACGGCTTCCCGGTCACCGAGGTCGACCTCAATGCGCGCGACGTGTGGGTCACGAACGAATCGGAGCTCGTCTCCGGTCGCCTGAACCGCCAGATCGAGGAGCTCAACGGCGCCGTCTTCGCCTCCTCGCCCGTCTTCGACGTGGTGCAGCAGGGCGAGGACGTCTTCCTCTACGGGGAGGACACCGGCGCCATCGAGCGAGTCGACGCAGCCACCACCACGCTCGCCGGCCGCGCCGAGCTGCCGATCGGCTCCGCCGTCTCCTACGGCAGCGATGTGCTCAGCGTCGTCGATCCCGACTCGGGCGACCTCTGGGTCGTGCCCGCGGGCGGCGAGTTCAACTTCGACCCGGCCACCACCGAAGCGGATGCGACGCTCGGTCGCGGCGGCGTCGCCGTCACCGCCCAGGACGGCACCGTCTTCGCCGTGAACCCCTCGAAGGGCCAGCTGCTGACGATCGCGGCACCGGGCGAGAAGCCCCAGATCACCGAGATCGACGAGCTCGGCGCCGTGCAGCTCACGGCCGTCGGCGACACGCCCGTCATCCTCGACGAGTCGGAGAACCGCCTCATCGTGCGCGGTGAGGCCGTCGAACTGCCCGAGACCGCGCTGCGCCTGCAGCAGGTCGGCGGCGCCAACGGCGACGTCGTGCTCGCCACCGGCACCGGGCTGCTGCTCGCGCCGCTCGGCGGCGGCGAGGTGCGCGTCGTCGACGCCGAGGTCGACGTGCCGGCCACCGATGCCGACGACGTCACCCAGCCGGTCTGGCTGAACGGCTGCGCGCACGGCGCCTGGTCCCTCGCGCAGCAGTACCTCGCCGCGTGCACGGACGCGGCACCGGCGACCCAGCGCATCCCCGAGCCGACGGCCGGCAGCGAGCTCGTCTTCCGCGTCAACCGCGACGTCATCGCCCTCAACAACGTCACCTCCGGCGACGTCTGGCTCGTCGACGCGAACATGCGTCTCGTCGACAACTGGGACGAGGTCACCCCGCCCGAGGTCGAGCAGGAGGAGGAGGGCGACGAGAAGACGACCACCGAGTCCTTCGAGGACACCCTCGCCGACCGCACGGAGGAGAACCGTCCGCCGGTCGCGCGCGACGACGTCTTCGGCGCCCGTCCGGGTCGCACGACGATCCTGCCGGTGCTGCAGAATGACACGGACCCGGACGGCGACGTGCTCGTCGTGACGGAAGCGCCGGTCAGCGAGGCCTCCGGCGTGCTCGACTTCATCGACGGCGGCCGCACGCTGCAGTTCACGCCGACACCGGGCCTCACGGGTCAGGTGCGCTTCACCTACACCGTCGAGGACGGCCGCGGGGGAGTGGCGACGGCGAACGTCACCGTGAACATCCGCGGCGCCGAGGAGAACTCCGCGCCCGAGTCGCTGCGCAACTCGCAGATCCAGGTCGAGCAGGGCCAGTCCGTCACCTACAACGTGCTCACCGACTGGCTCGACCCGGACGGCGACGAGGTCTACCTCGTCTCGGCGACGCCGACCTCCGGCGACTCGGTGCAGAGCTCCTCCGACGGCGACCTCACCTTCCAGCACCTCTCCGGCGAGATCGGGGTCAAGGAGGTGCAGTACGTCGTCTCCGACGGGCGCCTCGAGGCCACCGGCACGCTCGCGATCGAGGTCGTGCAGGCCGGCACGCTGAATCCGGTCGGCACGCCCGACTTCGCGGAGACCTACGTCGAGCAGAGCGTGCGCATCGAGCCGCTGCTCAACGACATCTCGCCGTCGGGCGCGCCCCTGCAGCTGCTGGGCACCGACCAGGTCGACGACGGGATCGAGGTCACCGTCAATGTCGACCGCGGGCAGATCGTCGCCGAGGCCGCGACGGCCGGCACGTACTACATCATCTACACGGTCGGCGCGGGCGCCATGACCAGCGTCGGCATCATCCGCGTCGACGTGAAGCCCGACCCCGAGAACGAGCTGCCACCGATCGCGGTCAAGGACATCGCGTACCTCCGCGCCGAGGAGCCGGTCACGATCCCGGTGCTCGCCAACGACATCTCGCCGAGCGGACGCGTGCTCGCGATCCAGTCGGTCGAGGCGGGCCCCGCGCAGGGCAAGGTCGCCGTCGAGACGCTCGCCTTCTCGCAGGTGCGCCTCACCAGCAGCGTGCAGCTCACCGAGCCGATCGAGATCCAGTACACGATCTCCGACGGGCTGAACTCCGCCTCCGCCACCATCTCGATCGTGCCGATCCCGGCGCTCGTGCGGCACCAGCCGCCGGTCGCCGTCGACGACATCGTCAACGTGCGCGCGGGCGACATCGTCTCGGTGGACGTGCTCGACAACGACTACCACCCCGACGGCGTGCCGATGGAGCTCGAGCCCGAGCTCGTCGACATCACCGGCGCGGGCGACGGCGAGGCCTTCATCACCCAGGGCAAGGTGCGCTACCAGGCGCCGCTGCAGGCCGGTGTGTTCACGGTGAGCTACCGCATCGCCGACCAGTTCGGCGAGACCGCGATGGCCCGTGTCGAGTACCGGGTCAGCCCCGCCGATGAGTCGACCAACCGCGCTCCGCTGCCCGTGCCGCTGACCGGCCGCACCTTCGCCGGCAACACGGTGCGCATCGACGTGCCGCTCGACGGCATCGACCCCGACGGCGACTCCGTCGTGCTGCTCGGTGAGACCAGCGCGCCGTCACTCGGCCGCATCGTCGAGCGCGACAGCACCGGCTTCGAGTACGAGGCCTTCGCAAACAGCGTCGGCACCGACACGTTCCGCTACCGCGTGCAGGACACGCTGGGCCTGACGACCATCGGCGAGATCAACATCGGCATCGTGCCGCGCCCCGACACCGTGGCCAACCCGATCGCCCGCGACGACAACGTCGAGGTCGCCCCTGGTCGCACCGCCTCGGTGCCGGTGCTCGACAACGACTCCGACCCGAGCGGCTACCAGCTGCAGCTCAAGAGCCCCCTGCTGGAAGCGGATGAGGCCCTGGTCACCGAGATCGACGGCCCCCGCGTCGTCATCGATGCGCCCGAGACGCCGGGTTTCTACTCGCTGCGCTACCAGGTCACCAACGGCAAGGGCGGCGTCGCGGACGCCTACGTGCAGGTCAACGTGACCCCGGATGCACGACCCCTCTACCCGGTCGCCCTCGACAAGGTGCTCGAACCCGAGCAGGTCGTCGGCAACGACACCGTCGACGTCGACCTGCTCGACGGCGCCCAGAACCCGGGCGGTCGCCTGACTGATCTCGTCGCCACGATCAGCGGCCCCTACGCCGACCAGGCCCAGTTGCTCGAGGACGGCCGCACCGTGCGCGTGACGCCGGGGGAGCGCCGCGTGGCGATCACCTACACGCTCACCAACGAGCTCGACGAGCTCTCGGGCAGCGCCTTCATCATCGTGCCGCCGGCCTCCGCGACCGAGGACACCTTCCCGCCGCCCTTCTACAGCGGTGGTGAGCAGCAGGTCGACATGAACGGCGAGCTGACGCTCGAGCTGGCCGACATCCTCACGGTGCCGAGCGGTCAGCAGGCGGTCGTCATTAACGCCGGCGATGCGCGCGCGCTGAACTCCGACGGCACGAACCCGATCGTCGACGAGGATTCGCTGATCTTCCGGCCGGGCACCGACTACCGCGGCTCGGCGAGCATCGCCTTCGAGGTGACCGACGGCGAGGACGTCAACGACGCGACCGGCCGGACGGCCTTCATCACCGTGCCGATCACGGTCGGCGATCCGGACTTCCGCGACACCCCGCCGACGTTCTCGAACCAGCGTCAGGAGATCGAGGCGGGCGAGGATGCGATCACCCTCGACCTGCGCGACGCCTCCGGTCACGAGAACCCCGACGTGCTCGCGAACGAGCTGCGCTACGCCAACTTCCGCGGCGCGAACGGCGGCATCGAGGCGAGCCTCAACGGCACCCAGCTCACGATGTCCGCACCCCGCGGCACCCGCAAGGGCACCACGGCGACGGTCTCCTTCGATGTGCAGTTCGAGGACTTCACCGTGCCGGGCGAGGTCGAGATCGTCGTCGTCCCCTCCGCGAAGCCGCTCACCCGCACGGTCGACGACCGCATCGACACGATCGAGCGCGGCACGAGCGAGACCATCGACGTGCTCGCCAACGACGTCAGCTACTTCCCGGCGGACGAGCCGCTGAAGGTCATCGAGGCCCGTCTGAACAACGGAGCGGACGTGGATGTCGAGGTCATCGGCGGTCGCCAGATTCGTGTGAGCGCCGCCCCCGGCATCAACGCTCAGTCGGCCGAGATCGTCTACACCGTGCAGGACCCGACGCTCGATGCGGACCGCAACGTCAACGGCCGCCTGCTCGTCGACGTGCGCGACGCCCCGGACCAGCCGACGATGCCGCAGGTCGACGCGGGCGGAGAGCGCAGCGCGACCGTCTCCTGGCGTGCGCCCTCAAGCAACAACTCGCCCATCACCGGCTACACGATCAACTACACCTCGACCGGCGGCGATCGAGGTAGCTGGGGGCCGAGCCAGCTCGACACCCCGACGAGCACCATCCAGCGGGTCACCGGGTTGAATCCCGCCGAGGATTACACCTTCACGGTCGTGGCGCACAATGAGATCGGCGACAGTCAGGCCTCGACGCCCAGCAACCCCTCGCGCCCCTATGCCGAGCCGACGAAGCCCTCCGGACTGAACGCCGTGCAGGTGAATGAAGGCAGCTCGCAGATCAACCTGAGCTGGGCTGCCTCGAACGGCTCCGGTCGAGGCATCAGCGGCTACCAGGTTCAGATCGGAGACACGTCCGGCAATGTCGTCGCGACGCTGGGCTACGGCGGCGCCGGAACGTCGCAGATCTGGTCGGATGGCGAGACAGGTAAGCGCTACACCTTCCGGGTGCAGGCGAAGAACGAACCGGGTCTGCAGAGCGGTTACTCCGAGTGGAGCGCCCCGGTGACGATCACACCGGGCCGCCCGACCAACGTCGCCTATGCGAATCACGGGGACGCTAATCAGAACCAGTTCCAGTTCCAGTTCAGCTGGGGCGGGCCGAGCAACGGCAGCGCCCAGACCTACACCTGGACGATTGCCGGCGCCGGAGCCAGCCAGTCGACGGGAACCGTCACGCACAACGGCAACGGACGCTTCTCGACCCCGGTCATCACCGGCACTGCGAGGACGAGCTACACGATCTCCGTGACGAACACCATCAACGGAACGAGTTCGCCCGCCGCCGGTGGCTCCGGTACCACTGCCGATTGGCCGACGCCGAACGCTCCGCGCAACGCGCAGGTAACGAACACCGGCATCGAGGGCAACCGCGACTACACGGTCCGCTGGGACGCCCCGTCGGGTGGTCCGGCTATCGTCGGCTACCGGTATCAGGTCAACGGTGGCCAGATCCGCGAGACGACGGCGACCGCGGTGAACGGTACTGGTTCGAGCGCACGCCAGCAGATCAATCTGAGGGTCTGGGCCTACACGGCGAACAAGGAATCCTCCGTTGCCACGGCGTCGACGACGCTGCCGGCGGATCCGCCGCCGCCGCCGCCCACCGAGTGGACGGTCGTCGCGAGCGACGCTACCTGCCCAGAGCAAGGCAACGGCTGGGGCAACTTCTCTGAGAACGGTCCGAGCTGCCGGGACGGCTGGATCCCACGCGGATCGCAGGTCGTCGTGAGTTGCGTCAACCCCTCCCGCTCGGGGTCGCAGTACCCGACCTGGTACAGGATCGTCCGCGGTGCCCCCTCCCAGTACAACGGTGGCAACTGGCAGATCGCGGGCGGAACCACGAACACCCCGAACCGCCCCTCCGGCATGCCGAACTGCTGACCTCGGTCAGGGACGCAGACAGAAACCCTACGAAGGAGCCCGAAGAATGCCCGTCTCCCAGGAGCAAGCCGCTTGGTTCGCCGACGCCTTCGAGAAGCTGGTCGGCAACGTCGACCTCGCGATCCTCGGTAAGAAGGACGTCATCCGCCTCGTGGTCACCGCGATGCTCTCCGACGGCCACGTGCTGCTCGAGGACTTCCCGGGCACCGGCAAGACGGTGCTCGCCAAGGCCCTGGCGAATACGCTCGACGGCACGAACTCGCGCATCCAGTTCACGCCCGACCTGCTGCCCTCCGACGTCACCGGCGTGACGATCTACGATCAGCAGAAGGGCGTCTTCGAGTTCCACAAGGGCCCGATCTTCGCCTCGGTCGTGCTGGCCGATGAGATCAACCGCGCCTCGCCGAAGACGCAGTCGGCGCTGCTCGAGGTCATGGAGGAGGGCGTCGTCACGATCGACGGCGTCGGCCACGAGGTCGGCAAGCCGTTCATGGTCATCGCGACGCAGAACCCGGTCGAGCAGGCGGGCACGTACAAGCTGCCCGAGGCGCAGCTCGACCGCTTCCTCATCAAGACCAGCCTCGGCTACCCGGACTCCGAGACGAGCGTCAAGCTGCTGCTCGACTCGTCGAGCCGTCAGCGGGCCGCGCGGATCCAGCCGATCATCTCGTCGGCCTCGATCCCGCAGATGACCGAGCTGACCTCCGAGGTCTTCGTCGACCCGAGCGTCATGCAGTACCTCAGCGCGATCGTCGACGCGACCCGGGCCCACCAGGACGTGCAGCTCGGCGTCAGCATGCGCGGCGCGCTCTCGCTCGCCCGCGCCATCAAGACCTGGGCGCTCGGCAAGGGCCGCACCTACGTGACCCCCGACGACGTGCGCGAGCTCGCCGTGCCGGTGCTGGCGCACCGCATGATCGTCGACCCGGAGAGCGAGTTCGCGGGCGTCAAGGCCGAGGACATCGTCTCGCGCATCCTGCTCGACATCGCGGCACCCGCCTACCGCGCGGCATGACCGCCACCGCCCCTGCGCGGGACCTCCAGCAGCCGAAGGACCTCGGACTGATCGGGGGCCTGCGCCACCGCCTCGCCGTCGTCGCGCTCACCGTGCGCGATGCGGTCGGCCCGTGGTTCCGGGTCGCCTGGCGCTACGCCGGGCCCGTGCTCGGCACCGTCAGCCCGGTCGGCTGGATCGTGCTGCTGCTCGGTGTCGCCGCGCTGGTCGCGGGGCGCATCCTCGGGTGGGCCGAGCTCACCTTCGTCGCGGCCACGCTGCTCGGCGCTCTGCTGGTCGCCTCGGCGTTCCTCTTCGGGCGGGCCCGCTACGAGGTCACGGTCGGCCTCAACCCGCGCAGGGTGACGGTGGGGGAGCGAGCCCTCGGCGAGCTCGTCGTCGTCAACGTTGGCACCCGCAAGTCGACCCCCGGCCGCATGGAGCTGCCCGTCGGCAGCGGCCTCGCCGAGTTCAGCCTGCCGGCCATCGAGCCGCGCGGCCGCCACGACGAGCTCTTCGCGGTGCCGACCAACCGCCGCGCCGTGATCTCGGCCGGCCCCGCCATCTCGGTGCGCGGCGACCAGCTCGGCCTGCTGCGGCGCACCGTGCGCTGGACGGAGCCGAGCGAGCTCTTCGTGCATCCGGCCACGACCCGCCTCGACCCGACCGCCGCCGGCCTGGTCAAGGACCTCGAGGGCCAGACCACCAAGACCATCACGAACAACGACCTGGCCTTTCACGCGCTGCGCCCCTACGAGCCCGGCGACGACCGGCGCTACGTGCACTGGCGCACCTCCGCCCGCACCGGCGTGCTCATGGTGCGCCAGTTCGAGGAGACCCGGCGCAGCCAGCTCACGATCATCCAGACCGTGCAGAACAGCTACTACGAGAACGCCGAGGAGTTCGAGCTCGCCGTCTCCGTCACCGCCTCGCTCGGTGCCCAGGTGATCCGCGACGGCACCCAGATGAGCGTCGTCACCGACACGCACGCGCTGCGCACCCACTCCGTCACCGCCATGCTCGACGACTCGTGCCGGCTCGAGCTGGTCGGGCGCCGCTATCCGACGCCGCGCGACTTTGCCCGCGAGACCACCAAGCGCCTGCCTCCGCCCAGCGTCGTCATGATCGTCGCCGGCAGTCGGATGGGACCCACCGACTTCCGTGCCATCGAGTCGCTGTTCGGGCAGGACGCCCGCATCGTCGCCTTCCGCGTCGAGCTCGGTGCCCAGCCGCGCGTCGCCAGCGTCGCCGGCCTGCAGATCATCACGATCGGCGAGCTCACCGACCTGCCGAAGACCCTGCGGCGGGTGATCTGATGCCCGCGAACCGCATCGCCGCGCAGACCTGGGCCGACCTCGTCGTGCTCGCCCTGCTCGTACTCCTCGGCCTCGCCGGCTTCGCCACTTCCTACGAGGACCTCGGCTTCCTGCTCGCCGGCGTCGGCGGCCTGATCGTGGGCCTCGGCGCTGCGGTCGGCACGCATCTGCTGCGCCTGCCGCTGCTGCCGAGCATCCTCGGCGGCATCGTGGCCTACTTCCTGCTCGGCACGGCCTTCGCGATGCCGCAGCACGGCATCGCCGTCGTCATCCCGAACCTGCAGACCCTCTCCGGCCTCGCCGTCGGCGCGGTCTACGGCTGGGCCGACATCGTCACGCTCGCCGCCCCGGCCGGCGCGCCCGACTACATCAACGTGCTGCCCTACGTCGCCACCTGGGCCGTCGCCACCACGAGCGCCACGATGCTGCTGCGCTGGATCGGGCGCGGCCACCGCAACGCCGGCACCCTGCTGCTCGCCCTGCTCGGCCCGCTCGCGCTCTACGTCGCGAGTGTGCTCATCGGCACCGACGAGCCCTTCCTCGCCATCGCGCGCGGCGCCGGCTTCGGCGCGCTCGCCCTGCTCTGGCTCGGCTGGCGGCAGCGCGGCAGCGCCACCATCGACAGTGCTCAGCGCACCCTCAACCGCAAGAAGCTCGCCGGCTCGGCCATCGTGATCGTCGCGGCCCTCGTGGTCGGCGGCCTCGGCGGCGTGCTCGTCGCTCCGTCGCAGGAGCAGCGCTTCGTGCTGCGCGAGGAGATCCAGCCGCCCTTCGACCCCCAGCGCTTCCCGAGCCCGCTCTCCGGCTACCGCAAGTACACGAAGGACCTCACCGAGACCGAGCTCTTCCGCATCGAGGGCCTGCAGTCGGGCGACCTCGTGCGCCTCGCGAGCATGGACAGCTACAACGGCCGGCTCTGGCAGGTCTCGAGCCCGGGCCCGCAGACGCCCGAGGCGGCGGGAACCTTCCGCCTCGTCGGTCGCACCATCCCCGATCCGTCGCTGCTCACCGCCGCTGCCGTCGAGAGCGTCACGGTCGAGGTGCTCGAGTACGACGACGTCTGGCTGCCGCAGGTCGGCTACGCGAGCGGCATCCAGCTGCTCGACGAGGCCAGCGCCGCCGAGAGCGACGCGCTGCGCTTCAACAGCGAGACCGGCACGGCCGTGCTCACGAGCGGGGCGGATGAGGGCACCAGCTACCGCATCGACACCCGCATCCAGGAGCGCCCCGAGCCCACCGAGCTCGCCGGCGTGCCCGTCGAAGGCTTCGCGCGATCCTCGATCGACGGCACCGCCGACCTGCTGGTGGCCCGCGGGCGCGAGTACGCATCGTCGTCGGCCACCTCCGATCCGATCGACCAGCTCCGCGCCGTCGAGACCGGCTTCAAGGCGAACGGCTTCCTCAGCCACGGCCTCGCCAGCGACGCCGTGCCGAGCCGCGCCGGCCACGGCGCCGACCGCATGACGCTGCTCGTCGAGCAGGCGTTCATGGTCGGCGACGAGGAGCAGTACGCCTCGGCGATGGCGCTCATCGCCAACGACCTCGGCTACCCGGCGCGCGTCGTCATGGGCTTCGCCCCCGAGGTCCCCGAGGGCGGCGGCGAGGTCGTCGTCACCGGCGACGACGTCACCGCCTGGGTCGAGGTGCCCTTCGAGGGCGTCGGCTGGGTGCCGTTCTTCCCGACGCCGGACGAGACCGACGTGCCCCAGGACCAGGAGCCGAAGCCGCAGTCCGAGCCGCAGCCGCAGGTGCGCCAGCCCCCGCCGGACGAGAGCGCCAACGAGGACCTGCTCACCCCGGTCGACATCGACGACGCCGAGGACGAGGACAAGGACGACGGCTTCGTGCTGCCCCCGTGGCTCGTCACCCTGCTCACGATCCTCGCCATCCCGGTGCTGCTCTACACGATCCCGCTGCTCGTCGTGCTGCTGCTCAAGCACCTGCGTCGTCGTCGGCGCCGCTCCGGCAGCGGTGACCGGCAGGCCGCCGGCGCGTGGGAGGAGCTGGTCGACCGCTACGCCGAGCTCGGCTATCCGAGCCCCACCGGGCGCACCCGAGCCGCCACGGCGCTGCTGCTGGAGCAGAAGTCTGAAGCCCCGCTGAGCGCCATCGCGACCCGCACGGACGATGCGGTGTTCTCCGGCCGCGAGGTGCCGGTGGAGGAGTCCGACGAGATCTGGACCGAGGCCGAGGCCGCCGTCGGTCTGGCCAGGGCGTCGACGTCGCGGCTGCGCCGGGAGCTCGCGAAGTTCCGCATCCGCCTGCGCCGTGATCTCGCCGGCGCCGGACGCCGAGCACTCGAGCGGATGGACGGCAAGGGAGACGAGCGCCGGCGAGGCTCGAGCTGAGGCTCAGACGTCGTCGCCGCCGACGCCTCGGCGACGGCGACGGCGGGGGAGGTTGCTGAGGCGCTCCGCGACCCCGATCCCTCTGCGAACATCGACGATCGTGAAGGAGACCGCTGCATGGCCCGACCCTCCATCCCGGGCACTCCTCGTGCTCGCTGCGTCCTGGACAGCCGCGCTGGCCGTGACGAGCGCACTGCTCACGGTGCCGGCCGTGGCCGGCCAGCCCGATGTGCTCGTCGCTGCCGGTCTGCTCGGGGTCCCGCCCGTGGCCAGCGGAGTGCTCGCCGTGGTGGTCGCGTCGTCCGCCCTCGTCCTCGCAGGTCGGCGCAGGCGGTCGGATGGTGCCGCGCTCGCGACCGATCGCGGCGCCGACCGTCGCCAACCCTTCGCACCGGGCGTCGCCCCGACTCCTCGACCGTTCGCGGCGACGGCTCCTCCGGCAGACGGGCCCCACGCGCACCGTCGTCGCGGGTGGTCGGCCTGCGGCACTCGACTCCGCCGTCGTGCACGCGCTGAAGAACGTGGTGACGAGCATCGACGAGACGGAGTGCGGTTGGGTCGTGGACGGCGTCGTGGAGCATCTGCGCTTGCACACGGCGCAGCATTTCCCGACGCGTCCGATCGGGTACCAGTTCCAGCTCTCCAACGGAGCCCTGGTGACCGTCTCCGATCAGGACTTCGGCAAACGGCGCGCCCTGGACTTCACGGCGGACAAGGTCGTCGAGGGATGGGCGCAGCCGTTGACGATGCTCGTCTGGCCGAAGGCTCTTCCGGACGATGGGGGCTGGTTCTCCTGGCCGATGGACGGCGAGGCCGGCGAGCGGATGAGGAGGGACGTCGCGAATGCGGTTCGCCTCGCCTACAGCCACCGCAGCTGGCGCCGCGTCGATAGCTGTGTGCTTCTGGACCCGCTCGCTCCGCCAGCACCGCTGAGCCCGTAGGCCTGGCCCGGCGGCGCGCCGACGCCCTGATCATGACGGAGGCCGTCGCTGCGACTCGGCTTTCCTCCGCGCCGCCGGACTGCGGCGCCTGAGCGATACTGTTGCGCCCGTCGGCATCGATTCGCGAGATCAGGAGCGAACGGAGCCCGATGAGCAGTTCCACGAAGTCCGTCAAGCGATCGAAGAGGGCACGCCGTCCGCTCGCCAAGCCGGGGCTCATCCTGCTGTTCCAGCTGCTCGGAGCGGCGTCGCTGCTCACCGCTGCGGCCGGCGTCGTGTTCCAGGTCGGGTTGGTTCTGGACGGCCGGTCGTTGAGTGAGATCGCCGGCGGTTACGACGAGCGCACCATGCGGATCATGGCGCCGTTGCTGCCGATCATGCTGGCGTTGACCTTCTTCACCTTCGCCGAGTTCGGCCGTCGCGGTTCGCTCGCGGCCCGCGAGACGACCTTCCTGCGCGGCGGCTCGATGGTGGTGATCTGGGATCGCCGTGTCGGTCTCGGCTGGCACCTGCTCTGGGTGCTGCTCGCGCTCGTGGCCTGGATAGCCATCGTGGCTGTCCCGGTGGCGCTCGATCTGGCGAATGGCGACGAGCTGTTCCCGGTGCAGGGCTCGCGAGAGGACTTCTGGACCTCCGTGACGGTCTACGGCGTCACGACATCCTTCATCGGCGGGTTCGCGGCGGGTTCGCTGGTCAAACGCTTCCTGGGTGATCCGCGCTTCGGCCGACCCGCCCCGGAGGCGGGCCGAGGCGTCTGGACCTGGCTCTCGCACCGCTGGCGCGTCGAGATCGTGCTCGCGAGCGGAGCCGCCGTCGCGGCGGGTCTCGGTGCGCTGCAGTTGCACACCGGCGACATGGGCTTGCTCGTCTTCTGCGCCGCCGTCGCGCTCGGCTGCGCGGTGCTCTCAGTGATCTGCATGCGCCAGGCATGGCGTTCGGGCACGTCGCCGCTCATCGTCGAGTCCTTCACCTGACGCTGACCGCAGCGGCTCGACGAGCGCGACGACCATGCTCGAGGGCGCCGTCGCGGAGAGACGGAATCTAGGATGAAGGGCCTATGAGCCAGCAGACCATCGTCGATGTGACCATGATGACCCCGGACGACTGGTACGAGGTCCCGTTGCACGACGAGCCCGGTGCACGGTCGTGGGCGAAGAGGCTCGCCGACGAGCTCGATGCGCCCCAGTCCTCCGGGCTCGCGGAATTCTTGCGCGAGGAGCAGCGGATCATGGATCGCGAGCCCTCGACCGTCATCGGCCTGGTCTCCGTGCCGCAGCCGTCGTCAGGGATCGTCGACGCGACGATCGCCGTGCAGATGGTGCTGGGCGAGCCGGGCGACACGATCGACGTCTACCTCGACGAGACGCTCGCGGAGCTCCGCGCCGGAGCCGACGAGCAGGGCATCCGCGACGTCGAGCAGTGGCGCTCCCCGCATCCGCAGGGCGAGATCGCGGGCACGTCGTTCCTGTTCGCCGTGCCCGCGGAGCAGGCGCAGAGCCCCGGCGCCGAGCAGCTCGCCCAGCAGGTGACCGTCATGCTGTTCCCGACCGGGATGCACGAGATGGTCGAGCTCACGTTCGCGAGCCCGCGCACCGCGGCGTCGGACGAGGTGATCGACCTGGTCCGACAGCTCGTCGATGAGCTGCGCATCGTCACTGAAGCTTCATGACCATGCTCGACCAGGCGCCGCTCCTCGGACTCGGACGACCCCGAGCATGGGGAGCCCTCCCCATCGCGCAACCCCGACCGCGTTCCTAGGCTCGTGAGCAGCCCAGCGGTTGGGCTGGGGCGAGGAGCACGGCAGATGACGCAACGGTTCGACGACGCGGGGGCATCGCCGAGCGGGCCTGCGGACGTCACCGAGTGGGACTTCCACGCCATCGTGTTCGGAACCGCCGCTGCTGCGGATGCGCCGGACGCCCCGGCCACAGGCGAATCGCCGACGCTCGCGCCCGAGCCCGCCCGAGCGGGCCACCGCTTCGACCGGCTCGAATCGCCGCCGGAGGTCTTCGCTGCGGTCCGCGCCGCGTCGCCCGCCGATCCGGAGCCCTCGACGCCGCTCCGCGACGAGCCGGCCCCCGCCACGCGGCCCGTGCCGATCGTGAGCGCCACCGCGGTGCCGGCCGAGATCGAGATCGCCACTCGGCCGGCCGCGCCGCGACCCCACCACGACCCCCACTGGCTGCTGCGCCTGCTCGACGGCTCCGAGCATCCGCTCGACGGCACCGTGCTGCTCGGCCGCGCACCGCGGACAGGCCCGGGGGAGGAGCGCATCGTCGTGCCCGACGAGCAGTCGGGCGTCTCGCGCACGCACGCCCGGCTGTCGCTGCGCGGGGGACTCCTCACCGTCGAGGATCTCGGTTCGACCAACGGCACCTACCTGGTCGACGAGGCGGGCGTGGAGACCCGCTGCCCGCCGCACGAGCCGATTCCGGTGCCGCTCGGCTGGGGCGTCGACCTCGCCAACGTGCCGCTCGTGCTCTGGGCGCCCGGGCGCTGATCCGCCCCGCCGCGGCCCTACGATGGGGGTGATCGCGACGGAGAGGAGCGCCGATGACCGAGCCGCAGGGTCCCTACCGGATCACGCCGCCGCCGGGGCTGCTCCCGCCGCTTCCGGCCGCGCCGCCGGACGCACCGCGACCGTCCCCAGCGCCGCAGCCGGTGCCGCTGCAGACCGGCACGGCCCCGCTGCCGAACCGCTCCTTCGCGACGCCCGCTCCGGGCGCGGTGTTCGGCGGCGTGCTCGCCGAGACCGAGACCGAGGCCGAGCCGCCGACGCCCGTGCTGGTGCTGGAGGGCGGCCGCCGGATCCCGATCACGGCCCCGCTGCTGCTCGGCCGCGATCCCGCGCCGCGACCCGAGCATCCCGACGCCCTCGTCGTACCGGTGGCGGATGCGCGCCGCTCCGTCTCCAAGACCCATGCGCTCCTGCTCGCGCGCGGCGGCCGCCTGCTCGTGCAGGACCTCGGCTCGACGAACGGCACCTGGCTCGTCCGCGCCGACGGTCGGGTGGCCGAGGCCCCGTCCGGCCAGCCGACCGAGGTGCCGGCGGATGCGCGCATCGAGCTGGGCGAGTGCCCGCTGCGCGTCGAACGCGGCTGAGCAGGCCGCGCTCCGTGTCGACACGGCACGGGCGCCGCGAACGCCCCGCGCGACGAGCCGGTGGTAGCCTGACGGGGTGCGCACGGCTCAGCTCCTCCTTCGCCGCCGCGACGAGGCTCGATTCACGGCCTGACTCGTCGCGGGGTCTCGACGTGGGCCGGCACGCATCAGACTGAAGGAACCGACGAGTCATATGAACAGCGCCACGCAGAAGCCCCGCACCCTCGCTGAGAAGGTCTGGGACGACCACGTCGTCGTCAAGGGCGAGAACGGCGAGCCCGATCTCATCTACATCGACCTGCACCTCGTGCACGAGGTCACGAGCCCCCAGGCCTTCGACGGCCTGCGCGTGGCCGAGCGCCCGCTGCGCCGCCTCGACCTCACGATCGCGACCGAGGACCACAACACCCCGACGCTCAACATCGACCGGGTGATCGCCGACCCGACGAGCCGGCTGCAGATCGACACGCTGCGCCGCAACGCCGAGGAGTTCGGCGTGCGCATCCACTCGCTCGGCGACAAGGAGCAGGGCATCGTCCACGTCGTGGGCCCGCAGCTCGGGCTGACGATGCCGGGCATCACGGTCGTCTGCGGCGACTCGCACACCTCGACGCACGGCGCCTTCGGCTCGATGGCCTTCGGCATCGGCACCAGCGAGGTCGAGCACGTCATGGCCACGCAGACGCTGCCGCTGAAGCCGTTCAAGACCATGGCCATCAACGTCGACGGCACGCTGCGGCCCGGCGTCACGGCCAAGGACATCATCCTCGCCGTCATCGCGAAGATCGGCACCGGCGGCGGGCAGGGCTACGTGCTCGAGTACCGCGGCAGCGCCATCCGCGCGCTGTCGATGGACGGCCGCATGACGATCTGCAACATGTCGATCGAGGCGGGCGCCCGCGCCGGCATGGTCGCCCCCGACCAGATCACCTTCGACTACGTCGAGGGCCGCGACCACGCGCCGACCGGCCAGGACTGGGAGGACGCGGTCGCGTACTGGAGGACCCTGCCGACCGACGAGGGCGCCGTCTTCGACGCCGAGATCTTCATCGACGCCGACGAGCTCGAGCCCTTCGTCACCTGGGGTACCAACCCCGGTCAGGGCGTCTCGCTCAGCCAGCCCGTGCCCGGCCCGGACGACTTCGACGACCCGCACGAGAAGGTCGCCGCCGAGCGCGCCCTCCAGTACATGGACCTCGTGGCCGGCACGCCGATGAAGGACATCCGCGTCGACGCGGTGTTCATGGGCTCGTGCACCAACAGCCGCATCGAGGACCTGCGCGCCTTCGCCTCCATCATCAAGGGGCAGCGCAAGGCCGACGGCGTGCGCGTCATGGTCGTGCCCGGCTCCGCCCGCGTGCGGCTCGAGGCCGAGGCCGAGGGCCTCGACCAGATCATCAAGGACTTCGGCGCCGAGTGGCGCTTCGCCGGCTGCTCGATGTGCCTCGGCATGAACCCCGACCAGCTCGCGCCGGGGGAGCGCTGCGCCAGCACGTCCAACCGCAACTTCGAAGGCCGTCAGGGCAAGGGCGGTCGCACGCACCTCGTCTCGCCCCTCGTCGCCGCGGCGACCGCGATCCGCGGCACCCTCTCCAGCCCGTGGGATCTGTCGATCGACACGGCGTTCGCCCCGACCGAGGAGGTCCAGGCCTGATGGACAAGATCAGCAGCGTCACCGGCGTCGGCGTGCCCTTCCGCCGCTCCAACGTCGACACCGACCAGATCATCCCCGCGGTGTTCCTCAAACGCGTCACCAAGACCGGCTTCGACGACGCCCTCTTCCATGGCTGGCGGCAGGACCCCGAGTTCATCCTCAACCAGCCCGCCTACCAGGGCGCCCGCATCCTGGTCGCCGGCCCCGACTTCGGCACCGGCTCGAGCCGCGAGCACGCCGTCTGGGCGCTGCGCGACTTCGGCTTCGACGTCGTGCTCAGCCCCCGCTTCGCGGACATCTTCCGCGGCAACTCCGGCAAGCAGGGCCTCGTCGCCGGGCAGGTGCCCGAGAGCGGCATCGAGCGCATCTGGGCGCTCCTCGAGGAGGAGCCCGGCCGCGAGATGACGGTCGACCTGCAGAGCCAGACGGTGACCGTCGGCGCGCTCAGCATCGGCTTCGACATCGATGCCTATACTCGGTGGCGGCTTCTGGAAGGCCTCGACGACATCGCCCTCACGCTCCGCAACGAGCAGGCGATCTCCGAGTTCGAATCCCGCCGCGAGCGTTGGCGACCGCGAACGCTGCCCGTCCGTCAGAGTGCAGGTGCTGAGTGAATTCCCTCGTCAAGGATGCGAAGAAGGCCGGTGAGCGCGTGGGAATGATCTCCGACACGATCACCATCCACGGCGGCAAGCCGCTGAACGGCCGGATCCGCGTGCGCGGCGCCAAGAACCTCGCCACGAAGGCGATGGTCGCGGCCCTCCTCGGCAGCAGCGAGAGCGTGCTGCGCGACGTGCCGAACATCAGCGACGTCAAGGTCGTGCGCGACCTGCTCGAGGTGCACGGCGTGCTCGTCACCGAGACGGCTCCCGGCGTGCTGCACCTCGACCCCCGCAACGTGCTCCAGGCGCACTTCGCCGAGATCGACGCGCACGCGGGCTCGAGCCGCATCCCGATCCTGTTCTGCGGCCCGCTGCTGCACAAGCTCGGCGAGGCGTTCATCCCCGACCTCGGCGGCTGCCGCATCGGCAACCGGCCGATCAACTTCCACCTCGACGCGCTGCGCGCCTTCGGCGCCGTCGTCGACAAGTCCTACGAGGGCATCCACCTCACCGCCCCGGACGGGCTCAAGGGCGCGAAGATCGAGTTCCCCTACCCGAGCGTCGGCGCCACCGAGCAGGTGCTGCTCACCGCCGTGCTGGCGAAGGGCACCACCGAGCTCAAGAACGCGGCGATCGAGCCCGAGATCATGGATCTCATCGCGATCCTGCAGAAGATGGGCGCGATCATCTCGGTCGAGCCGAACCGCGTCATCCTCATCGAGGGCGTCGAGGAGCTCGGCGGCTATGTGCACACGGCGCTGTTCGACCGCAACGAGGCCGCGAGTTGGGCCTCGGCCGCGCTGGCGACCGGCGGCAGCATCTTCGTCGAGGGTGCTCACCAGATCGACCTGATGACGTTCCTCAACGTGTTCCGCAAGGCCGGCGGCGCCTTCGACATCGAGGACGACGGCATCCGCTTCTACCACCCGAACCCCGGTCACCCGCTCAAGCCGGTGAACGTCGAGACGGATGTGCACCCCGGCTTCATGACCGACTGGCAGCAGCCGCTCATCGTCGCCCTCACGCAGGCGGAGGGCCGCTCGGTCGTGCACGAGACGGTCTACGAGAACCGGCTCGGATTCACGAGCGCCCTCAACGAGATGGGCGCCGAGATCGTCGTGCACGAGCACGGCCTCGACGGCGACTACCGTCGCGTGCCCAAGCGCGACCTCGAGCAGGCCGCGGTCATCGTCGGCCCGACCAAGCTCAAGGCCGCGAACGTGCACGTGCCCGACCTGCGCGGCGGCTTCAGCTACCTCATCGCCGCGCTCGCGGCCGAGGGCACCTCGACGGTGAGCAACATGGGCATCATCAGCCGCGGCTACGAGCACATCGTCGACAAGCTCGAGCAGCTCGGCGCCGACTTCACCTTCGAGGCGCAGGACTGATGCGCGAGCGCGACCGGCCCGCCGCGTCGGCGGGCCCGTCGCCGCGCGTGCGCTCCGAGCGGCTGCGCACGCCCTTCTTCTGGCTCTTGGCGGCCATCGTGCTGCCGGTCATGAACGCTTCGGTGCGCTGGGACATCCGCGACGGGCACAAGCTGCCGAAGCAGGGGGCGTTCATCCTCGTGCCGAACCACTACACCCAGATCGACCCGGTTGTCACAGGCATCGCGCTGTGGAAGATGGGCCGCGTGCCGCGCTTCCTCGCCAAGGCCTCGCTCTTCCGGGTGCCGGTGCTGGGCGCGATCATGCGCGCCTCGGGGCAGATCCCGGTCGAGCGCGGCGCGGGGCGCGGGGCCGACCCGCTCGCCGCCGCCGGGCACCTGCTCGCCAAGGGCAACGCCATCATCATCTACCCCGAGGGCACGCTCACCCGCGAGCCCGACCTCTGGCCCATGCGCGGCCGGGCGGGCGCGGTGCGCGCGGCGCTCGAGCACGGCATCCCGATCGTCCCGATGGCGCACTGGGGCAGTCAGGGGCTCATGGCCCGCTACGGCAAGCGCGTCAGCCTCTTCCAGCGCAAGCCCGTGCAGATCATCATCGGCGACCCGATCGATCTCAGCGCCGTCGCCGGTCGCACCCATGACAAGACCGCGCTCGAGGCCGCCTCCGCGCAGGTCATGCACGAGGTCGCCCGACTGCTCGGAGAGCTGCGCGGCGAGACCCCGCCGGCAGAGCTCTGGGACCCCGCGAAGCACGATCAGAAGGAGACGGGCCGCCCGTGAGGAACGTACCGACCAACACGGTGCCGCTGCGCATCATCACCCCCGGCGCCCGCCGCGTCGCCGTGCTCGGCGCCGGCAGCTGGGGCACGACCTTCGCGAAGGTGCTCGCCGACGGCGGCGCGGACGTCTCGCTCTGGGCCCGACGCGCGGAGCTCGCGCGCGAGATCGCCGAGAGCCGCCGCAACAGCGACTACCTGCCCGGCATCGACCTGCCGCCCAACCTCTGGGCCTCCTCGCATCTGCGCGAGGTGCTCGACACGAGCCAGATGGTGTTCCTCTCGGTGCCCAGCCAGTCGCTGCGCGAGAACCTGCGCGCGGTGCGCGACATGATCCCCGCCGGTGTGCCCGTGGTCAGCCTTATGAAGGGCGTCGAGAAGGGCACCCGCTACCGCATGAGCGAGGTCATCGCGCAGGAGCTCGACATCGAACCGGGCCGCATCGCCGTGGCCAGCGGTCCGAACCTCGCGCTCGAGATCGCGAAGGAGCAGCCGACGGCGATCGTCGTCTCGTCCTCCGACCCCGAGACGGCGAACCAGGTCGCGGTCGCCGCGAACGCCCCGTACCTGCGCTCCTTCACGAACAACGACGTGATCGGCACCGAGTTCGGCGGCGTGCTCAAGAACCTCATCGCCGTGGCGGTCGGCATCGTCGACGGCGTCGGCTACGGCGAGAACACCAAGGCCTCGATCATCACCCGCGGCCTCGCGGAGATCACCGACTTCGCGGTCGCCTCGGGCGCGCGCCCCGAGACCATGTCGGGCCTCGCCGGGCTCGGCGACCTCATCGCCACCTGCGGCTCGCCGCTCTCGCGCAACAACACCGCGGGCCGGCTGCTCGGGCAGGGCTACAGCTTCGAGGACGTCATCCGGCGGATGAACCAGACCGCCGAGGGCCTCGCCTCCGTCGCCCCCGTGCTCGAGCTGGCCGACGGGCTCGGCGTCGACATGCCGATCGTGCGCCAGGTCGCCGAGGTGCTCGCCGGTACCATGTCGCCGCGGGACATCGCCCCGCACCTCACGACCGACGGCGACGATCTGCCGCCCGACGAGCACCAGCGCTGACGCGTCGTCCGCAGCAGAGCGGATGCGCATCCGCTCGTCAGCACCACCTCGCGCACGATTCAGAAAGCAGCACGATGACCCAGCAGAAGACCCGTGTCGCCCTCCTCTTCGGCGGCCGCACGAGCGAGCACATCGTCGGCACCGGCACCGCGAGCGGCGTGCTCGGCGCGATCGACCGCGACAAGTACGAGGTCATCCCGGTCGGCATCACGCTCGACGGCGTGCTGACGCTGCAGGACGGCGACCCGGAGCTGTGGCGCATGCGCCCCGACCGCCACGCGGTCGTGCAGGACAACGGCACCCGTGTGCACTTCCCCGAGGCTCCGGGCAGCCGCGAGCTCTTCGTCACCGAGCAGGACGGCACGCGCCGATCGCTCGGCGAGATCGACATCATCTTCCCCGCGCTGCTGGGCCCGACCGTCGAAGACGGCGCGATCCAGGGCTGGTTCGAGCTGCTCGATCTGCCCTACGTCGGCAACGGCATCCTCGCCTCGGCGATCGGCTTCGACAAGGACGCCTTCAAGCGCGTGCTCGAGCAGGCCGGCGTGCCGATCGCGCCCTGGTACACCGTGACCGCGCGCGAGTGGGCCTCAGCACCCGAGCGCGCCGCGCAGGCCGCGGAGGGCTTCGGCTACCCGGTCTTCGTCAAGCCCGCCCGCGCCGGCTCGTCCGTGGGCGTCAGCAAGGTCAAGAGCGCGGACGCGCTCGCCGCCGCGGTCGAGATCGCCCTCGCCGAGGACTCGAAGGTGCTCATCGAGCCGACGGTCGTCGGCCGCGAGGTCGAGTGCTCGGTGCTCGGCGGTCGCGACGGCGGGGCGCCGCGCGTCTCCGTCGCCGGCGAGATCGTCGTCACCGGCCGCGAGTTCTACGACTTCGACGCCAAGTACTCGGGCGCCGACGGCGTCGAGCTGCTCTGCCCGACGGTCATGGACCCGGCGGACCTCGCCGAGATGCAGCGCCTCGCCGCGCTCGCCTTCGAGGCCATCGGCGGCGCCGGCTTGGCCCGCGCCGACTTCTTCCTCACCGAGCAGGGCTTCGTGGTCAACGAGCTCAACACCCTGCCCGGCTTCACGCCCATCTCGATGTACCCGAAGCTCTGGGAGGCCAGCGGCCTCGCCTACGGCGACCTCATCGACGAGCTGATCCAGCTCGGGCTCGAGACCGTCCGCTGAGTCAGGGGGCCGGCGTCGTCTCGTCGGTGCCGAGCTCGTCGGCGTCGGTTTCGTCCGTGCCGGTTTCGTCGGTGCCGTTCTCGTCGGGCGACGGCGTGGCGCCCGGGTTGACGAGCGCGCCGTCCTCGTCCGGCGTCGCGCCGCCGAAGACGTCCTCGGCAGCGACGCAGGCGCGGTCGGCGGCCTGGTAGTCGATGGTGTTCGAGAGGTTGTTGAGCACGTTGGTGCCCGAGATCATCTGCTCGGTGTCGACGATCACCTCGGTCGCCGGAGTGCGCCCGTAGCTGATGAAGCGGTAGACCGGGTCCTCGCTCGGGTCCTGCAGCCAGTCGACGCCGTCGATCGTCACGCAGCTGAACTCGGCGGTTGGTCCGGGCGGCTCCACGCCGCAGCGCAGCAGCACCGCGCTCTGCTCGGAGCCCGGCTGCGACCACGCTGCCGTCGCCTGCGCGTTGGTCTCGCGCAGCTCGAGCCCCTCCATGTCGGGGATCAGGTCGAGCCGCGTGATGATCTCGGCGCAGCCGGGATCGCCGGCGTCGGCGGCCGGCTCGAGGTTGACGATCGGGGTGCAGCCGGCGACGGCCACGGCGATCAGGGCGGCGGGGATGAGGGCCGCCGCGAGGCGGCGCGGTGAGGGGCGCATCGTGCGACAGGCTACCGTGATGAGCATGGAGCGACCCGGCGGCAGCGACCCGTCACGAGCGACGCTCGGCGGCCTCGGCGAGCTCGAGGTGCTCGACCGGATCACCCGCCGGCTGCCGGCCGCGACGAGCGCGCTGCTCGGCCCCGGCGACGATGCCGCGGTGGTCGCCGCGCCCGACGGACGCTTCGTCACGACCACCGACCTCATGGTGCACGGGCCGGACTTCCGGCTCGCCTGGTCGAGCGGGCACGACCTCGGCTGGAAGATCGCGGCCTCGAACCTCGCCGACGTGGCCGCGATGGGCGCGGTGCCGAGCGGGCTGCTCGTCGGCCTCGCCGCGCCGCCCTCTACGCCCGTCGCCCTGCTCGAGGCGATCGCCGACGGCCTGCGCGACGCCTGCGCGGCCCTCGCGCCCGGCTGCGGCGTCGTCGGCGGCGACCTCTCCGCATCCGCCTCGCTCACCCTCGCGGTGACGGCGTTCGGCGACCTCGAGGGCCGCGACCCCGTGCGCCGCGACGGTGCCTCGGCCGGCCAGATCGTGGCCGTCGCAGGGACGCTCGGCCGTGCCGCGCTCGGCCTGCGCCTGCTCTTCACCGAGGGCGTCGACGCTGCGGGGGAGCCCGACGCCGAACGCGCCGCGCGCCTCCGCGCCGAGCACCCGGCCTGGATCGGCGCGCAGCTCGCGCCCTCGCCGCCGATCGCCGCCGGACGGCTGGCGTCCCTGGCCGGTGCGACCGCCATGCTCGATCTCTCCGACGGGCTCGCGCTCGACGCGCGCCGCCTCATCCGGGCCAGCGAGGTCGGCATCGACCTCGACGGAGCAGCACTGCGCGCGCTGGGCCCCGACGCCGCGGACGGCCTCGAGCTGGCGCTGGCCGGCGGCGAGGACCACTCGCTGCTCGCGGTGCTGCCCGACGGCGCATCGCTGCCCGAGGGCTTCGTCCGCATCGGCCGCACCGTGCCGGGCGACGCGCTCACGGTCGACGGGCATCCGGTCGACCTCAGCGGATGGGACCCGTACGCCGGCTGGGACGGCGCCGCCGGCTGACCTCCGCCCGCCCGCAGCCGACCGCCCGCTGACCCTCGGCACCGTCTGCAGTTGCGCGGTGCCGCCTGGGCACACGGCGGCCGGCTCAGGCCACCTGCGCCGGATCGAAGCGATGGCAGCCCTCGAGATGATCGTGCACGAGCCCCGCGGACTGCATGAGCGCGTAGCCGGTCGTGGGACCCACGAAGCGCAGACCCCGGCCGCGCAGCTCCGCGCTGAGCGCCGTCGACGCCTCGGTGGTCGCCGGCACCTCGGCGAGCGAGCGCCGCGCCGCTCCGGGCGGCGGCGCGAACGACCAGATCAGGGCGTCGAGCTCGCCGGGCTCCAGTGCCGCGACGATGCGCGCATTCGCGATCGTCGCGAGCACCTTCGCCCGGTTGCGGATGATGCCCGCGTCCGCGAGCAGTCGCTCGATGTCGGGCTCGCCGAACGCGGCGACGGTCGCCGGCTCGAAGTCCGCGAACGCGGCGCGGAAGCCGGGTCGCCGCTTGAGGATCGTGATCCAGGAGAGGCCCGACTGGAAGGCCTCCAGGCTCAGCTTCTCGAACAGGGCGCGGTCGCCGTGCAGCGGCACGCCCCACTCCTCGTCGTGGTAGCGGCGGTACTCCGCGTCGTCGCCCACCCAGCCGCAGCGCTCGAGCCCGTCTGGCCCCGTCCTCAGATCGTCCATGCGGCGAGGCTACCGAGCCGTCGCTGCAGGGTCGGAAGACGAACGCGATCGGTGCAGCCGCATCCGCTGGGCCGTCGGGGGAGGAGCGGTGGGGCGCCTACGATGGGGGGATGCCAGCCCCGTTCCTCCGACCGCTCGGCCGCTCCGGACTCGTCGTCTCGGCGGTGGGGCTCGGCGGCAACAACTTCGGCCGCGCCGGCACCGCCACCGAGAGCCAGCAGGGCGCCGACGCCGTGATCGGGGCGGCGCTCGACGCAGGGGTCAACCTCATCGACGGCGCCGACATCTACGGGGCGCAGCGCGGGCGCAGCGAAGAGGTGCTCGGTCGTGCCCTCGAGGGGCGCCGCGATCGCTTCGTGCTCGCCACGAAGTTCGGTATGGACATGGAGGGCGCCTACGGCCCCGACTGGGGCGCCCGCGGCTCGCGCCGCTACGTGCGGCTCGCGGTCGAGTCGTCGCTGCGGCGGCTGCGCACCGACTGGATCGATCTCTACCAGCTCCACGCCCCCGATCCGCTCACGCCGATCGACGAGACCCTCGACGTGCTGAGCGACCTCGTGCACGAGGGCAAGGTGCGCTACCTCGGCCACTCGAACCTCGCCGGCTGGCAGATCGCCGAGGCCGAGTTCACGGCGCGCATCGGCGGCCACGTGCCCTTCATCAGCGCCCAGAACGAGTACAGCCTGCTCGCTCGCGGCGCCGAGGCCGAGGTGCTGCCGGCCGTGCGCGCCTACGGGCTCGGCTTCCTGCCGTACTTCCCGCTCGCCAACGGCCTGCTCACCGGCAAGTACCGCAGCGACGCGGCGCCGAGCGACGGCCGCATCACGCACTCCAAGCCGCAGCTGCTCGAGTCGGCGCCCTGGGAGGCGCTCGACCGCTACCGCGCCTTCGCGGATGCGCGCGGCATCACGATGCTCGAGGCCACCTTCGGCTGGCTGCTCGCGCAGCCCGGCCTCGCCAGCGTCATCGCCGGAGCCACCCGCCCCGAGCAGGTGGCGCAGAACGCCGCCGCGGCGACGGCCTGGAGCCCGGATGCGGCGGACCTGCGCGAGATCGACGCGATCTTCGCGGACGGGGAGGCCTGAGCATGCTGCGACTCGGCGAGGTCTCCGGTACCGCCCCAATCCCGGTGGACGGCGGACCAGCGCTGGCCGTCAGCTGGCACGCGCTGACCGACGTCGGGCACCGGCGCTCGCTCAACGAGGACAGCCTGCTCGCGCTCGCCCCCGTCTTCGCGGTGGCGGACGGGATGGGCGGCCACGATTCCGGCGACGTCGCGAGCGCCGCCGTGGTGCGGCGCCTCGGCGAGCTCGCCTCGGACGGGCTCACCGCGATCGAGGACCTCAACCGCGCGCTCGTGCAGGCGACCCTCGACATCCGCGAGGGCGAGGTCGCCGGCGGCCGAGGCAGCGGCACCACCGTCACCGGTGCGGCCTTCGTCGCCGAGGACGGCAACCCGTACCTCGCCGTCTTCAACCTCGGCGACTCCCGCGTCTACGCCGCCGAGGGCGACGACTTCGCCCGGGTGACCGTCGACCACTCCGTCGTGCAGGCGATGGTCGACGCCGGCATGATCACCGAGGACGAGGCCGAGCACCACCCGGACAGCAACGTCATCACCCGCGCGATCGGTTTCGAGGACGACCCGCAGCCCGACGTCTGGCTGATCCCGCTGCGCGCCGGCATCCGGCTGCTCATCTGCTCCGACGGGCTCACCAAGGAGCTGCGCGACGACTGGATCCGGATGCACGCCACCGCCGGCTTCTCCGCCGAGGCGACCGCGCAGGCCCTGCTCGACGCGGCGCTCGACGCGGGCGGTCGCGACAACGTGACCCTCATCGTGCTCGACCTGCACGAGGCCTGATCAGGCGTGCCCGCCTCGCCGCTCGGACCGCCCGCGCTGCCGGGTTACAGCACCGCGCGGTTCCACGGCTCCGGCGAGCTCGTCGACGTCTACGGCGCCGAGCAGCTCTCGCCCCGTCGACCCGTGCTGGTCACCGTGCTGCAGCAACCGCTCCTCAGCGATGAGGAGCGCGAGCGCTTCCGGGCCGCTGCCGATCAGATGGCGCTCGTGAGCGCGCATCCCTCCGTGCTCACGGTGCTGCAGGCCTCCGTCGCGGTCGACGGCCGGCCGTACATCGTCTCCGAGCGCTGCATCGGCAACATCGCCGAGGACGGCCGTGCGATGACCGTCGCCGAGGTGCTCGCGCTGGGCGTGCGCATCGGCAGCGCGCTCGAGACCCTGCACCGCGCCGGTGTGCTGCACGGCGGCGTGCGCCCGCCGCACCTGCTCGTGACCCCCTACGGCTCCGTGGTGCTCGCCGCGACGGGCTTCGCCGCCGCACTCGGCCTCGACGCGGTGCCGTCGCCCGAGGACGTGTGGACCGCACCCGAGGTGCGCGCGGGCGGCGCGCTCGGCGTGGCCGCCGACGTGCACGGGCTCGGCGCGACCCTGCGGAGCCTGCTCGGGGGAGAGCCGGTACCCGCTCCGCTGCGGCGTGTGCTCGACCGGGCGACCTCGCAGGACCCGGCCCGCCGGCACGGCTCCGCCCTCGAGCTGGTGCTCGAGCTGCGCGAGGCGCAGTCCGCGCTCGGCCATCCGCTCACCTCGATCGAGGTCGCCCTCGACGGCACCCGGGCGATCGACGCCCGCGTGCTCGCGGCGCTCCACCCGGAGGACCCCGGGGGCCCGCGCGGTGTGCGCCTGGCCTCCTGGGCGCTGCTCGCCGCCGCCGTCGTGGCGATCGCTGTCGGGGCCTCGACCTTCGCAGCGCTCAGCCGTGCTGCCGACGCCGGCATCCCCGCCGTCGAGGGCGTACGGGCGATCGCCGACGACGAGACGATCGTGTTCAGCTGGACCGACCCCGGGCTCGAGCAGGGCGACCGGTTCCAGGCGAGGCTCGACGGCGGTGTGCCCGAGCTGCTCGACGCGCCGCGGTACGTCGTCGAGGCCGCCGAGGGCGAGACCGTGTGCCTCTCGGTCGTCGTCAACCGCGACGGTCGGCTGGGCGAGCCCAGCGAGCCGCACTGCGCCGCGTCGGCCGGCTGAGCGCGGTGACGCCCGATCCTCGGCTGCTACTCTCGGGCCGGTCGACGAGCGCACGGGACGCGCTCGACGACCGAGGAGGCACCGCACGATGAGCGCGAACGATGGATTCCTGCTGCAGTTCAGCACGGGCGAGAGCTACGCGGTGCGCGGCGGCGGGCTGCTCGGCCGACTCCCGTCCGCCGACCCCGGCACCACGGCGACGCACCTGATCCGGGTTCCGGATGCGGGCCGCTCCGTCTCGAAGACCCACCTCCAGTTCGGCGTCGACGACGGCGAGTTCTGGATCCTCGACCGCCATTCCGGCAACGGCACCGTGCTCTGGGCGCCCGGCGAGGCGCCGCAGCGCTGCGAACCCGGGCGCCGCTACCGCGCGCCGCGTGGCAGCCGCATCGAGGTCGGGGAGCAGTTCTTCCTGCTGGACTGAACTTTTTTGTGCGCCGCCGCCCCTGCGGCGCACGGTGCGGGTTCGTCTCGGCAGCCGGGGAGTCGGCGCCCTCGGCGCTGCGACCGGCAAGCAAGTGGCCGGTCGCTGCGCTTTCGTGGGTGCGCGGCCGCAGTCTGGTCCTCCACAGGGGGTGCGCGATCCACGGGGTGGGGCGCTCGCGGGGTTCGGCGCCCGGGGCGGGGTTCGCTGGGGGCATGACGGATGCGATGACCGAGCCGCTGCGCGGACCGCGCGGCCCCAGCCGACCCGAGCCGATGCCGTTCCCGCTGATCGCGAGCCTCGCGCCGATGGTTGGTGCCCTGCTCATCTGGGCGGTCACCCGGTCGCCCTTCGCGCTGCTCTTCGCCCTGCTCGGCCCCATCGTCGCGATCGGAGCGCTCGCCGACGGCCGCATCGGGGCGCGGCGCCGGCTGCGGCGCGAGCGGAAGCGCTTCGCCGAGGACTGCGATGCGGCCGAGCGGATGATCGCCGAGCGCCACGATCAGGAGCGCCGCGCCATCGACGAGGCGCTGCCGGCGCTGGCCGCGGAGCTGCACGGAGAGGCCGGCCTGCGGCGCCGCTGGGGCGGCGGCACCGCCGTGCGGATCGGGGTCGGTGCACGCCGCAGCGCGCTGCGGATGGAGCGCACCGCTGCTGAGGACGAGACCCCCGACGAGACCGAGCGCCGCGAGCGGCTCGCCGCCCTGGCCCGCACCCTCGAGCGCTCGGCGGTCGGTACGGAAGCACGCCGCATCGGGATCGTCGCCTCGCCGACGGTCGCGCGGGCGGTCGCCCGCGCCGTGCTCCTGCACCGGCTCTGCGCGCTGCCGCCCGCCGCCATGTCGGTGGAGGCGCCGGCGGGGGAGCACTGGGCGTGGCTCGGCAGGGCACCGCATCCGCTGCGCGAGCGCCCCGACGCCGAGGTGCCTGCGACCAGCGGATGGCGGGAGCAGCTCAACTGGACCGAGCACGGCGAGGCCGCGTGGCTGGCGCTGCGGGACCGCGAGGGCGACCTGCCGCCGGGCTGCGAGGTCGTGCTCGTGATCGACGGCGAGGGGCCCCGCCTGCTGCGGCACCCCGACGCCTCGTCGCTCGGGCCGATAGAGCCGGAGCTCTGCAGTCTTGCCGCCGCAGCCGCGGGCGCTGATCTGCTGCGCGAGGAGGCGTCGCGACTGGGAACCGGGGCGACCGCGGCCGCCGTGCCGGAGCGGATCGCCCTCGCCGCGCTCGAGCAGCCCGAACCCGAGGGCCTCCGCGCGGTGGTCGGGGCGAGCGCCGCGGGCCCGCTCGCGCTCGACCTGGTGCGGCACGGACCGCACGCGCTCGTCGCCGGTACGACGGGCAGCGGCAAGAGCGAGCTGCTCGTGGCGTGGGTGCTGGCGATGGCGGCGACTCGCGCCCCGGACGAGCTGGCGGTACTGCTCGTGGACTTTAAGGGCGGTGCCGCCTTCGCGCCGCTCGAGCAGCTGCCGCACGTGGTCGGCGTGATCACCGATCTCGATGCGGCCGCGGCTCGACGGGCGCTGGAGAGCCTGCGGGCCGAGACGCGTCGCCGCGAGCGGCTGCTCGCCGAGCACCGCGCCCGCTCCATCGCCGAGCTGGCCGACGGCGAGCTGGCCCGCCTCGTGGTGATCATCGACGAGTACGCCGCGATGATGCAGGCGCTGCCCGAGCTCGATCCGCTGATCGCCGACCTCGCGGCACGGGGACGCTCGCTCGGCATCCATCTCGTGCTCTGCACGCAGCGCCCTGCCGGCGCGGTTCGCGACGGCGTGCTCGCGAACGCGGCCCTGCGCATCGCCCTGCGCGTGATGAGCGAGGCCGACAGCAGTGCGGTGGTCGGCGCTCCCGGCGCGGCATCGCTGCCCGCAGCACTGCCCGGTCGCGCGATCGTGCTCGTCGAGGGTGAGACGATCGAGGCGCAGATGGCGCTGCCCGTCCCCGCGGATGCGCTGGCCGTGCAGCAGCGCTGGCACGGTTCGGCGCAGCCCTTCCGGCCCTGGCTGCCGCCGCTGCCCGAGCGCCTCGCCGCCGAGCAGCTGCCCGAGCACGGGCTGCCGCTGGGCCTCATCGACCTGCCCGAGGAGCAGCGCCGCGAGCCCCTCGACCTCGCGGCGCGCAGCCCGATGCTGGTCGTCGGCGGTGCGGGCAGCGGCCGCACCGGCGCCGTCGCCGCGGCGCACGCCGCAGTCTCGGCGGCCGGGCTGCCGGTGCTGCGACCCGGCCGCGGCGCCCGCGCGCTCTGGGCGGCGATCGGGGCCGCCGAGCGGCTCGGCACGCCGGGCGCCCTGCTGCTCGACGACCTCGACGTGCTGCTCGACGTGCTCGGCGAGGAGCACCGGCTGCAGGCCCTCGACCGACTCGCGCGGCTGCTGCGCGAGGCGCCGGCCCGCGAGCTGCACGTGCTCCTCACCGCCCAGCGGCTCACCGGACTCGGCGCCCTGGCGCAGCTCAGCCGCAGCCGGGTGCTGCTGCGCATCGACGACCGGCAGGAGCACGTGCTGGCCGGCGGCGCGCCCCAGCAGCACGACCCCGGCCTGCGTGCGGGCGCCGGCAGCACGGCCGGCCACCGTCTGCAGTTCGCGCTGGTCGACGATCCGGGCCCCGATCCGGAGCCGGCTGTCGAGCGGATCGCGCCGCGAGAGCTGCGAGCGGTGGCGGGGCCGGATGCGCGCCGCCACCTCGCGCGGTGGAGCGCGGAGGACCCGGGGCTGCGCAGCACCGTGCTCGACGGTGCCGGCGATCCGAGCCTCGGCGTCGACGCGCCCGCGCTGCTGGTCGGCGACCTCGAGGACTGGAGCGCTCGCTGGGGCCTCTTCGCCCGGCTCGCGCAGCACGGTCCGGTGCTCGTCACCGGCGGCTCGCTCGCCGACGCGCGCTCCCTGCTGCGCCCGGCGGAGCTGCCGCCGCCCCTCGCCCCGGGGGAGGCGTGGGTCGCCGAGGCCGGCACCCTGCGCGCGGTGCGCACCGAGCCCGAGCCGCAGCCCAGGACCGAGACCGGGCTCGGCAACGGGTCGCCGCTTCGGCGCGCCGTGTAGCGTGACGCGCATGGCCCTCGAGCAGCGCTTCACCCTCGAACTCGAGTGGCTCGGCGACCGCGGCACCGGCACGAGCGGCCACCGCGACTACGGTCGCGAGCACGAGCTGCGCGCGGGGAAGCGACCGGCGATCGCCGCCTCCGCCGACCGGGTGTTCCGCGGTCACGACGATCGCTGGAATCCGGAGCTGCTGCTGCTCGGCGCCCTCGCGGAGTGCCACATGATGTCCTACCTGCACGTCGCCGCCGGCGCGGGCGTGCGGGTGGTCGGCTACCGCGACGCCCCCAGCGCCGACCTCGTGGTCGAGGCCGACGGCAGCGGGCGGATGACCGGCGCCGTGCTGCGCCCGGAGATCGAGCTGGCCGAGGGCTCCGACCTCGAGCTCGCCGCCTCGCTGCACGAGCGGGCCGCTCGGCTCTGCTTCATCGCCAACTCGGTGGCCTTCCCCGTGCAGCACGAGCCGCGGCACCGCCTGCGGGGCTGAGCGCTCCGCATCCGCTCGTCGGACGACGCCCTCGACCCGTCGTAGGCCCGCGCCCGGGGCCCGCTTCCCTCCTGAGCGCCCCGCCCAGAGGCTGCTGCCATACTGGCCCCTGCCCGCTCGGGCACGATCCCGCCGAACGATGAAGGACTCCTTCTTGCGCCTCCGCCGCCTCGCCCTGCCCGCCACCGCGCTGCTCGCCGCGACCCTCACCGCGTGCTCGATCTCCAGCGCGAACCCGCTGGACAAGATCACGGTCACCGGCGACGACGGCGCGAAGCCCGAGCTGACCTTCGAGACGCCGCTCGAGGTCGAGGAGTTCGCGACGAAGGTGCTCGAGGAGGGCGACGGCGACGAGCTCGCCGAAGGCGACGCCTTCACGATCTCCTACATCTTCGTCAACGGCACCACGGGCGATGAGCTCTTCAGCAACGGCTGGGACGGTGCAGCCCCGGAGGAGTTCGGCATCGACAGCACCTTCCCGGCCGGCATCGTCGACAGCTTCGAGGGCGTGCCCGTCGGCTCGCGGGTGCTCTCGGTCATCCCGCCGGCCGACCTCTTCGGCGCGCAGGGCAACACGCAGCTCGGCCTCGACGGCTCTGAGAACGTCGTGCTCCTCGCCGACATCGTCGAGAAGGCGCCGAGCGCCCCGACCGACTACCCCGACCGCGCCTCCGGCGAGCCGCAGGAGCCCGTCGCGGGCCTGCCGACCGTCGAGCTCGCCGAGAACGGCGCCCCGACGATCACGATCCCCGAGACCGACCCGCCTGCCGAGCTCACGGTCGGCGTGCTCCAGAAGGGCGACGGCGAGGTCGTCGAGGCGTCCGACGACGTCATCGTGCAGTACACGGGCGTCAACTGGCGCACCGGTGAGGTCTTCGACTCGAGCTGGGACCGCGGCGCCCCCGCCGACTTCGCGCTGGCGGACCTCGTCCCCGGCTTCACCCAGGGCGTCGCCGGTCAGACCGTCGGCTCGCAGGTGATCATCTCGATCCCGTCCGAGCTCGGCTACGCGACCGGTAACGAGACCGCGGGCATCGAGGTCGGCGACACGATCGTCTTCGTCGTCGACATCCTCGCCCGGTACTGAGCGGCTGAACGCGGGAGCGGGGCAGCGGATGCGCGAGGTCGTGATCCTCGGATCCACCGGTTCGATCGGCCGGCAGGCCCTCGACGTCGTGCGCGCCGCCCCCGACCGCTTCCGCGTCGTCGGTCTCTCGGCCGGCAGCGACCGCGACGCGCTCGCCGCGCAGGCGGCCGAGTTCGGCGTGGAGGCCACGGCGCTCGGCGCCGAGGAGTCCGCGCAGCTCGCCCGCGACATCGGCTCGGACGTCGTGCTCAACGGCATCACCGGCTCGGTGGGTCTCGGCCCGACCCTCGCAGCGCTCGACGCCGGCCGCACCCTCGCGCTCGCCAACAAGGAGAGCCTCGTGGTCGGCGGCGAGCTCGTCACCGGTCGCGCCGCGCCCGGTCAGCTCGTGCCGGTCGACTCCGAGCACTCCGCGCTCGCGCAGGCGCTGCGCGGCGGCACGGCCGACGAGGTGCGCCGGCTCGTGCTGACCGCATCCGGCGGCCCCTTCCGCGGCCGGAGGCGCGCCGAGCTCGAGCACGTGACGCCGCAGCAGGCGCTCGCGCATCCGACCTGGAGCATGGGCCCGGTGGTCACCACTAACTCCGCGACGCTGGTCAACAAGGGCCTCGAGGTCATCGAGGCGCACCTGCTCTTCGGCATCGGCTACGAGCGCATCGACGTGGTCGTGCATCCGCAGTCGATCGTGCACTCCATGGTCGAGTTCGTTGACGGTTCGACGCTCGCGCAGGCCTCGCCGCCCGACATGCGGCTGCCGATCGCGCTCGCGCTCGGCTGGCCGGAGCGCGTGCCCGGCGCCGGTGCTCCGCTCGACTGGACGCGCGCGAGCAGCTGGACCTTCGAGCCGCTCGACGACGAGGCGTTCCCGGCCGTCGCCCTGGCACGCGAGGTCGGCGCGGCCGGCGGCGCGCATCCGGCCGTCTACAACGCCGCGAACGAGCAGGCGGTAGCGGGCTTCCACGCCGGGCGGATCGGATTCACGGCGATCGTCGACACCGTGCGCTCCGTCGTCGAGGCCTTCGCCTCTGCATCCGCTCGCCCGGAGCTCGACGAGCTGCTGGAGGCGGAGCGCTGGGCCCGCCGCGAGGCGGATCGCCGCATCGCCGCGGCCTGAGCGTCGAGCAGGCACGAGCAGCGGCCTGAGCCTCGAGCGGGCGGGATCGGCGGCCTGAACGTCGACGACCAGCCGGGTCGGCCGTGAAGTGCCGCGAGCAGCGACCCGAGCGACGCCGCCCGTCTCAGCGCAGCGCGCCGCGCCGCACCCGCAGGCTCGCCTCGACGGTCGCGTCGAGCGCCTCGCGCCACGGGGTGGGTCGCAGCTGCAGCGCGCCCTCGGTCTCGCTCGCGTCGAGCACGTAGGGGCGCTCGAACTCGTAGCGAACCGCCTCGACCTCGCGCAGGAACGGCGAGACGAGCTTGGCGAGCGCCACCAGGGTGGGGCTCACCCGCTCGACGTCGCCCGTGCTGCCTGCGACGAGGCTGGCCTCCGCCGCGATGTCGCGCATGGTGCGCGGCTCGCCGCTCGGCACGTGCCACGCCCGGCCCCAGCTGCGGTCGTCGTCGGCCGCCGCCGCGAGGGTCGCGGCGAAGTCGGGGATGTAGCTCCAGCTGTGCGGCATGAGCGGGTCGCCGGTCACGCGCGCGGTCTCCGAGGCCACGATCGGACCGAAGAACTTCGTGCCGAGGTGCGAGTTCGCGCCCGCGGTGGGGCCGTAGTAGTCGCTCGAGCGCACCTCGACGGCGCGCACGTCGCCGCGCAGCGTCGCCGCCTGCGCGCGCCGCCACAGATCGGCGCGCAGCATGCCCTTGGCCTCGGTGCTCGCGAGCGGCGACTGCTCGGTCATGGCGCCGTCGACCGGTCCGTAGGCGTAGAGGTTGCCGCCCATCACCAGATCGGCGCCCGTGCGCCGCGCCGCCTCGATCGCCGCGTCGACGATCGGGGGCAGCGTCTCGGGCCAGGTCGTGTACGGCGGGTTGACGAGCAGGAAGATCGTGCGGCAGCCCGCGGCCGCGGCGGTCAGCGCGGTGGCGTCCGACGCGTCGAGGCGCAGCGACTCGGTGCCGGTCACGGTGCGGCCGCTCGTGCTCGCGACCCGCACCGTCTCCCCGCGCTCGAGGAGCAGCTCGGCGAGCGCGGTGCCCACCGCGCCGGCCCCGACGATGAGTCGTCGCATCGGCTGTCCCCCTCGCCGTCGTCCCGAGGAATGCGGGGTCCCGTCGACCGCACTCCGTGCCCGACGCTAGTCGTGCATCCGCTGGCGCCCGACCCCCAGTAGGGGTGCAGTTCCGCTCCGCAGCGGGTTCAGAGTCTGGTGGCACTACCGTGTGTCCGTGGAATCCGTGCTGCTCTACGTGCTGGGCGTGCTCGTCATCGTCATCGGCCTCGCCGTCTCGATCGGCCTGCACGAGGTCGGCCATCTCCTGCCCGCGAAGCTCTTCGGCGTGCGGGTGACGCAGTACATGATCGGCTTCGGGCCGACGATCTTCTCGCGCAAGCGCGGCGAGACCGAGTACGGCTTCAAGGCCATCCCGCTCGGCGGCTTCATCGCCATGTCGGGCATGTACCCGCCGAAGCGCCCCGGTGGTGCGCCCCGCGAGGCGAGCACCGGCTTCCTGCAGGCGCTCTCCGGCGACGAGAAGCAGGCCCGGCAGCAGCATCCGGCCGGCCTCTCCGCGATGATCCAGGAGGCGCGCGAGGCGAGCGCCGAGACGATCGTGCAGGGCGAGGAGCACCGCACCTTCTACCAGCTGCCGGTCTGGAAGCGCATCGTGATCATGGTCGGCGGCCCGGCCATGAACCTCGTGCTCGGCTTCGTCTTCTACGCCATCGTCATGGTCGGCTTCGGCGTGGCCCAGCCCGGCCTGACGGTCTCGAGCGTCAACGAATGCGTGGTCGCCTCCGACAGCGCGCAGACCGACTGCACCGACGACGACCCCATCGCGCCCGGCGCCGAGGCCGGCGTGCTGCCCGGTGACGAGATCGTCGCGATCGACGGCGAGCAGGCCGCGAACTGGGACCAGGTGAGCGGCGTCATCCGCGGCGCCGCGGGCCGCACCATCGCGCTCGACGTGCTGCGCGACGGCGAGCCGCTCACCCTGCAGGTCACGCCGCTGCTCACGGAGCGCGCCGTCGTCGACGACGACGATGCGGTGGTGACGGATGCGGACGGCGAGGTCGTCACGCAGGAGGTCGGCTTCGTGGGCATCACCCCGCAGTACGAGGTGGCGCAGCAGCCGATCACCGAGGTGCCCGCCGCGGTCGGCGAGAATGTCGAGCGGGTCGTGCACCTGATCCTCAACCTGCCCCAGCGCCTCGTCGACGTGGCGCAGGCGGCGTTCGGCGGCGCCGAGCGCGACCCCGACGGGCCGATCAGCGTCGTCGGCGTCGGTCGTTTCGCCGGCGAGATCGCCGCGCTCGACACGATCCCGGTCGCCGACAAGGTGTCGGCCATGCTCGGCATCCTCGCCAGCCTCAACGTCGCGCTCTTCGTGTTCAATCTCGTGCCGCTCATGCCGCTCGACGGCGGGCACGTCGCGGGCGCCGTCTGGGAGGGGGTGCGGCGCTTCTTCGCGAAGCTGTTCGGCCGCCCGGACCCCGGTCCCGTCGACACCGCCAAGGTGATCCCGCTCACCTTCGTCGTCGTGATCCTGCTCGGCGGCATGAGCGCGCTGCTCATCTACGCCGACCTCGTGAACCCGATCAGCCTGTTCGGCTGAGCCGGGTGCGGAGTGCTGTGCAGCGGCTGCGCGCGGGCCGGGCGAGCGGGGCGCGCACCTAGGCTGACGACGTGCCTGCTGTGAACCTCGGAATGCCCGCCGCGCCCCCGCCCGTGCTGGCCCCGCGCCGCAAGAGCCGGCAGATCAAGGTCGGCAGCGTCATGGTGGGCGGCGACGCCCCGGTGAGCGTGCAGTCGATGACGACCACGCCGACCACCGACATCAACGCGACGCTGCAGCAGATCGCGGAGCTGACCGCATCCGGTTGCGAGATCGTGCGCGTGGCTGTGCCGAGCCAGGACGACGCCGACGCGCTGCCGATCATCGCGAAGAAGAGCCAGATCCCGGTGATCGCCGACATCCACTTCCAGCCGAAGTACGTCTTCCAGGCCATCGACGCCGGCTGCGCCGCGGTGCGCGTCAACCCGGGCAACATCCGCAAGTTCGACGACCAGGTCGGCGCGATCGCGAAGGCCGCGAAGGACGCCGGCGTGAGCCTGCGGATCGGCGTGAACGCGGGCTCCCTTGAGCCGAGCCTGCTGCAGAAGTACGGCAAGGCCACCCCGGAGGCGCTCGTCGAGAGCGCCGTCTGGGAGGCGAGCCTGTTCGAGGAGCACGACTTCCACGACTTCAAGATCTCGGTCAAGCACAACGACCCGATCGTCATGGTGCAGGCCTACCGGCAGCTGGCCCGCCTCGGCGACTGGCCGCTGCACCTCGGCGTCACCGAGGCCGGCCCCGCGTTCCAGGGCACCATCAAGAGCGCGACCGCCTTCGGCATCCTGCTCGCCGAGGGCATCGGCGACACGATCCGCGTCTCGCTCTCCGCCCCGCCGGTCGAGGAGATCAAGGTGGGCCTGCAGATCCTGCAGTCGCTCAACCTGCGCGAGCGCAAGCTCGAGATCGTCTCCTGCCCCAGCTGCGGCCGCGCCCAGGTCGACGTCTACACCCTGGCCGACGAGGTCACCGCGGGGCTCGAGGGCATGACCGTGCCGCTGCGCGTCGCCGTGATGGGCTGCATCGTCAACGGCCCCGGCGAGGCGCGCGAGGCCGACCTCGGCGTGGCCAGCGGCAACGGCAAGGGCCAGATCTTCGTCAAGGGCCAGGTCGTCAAGACGGTGCCCGAGCACGAGATCGTCGCCACCCTCATCGAGGAGGCCAACCGCATCGCCGCCGAGCTCGGCCCCGATGCGCCCACCGGCACCGCGCAGGTCGTCACCGCCTGATCGGCGAGCGGCGGATCAGCGGATGCGCTCCGCCGGCCCCGCCGCCAGCGCGGCCTCGTAGACCCCCAGCAGCCCGTCGATCCGCTGGGCGACGCCGCCCCGCGCCGCGAGCATCGCCCGGCTGGCGGTGCCGATCGCGACGGGGTCCGCCCGCAGCGCCGCGACGGTCGCGACGAGGCCCGCAGCATCCGGGGTGGGGGTCAGGAAGCCGCCGCCCTCGGGCACGACCTCGCCGAGGTCCGGGTCGCAGTGGATCACCGGCAGACCGGAGGCGATGGCCTCGAGGATCACCATCGGCTGGTTGTCGAAGTCCAGCGAGCTGGAGACCAGCACATGGGCGCGGCGCATCGCGGCGAGCACGGCCTCCTGCGGCACCGCGCCGTGGAGGGTCACCGGCGCGCGCATCCGCTCGAGGGAGGGGCGGGCCATGCCCTCGCCGTAGACGTCGACGCTCACCTCGGCGCCGAGGGAGCGGGCGGCCTCGGCGAGCACGGCGGGCCGCTTCTCGGGGGAGAGGCGGCCCACCCAGAGCAGCCGCAGCGGCTCGCCGGGCTCGAGGGTGCGCTCCACGGGGGTGCCGACGCGCTCCAGCACGGAGGGCTCCAGGCCGTTGGAGAGCACGGTCATCGGCGTCGCGACGCCCTGCGCGGCGAGCTTGGCGGTGAAGTGCGCCGACGGCACGATCACGTGGGCGCTCGCCCGCGACTGCGCGGCCATGAGCCGCCACATGCGCCGCGCCGTCGCCGTGGCGGTGTACGCGGTGCCGCCGGGTACGGAGACGCCCCGATGGCTCACGTGCCGGGCGTGCAGCGCGGCGAGGAGGCGCGTGGAGAGCGAGGGCACCGGCAGGGTGCGCGCCGTGTAGACGTCGACCCGACCGTGCATGGTGTGCACGACCGGCAGCCCGAGCTTGCGGGCGGCCTCGATGGCACCGAGCGCGGCGAACATCTCGGAGTGCGTGTGCACGACCTCGATGCGTCGCCGCGCGAAGGACTCGCGCAGCTGCTCGGCGATCCGGCGGAGCGGCCAGGCGAAGGGGAAGCCGTCGGGGCGGAACACGGGGGAGACCGGCAGCCCCTCCACGCCGGGGTCGGTGGCGGGCTGCAGCAGGGGCGCGTACACGGTGGCCTCGTGCCCCGCGGCCTCGAGGGCCTCGCGGTGCGCCTTGACCGCGGTCTGGGTGCCGCCGAGGGTGGGCAGGTAGTAGTCCGTCACCAGGGCGATCCGCATACGGGGGAGCCTAGGGGGAGTCCTAGGATTCGAGTCATGGGGGAACACGCGCTCGTCACGGGTGCGAGCGGCTTCCTCGGCCGCCACGTCGTCCGGGAGCTGCTCGCGCACGGCTACGCGGTGACCGCCGCCGGCCGGAACCCGATGCTGCTGCCGGAGGGGGTGCCCCGCTTCGTCGGCGATCTGGATGCACTGCCCGCCTCGGGAGTGCGTCCCGACGTCATCGTGCACTGCGCCGCCCTCTCCACCCCCTGGGGGCGCTGGAGCGACTTCGAGCACGCCAACGTGCGCGGCACGGCGCGCGTGCTCGAGCTGGCCCAGCGCAGCGGCGCTCGCCGCATCGTGCACGTCTCCTCGCCGAGCGTGCACGCCGAGGCCCGCGACCGCCTCGGCGTGCGGGAGCACGATCCGCAGCCGGTGCGGGCGATGAACGGCTACATCCGCTCGAAGCGCGCCGCCGAGGCGCTGCTGCTGAGCGCTCGGGACCGCCCCGAGGTGGTGATCCTCCGTCCGCGCGGCATCGTCGGCCGCGGGGAGCGCAGCCTGGTGCCGCGGCTGCTCGCCGTGCACGAGCGCATCGGCATCCCGCTGTTCCGGAACGGAGCGAACCTCGTCGACCTCACCGCGGTCGAGAACGTGGCGATGGCGCTGCGGCTCGCGATCGAGGCGCCGGCTGCCGACGGCCAGGTCTTCAACATCAGCAACGGGGAGCCGCGGCCCTTCAAGCAGTTGCTCGACCGACTGCTCGCCGGCATGGGGGTCGCGCCCCGGTACCGGCACCTGCGCATCCGTCCCGTGCTGGCCGCGGCCGGCGCCCTCGAGACGATCGCGGCCCGCCTGCCCGGCCGACCCGAGCCTCCGCTCACCCGGTACACCGTCGCCTCCATCGCCTTCTCGCAGACCCTCGACATCACGGCCGCGCGCCGGGTGCTCGGGTACGCCCCCACGGTCGGCCTCGACGAGAGCCTGGCGAGCTATGCCTGAGCTGCGCTATCACCGCTGCGGCGAGACCCGCCACGACGTCGGCGCCCTGCTGCGCGGCGCGCCACGGGAGCGACGGGTGTTCCCCGCCGGGGTGTTCCGCTACGACGACGGCGAGCGCCGGGTGCTGGTCGACACCGGGTACCCGCCCCGCCCCTGGGGCACCGGAGCGAGCGGATGGGCGTACCGCCGCCTGCTGCCGCCCCGCGTGGGCAAGGGCGAGACCATCGGCGAGCAGCTCGACCCCGCCACGGTCACGCACGTGGTGCTCACCCACCTGCACCCCGACCACATCGGCGGCGTGCGCTTCTTCCCGAACGCCGTCTTCGTGCTGAGCGCCGGGCTGGTCGAGACGCTGCGCGGGCCCCGCCTCAAGGAGGCGGTGCTGCGCGGACTGCTGCCCACCTGGTTCGAACCTGCCCGGCGCATCGTGGTCGACCGATTCGAGGGTGAGGCGCACGGCCTGCCGAGCCACGACCTCTTCGGCGACGGCGCCCTGCGCATCGTCGACCTGCCCGGCCACGCCCGCGGCCACGTCGGCGTGCTCGTGCACGACCGGGTGCTGCTCGCCGGGGACGCGGCCTGGAACCGCGATCTGCTCGGTCAGGAGCAGCGGATGCGCGCCCTCCCGCGCGCCATCGGTCACGATCACGCAGCCCAGGCCCGCACCGCCCAGCGCCTGCTCGCCGCCGAGGCCGCCGGGGTGCGCCTGCGCTTCGCCCACGACCCGCACCCGGAGGGGGTGGACCTGCTGTGGGCCGACTGAGGATCGTGCGCGCCTTCGTGCTCGCCCGCTGGCTGCGGCGCTTCCGCACCCGAGCGCAGCTCGAGCGCTTCCAGGACCGACGGGTGCGCCGGCACCTGCGCGCCCTGCGGCGGCGCTCGCCGTGGTTCGCCGACGCACCGGAGCGCCTGCAGGATCTGCCGCTCATGGACAAGTCGGTCATGATGGCGAACTTCGACGCGATGAACACGGTCGGCATCACCCTCGACGACGCCGTCGCACTCGCCACCGACGCCGAGCGCCGCCGCGACTTCGGCGGCACCCTCGACGGCGTCTCGGTGGGTCTCTCGAGCGGCACGAGCGGACACCGCGGCGTCTTCGTCGTCAGCGCCGCCGAGCGCGACGACTGGGCCGGCACGATGCTGGCGCTCACCCTGCCGCGCAGGCGCATCCTCGGGCACCGCATCGCGCTCTTCCTGCGCGCCGACAACGAGCTCTACGAGACCGTGCGTTCGCGGGCCGTGGAGTTCCGGTACTTCGACGTGCATGGCGACCTGGCGCAGCGCATCCGCTCGCTCGCCGAGTACGCGCCCACGATCCTGGTCGCCCCGCCCTCGGTGCTGCTCGCCATCGCCGACGCCGGGCTGGCGCTGCGGCCGCAGCGCGTCTACGCCGTCGCGGAGGTGCTGGAACGAGCGGATGCGCGCCGCCTCGAGGCCGCCTTCGCCCAGCCGGCCATCCACCAGCTCTACCAGTGCACCGAGGGCTTCCTCGCCCGCACCTGCGAGCTCGGGGTGCTGCACCTCAACGAGGAGCTCGTGCGCATCGAGCGCGAGCCGGCGGGCGAGGGCCGCTTCGTGCCGATCGTCACCGACTTCTCGCGCCTCGCGCAGCCGATCGTGCGGTACCGGCTGAACGACCTGCTCGTCGAGCGCTCCGAGCCGTGCGGCTGCGGCAGCGTGCTGACCGCCCTCGAGCGCATCGAGGGCCGCGAGGACGACGCCCTGGTACTGGGTGGCGCGCGGGTGTTCGCCGACCTCGTGACTCGAGCGATGATCCACGCCGAGGGCTTCGCCGAGTACCGCGTCGTGCAGACCGGCCCGGCCAGCCTCGACGTGCACCTCGACGACCTGGGCGGCGCCGGGAGCGTGCTCGAGCAGCTCGAGCGGCTCTGGCAGCGGCAGGGCGTGCCGGCACCGGCGCTGCGCTTCCGGTCCTTCGAGCCGGACCTCTCCCGCAAGCTGCGGCGCGTCGAGCGCGCCTGGAAGGAGGCCGCGGATGCGACGGCTTGAGATCGCCGGCTACGGCACGAGCCTGCCCGAGCGCACCGTGACCTTCGGCCGCCAGACGCGCCACCGCATCGAGGACGACCGCGGTCAGCTCGACCTGCTCGCCGAGGCCGCGGAGCGCGCCATCGCGCACGCCGGGCTGCGGCCCGAGGACATCGACTGCGTCATCGCCGCCTGCGCCGCCGGCGTCCAGCCGATCCCGTGCACGGCCGCGCTCGTCATGGAGCGGGTGGCGCCGCACGCCACCGCGGCGGCCTTCGACGTGAACTCCACCTGCACGAGCTTCATCACCGCCCTCGACGTGGCCTCGCGCTACCTCGACGCCGGCGACTACGAGCGGGTGCTCGTGGTCAGCGGCGACGTGGGCAGCCGGTTCCTCGATCCGGCGCAGCGCGAGAGCTTCGAGCTCTTCTCCGACGCCGGCGCGGCCGTCGTGCTCACCCGAGGCGATGGCGGGCAGGGCGTGCTGGCGAGCCTGCAGCAGACCTGGCCGCAGCACGCCCACGACACCGAGCTGCGCGGCGGCCTCTCGCTGCACCCTGCGCAGGACTACGCCGGGGGCGACCCCGCGGACTACCGCTTCGACATGCACGGCCGACGCGCGCTCATGAGCATGCTCGCCGTGCTGCCGGGGTTCTTCGAGCGCTTCTTCGACCGAGCGGGGCTCGCCCTCGGCGACCTCGACCTCGTCGTACCGCACCAGGCGAGCGGGGCGCTCGGCATCGCGATGCGACGCATCGGCATCCCCAAGCAGCTCTTCGTCGACCGGGTCGCGGAGTACGGCAACATGGTCTCCTCCTCGGTGCCGTACACGCTCATCCGCTCGCTCGAGGAGGGCTGGATCGCCCGTGGCGGCACGGTGCTGCTCTGCGGCACGGCGGCGGGGCTCACCGCCAACGCCCTCGCGCTACGGCTCTGATCGGCCGGGAACCCGGAACGGTTAGCGCCCGCCCCGAAAGGGGACGCGGCGCCTAGGTGGAAGCACCCGGATCGCGCCGGTGCGCCCTCGAACTGGGGACGCGATCGGATGAGCGAAGCTCGACTTCGGTCGTCGTGAAGCTGAGGATCGCTCCATACTCGTCGCAGGTCGAGCCGCGGGGGCTCGTACCGAGAGCTCTTGGGGACGGTCATGACGGGACAGCGACGCGCGGTGCGACGGGGACTGGCGCGACGGAGGGTGGCGGCGATCCTCGCCGCGGGCCTCGTGGTCGGCGCGGGCGCGGCGGCGACGCTGGCGAGCTGGAACGACAGCGAGTGGGTGTTCGGCGGGGCGTTGGGCGGGAACGGCAGCACCACGCCGGGCATCGGCACCTCCACCTTCGAGGTGCAGCAGAACACCGGCGATCCGACGGCGGCGGGCGGCTGGGTCGATCGCGAGACCGCGCCGGGCGGCGCGCTCTCGTTCTCGGTGGGCGCGCTCGCGCTGACGCCGGGCGACAGCGTCTACGCCCCCGTCTCGCTGCGCACCACTGCCGGCTCGCTCGGCGCCGAGATCGGCCTCGTCGCCGCGGTGGACGGCACGACGGCGCCGCAGGCTACCGAGCTGTGGTCACTGCTCGACCTGCGGGTCGCTGCGGTCACCGGCGCAGCGGACAGCCAGCGCCCGGCGTGCGACGCGACGGCGTTCGGCACGGCTTGGGCCGATGGCGCCATCGGCACGGCATCGGCGACGACCACGCTGCGCAACCTCGCGGCCGGCGCCGGCGACACGCTCCACGTCTGCTTCGAGATCTCGCTGCCGGACAGCGCTGATCTGCTCGCGGAGCTCGCCGGCGAGACGGACCCCGCCGCGGCGCTCGACGCGCTGCAGGGCGAGAGGGTCACCCCGGTCTGGCGCTTCGCCGCCACCTCCGTCTCCTGAGATGACCGCGTCGCACGTCGCACTCGGCGTCGCGCGCGGCGAGCGCTCGGCCCGCCGCGCGGAGCGCCGCCCCCGGCGCGCGCGCCTGCGTCCCACAGCGCTCCTGCGCGAGGGCGTGCTGCTGCTCGCCGCGACCGCCGGCGGCCTCAGCCTGCTCTGGACCTTCGGCGCGCCGCTCGTGGGCCTCTCGCTCGTGACCTTGCAGACCGGCTCGATGTCGCCCGGCATGCCCGCCGGCACGCTCGCGGTCGTGCGCGCGGTGCCCGCGCTCGAGCTCGAGCCGGGCCAGGTCGCCACACTGCAGCGCGATGACGCGAGCCTGCCGGTGACCCACCGCGTCGTCGGGGTCGAACCGGTCGACGGCCGCCCGGCCACCGCATCGGTGACGATGCGCGGCGACGACAACGACCGCGACGACCTGCTGCCCTACGTCGTGGAGGAGGCGCGGCTCGTGCTCGCCTCGGCGCCCGGCGCGGGCACCCTGCTCGGCGCGCTGCGCGATCCGGCGGTGCTCGGCGCGCTCACCGTGCTCGCGGCCGGTGTGCTGCTCCGAGCGTTCTGGCCGAAGCGGCCCGCGGTGCTCGCCGCGCACCGACGCAGTCGGCGGTCGGGGTAGCGATGCGGAGCGAGCGGATGCGCGCCGGCGCGCCCCTGCTCGCGGCGGGCGCGCTGCTCGTCGCGGTCGGGGTGGCGCTCACCGGCGCCCACGCCGCATCCGCCCTGATGCCGGTGCCGCAGGCGCGCGACGGGCTGCTGCGGCTCGAGGCGAGCGCCCAGCCGGCGTGGTTCGATGGGATCGGGCCGGGGGAGACCCGCTACCTGCGCATCGCCGCTCACCTCGAGGGCGCACCGAGCGGCGCGGCGAGTCTCGAGCTGCGCAAGGACGGCGAGCTCGTCGAGCACAGCGAGGGGCTCGAGCTGCGGTTGCGCTCCTGCAGCCTCCCGTGGACGGCCGTGCCGGTCGACGGCGTGCTCGACGTCGAGCCCGGCTGCCCGGGCCAGGCGCGGGAGATCACGACGGCCGGGCCGGCGCACGACTACCGTTCGGCGAGCCCCGTGTGGCCGCTCGGTCAGCTCGATCGTGCTTCCTCGAAGCAGCTGCTCCTCAGCGTGCACCTGCCCGCCGACGGGACCGATCGAGCGCTGCTCGAGGGGCGCTTCGCCGTGGGTCTGCATGCGCAGGGCGCTGAGCTGGACACCCTCGGCGAGGGACTGCCGGGCAGCGGTACCGCCGCGTCCGGCCGCGCGCGGCCACTCGCGTCGCTGCCCGCGCTCGATGGGCTGCCCGCACTCGGGGCCGCACCGATGCCGGCTCTTGCCCTCGCAGCCGGGCTGCTGCTGCTCGGGCTCGGCCTGCGCCGACGACGGGCGCCCCGCGCATGAGCCGGCACCGCCGCCGCGCCGCGCTGCCCGCGATCGGACTGACCCTGGGCGCCGTACTCGCCGTCGTCGGGGTCGGCATCGTGCCGGTGACCTCCCTCGCCAGCTGGACGGATGCGGAGTTCACGACGTCCGGGGCCGGCACGCTCGACTGCGCAACGGGTCTCGCGACCGAGGCGGCGAGCACCATGGTCTCGGGCACCGCGCTCGGCGGCGATCTGGGCGATGCGGCCCGGGTCTCCGGCGTCACGGCGACGCGCACCGGCAGCGGATCGCAGGCGGTGCCGACCACAGCGCAGGAGGTGCGCGCCGAGACGGCCTGGTCGAACCCGCTGCGCGCGGAGGCGCTGCAGGCGCTGCAGCTCGACCTGACCGGCCTGCTGCAGCTGCCGCTCGACAGCACCACGGGAGCGCTCGCCCAGTACGCGGAGGTGCCCGCGGGCGGCGAGGCCACCGTGGCCGCCACCGGTCTCGTCACCGACCAGGGCTCGATCGCGGTCGACGATGCCCAGCCGGCGCAGGCGCCGACCACCGCGACGCTCGACCTGGCGACCCTCCTCAGCGCCGCGGGACTGCCCGACGGCTCGCAGCTCACGGGCGCGGCTCTCGAGCTCGGCGCCGTCGCGAGCGCCGCGCGGCTCGACGGCTGCACGCAGCAGTGGACCGGGGGAGCGACCGCGCGCGCCGCGACGCTCCGCACGGCGTCGAACCCGGCGATGCCGGCGGTCGAACGCGACTACGCGGTCTCCTCGCTGCGGCTGCGCTCGACGACGCCCCTCGTCGGGCCGCTCTCCACCACTGCGGCCTCGGCGCTCGGCGCGGTGCAGAGCGTCGTGAGCGGGCTCTCCGGATCCGCTGCGGTGCGCTCGGGCATCGCGAGCGGCGTGACCGCGCTGCTCGCACCGCTGGTCGGCGGGCTCGGCCTCGGCGCCGTGCGCATCGACGAGCTAGCGATCGCCGTCGACACCGCACCGGTCGCGGCGGTGCTGACCGCGCCGATCGCCGACAGCGGCGGCGTGCTGCGCCTCGATCTCGCCGCCGGCACCGCCACCGTCGACCTCGTCGCGCTCTTGGGCGAGCCCGGAGCCGACGGCAGCCCCACCCTCAACGGATCGGCCCCGAACACCGAGCTCCTCGTGAACGAGGCGGTGCTCCTGCGGCTGGCCGGTGCGCTGACCTCGGCGGTCGAGGATTGGATGGATGCGATCACCGCCGCTCTGACCGGCGTGCTGCTCGGCGCCGGTGCGACGGCCGGGGTGTCCGTCGACCTGAGCACCCTCGGGCTGCCGGTCGCGACGATCACGGCGAGGGTCGACGCCTCGCTCGGCGCGATGCTCGCGGGCACTGCGGTCGCGACGGCCTCGGTGTCGCTCGGGCTCGTCAACGGACTCTGCGGCGCGCTCCTGACCGCCGCCCTCTTCTGCCCGGTCAAGACGCTGCTCGACTCGCTCGTCGGCGGCATCGTCGGAGGCCTGGTCGGCGGGCTCGGCGGCACTGTCGCGGCGGTGATCCGACCGCTCGTGCTGCTGGATCAGAGCGGTGGTCGATACGGCGCGATCGTCGAGCTCGGCGCGGTGCAGCAGGCGGCGGCAGCCCTGCTGCCCGTCGTGGCGCGACTCACTGCGGGCCTCTTCGGCGAGCACCGCCTGCTCTCGATCGTCGTCAACGCGCAGAACGGGCAGCCGGGCGCTCCGAGCGGCCCGGGCTGGGGTGCGCTGCCCGACGGCAGATTCGACGTGGCCGCCCTGCGCGTCACCGCGCTCGGCGGGGCGTTCTCCCTCGACCTGGCCCGCTCATCCGTTCGCTCATCCGTCATCGGCGCGTCGCCGTCCACCGCCTGATCCCGGGTTACCATCACTCCGGCGCCGCGCCGACCGATCACCCCGACCCCGGTCCAGCAGGCGCCCTCCCGGCGCGCGACAGGGGGTCGCCCGGGGAGAGGAACGCCGTGCTCGCTCGCCGCCGCATCGCCGTACTGGCGGCCGCAGTGATCGCCTTCGGTGGCATCGGCGTCGGCGCGGTCATGGCGGCCGCGGGCGCGCCTCAGCCGGCGCCCGTTGTGCCGCCCGCCTCCGCTCCGGCGCCGCTTCCGCGAGCCGAGCCGGTCTACCCGGCCGGCGAGTCGGCCACCGCCGAGGTGCGCCGCTGGGTCGAGCAGGATCGAGCGGATGCGCCACCCGCCGACTCGGTGCTCTTCATCGGCAGCTCGAGCATCCGGCGCTGGGAGTCGCTCTCGCGCGACTTCCCCGAGTACGACGTCGTGCAGCGCGGCTGGGGCGGCTCGGTCATGCAGCAGATCCTCGCCGAGTCGCCGTGGCTCGTCCGCCCGCTGGCGCCGAAGGCCATCGTGTTGCGCACCGGCCTCAACGACCTCCGCTCCGGCCGCAGCGCCGAGCAGCTGCTGACCGACGTCCGCAGCTTCGTCGCGCAAGCCCGCGAGGGCCGTCTCGACACCGAGGTGCTCGTGCTGGCCATCGCGCCGACGCCGAGCACGCTCGACGCCGGTGACGGCATCGAGCAGGTGCGCCGCGAGGCGAACCGGCTGCTGGCCGCCGAGGCTGCCATCGACCCCTCCGTGCACTACGTCGACATCGCCACTCCGTTCGAGCGTCTCGCATCGAGCGACCGTGCCGCCTTCGACCGGCTCTCGATCGACGGCTTGCACCTGACTCCCGCCGGCTACGCGGCTTGGGTCGAGGTACTCCGCCCGGTGTTGGCCTCGGTGCTCGACCCGATCGAGCCTTCACGGCCCGTGGAACAGGGCCTGCGCGCGGGAGACCGCCTGCTGCTTGACCTCGGCCCGGACGACGGCGCAGCGGGGATCGCAACCGGCATCGACGCCTCCGGGCAGCACTGGAACGACTGGTGGCCGACGCCCGGCGGTAACCAGATCGGTCCGGGTGAGCATCGCTCCGGCCTCGTCACCGTCGACGGCCGTGTCACCGGTGTAGCGATGACCGTCACCGGCGGCTTCCGCGCGAACGCCGCGGGTGAGGCGGGTCTACTCGATCCGCGACCGGAGCTGCTCGGCGACCTGGCCGTGCCGAGCGCGACCCGCGACTATTGGTCCTCGACAGCAGACGATCTGCAGGGCGGCAACGACGACCTGCCTGGCGGCTTCATGCTCGAGGGGCTCGACACCGAGCTGCGCTACCGGCTCGCGTTCCTGGGCTCGGCCGTCGGCACCGCGCCCGCCGTCGCCGAGTACGCGGTGCACGGTGAGGAGCGCAGCGCCGCGCAGCTGCGCACCAGCGGCGAGCGGATCGGGGCGCACGGCGCCGACCGCAACGACGACGAGGTCGCCGTGGTCGACGACGTCGTGCCGGATGCGCGCGGCCGCATCTGGGTCGACGTCACGCTGGTGACCGGCTTCGCGACCCACCTCAACGCCGTGGAGCTCAGCGCCGCGGAATCGCCGGAGCGCTGACCGCCGGTAGGATCGCCGGGTGATCACCCGTCTCTCCAAGCTGTTCGTCCGCACCCTCCGCGAGGACCCGGTGGACGCCGAGGTCGCCAGCCACAAGCTGCTCGTGCGCGCCGGCTACATCCGCCGTCAGGCCCCGGGCGTCTTCGCCTGGCTGCCGCTGGGACTGCGCGTCAAGGCGCGCATCGAGACGATCATCCGCGAGGAGATGGCGGCGGCGGATGCGCAGGAGGTGCACTTCCCGGCCCTGCTGCCCCGCGAGCCCTACGAGGTGACGAACCGCTGGACCGAGTACGGCGACGGGCTGTTCCGCCTGCAGGACCGCAAGGGCGCCGACTACCTGCTCGCCCCGACGCACGAGGAGGTCTTCACCCTGCTCGTGAAGGACCTGTACTCCTCGTACAAGGACCTGCCGCTCACGATCTTTCAGATCCAGGACAAGTACCGCGACGAGGCGCGCCCCCGCGCCGGACTCCTGCGCGGCCGCGAGTTCACGATGAAGGACGCCTACTCCTTCGACGTCAAGGACGAGGGCCTCGCCGCCAGCTACCAGGCGCAGCGCGACGCCTACGAGCGCATCTTCGCGCGCCTCGGCATGGAGTACGTCATCGTGCAGGCCGACGCCGGCGCCATGGGCGGCTCGCGCAGCGAGGAGTTCCTGCACCCGACGCCGATCGGCGAGGACACCTTCGTGCGCTCGGCCGGCGGTTACGCGGCCAACGTCGAGGCCTACGCGACCCCCGCACCCGAGGCGCGTGCGATCGACGGCCTGCCCGCCGCGACCGTCGTCGACTCGCCCGAGACCCCGACCATCGCGACCCTCGTCGACCTGCTCAACGAGCGGCACGCGAAGGGTGCGCCGTGGACGGCGGCCGACACCCTCAAGAACGTCGTGCTCGCCCTCACCCACCTCGACGGCACGCGCGAGCTCGTCGTCGTCGGCATCCCCGGCGACCGCGACGCCGACCTCAAGCGCGCCGAGGTCGTCTTCGCCCCGGCCGAGGTCGAGGCCGCCACCGAGGCGGACTTCGCCAAGCACAAGGGCCTGGTCAAGGGCTACATCGGCCCCTGGGCGGCCGATGGCGCGGCGCTCGGCGAGGAGTCGAGCACCGGCATCCGCTTCCTGGTCGACCCCCGCGTCGTCGACGGCACCGCCTGGGTCACCGGCGCGAACGTCGACGAGCGGCACGTCATCGACCTCGTCGCCGGCCGCGACTTCGTCGCCGACGGCGTCGCCGACATCGCCAGCGTGCGCGCCGGCGACCCCGCGCCCGACGGCTCCGGCCCGGTCGAGCTCGCCCGCGGCATGGAGATCGGCCACGTCTTCCAGCTCGGCCGCAAGTACGCCGAGGCGCTCGGCCTCAAGGTGCTCGACGAGAACGGCAAGCTCGTCACCGTCACGATGGGCTCGTACGGCATCGGCGTCACCCGCATCCTGGCGGCTATCGCCGAGGCGAACCACGACGCCAAGGGCCTCATCTGGCCGAAGGAGGTGGCGCCCTACGACGTGCAGGTCGTCGCCACCGGCCGCGACGCCGCGATCTTCGAGGTCGCGCAGCGCGTGGCCGAGCAGCTCGACGCCCAGCGCCTCGAGGTGCTCTACGACGACCGCCCCAAGGTGAGCCCCGGCGTCAAGTTCGGCGATGCCGAGCTGCTCGGCGTGCCCGTCATCGTGATCGTCGGCCGCGACGCCGCCGAGGGCCGCGTCGAGCTCTGGGACCGCCGCACCGGCGAGCGCACGAGCGTCACCATCGAGGAGGCGCTCGCCGCCTTCTGACGGCGAGCACCGCGAGGCGCTGGCCTCGCACACCGAGCACCGAGGAGCACGGATGAGCCACCGCATCTTCACGACGGCGGTGGCCGCCGTGCACCCCCACTACGTCACGAAGGCCGAGCGCAAGGGCCGCACGCGCGCGGAGGTCGACGAGATCATCCGCTGGCAGACCGGCTACTCGCAGTCGCAGCTCGAGGCGCTGCTCGCGGACGGCACCGACTTCGCCACCTTCTTCGACCGGGCTCCGGCGCTCAACGACGCCCGCGACCTGGTCGAGGGCGTCATCTGCGGCATCCGCGTCGAGGAGCTGGAGCCCGGCACGATGCGCGAGATCCGCATCCTCGACAAGCTCGTCGACGAGCTCGCCAAGGGTAAGTCGATGGAGAAGATCCTGCGGGGCTGAGCCGCCCTACAGCGCGAGCCGCAGCCCGCCGACGACCTCGTCGCCGCCGGTGACGGCCTCGGCGGTCGCGGCCGCCGCATCCGCCGCCGCCTCCGCGTCGACGAGCCCGTTGCGGGCGAGCAGGCCGAGGCCCGCGAGCGTGGTCGCGCGGTGCGAGCCGTCGAGGCTCTTCACCGCGACCGCCGCGCCCTCGGGCGTCAGCAGCACGAGCACGCCCTCGGCGCCGAGCTTGGCGACCACTCCGGTGCGCTCGATCACCGCGGTGTTGGCACGGCCCTCGCCGTCGATCGCCCAGGGGTGCTCGCGGATCGCCGCGGGCAGCGGCGAGCCCGAGCGCTCGAGCGCTGCGAGCCCGCGCGCGAGCTGCAGCAGCCCCATCGCGGCGACCGGCGCTCCGCAGCCGTCGACGCCCCAGTGCGCGGGCTCGGCGCCCGTGAGCTCGGTGACGACCGAGCGGATGCGCGCCTGCAGCGGGTGCTCCGGCGCCAGGTAGTCCTCGAGCGACCAGCCCTCGTGCACGCAGGCCGCGAGGAACGCCGCGTGCTTGCCCGAGCAGTTCATCGCGAGCCGTGAGGGGGCGGATGCGGCCGCACGCGCCGTCCGATCGCCCGGCCAGGAGGGCGGGCACCGCAGCGCCGACTCGTCGAGGTCGACCGTCGCGAGGATGCCGCGCACCACGTCGAGGTGGCGCTCGGTGCCGGCGTGGCTGGCGGTCGCGAGCACGAGCTGCTCGCCGACGAGCCCGAGCCCGCTCCGCAGCGCCGCGGTCGCCTGGAACGGCTTGAGCGTGGAGCGCGGGTAGACCAGTGCCTCGACGTCGCCGTGCGCCTCGATGACGGCGCCGTCGGGGTCGACGAGCACGGCCGCGCCGAGATGCTGCGACTCCACGAGGCCGGATCGCTCGAGCACGGCCAGGGGCACGCTGCCGGCGGGGGAGAGGGGACGGAGGGTGGTGTCTGCGCTCACCGTCCCAGGCTAGCGACGGCGGCGGGGCGCCCGATGCGGATGAGCTAGCATCGTCCGGTGCCCGCGCGAGCATCGGCGGGCAGAAGAGCTGAATAGAGGAGACCCCATGGACATCGACCTGGCCGTTCTGCGACTGCTGGAGCGCGAGCGGGAGATCCCGTTCGAGGAGCTCGTGCAGATCATCGAGCAGGCGATCCTCACGGCGTACATCAGGAACGCGGGCGAGCAGTCTCCCGCTGCCGGCGAGGTCCCCCCGCGCGTGCAGCTCGACCGCAAGACCGGTCACGTCTCGCTCTTCGTGCCCGAGTTCGACGACGAGGGCGAGGTCGTCGGCGAGGCCGTCGAGACCCCCGAGGACTTCGGCCGCATCGCCGCCTTCGCCGCGAAGCAGGTCATCAACCAGCGCCTGCGCGACATCGGCGACGACAAGATCCTCGGCGAGTTCCGCGGCAAGGAGGGCGACATCGTCGCCGGCGTGATCCAGCAGGGTCCGAACCCGCGCATGATCCACGTCGACCTCGGCACGGTCGAGGCGATCCTTCCCCCCGAGGAGCAGGTGCCCGGCGAGGACTACTCGCACGGCTCCCGCATCCGCGTCTACGTCACCGCCGTCGGCAAGGGCCCGAAGGGTCCGCAGATCACCGTCTCGCGCACCCACCCGGGGCTCGTGCGCAAGCTCTTCGCCCTCGAGGTGCCCGAGATCGCGAGCGGCATCGTCGAGATCGCCTCGCTCGCGCGCGAGGCCGGCCACCGCACCAAGGTCGCGGTGCGCGCGACCCAGCCCGGCGTGAACGCCAAGGGCGCCTGCATCGGCGAGATGGGTCAGCGCGTGCGCTCGGTCACCGCCGAGCTCAACCAGGAGAAGATCGACATCGTCGACTACTCCGACGACCTGCCGACCTTCGTCGCGAGCGCGCTCTCGCCCGCCAAGGTCTCCAGCGCGTTCGTCATCGACGCCGCCACCAAGGCCGTGCGGGCGCTCGTGCCCGACTACCAGCTGTCGCTCGCGATCGGCAAGGAGGGCCAGAACGCCCGCCTCGCCGCGAAGCTCACCGGCGCCAAGATCGACATCCAGCCCGACTCCGTCATGGAGTCGTGAGCGCCCGCCGTTCGCCGACGGGGGAGCGCGTCGAGCCGGTCGGCGATGACCCGGGTGCTACGCTGGGTCCCGTACGAACGTGCGTCGGTTGCCGCGCGCGTGCCGAACGGTCCTCTTTGGTGAGGATCGTCGTCAGAGCAGGAGAGCTCGTTCTCGATGAACGAGCCGTCCTGCCGGGGCGAGGCGCGTGGCTGCACCCCTCACGCGATTGCTGGGAGCGCGCGATCTCCCGCCGGGCCCTGGGCCGGGCGCTGAAGATCGCAGGCGATCCCGCGTCGAACACCCTCAGAGAACAGGCAGAACGGCTCATGGACAACTCATGAACGGCTCGGAATGAGCACCGTCCGCACCATTTGAGGTCTGCCCCTGTCCGGGCGCAGGCCCGTAGACAGGAGAACAGTGGCTAAACCACGCGTGCACGAGATCGCAGCAGAGCTCGGCATTGAAAGCAAGGTCGCACTCGAGAAGCTCAAGGAGCTCGGCGAGTTCGTCAAGGGTCCGTCGTCCAGCGTCGAGCCCCCCGTCGCGCGCAAGCTGCGCGCCGCCTTCGCCGGTCAGGGCTCCGCGCCCGCCGCCGGCGCCCCCGCCGCAGGCGCGGCCAAGCCCGGCGGTCCCCGCCCGGCCCCGCAGCGCCAGGCGCCGACCCCCGGTCCGAAGGCTCCGGCGCCCGCCGCCGAGCAGCCCGCGGCCGCAGCCCCGGCGGCTCCTGCCGCCGAGCAGCCCGCAGCGGCAGTGCGCCCCGGCGCACCCGCCCCGCGCCCCGCGGCCAAGGCCGAGCAGCCCGCCGCTGCTGAGCCGGTCGCCGACAAGGCCGCCGAGAAGCCCGCCGAGGGCGGCTCCGCTCCGCGTCCTGGCGCTCCGCGTCCGGCCGGTCAGCCCCGTCCGGGCAACAACCCCTTCGCCTCGCAGCAGGGCATGGCCCGTCCGGGCGCCCCGCGTCCCGGCAACAACCCCTTCGCCTCGAACCAGGGCATGCCCCGTCCCGGTGGCGCGGCCGGACCGCGTCCCGGTGGCGCGGCGGGTCCGCGTCCGATGGCGCCCCGTCCCGGTTCGCCCCGCATCGGCGCCCCGCGTCCTGCGGCTGGCGGCGGTCGTCCGGGCGGTCCCGGTCGTCCCGGCGGCGCCGGCGGCGGCTTCCAGCGCCCTGGCGGCGCTCCGGGCGGCGGCTTCAGCGGCCCCCGTCCCGCGGGCGGTGGCGGCGGTCGCGGTCGCGGCCCCAACAGCGGCACCGCAGGTGCCTTCGGCCGTGGCGGCAGCAAGAGCAAGAGCCGCAAGTCGAAGCGTACGAAGCGCCAGGAATTCGAGATGCGGGATGCGCCGTCGCTGGGCGGCGTCAACGTCCCGCGCGGCAACGGCACCACCCCGCTGCGCATGCGCCGCGGCGCGTCGATCTCCGACTTCGCCGACAAGATCGAGGCCGTGACCGGCTACCCGGTCGCCCCCGGCAACCTGGTCACCGTGCTGTTCCAGCTCGGTGAGATGGCCACGGCCACCGAGTCGCTCGACGACGCGACCTTCGGCATTCTCGGCGACGAGCTCGGCTACCGCATCGAGATCGTCTCCCCGGAGGACGAGGACAAGGAGCTCCTCGAGGGCTTCGGCCTCGACCTCGACCAGGAGCTCGAGGACGAGGACGACGAGCTGCTCGAGGCCCGTCCGCCCATCGTCACCGTCATGGGCCACGTCGACCACGGTAAGACCCGACTGCTCGACGCGATCCGCAAGTCGAACGTCATCGCGGGCGAGGCCGGCGGCATCACGCAGCACATCGGCGCCTACCAGATCACGACCGACCACGAAGAGGTCGAGCGCGCGATCACCTTCATCGACACCCCGGGTCACGAGGCGTTCACCGCTATGCGCGCCCGTGGTGCGCAGGTCACCGACCTCGCGATCCTCGTGGTCGCGGCCGACGACGGCATCATGCCGCAGACGGTGGAGGCCTTGAACCACGCGCAGGCGGCCGGTGTGCCGATCGTCGTCGCGGTCAACAAGGTCGACAAGGAGGGGGCCAACCCCGCCAAGGTGCGCCAGCAGCTCACCGAGTACGGCCTCGTCGCCGAGGAGTACGGCGGCGACACGATGTTCGTCGACGTCTCGGCCCTCTCGGGTCTCGGCATCCACGACCTGCTCGACGCGGTGATCCTCACCGCCGACGCCGGTCTCGACCTGCGCGCGAACCCCGACAAGGACGCTCGCGGCGTCGCGATCGAGGCCAACCTCGACAAGGGCCGCGGCGCGGTCGCGACCGTGCTCATCCAGTCGGGCACGCTCGAGATCGGCGACGCGATCGTCGCGGGCACCGCCTACGGCAAGGTCCGCGCGATGTTCGACGAGAACGGCGAGCCGGTCAAGGAGGCGACCCCGTCGCGTCCCGTCCAGGTGCTCGGCCTCTCGTCGGTGCCCCGCGCCGGTGACACCTTCATGGTCACCGAGGACGACCGCACCGCCCGTCAGATCGCCGAGAAGCGCGAGGCCGTGCAGCGCAACGCGCTGCTCGCCAAGGGCCGCAAGCGCATCAGCCTCGAGGACTTCACGAAGGCCCTCGAGGACGGCAAGGTCGAGACGCTCAACCTCATCATCAAGGGTGACGTCTCGGGTGCCGTCGAGGCGCTCGAGGAGTCGCTCCTCAAGATCGAGGTCGACGACAGCGTGCAGCTGCGCATCATCCACCGTGCCGTCGGTGCGATCACCGAGAGCGACGTCAACCTCGCGACGATCGACAACGCGATCATCGTGGGCTTCAACGTGCGTCCCGACCTCAAGGCCCGCCAGGCGGCTCAGCGAGAGGGCGTCGACGTGCGCTTCTACTCGGTGATCTACGCGGCGATCGACGAGATCGAGAGCTCGCTGAAGGGCATGCTCAAGCCGGAGTTCGAAGAGGTGCAGTCGGGCGTCGCGGAGATCCGCGAGGTGTTCCGCAGCTCCAAGTTCGGCAACATCGCCGGTGTCATCGTCCGCTCGGGCACGATCACCCGCAACGCCAAGGCGCGGGTCATCCGCGACGGCGTCGTGGTCGGCGACAACCTCGCCATCGAGTCGCTGCGTCGTTTCAAGGACGACGTCACCGAGGTGCGTACGGACTTCGAGGCCGGTATCGGCCTCGGCAAGTTCAACGACATCCAGATCGGCGACGAGATCGAGACGACCGAGATGAAGGAGAAGCCGCGAGGCTGATCCCCCCTCGAGAAGGGTCCCGTGAGCTCCGGCTCGCGGGGCCCTTCCCGCATCCGTACGAACACAACGAAAGGTGGTGGCCCGCATGGCCGATGAGCAGCGCGCCAGGAAGATGGCCGACCGCATCAAGGAGATCGTCGCGCGGCGACTGGAGAAGGGCATCAAGGACCCGCGGATGGGCTTCGCGACCATCACCGACGTCCGCGTCACCGGCGACCTCCAGCACGCCTCGATCTTCTTCACCGTCTACGGCTCCGAGGAGGAGCGCGAGGACACCGCCGCGGCGCTGAAGAGCGCCACCGGGATGCTGCGCACCGAGGTGGGCAAGAACATCACGGCCCGGCTCACGCCGAGCCTCGAGTTCATCCTCGACGCCCTGCCCGAGAACGCCTCGCACCTCACCGACCTGCTCGCGCAGGCGAAGGCGCGCGACGAGGAGCTCGAGCGCCTCGCGGCCACCGGCCGCTACGCCGGCGACGAGGACCCGTACGTCAAGCCGCGCGAGCGCGACGACGACGTCTTCGAGGGCTGAGCCCGCACGATCGACGAGGGCTGCGCGGCGACCGCCGCGCAGCCCTTCGTCATGCCCCGTCACGGTGCGACGCGGGCTTGGGGGCCGGCGCGGGGCGACCGTAGCCTGCCGGGATGCCCAGCCAGACCGCATCCGGCCGACCGATCGAACGAGCGGATGCGGGCGCACCCGCCTCCTACGCCGACCTGCGCCGCCGCTTCCAGCCGCTCTTCGATGCGGCCGCCGAGGGCGAGCCGCAGCGGGAGCGGGAGGCGGTGCCACCGCGCGAGCACCTGCGCGCGCTCGTCGAGGCGGGCTTCGCGGGGCTGCGTGTGCCGGCCGAGCGCGGCGGTGAGGACGTGCCGCTGGCCACGGTCGTGCGGCTGCTCGCCGACCTCGCCGAGGCCGACCCGAACCTCGCGCACGTCTGGCGCAATCACGTCTCCTTCGTCGAGGACCGGCGGCACGACCGCGGCGACCCGCGCAGCGCCGAGTGGCTGCGCCGGCTGGGGGAGGGCCAGATTGCGGGGGCGGCGGCTGGAGCGAGCCCGCGGAGCTCGGCGCGGCCCCGCTGCGCACGGCCATCGAGGCGACCGAGCAGGGCTGGCGGCTCACCGGGACGAAGTACTACTCCACCGGCAGCGTCTACGCCGACTGGTCGACGGTGCTGGCGCTCGACCCCGCGGGCGAGCAGGTGGTGGCGCTCGTCGCCACGAGCGCGCCGGGCGTGACGATCAGCGACGACTGGGACGGCTTCGGGCAGCGCCTCACCGGCAGCGGCTCGGTGCGCTACGAGGCGGCGCCGGTCGACCCCGAGCACGTCTTCGCCTACGCCGTGCGCTACCCGTACCAGCGGCAGTACTACCAGTCGGTCATGCACGCGGTGCTGGTCGGTATCGGCCGCGCCATCCTGCGCGACGGCGTCGCCGCGCTGCGCGGCCGCAAGCGCAACCACCGCAACGGCACCGACGAGCAGGCGGTGCGCGATCCGCAGCTGCTGCAGGTGATCGGCGAGGTCTCGGCGCTGGTCTACGCGGCCGAGTCGGCGTTCCTCCGCTCGCTGGAGGGGCTCGACGCCGTCGCCGAGGCGGAGGCGATCGATGCCGAGGAGCTGCGGTCGAGTTGGATCGCCGTCTCGCTCGCCCAGCAGGTCGTGGCCGATTCGGTGCTGCGCGCGGCGACGATCGTCTTCGACGCGCTCGGTGCCTCGGGCACGAGCGCTACTGTCGCCCTCGACCGGCACTGGCGCAACGCTCGCACCCTCGTCTCGCACAACCCGCGGGTGTTCCAGGCGCGCATCGTGGGCGACTGGCACGTCAACGGCGTCGATCCGACGGCCTGACGGCGACCTGCCGGCCAGGACGCAGCGCGGTGGCCGGACGCCGCCGCGTTCGTCGAGCTCGGCGACGCAGCGGCGCCCCGAACCGAGCCTGAGGAGGGCCTGTCGGTCGGGATGCGCCGGCGCCGTTCGACGCGGCGGCAGGAGTCGAACCTGCTGCGCACTCGGATATGAGCCGAGGCCCGGGACCACCCGGATCACCGCGATGCCTCCACGGTATGCGCATCCGCTCGTCCTCGCCCGTCATGCGACGCACCGTGACCCTCGGTGACGACGTCAGCGGTAGCCGTCCCACTCCGGGGCGCCGAAGAGCGTGCGCTCGACGCGCGACCAGAGCGACTCGAGTCCCTCGGCGGGATCGGTGAGCGACTGGGCCTGCGCGCCGTCCATGGCGCAGAGCGCGGTGCGCAGCAGGTCGAGCAGGGCGCCGTCGTCGCGGAACCGCTCCGGCAGGCTCCACGGCAGCGCGTGCAGCCGGTCGAGCATGGTCCCGTGCCGCTCGCGGTAGTAGGCGTGGGCTGGATGCGCGGGATCGTGCGCCTCGACGGCTAGGCGCACGAAGAGCGCGACGAGCGAGGGGCGCTCGAGGTTGCGGTCGACGATGCCGCGCAGGGTGGCCGGCAGGCTGAGGGCCGCCTCGCTGTCGAGCGCGGGGGAGAGGCCCTCGTCGTCGTAGTGCGCGGTGACGATGAGCGCGAGCAGCTCGTCGCGACCGCGCACGTGGTGCAGCAGGCCGGGCAGGCTCAGGCCGACCGCGTCGGCCACCGCCTGCATGGAGACGCCGTAGCTGCCGTAGCGCGCGACCAGCTCGCCGCCGACCTCCGCGATCTGGCGGCGCCGCTCCTCGACGCCGAGGCGCCGGCGGCTGTTGATGGGTCCGCTGCTCATCCGTCCATCATGCTTGACGAGAGGCGGTTCACCCACTACTTAATAAGTATTCGGTAAGCGGGTCGGCACGCAGCGGTGCCGCTCGCGGGAGAGGACCACCATGACCGTGCACATCGACGTCGCGCGCACCATCGCCACCATCAACCCCGCCCTCCACGGGCACTTCGTCGAGTTCCTCGGCGAGTGCATCGACGGCGGCATCTGGGTGGGGCCCGAGTCGACGGTGCCCAATACGGGCGGCGTGCGCACCGCGGTGCTCGAGGCGCTGCGCGAGCTCGAGCCGCCGATCATCCGCTTCCCCGGCGGCTGCTACGCCGACACCTACCACTGGCGCGACGGCATCGGGCCGCGCGAGCAGCGTCCGACCACCTTCAACGAGAACTTCGGCACCTTCGAGCTCGACGACCACGGCTTCGGCACCGACGAGTTCCTGCAGCTCTGCGAGACGGTGGGCGCGGAGGCCTGGCTCAACGTCAACACCATGAGCGGATCGGTCGCCGAGATGCGCGACTGGATGGAGTACGTCAATCGGGAGCAGGGCACCTCGCTCGCCGCCGAGCGGGCCGCCAACGGGCACGCGGCGCCGTACGACGTGCGGCGCTGGGGCATCGGCAACGAGCCGTGGGCGGGCGGTGGCACCATGACCGCGCAGGGCTACGCCGAGCTCTACCGCGCGTACGCCTCGGCGATGCCGCGCTTCACCGCCGACATCCTCGAGCCCTCGCGCGTGCTGCCGATCGCCGCCGGGCCCGACGGCAACAAGCCGCTCGAGCGGGTGCGCTGGACGCAGGACTTCTTCGCCGCCCTCGCCGAGTACCGGGTGCCGCCGCTGGGCGGCTACGACCTCCACTTCTACAACTGGAACATCGGCCACGACGGCGACACGAGCGAGACCTTCGAGCGGGAGGGATGGGACCGGCTGATCGCCGGCAGCCTGGAGCTCGAGGAGGTGATCCTCGAGCAGCACCGCCTGGTCCGCGAGGGCCTCACCGCGCTGCCCGCACCGGAGTCGGACTTCTTCACCGCCGAGCCGACGATCGACCTGGTCGTCGGCGAGTGGGGCAACTGGCACGGCGACGCCTTCGCCGCCCGGCCCGCGCTGCGCCAGCAGGTGACCATGCGCGACGCGATCACCACGGCGCTGACCCTCGACGTGCTGCAGCGCAACGCCGACAAGGTGTCGATGGCCTGCAACGCGCAGCTGGTCAACGTGCTCAACGCCCTGCTGCTGACCGAGGGCGAGCACACGGTGCGCACCGCCAACTTCGACGTCTTCATGATGTACAAGGCGCATCGCGGGGCCCAGGCGCTCGAGGTCTCCGGCGCGCCCGACGGCGTGCACGTCTTCGCCTCGCTGAGCGAGGACGGTGCGCTGACGATCGACCTCGTCAACGCCGACCTCGATGGAGCCCGCAAGGTCGAGCTCTCCTTCGCCGTCCCGACCGAGCTGCTCGAGATCGAGACGCTCGCCGCGGACGAGCCGACGGCGTGCAACACGGTCGAGCGGCCGGATCCGATCCGCCGCTCCGTGAGCCGCCTCGATCGCGCCGCGGCGACGGCGCACGGCGTGACGCTGCCGGCCGGCTCGGTGAGCGTGCTGCGCGCCCGCGCCGTCGGGGCGTGACCGTCGGCGCGCGCTACGACTGCGGCAGCGTGTAGCCGCACGCGGCGTCGCCGGCGGCCAGCCCGTCGGCGACGAGGCCGTCCAGCGCGCGCTGGAGCTGCACCGCGTCCGGTGCGAGCGCGAGCAGCTCCGCGGCGGGCACGGGCAGATCGGAGGCGCGCAGCTCGGCCATGATGTGGCCGCGGGCCTGCCGGTCGCTGCCCTCGAACCGCGCCTGCTTGGCCTTCACGGGGCCGTCGTAGGCGGGGTAGCCGGCGGCGCGCCAGGCGCAGCGCTCCGCGATCGGGCAGGCGTCGCAGCGGGGCGCACGGGCGATGCAGACGATGGCGCCGAGCTCCATCATCCCGGCGTTCACGAGCGTCGAGGCCGCCACCTCCGTCGGCAGCAGCGCGGTCATGTCGACGAGGTCGCGCCGGTGCGGCGGGCCCGGCTCGGCCTGACCGAGCACGGCGCGCGCGATGACGCGGCGGGTGTTCGTATCGACGACCGGATGGCGCTGCCGGTACGCGAAGACCGCCACGGCCCGCGCGGTGTAGTCGCCGATGCCCGGCAGCGCCAGCAGCGCGTCGACGTCGTCGGGCACGACGTTGCCGTGCTCCTCGGCGATGACCGTGGCGCAGGCGTGCAGCCGCAGCGCGCGTCGGGGGTAGCCGAGCCGGTCCCACATCCGCACCGCCTCGCTCGGCGGGCTCGCCGCGAGATCGGCGGGCGTCGGCCAGCGCTCGAGCCATTCGGCCAGCCGCGGGATCACGCGGTCGACCTGGGTCTGCTGCAGCATGATCTCGCTGACCAGCACGCCCCAGGCGCCGAAGCCGTCGGCCCGCCAGGGCAGGTCGCGCGCGGCCTCGGCGAACCACTCGGCGACCGCTGCGCCGAGCGCCGGGTCGCCGATCGCGCGCAGCGCTGAGTCGTTGTCGGAGGAGCCGCGGGCCATGTCAGCCGCGTCCCAGCCGGCGGACGAGTGAGCGCCGCCGCGACGGACCCTGTGCAGCCTCGACGCGGGCGACGACCGCGTCGGGTGCGAGGAAGCCCCCCGCCTCGACCTCGTGCACGAGGGCCGTGATCGTCGCGTTGATCGGCGCCCCGACGCCGGCGGCCCGCGCGGCCTCGACGACGGCGCCGTTGAGGTGGTCGATCTCGGTCGGCACGCCGCGGCGGATCGACTGCAGCGTCGAGCCCGGGTTCGGCACCGGGCCCATGCCCCGCGCCATCCGACGCGGCAGTGCGGCCGCGAGCCCGCCCGGCAGCGAGCGCAGTGCCAGCACCGTGCGCTCGTCGATGGCGCCGAGCGGCGCGAAGCGGGCTCCCGCGGCGTGCGCGACGCGCGCCGCCTCCTGCATGCTCGCGGTCAGCACGCGCAGCAGTCCGGGGTGGGCGATCGTCTCCTGCACGCTCAGCCCGGTGATCGCGGGCAGGGCGTTCACCTGATTGACCAGCAGCTTGCTCCACTGCGCCGCGCGCAGGTCCTCGCTGCGCAGCACCGGCAGCACGGGGCCGAGCAGCTCGAGCGCCGAGCGCAGCGCGGCCTCCGCGCCGCGGCTGCCGGGGGCCAGCAGCAGCGCGCCGGGGGTCGTGATCTCGACGCGGCCCGGCTCGATGTGCGAGGCGGCGAACATCGCCAGGCCGCCGACGAGCGGGGAGCCGGGAGCGGATGCGGCGGCCGAGTCGACGCCGGAGAGCCCGTTCTGCACGATCACCAGTGGCACGCCCGCGAGGTGCTCGGCGCTCGCGGCGATCGCGGCGCCGGCATCCTGCGCCTTCGTGGCGACGATCGCGAGCTCGGGGGAGCGGCTCAGCCGCTCGGCGACGGGGATGCGGGCCAGGTGCTCGCCCCATCCGCCGCTCAGCCGCAGGCCGTGCTCGGCGATCGCCGCGAGATGGGCGCCGCGGGCCGTCGCCTGCACCTCGTGCCCCGCGCGGTCCAGCAGCGCCGCGAGGGTGCCGCCGACCGCACCAGCCCCGAGCACCGCGATCCGCATCCGACGATCCTACGACCGCCCGCGGGCGCGCATCCGCTCGCTGGTAGCCTGTGCCGGTGAGTCAGGCCCCCGCGCAGCAGCAGCACCAGCGACCGAAGGCCGGCAGCGGCATCCTGCTGCTCGACAAGCCCCAGGGGCTCACGAGCCACGACGTCGTCGCGCGCACGCGCCGGCTCGCCGGCACCCGCAAGGTCGGCCACGCCGGCACGCTCGACCCCATGGCGACCGGCCTGCTCGTGCTGGGCCTGAACAGCTCCACGCGCCTGCTCACGTACCTCGTCGGCCTCGACAAGGAGTACACGGCTACGATCCGGCTCGGCGCCGCCACCGTGACCGACGACGCCGAGGGTGAGACCACCGCCACCGCCGATCCCGCGCTCGTCGCGGCGATCGCCGACGAGGCCGTCGAGGCCGCGATCGAGCCCCTGCGCGGCGACATCGAGCAGGTACCGAGCACCGTCAGCGCGATCAAGGTCGACGGCAAGCGCGCCTACGCACGGGCCCGCGAGGGGGAGGACGTGCAGCTGGCCGCACGCCCCGTCACCATCCGCGCCTTCGCGGTGCTCGCGAGCCGCCGCGTCGACGGCTTCCTCGACCTCGACGTGCGCGTCGAGTGCACCTCGGGCACCTACATCCGGGCGCTGGCCCGCGACCTCGGCGTCGCACTCGGCGTCGGCGGCCACCTCACGGCGCTGCGCCGCACCCGCGTCGGCCCCTTCGCCGTCGCCGACGCGCCGGAGCTCGCCGACGATCTCGACGTGACCGAGCGGATGCTCCAGCCGGCCGCGGTCGCGGGCGCCCTGTTCCCGACGACCCGCCTCGACGCGGAGGACGCGCTCGCGCTCTCGCAGGGCAAGCGGATCCGCCCCGACGGCCTGCCCGAGACGAAAGGCCCGATCGCGATCCTCACGCCGACCGGCGCACTGCTCGGCCTCGCCGAGCGCCGCGGCGACGGCCTGAAGGTGCTCGTGAACTTCCCGTCGGACGAGGTGGCCTCGTGATCATCGGGCTCACCTGGACCCTCATCGCCATCGCCGGCGTCGTGGGCCTGATCGGCGTCGTCGCCGGGCTGCTCAAGATGGCGCCGAACGACCTGATCCTCGGCGGCACCGCGCTCGTGGAGCTCGGGCTGATCGTGCAGGTGGTCGTGGCGATCGTCGCGCCCCTCGTCGGCAACGACCCCACCGGCGACCTGCTCGAGTTCTGGATCTACCTCGTCACCGCCGTGCTCATGCCGCCGTTCGCGGTGATCTGGGGCCTCGTCGACCGGGGTCGCTGGGCGACCGTGACGCTGGGCGTCGTCGGGCTCGCGATCGCGATCATGGTGTACCGCATGCACGTGATCTGGACGGTCCAGGTCGCCTGAGCCGAGCGCTAGGCTGAACGGTGATGTCCGAACAGCAATCGCAGCGCCCGCGCGGCATCGGGCGCGTGCTCGTGGTGGTCTACGCGATCCTCGCGATCGCCGCCACAGGCCGCAGCGTCTACCAGATCATCAGCAAGTTCGATGAGGCGCCGGTCGCCTACGCGCTCTCCGCCGTCGCAGCGGTGGTCTACATCGTCGCCACGATCGGCCTCGCGCTCGGCCGCCGCGGCGCGCCCATCGCATGGGCCGCGGTGAGCTTCGAGCTCGTCGGCGTGCTCGCGGTCGGCGTGCTCAGCCTCACCCACCCTGAGCTCTTCGCGCACCCCTCGGTGTGGTCGACCTTCGGCATGGGCTACCTGTTCATCCCGCTCGTGCTGCCCTTCCTCGGGCTCTGGTGGCTCGTCAGCCGTCGCCGCGCCGTCGCGCCGACCCCCGCCGCGGCGGTCTGAGCGTGCGGTTCTTCGGCTCGATCGACGAGGTCCCGGACGACTGGGGCCCCAGCGCCGTCACCATCGGCAAGTTCGACGGCGTGCACGCCGGGCACCGCGCGATCGTGGCCGACCTCATCGACGCCGCGACCGCATCCGGTCTGCGCTCCACGGTGCTCACCTTCGACCGCAACCCGCTCGCGCTGCTCCGCCCCGCCGCCTGCCCGCCGGCGCTCATCAGCAACGTGCAGAAGCGCGAGCTCATCGAATCGCTCGGCGTCGACGGCGTGCTCATGGTGCCCTTCGACCGCGCGTTCTCGAGCCAGGAGCCCGAGGCCTTCATCGACCGCGTGCTGCTCGGTGCGCTCGGCGCGCGGTTGGTGCTGGTCGGCGAGGACTTCCGCTACGGAGCGGGCGGCCGCGGCGACGTGGCGCTGCTGCGCGAGCGGCTCGGCGCGCAGGGCGTCGAGGTGCGCGTGATCGAGGAGGTGCAGCCCGAGGACGGGCGCCGCGCCTCGTCCACCTGGGTGCGCGAGCTGCTGGCCGCCGGCGAGGTGCGCCACGCGGGCGAGCTGCTCGGCCGCAGCCCCTCGGTGCGCGCCGTGGTCGTCAAGGGCGCGCAGCGCGGCCGGGAGCTCGGCTACCCGACCGCCAACCTCTCCCGCCACTCCGAGGGGCTCATCCCCGCCGACGGCGTCTACGCCGGCTGGCTCGTCGTCGACGGCGAGCCGCTGCCCGCGGCCATCTCGGTCGGCAACAACCCGACCTTCGACGGCGTGCCCGAGCAGCAGGTCGAGGCCTACGTGCTCGACGCCGATCTCGACCTCTATGGCAAGACCGTCGAGGTGGTCTTCGTCGACTTCGTGCGCGGCATGCTCAAGTTCGACGGCATCGAGCCGCTGCTCGCGCAGATGGCCGACGACGTCGAGCGCACCCGCGGCATCCTGGCGGTCGCTCCGAGGCCGCAGACGGTCTGAGCCCCGCAGCGCTGCCGGGCACCCCGACGGGGCGACGAGCCGAGCGGATGCGGTCCACCGCCTCCGAGGTGGCCTGAGCGCTGCCCGCCGCGGCGGTCTAGCCTGGCGCGCATGAGCGACGCATCCGGCATCCTCGGCCAGGCCTGGCGGGCGCTGGGCGGCGACCCTGCGCGGCTCGACCGGGTGCGCGAGACCGGGCTGCCGCGGCTGCCCGCCGTGCTGCCCGCCGCCCGACTGATCGACGATGCGATCGCCGCCGCGGCGCTGGCGGCCGCGGAGCTCGCCGGCGACGACGGCGTGATCGCGATCGACCCCGCGCGCGCCGCGACCGCCGTCACGAGCGAGCGCTGGTTCCGCGAGCGGGGCGGTGCGCCGGACGTCTGGAGCCCGTTCTCCGGCTTCCGCCGCGCCGCCGACGGCTGGGTGCGCACGCACGCGAACTACCCGCACCATCGCGAGCGGCTCCTCCGCGCGCTCGATCTGCCGGCCGGCGCCGTGCCGGCGGAGCTGGCCGACCGCATCCGCTCGTTGCCCGCTCGCGACGTGGAGGGGCTCGCCGAGCGGCACGGCGCGCTCGCCGTCGCGGTGCGGCGGTCGGGGGAGTGGGCGCGCTCACCGCAGGGCCTCGCGGCCGCCGAGGAGCCGCTGCTGCGTCTCGAACGAGCGGATGCGCCCATCGGCTGGCGCCCCGCCGCCGACGCCTCGCGCGACGCCGTGCTCGCGGGGCTGCGGGTGCTCGATCTCACCCGGGTGATCGCCGGCCCGGTCGCGGGCCGTACCCTCGCGCTGCTCGGCGCCGAAGTGCTGCGCATCGACCCGCCCGCGCCCGCCGAGCCGCACTGGCAGCACCTCGACACCGGTCACGGCAAGCGCAGCGCCCTGCTCGACGTGCGCAGCGACGACGGCGCCGCCCGCTTCGAGCAGCTGCTCGGCGAGGCGCACGTGCTGCTGCTCGGTTACCGGCCGGGTTCCTTCGATGCCGCCGGCATCGCCGCGCGGCACCCGGGTCTCGTCATCGCCGAGCTGTCCGCGTGGGGCTGGTCGGGTCCCTGGGCCGGCCGCCGCGGCTTCGACAGCCTCGTGCAGGCGGCGAGCGGCATCGCGCTCCTCGAGGGCGACGCCGATGCGCCCGGCGAGAGCGGCCATCCCGACGAGACGCCGGTGCCCGGAGCCCTGCCCGCCCAGGCGCTCGACCATTCGACCGGCTACCTGCTCGCCGCGGCGGTGCTGCGCGCTCTCACGGAGGGGCGTGGAGTGCGCGTCCGTGCCTCGCTCGCCCGCACGGCCGCCGCGCTGCTCGACCTGCCGCGCGAGCCCGTGCCGCCTCCCGCGGCGTTCGAGCCCACCGTCACCGAGCTCGGCGACGTGACGACCGCGGCCCCGGCGTTCGGCCCCCGGTCGTGGCCGCGCCCGCCCCGGCCCTGGGGCGGCGACGCCCCGGCCTGGCGCTGAGCGGGAGTACTCGCTACAGCAGTGCGTTCTGCAGCAGCGCCCCGCCGTTGAAGACGAGCACGATCAGCACGCCGCCGAGCACGGGCCAGAACCAGGCCCAGCGCCGCTGCAGCGCCCTGATCGCGAACATCGCGAGGCTGCCGAACCAGGCGGCGACGAGCAGCAGCACGCAGAGCACGAGCAGCCAGAGGTCGGGGAACACCGCGATGGTGGCGCCGGCGACGAGCGCGAGCACCGCGGTGAAGAGCAGCACGAAGGCGCCGACCGCGAGGTCGAGCACGACCAGCGCGACCGGCCTGCGGCGCGCCGCGGCGGGCGCCGCCATCAGTAGGAGGTCTCGTCGACCGCGCCCGAGGCCGTCGAGCCGGCGATGCGGCCGGCGAGGTCGTCGAGGATGGTCGCGGTGCCGCTCGTGCCGAAGCGCGTGACGCCCTCGGCGAGCATCTCGAGCACGGTGTCGAGGCTGCGCACGCCGCCGGACGCCTTGAGCTCGACGCGCTCGCTCACGTTCGCCTTCATGATCGCGAGGTCGTGCAGGTTGGCGCCGCCGCCGGCGAAGCCGGTGGAGGTCTTGACGAAGTGCGCGCCCGCGCGGTCCGCTGCCGCGGAGGCGGCCGCGATCTGCTCGTCGTCGAGCAGCGCGGTCTCGAGGATCACCTTCACGACGCGGCCCTCGGCCGCCTCGACGACGGCGCGGATGTCCTGCTCCACCTGCTCGAGCAGACCCGAGCGCACCCATCCGATGTTCACGACCATGTCGAGCTCGACGCCGCCGTCCGCGAGCGCCTGGCGCACCTCGGCGACCTTGCCGGTCGTCGAGGTGGTGCCGTGCGGGAAGCCGATCACGGTGCCGACCGCGACGCCGCTGCCCGCGAGGCGCTGCACCGCGTAGGCGATGTCGCTCGGGCGCACGCACACGCTGAAGATGCGGTGCTCGGCGGCGATGTCGAGCTGCGCGTCGACCTCGGCGCGGGTCAGCTCGGGCTTGAGGATGGCGTGGTCGATCATGCCGGCGATCTGGGCCACGGTCACGGCGGGAGGGGTCTGGCTCATGCCCCCGAGTCTACGGGCGGGGCGCTGCGCGCATCCGGGCCGCCGCGCACGGTAGACTGCCCCCGTAGCGACGGCGCCTTCGTCACGCGCCGATATCCAGGCGCGGTCACGACGAGGCCACGCCGCTATCGTGCCCGTTCGGCTCCGCATCCGCTGATGCTGCTGCGACCGGGGCCCCGGGATGCAGCGCCCGCATCCCGTCCGGCCCGTCCCGGTGCACGACGAGACGATGCATCCGAGCGGATGCGACAACCCCCTGATCCGAGGAGGACCATGGCCCGGTCCGGTGCCACCACCCGCAGCCGTTCGAGCTCGCGCAAGCGCTACGTCGATAACTCGGGGCTCATCCCCGTGCTGGCGCGCACCGTGCGCCAGGTCGAGGCCGCCGCCCAGCGCGGCAAGGTCTCGCCGAGCGGCCGCACGCGCTTCCTGGTCGTCGCGATCCTCATGCGCGAGGAGCGCGCCAGGGTCAAGGCCGAGACCGAGATCAGCGACGGCGACCGCGCCGAGCAGCTCAAACGGCTCGACGGCATCGCCAGCATCCTGGCCCAGACCGCGTCGCGCGACACCTCGCTGATCGCCCTGCTCGAGAGCGAGACGCTGCCGGCGAGCGCGCAGAAGCTGCGCCGCGACCTGCTGCTCGAGGCGGGCGTCGAGCTCAGCCTCGACGAGCAGATCGTCACCGAGGAGAAGAAGCCCGTCGTCGTCGCCGAGGCCAACGAGCGCCAGGTCGTGCCCGTCTCGGTGCGTCAGCGCGCGCTCGCGAACCCCTTCCTCGCCCCTGACTTCGACGCGGTCGCCCCCCAGCCGGTCTCCGGCGGCCGGCTCAGCAACTGGGAGCTGCTCGGCCCGCTGTTCCGTTCCTTCGAGCACGGCTCCGGCGGCAACGCCGCCAGCATGTCGCTGCCCGAGCCCGGCGCCGTCACCGCGCTGCGCGGCGGACTCGAGCTCATGCCGCACCAGGCGGAGCTCGTCGAGAGCGCCCGTGAGGGGCACCGCACCTTCCTGCTCGCCGACGAGCCGGGTCTCGGCAAGACCGCCCAGTCGCTGCTCGCGGCGAGCGCGACCAAGGCCTTCCCGCTGCTCGTCGTCGTGCCCAACGTGGTCAAGGTCAACTGGGCGCGCGAGGTGCAGCGCTGGATCCCGAACCGCTCGGCCACGGTCGTGCAGGGCGACGGCGCCGACCTCGACGCCTTCGCCGACGTGATCGTCGTCAACTACGAGGTGCTCGACCGGCACGTGGGCTGGCTCAAGAACCACGGCTTCCAGGGCATGGTCGTCGACGAGGCGCACTTCATCAAGAACCTCTCGTCGCAGCGCTCGAAGCACGTGCTCGAGCTCAGCCGCAGCATCCGCTCGCGCAAGCCGAACGCGCTCTTCATGGCGCTCACCGGCACCCCGCTCATCAACGACATCGACGACTTCCGCGCCATCTGGCAGCTGCTCGGCTGGATCGACGACAAGAAGCCGCTGCCGCACCTCATGCGCGACCTCGAGGGCATCGGCCTCACGCCCGCGGAGCCCGGCTTCTTCGCCGCCGCGCGGCAGGCCGTGATCGACCAGGGCATCGTGCGCCGTCGCAAGGAGGACGTCGCGAGCGACCTGCCCTCGCGCCGCATCGCCGACCTGCCCGTCGAGCTCGACGACAGCGCCGGCCGCTCGATCCGCGCCGCGGAGCGCGAGCTCGGCCAGCGCCTGCTCGACCGCTTCAAGCGCGCCAAGAAGGCCCGGCAGGAGTCGCGCGTCGACGCCGCGCCGATCAGCGACGACGAGCTCATGCGCATGGTCGCCCAGTGGGAGCTCGAGGAGTCGAAGTCGGCCGGCGACGGCGACAACGTCTTCACGATGCTGCGCACGATCGGCAAGGCCAAGGCGGGTCTCGCCGCCGACTACACGGCGCAGCTCGCCCGCTCCGCCGGCAAGGTCGTGTTCTTCGCCAAGCACATCGACGTCATGGACACGGCCGAGCAGACGTTCGAGCGCGAGGGCCTGCGCTCGATCAGCATCCGCGGCGACCAGACGCCCACCCAGCGCCAGGCCGCGATCGACGCCTTCGTGAACGACCCCGAGGTCGCGGTCGCGGTGTGCTCGCTCACCGCCGCCGGCGTCGGCCTCAACCTGCAGGTCGCGTCGAACGTCGTGCTCGCCGAGCTCAGCTGGACCTCGGCCGAGCAGACCCAGGCGATCGACCGCGTGCACCGCATCGGCCAGGAGCAGCCGGTCATCGCGTGGCGCATCATCGCCGCGCAGACGATCGACTCGCGCATCGCCGAGCTCATCGACAGCAAGGCCGGGCTCGCGGCCCGTGCCCTCGACGGCGACGACAGCGAGATCGTCGATGCGACGAGCCTGCAGGTCGACGCCCTCGTTCACCTGCTCAAGCAGGCGCTGCACCGCCGCTGAGCCGCCCCGCCGTATGGGGGCTCGGGGAACACGCCCCGGGCCCGCCCCGACACAGAATGGCCTGAATGAGCACCATCGCGACGACGATCGTCGGTCCCGCCCCCGCCGAGCTGCTGCGACGCAGCGACGTGACCCTGCGCAAGGGGCGCCACACCCTCATCAACGATCGGCTCGCGCCCGAGCAGGCGCACGTGCGCGACCTGCTCTCCATCCGCAAGATGCTCGAGCGCGGCGGGCTCGAGCACCTGCTCGTGCGCGGCGACCGCGGGCGGCTCGTGATCGCTCTCGATCAGGCCGATCGCAAGCGGATCAACCGGGTGTTCACCGAATCCGCTCCCGCCGAGCCCTTCTACGCGAAGCCGCTCGACCGCGACCAGCCCGCGACCCTGGTCTCGGCGGGCCTGTTCGCCCGCGGCAAGGCCCGCGTGTGGCGGCTGTGGCGCCCGCGCATCGACCCGAGCGGCCAGCTGCGTTACGGCGCCGGCAACGGCGTGCAGATCGAGTTCTGGGACTTCGGGGCCGAGGAGATCGTCGCCCCGCTCGAGAACTCCCTCATGCGCAAGCGCCTGCCGCGCGCCGAGGCGATCGACGACCGCATCGAGCTGCACGGCGTGGTCTGGCCGACGCTGCAGAACATGTTCGCGCCGCACGCGAGCGACGTGCGCTTCGACATCGACATGGTCTTCTCCTGGGTCGACGGCAACGACCCCGAGTTCCAGAAGCGTCGCGCCGAGCGGATGCAGGGGCACGTCATCGGCGAGGGCGACGATCACGAGGCCCGCTTCCGCCAGATCGACGAGCTGCGCTACGCCCTGCGCAGCGTCTACCTCTTCGCGCCCTGGGTGCGTCGCATCTTCATCGCCACCGACTCGCCGCGCCCGGCGTGGCTCGCCGAGCACCCGCGCGTCACCCTGGTGCGCAGCGAGGAGTTCTTCGAGCGGCAGGAGGACCTGCCGACCCACAACTCGCACGCCGTCGAGGCGCAGCTGCACCGCATCGATGGGCTCAGCGAGCACTTCCTCTACTCGAACGACGACATGTTCTTCGGCCGCCCGGTCAGCCCGGACGACTTCTTCTCGCCGGGCGGCATCTCGAAGTTCTTCGAGGCGACGACCCGCATCGGCCTCGGCGACACGAACCCCTCGCGCAGCGGTCACGACAACGCCGCGCGGGTCAACCGCCGGCTGCTGCGCGAGCGCTTCGGCGCGATCACCACGCGGCACCTCGAGCACACGGCGGCCCCGCTGCGGCGCAGCGTGATCGCCGAGCTCGAGCGCGAGTTCCCGGCCGAGTTCCGCGCCACCGCGGGCAGCCCGTTCCGCGCCGCCGACAACATCTCGGTGACCAACTCGCTCTACCACTACTACGCGCTCATGACGGGCCGCGCGGTGACCAACGAGCACTCGACGATGCTCTACGTCGACACGACGGCGCGTCGCGGCCTGCGACGCATGGAGCGGATGCTGCGCGAGCGCGAGCTCGACTTCTTCTGCCTCAACGACGGCAGCTTCCCGGAGGTCCCGGCGGAGGAGCGGATGCGCCGCGTCACGGCCTTCCTCGATCGCTACTACCCGATCGCCGCGCCCTGGGAGGTGCCGGGCGTCGAGTAGGGCGCTCGCGCGTCCCCGTGCGGAGTGACAAGTCTGCTTGACAGTGGCGCGCCGCGGACGCAGACTCGTTGTCAAGTTCACTTGACTCGAGGAGGTCGCATGCGGCGTTGGCTGCCCGTCGTCCGGAGCTTCGCGGTCATCTCGACGCGCGACCTGCTCCGCTCGCCCGCGACGCTCGTCTCGATGGGCGCGGTCTTCGTCGTCTTCCTGGCGATCTACGCGCTGCTGCAGTGGTCGATCGACGCGCAGGGCGGTGACGTCGACCTGCTGCGCGCGAACCTCGGGGTCGTGCTCATGGCCGGCATCAGCGCCGTGGCGCTCGTCGGCACGACGGTGCCGCTCGTGGGCATGCGCGAGCGGGGGACCCTGCGCGCCTTCGCCACCGTGCCGCTGCAGCGTTCGGCGTTCCTGCTCGGCATGCTGCCCGTCCGCGCCGCGATCGTGCTGCTCGAGCTCGCCGTCGTGCTGCTCGTCGCAGCGCTGCGCGGCTACCTCGACGGCGCGCAGCTGCTGCGCCTCGTCGTCACCGCCGCGCTCGGCGCCGCCATGCTCTTCGCCGTCGCCCTGCTGCTCGCGGCACGGGCGCGCTCGGCGGAGGCCATGCAGCAGAGCATGGCCATGCTCTCGATCCTCATCGTCTTCGCCTCGGGCGGGCTGCTGCCGCAGGAGATCGTGCCGCAGGCGGTGACCGCGGCGATGCGGGTGCTGCCGACCACCTGGTTCGCCGAGGCGGCTGCCGCCGATCTGAGCGGCAGCGCGTCGTTCGCACCCGTGCCGCTGCTCTGGGCGGGCATGGCCGTGGTCACGGCCGTCGCTGCGGCCCTCGCGGTGCGGCGATTCGACTGGGATGCGCGCGCGGGCCTCGCGCGCCGGAGCACGAAGGAGGCTGCCCATGCAGCGCGATGAGACGAGCGGGCCGAAGCGCACGAGCGCCGAGCGGCGGCGCTCCCGCCGCTACACGGCGGAGTTCCTGAGCGGCATGGCGCTGGTCGTGCTGCTGCTCCTGCTGCCGAGCGAGCCGCTGCTGGCGGGGGCGCCGCAGGGGGCGCGCGTGCTGTGGGCGGCGCTGCCGCTCGTGCCGCTGCTGTGGTCTGCGGCCGCCGTCGTCCGTCATCTGCGCCGCGTCGACGAGCTGCAGCGCCGGATGGTCGTCGACGCGCTCGCATGGGGCTTCGGCGTCGCGATGGTCACCGCGATCGGCGCCGCCCTCGTCCGCTCGGCCGGCGTCGCGGTCGGCGACGTCGAGTGGGCCGTGTTCCTGGCCGGCATGCTCGGCTTCGCCGCGGCCGCGGCGATCGGATCGGCGAGGGCGTCGCGATGAGGAACCGGCTGCGCGAACTGCGCGAGCAGCTCGGCTGGTCGCAGGCCGCACTGGCCGAGCGGCTCGACGTGTCGCGGCAGACCGTCAATGCGCTCGAGACCGGTCGCTACGACCCATCGCTGCCGCTGGCCTTCCGCATCGCCGGATGCTTCGCCTTGCCGATCGAGCGGATCTTCACGCCGGACGAGCACGACGCTCCGCCGAGCGGGGGCCGCCGATGAGCGCGGTCGCGATCGAGGGCGTCGGGCTCGGACGGCACGGGGTCGCCGTGCTCGACGACGTCGCCCTGCGCGTCGACGCCGGCGAGGTGGTCGGCGTGATCGGTCGCAACGGCGCCGGCAAGAGCACGCTGCTCGACATCGTGGCGGGGCTGCAGCGCGCGGACGGCGGCGAGGTCGCGGTGCTCGGGATGACCCCGTGGCGAGACCGCGACGACATGACCCGACGCGTGGCGGTGCAGGCGCAGGACGCCGCGCTGCTGCCGACGCTCACCGTGCTGGAGACCCTGCGGCTGTTCGCCACGATCCACGCCGAGCACCGGCCGATCGCGACGCTCCTGGGGTGGACGGGCCTCGACGCGGTGCGCGATCGTCGCGCGGCGGTGCTCTCCGGCGGCGAGGCGCGGCGGCTGCAGCTCGCCATCGCACTGCTGCCGCGCGCCGAGCTCGTGCTGCTCGACGAGCCGACCGCGGCCGTCGACCCCGCCGGCCGTGCGCTGGTCGCCGCCATCGTGCGCCGTCTCGCCGGTGAGGGCGTCGCGGTGCTGCTCGCCACGCACGACATGGCCGAGGCGGAGCTGTGGTGCGACCGGGTCGTCGTGCTCGACGGCGGCCGCGTGATCGCCACGGGCACCCCGGCCGGACTGCTCGCCGAGCACCGCGCGACGGCGACGATCGCCTTCCGGGTCGACCCCGATGCCGATCTCGATGCGCTGCGGGCGCTCGCATCGGCCGGCGACCTCGAGATCGTGGCGGATGCGACGGGTGCCGAGGTGCGCATCCGCTCGACCGACGCCGATGAGACAGTGCGCCGGGTCACCTTCGCCCGCGGGTTCCGCGCGCGCGGCATCCGGATCCACCGTGGTGGACTCGGCGAGCTGTTCTTCGCGGAGTAGCGCTCAGTCGCGCAGCACCGGCACGGGCAGCGTCAGCGGCTCCTCCACGGGCACCGGCAGGTCGGGTGCTGCGGCGATGAACACGTCGGCGTCCTCGAGACGGCGCGCCGTCTCGTCGGCATCGGCCGGCGTGCCGACCGTGGCGTAGTCGCCCATCGGCACCACCGTGTGCAGCACGGTGCGCTCGTAGACGTGCACGAGGTTGTACGACTGCGCCCCGTCGCGGCCGCGGGTGCCGCGGCCCGCCTCGGCGAGATCCTGCGTGTAGCAGGTGGCGCTGGCGACCGAGACCGGGATGCCGGCGAAGGTGGCCGTCGACGAGTAGTGCAGGTGGCCGGCGAGGATCGAGCGCACGTCGCTGCCCTCGAGCACCTCGGCGAGCTTGTGCTGGTCGCGCAGCTCGACGAGGACGGCGAGGTCCTGCACCGTCGGCACCGGCGGGTGGTGCAGCGCCAGGATCGTGCCGTGGGGCGCGTCGGTCGCGAGCTCCTCCGCGAGCCAGTCGAGCTGCTCGTCGCCGACCTCGCCGTGGTGATGACCGGGAACGGTGGTGTCGAGCACGATCAGGCGCAGTCCGTGCAGATCGTGCACCCGGTCGACCGGCTTGTCGCTGGCGAACTGGCCGAGCAGCTGCTGCCGGAACGCGCCGCGGTCGTCGTGGTTGCCCATGACCCAGACGATCTCCGCGCCCCATCGGGCGGCCGCCGGCTCGAGCAGATCGCGCACCTTCACGTAGGCGCCGGTCTCGCCGCGGTCCGCGATGTCGCCGGTCACGACGACCGCCTCGGGGTGCGCCTCGGAGCGGTCGACCTCGGCGATGAGCCGGCGCAGCGTGGCGGTGCTGTCCACCTCCGAGCCGTAGAGGCCTGCGTCGGCCTCGATGAGATGCGTGTCGCTGATGTGGAGCAGGAAGTGGTTCGGCCGGGGGTGCTCGGCCTGCCGGGGGCTCATGCGGGTTCCCATCGATGCGGGGGTGATGCGGAGTTGCACCACCCTAGATCCGCTTCAAGCCCAGCACATCACCCGCGTGCGGGGGTGGACCGGGCATGGCGCGTCGGTGAACGCAGAGGGACTTCTACTCCTCCTCGCCGCGATCCGCATCGATCGGGTCGTACGCGCTCGGGTCGGTCTCCTCGTCCGGGTCGTCGCCGGTCACGCGGACGATCTCGTCGTCGAGGCGGGATTCGGCGTCGGAGGGGGCCAGCTCGCCGTCCTCCTCCTCGCCGTACTCGACGAGGGCGGACTCGTCGTCGTCCGGTCCGTGGCCCTGCTCGGGCAGCAGGTCGCTGAGGTCCTCCTCGATGGGGGCGGCGTCGGGCTCGTCGTCCTCCTCGAGGGTCGGCGCGGGGAACTCCGCCTCGTCGAGCGGCGCCTCGTCGGCGAGCGAGCGCTCGGGCTGCGGGTCCTCGTTGCCCGGAGCGGGTGCGTGCACCTCGCGCTCGTCGGCGACGTCGGTGTTCCCGTACACGAGCGAGTCGCGCTGGTCGTCCGAGGCGCCGGTGTCGGCGAGGGGCTGGTCGTGGTCGTCGCGCTGAGTGCTCATGCATCCGAACGTATGGACGCCGGCTGGATGCCCGGTGCCCGTCAGCCGGACGCGCGCAGGACGCCGAGCCGCCTGGAGATGCGACGACCTGGCGCCGCCCTCGCGAGCGGAGGAGACTGGGGCGATGGAGCAGGCCACCCGCATCGAGACCGATTCCCTGGGCAGCCTCGAGGTGCCCGCCGACGCCTACTGGGGCATCCACACGGCTCGAGCGCTCGAGAACTTCCCGATCAGCAAGCGGCCGATCTCGGTCTACCCCGACCTGGTGCGCGCCCTGGTCATGGTCAAGCAGGCCGCCGCGCGGGCCAACACCCGCATCGGCGTGCTCGAGCCGGCGAGGGCCGAGCTCATCGACCGCGCCTGCGCCGCCGTGCTCGCCGGCGAGCACCACGAGGAGTTCGTCGTCGGCGTGATCCAGGGCGGCGCCGGCACGAGCACGAACATGAACACCAACGAGGTGATCGCCAACGTCGGCCTCGCCCTGGCCGGGCATCCGCTCGGGGACTACGCCCACCTGCATCCGATCGACGACGTCAACCGCAGCCAGTCGACCAACGACACCTACCCGACGGCCGTGAAGATGGCGATGGCGCTGACGCTCAACCGCCTGCTGGCCGAGCTCGAGGACCTTAGCGTGGCCTTCGGCCGCAAGGGCCAGGAGTTCCACCACGTTCTGAAGGTCGGTCGCACCCAGCTGCAGGACGCGGTGCCGATGACCCTCGGTCAGGAGTTCCGCGGCTTCGCGCACACCCTCGGCGAGGACCTGCAGCGGCTGCGGGAGACCCTGCCGCTGCTCGGCGAGATCAACCTCGGCGCCACCGCCATCGGCACGGGCATCACCGCCGACCCGAACTACGGCGAGGCGGTGCTCGCCGAGCTGAGCGCGATCGTGGGGGAGAGCGTGCCGGGCTTCAGGCTGCAGACCGCCCCCGACCTCATCGAGGCGACGAGCGACGCCGGCGTATTCATGACGGTCTCGGGCGCGCTCAAGCGCAGCGCGATCAAGCTCTCGAAGATCTGCAACGACCTGCGGCTGCTCTCCTCTGGCCCGCAGGCCGGGCTCAGCGAGATCAACCTGCCGCCGCGGCAGGCCGGCTCGAGCATCATGCCGGGCAAGGTCAATCCGGTGATCCCGGAGGTCGTCAACCAGGTCGCCTTCTCGGTGGCCGGAGCGGATGTGACGGTCACGATGGCCGCGGAGGCCGGCCAGCTACAGCTCAACGCCTTCGAGCCCGTCATCGTGCACTCGATCATGCAGAGCCTGGTCTGGATGACGGAGGCCTGCCGCACGCTGCGGATCAACTGCATCGACGGAATCACCGCGAACGTCGAGCACCTCGAGGACCAGGTCGGCAGCTCCGTCGGCGTCGTCACGGCGCTGACGCCCTACATCGGCTACGCGGCGTCGGCGAAGCTCGCCAAGCGCGCGCTCGCCGAGCGGGCGTCGGTCGCCGCGTTGGTCGTCGAGGAGGGCCTCATGTCGCTCGAGCAGGTGCGCCGGGTGCTCTCGCCCGAGCGGCTCTCGGGGCTCGAGGTCGTCACGGCGGCGATCCCGATCATCCGCACGGACGCGACGCCCTGAGCGGGGCGCCCGGGCGATGACGGTCCGCCTGCTTCAGGCCTCCTCCGGGGGTGCCGGGTCGGGTCCGACCTGGTCCTCCTCGTCGATCTCCTCGATCCGCTCCTCGGGATCGATCGTCGGTGGCGCAGCCGGTGGCTCGAGCTCGTCGCCCAGATCGACGGGTCGCTCCTCATCGGGATGCCGCTCGCCCATGGTCGTCCTCCTCTAGTGATCGCGGAGCTCGTTGATGAGCTCCGTCTTGCGCTTGCCGGAGTAGCCGCTCAGACCGAGCTCCTTCGCGCGGCCGCGCAGCTCGGCCACGGTCCAGTCCTCGTAGTCGCCGGCCTCGCCGCCCTTGCGGCCCACCGCTGAGCGGCCCTTCTTCGCCGCGGCGTTCGAGATGCGCGCGGCCTTCTCCTTCGAGTTCCCCTGATCGCGCAGCTCCTCGTAGAGCTCTGGGTCCTTCAGGCTGTTCGCGCCCCGTCCCTGCGGCATGATCCGCTCCTTCCCGTTGATGGGATCGACGCTAGGAACGGGCGTTGGGCGCGGTGTGCAGAGCGGATGGGCGCTGCCTGCGCGTGAGCCCGTCACCCATCCGATCGCTCGTCGTGCCGAGCCGAGAACGGGATCGCCAGCCAGAGCGCCGGCACGATGACCGCGGCGACGGCTCCGGCGATCACGCCGGCCCATCCGCCGAGCACGACGTCGAAGATGAGCACGAGCGTGCCCACCAGCACCAGCCCGACGCCGATGAGGCTGGCGCCGAGCACGCCGTTCGCGCGCGCGACGATGCGGTCCTTCGCTCCGCGGCGGAAGAGCATGCGGTGCAGCACGACCGGCGCGAGCGCGAGCGCCGTCGTCCCCGCGGCGAGCACCACGAGCACCAGGTAGACGACCACCTGGAACGCGGTGAGGGTCTCGAATCTCGGTTGGAAGGCCAGGGTCAGGAGGAACGCGGCGAGGATCTGCGATCCCGTCTGCACGACGCGCAGCTCCTGCAGGATCTCGTTCCAGTTGCGGTCGAGGCGGTCGCTCTCGGGCTCGTCCCGTGCGTACCCGTCCTCGGGATCGACGGAGGGCATGCCCCGACTGTAGGGAGGTCCTCCTCGCTAGGGTGATGCCGTGAGTCAGCCCTCAGCGTCCGGTCCCTCCTGGCAGCAGCCGGCCGGCAATCCGCAGCCCGCGCAGTACGCCGCTCCCGCGCCGCTGGCGCAGCCCGCGCGGCGGGCGAGCACGACCGTGGTCGTGCTCGGCGCCATCGGCATCGTGCTGCTGGCGCTCGTGCTGCTGGCCGTCATCGGCTACCTCGTCATGGGTCTGGGCGTCGGCGCCTTCGCCACCGGTGCGGTGCTGGCGCTGCTGCCGCTCGGAGCGGTGCTCTGGGGCATCCGCTGGATCGATCGCTGGGAGCCCGAGCCGCGCGGCGCGCTCTGGTTCGCGTTCCTCTGGGGCGCCGGCCTCTCCGTGGCCATCGCGCTCGTCGTGGGGCTCATCGTCGAGATCGCCGGCTACGTCGCGGGCTTCGGCACGAGCGAGTTCACGGGCGCCGTCGTGCAGGCGCCCATCGTCGAGGAGCTCGGCAAGGGCCTCGGCGTGCTGATCCTGTTCTGGGCGCTGCGCGGCAAGCACTTCGACGGGCCGGTCGACGGCATCGTCTACTCGTCGATGGTCGCGGTCGGGTTCGCCTTCACCGAGAACATCCTCTACTTCGGCAACGAGGTCGTGCTCTCGGGCGGCGACCCCTTCGCGGTGGGCTTCATCTTCTTCGTGCGCGCCGTCATGTCGCCCTTCGCGCACGTCATGTTCACGGCCTGCATCGGCCTCGCCCTGGGCATCGCGGCCCGGCGCAGCGGCGGCTTCGGCGGGCTCGGGGCCTTCGCGATCGGGGTCGTGCCGGCCATGCTGCTGCACGCCCTCTGGAACGGCGCGAGCTTCGTGGTCGGCGGCGGCCTGCTGCCCTTCATCGGCTACTACGCCGTCGTGCAGGTACCGCTCTTCGTCGGCGCGATCGTGCTGGTCGCCTGGCTGCGGCGGCAGGAGGCGGCCCTCGTGCGGGCGCGGCTGGCCGAGTACGCGCGGGTCGGCTGGTTCCTGCCCTTCGAGGTCGAGATGCTCGGCACCTGGGCGGGTCGGCGTCAGGCGCTGGCCTGGGCGCGCTCGCGTGGGCGGGGCGACCTGATGCGCCGCTTCCAGCTCGACGCGACCAGGCTGGCCTACGCGCGCAACCGCATCGTCATCGGCCGGCACGCCGCCGGGGCGCAGCGCGACGAGGCCGCCCTGCTCGACGGCCTCCTGCGCTACCGGCCCGCGCTCTACGCCTGAGCGCCGGACCAGAAGTCGGCGAGCAGCGCCGCGGTGGCGGTCGGCTGCTCGAGCCCGGGGGAGTGGAAGGCGTGCTCGATGACGGCGTAGCGCGCCCCCAGCGCCTCGGCCATGGCGTGCTGCCACGGGATCGGCCAGGCGTCGTCGAACTCGCCGTGCGCGACGAGCATCGGCAGCTCGGTGCCGGCGACCTCGTCGGTGACGTCGTGCTCGCTCTCGAGGATCACCGCGCCGCCGACGATGCTGCGCGCGCTGGTATCGAGCATGCGCCGCTTCACGAAGCGCGCATCCGCATCCATCTCCTCGTCGCGCACGCCCTGCCAGCGCGGGTTGCCCGCCTGCCAGAGCGCGAGGTTGCCCTCGGTGCCGGCCAGCACGCGCTCGCGCAGCTTGCGGTGCGGCCAGCCGCGCGGACCGGAGCAGAGCATCGTGAGGCTGGCGAAGCGCTCGGGTGCGAGCGATGCGGCGCGCGCGGCGATCACCCCGCCGAGGCTGTGGCCGAGCAGGTGCACGGCGTCGTCGCCCGTCTCGGCGGCCAGCAGCGCGGCGATCTGCGCCACGTCGCCGGCCTCGGCGTCGAGCTCGTACGACTCCGGGTCGTCGGGCGCCGCCGAGTCGGCCTGGCCGCGCCGCGTGATCGCGAGCGCCCGTACGCCGAGGGCGCGCAGCTCGGGCAGCAGCAGCCGGAAGTCCTCCTTCGAGCCGGTGTAGCCCGGCACCAGCAGCGCGGTCGCCCGCACCGGCCCGTCCGGCTCGACCAGGTACGCGCTGAGCCTGCCGACCGGCAGGTCGACAGCGACGGTGGCGAGCGACCCGTCGAGCTCGAAGGAGCCGTAGACCGGATGCGCTGCGAAGGCGCTCATGCCGCCCCCGCCCGTCGCGGGTCGGGCACCGCGTCGAGCAGGCGCACCGTGTACTCGTCGCTCGGGTTGCGCAGCACCTCGTCCGTGGCGCCGCGTTCGACGACCCGGCCCTGGTTGAGCACCAGGATGCGGTCGGTGATGAGCCGCGCGCTGAGCAGGTCGTGGGTGATGTAGAGCAGCGAGACGCCCCACTGCTCGCGCAGGTCCTCGAGCAGTGCGAGCACGCCGGCGCGCAGGCTCACGTCGAGCATCGAGACCGGCTCGTCGGCGATGATCACCTGCGGGTCGCTGGCGAGCGCCCGGGCGATGACGACGCGCTGGCGCTGGCCGCCGGAGAGCTGATGCGGCAGCTTCTCGGCGAACTGCTCGACGGGGCTGAGGCCGACGGTCTCGAGCAGCTCGAGCACGCGCCGACGCGCGGCCGATCCCTTGAGCCCGGTGAAGTTCTCGACCGGGCGGGTGAGCGTGTACTCGACGGTGTGCAGCGGGTTGAGCGCGGCGTACGGGTCCTGGAACACCATCTGCACGTCGCGGTGCAGCGTGCGCAGCTCGCGCCGTTTGAGGCGGCCGACGTCGAGGTCGCCGAAGCGCACCGATCCGCTCGTCGGCTGCTCGACGCCCGTGAGCATCTTCGCGATCGTGCTCTTGCCGCTGCCGCTCGCGCCGACGAGGGCGAGGGAGGTGCCGGGCTCGAGGGTGAAGGAGACGTCCTGCACCGCGCGCACCGGCTGCTCGCCGCGCTTGCGGGGCGGGTAGGTCATGGTCAGGCCCTCGGCGACCACCGCGCGGTCGGCTCGGCGGCGGCGCGTGGCCACGCTGGGGGCGACCGTGCCCGCGTCGGTCGCCGCGCGGGCGGCCGCCGACTCGGCGCGGCTGGTGCCGCGCTCCCGCCGCACCGCGGCCTCCTCCATGCCGGGCAGCGAGACCACCTCGGCGCGGGGGTCCGCGTAGTGCGAGAGCAGCATGCGCGTGTAGCCGTCCTGCGGCTGCTCGAGCACCCGTCGGCTGGGGCCGTCCTCGACGATGCGGCCCTCGTGCATGACGAGCACGCGCTCGGCGGACTCGAGCACGGTGCCGAGGTCATGGCTGATGAGGATGGCGGTGAAGCCCTCTTCGCGCTGCAGTTCGCGGATGGTGTCCATCACGGCGTGCTGCACGAGGACGTCGAGCGCGGTCGTCGGCTCGTCGAAGACCATGAGCTGGGGCTCGAGCGACAGGGCGAGAGCGATCGATACGCGCTGGCGCATGCCGCCGGAGAGCTCGCCGGGGTAGCGGTCGAGCACGCCCGCCTCGAGCCTGACCTTGCCCACCAGCTCGCGCATCCGCTCGGTCCGGCGGTTCGCCGGCACGTGGCCGTGCGCGGAGAAGATGTCGCCGAAGTGGTCGCGGATGCGCCGCACCGGGTTCAGCGCGTTCATGCCGGACTGCAGCACCATGGCGAAGCCGCCCTGGCGCTGACGGCGCAGCGCCTCGTCCTCGATGGAGGCGATGTCGCTGCCGTCGAAGAGGATGCGCCCGGCGGTGATCTCGGCCGGTGCCTTCGCGAGCCGGGTGATCGCGAAGCCGAGCGTCGACTTGCCGGAGCCGGACTCGCCGACGAGGCCGACGAACTCGCCACGGCGCAGCGCGAAGCTCACGTCGTCGACGGCGTGCACGGGGGCGCGGCCGGGGGAGAGGTAGCCGACCGAGAGCCCCTCGACCTTCAGGAGCAGGTCGTCGGAGTGCTGGGCGTCGTTCATCGCTGGCCCTTCCCTTCGCGCAGGCGCGGATTGCTGATGCCGTCGACCCCGAAGTTGATCAGGGTGAGGCTGGTGGCGAGCAGGGCGATGCAGAGGCCGGGCGCGAAGAGCAGCGCCCACTGGCCGGTGAGCAGCGCGTTGGAGTTCTGCGCCCAGAAGAGCATCGTGCCCCAGCTGATCGTCGAGGTGTCGCCGAGGCCCAGGTACGACAGGCCGCTCTCCGCGAGGATCGCGGCGGTGGCGGCGCCGAAGAAGCTGCTCACGATGAGCGAGAGCATGTTCGGCAGGATCTCGCGGAACACGATGCGCGTCGAGCTCTCGCCGCTGAAGACCGCCGCGGTGACGAAGTCGCGCGAGCGCAGCGACTGGGTCTGACTGCGCAGCACGCGCGCGCCCCAGGCCCAACCCGTGACCACGACGACCGCGATGATCATGATGAGGCCGCCGCCCTGCAGGTAGGCGGCCAGCACGATCATGAGCGGCAGGCCGGGGATCACCAGGAACAGGTTGACGATGAAGTTGATCACGTCGGCGACGAAGCCGCGCAGGTAGCCCCAGCTGAGACCGATGAGCACGGCGACGACGGTCGAGAGGCCGCCGGCCACGAAGCCGACGAGCAGGCTGACCTGCGCGCCGTGCAGCAGCTGGCTGAGCACGTCCTCGCCCGCGGCGGTCGTGCCGAGCCAGTGCGCGGCGGTGGCGCCCTCACCGCTGGCGAAGTCGTTCGCCGTCGGGTCGTAGGGGGCGAGCAGCGGGGCGAAGATGCCGACGACCACGAAGAGGCCGAGGATGGCGGCGCCGATGCGGGCCTTGCCGTTCGACAGGATCGTGCCGGCGAAGCGGAGCACGACGCGCAGGGGGCCTGCGCCGCCGGCACCGTCGCGGTCGGCGGTGCGGATGGAATGCGTAGTAGTCATCGGCGGGTCCTCGGGTCCAGCACGCCGTACAGGATGTCGACGAGGAAGTTGGCGACGAGCACGGAGACCGTGATCATCAGGAACATGGCCTGCATGAGCGGGTAATCCTGGTTGATCACCGCGTTGAAGAGCAGGTAGCCGACACCGGGGTAGCCGAACACCTGCTCCACGAGCAGGGATCCGCCGACCACGCCGCCGAGCGCGAGCCCGAACGAGGTGAGGTTCGGCAGGATCGCGTTGCGCGCCGCGTAGCGGAGCGCGACCGTGCGCTTGCGCAGGCCGTTGGCCTCGGCGAAGGTCACGTAGTCGTCACCGAGCGTCGAGATCATCGTGTTGCGCATGCCGAGGATCCAGCCGCCCAACGAGGTGATGAGGATCGTGATGGCGGGCAGCGCCGCGTGGTAGATCGCGTCGCCGATGAACTGCCAGTTCAGCCCGGGGTCGCTCGTGACGCTGTAGGCGCCCGAGGACGGGAACCAGCGCAGCACGTAGCCGAGGAAGAAGAGCAGCAGCAGCGCCGTCCAGAAGTACGGGAAGGCGCTCGCGAAGCTGCCGCCGATGGTCGGCAGCGAGTCGAGCCAGGTGCCGCGCTTCCACGCCGCGAGCACACCGAGCAGCGTGCCGCAGATGAAGGCGATCACCGTCACGAGCCCGACCAGGATGAGGGTGTACGGCAGCGCGTCCGCGACGAGCTCGGAGACCGACTGCGGGTAGTAGGTGAAGGAGACGCCGAAGTCGAGCGTCACCACCTGCTGCAGGTAGCTCACGTACTGATCCCAGAGGTTGCCGGTGGGCAGTCCGAGCTGGGCCTCGATCGCCGCGCGGGTCGCGTCGTTGACGGGCCCGTTCTGCGCGAGCCGGGCGAGCGCGGCGTCCGCCGGATCGCCGGGCATGAGGCGGGGCAGGAAGAAGTTGATGGTCACGGCGGCCCACAGGGTGAGCACGAAGAGACCGAGCTTGCGGAGCAGGTACAGCATCAGTCCTCGCCCTCCGGGTCGACCCGCTCGAGGCTCGTGAGCACGAGCAGCGACGAGGGCATGTAGGTGATCGGCGAGTAGGCGTTCTCCTCGCTCGGCCAGCCGGTGAACTTGCGGTCGCTGAAGAGGCCCCAGCTGCCGCCGTAGTACATGCCGATCACGGGCACCTGCTCGTAGAAGGCGTTCTCGAGCCCGTAGGCGAGCTCGCGCAGCCGCTCCTCGTCGGTCGTGACGCGGTACTCCTGCAGCAGGGCGTCGACCTCGTCGTCCTGGTACCGGCCGAAGTTGTTGCCGGTCTCCTCGCCCTCCGGCACGAAGAACTCGCCGGAGAGGTTGTTGTTGAAGTCCTGGTAGACGGTGCCGGTGCCGCCGAAGCTCGACACGATGAGGTCGAAGTCGCCGTTGCGCTGCGCCAGCGTGTGGCCGGCGGGCTGCGGCTGGTCCACGGAGACGTCGATGCCGATCGCCGAGAACTGCCGCTGCACCTCCTGCACTGCGCGCAGCCAGTCGGCGTAGCCGTTGGCCGTGGTGATCGTGAAGGCGAGCTGCTGACCGTCCTCGCCCACGAGCCGGTCGCCCTGCAGCGTGTAGCCGGCCTCGGCGAAGAGGTCGAGCGCGCGGTCCCGGTCCTGCTCGATGAAGCCCTGGTCGGGCAGGCTCGGGTCCAGGTCCTCCTCCTGGTTCGGCAGCAGCAGTCCGCTCTGGCTCGCCGGGTCCATGTAGCCCTCGGCGGCGAGATCGGCGATCGCCGTGCGATCGAGCGAGTAGGAGAGCGCCTGCCGTACCCGCACGTCGTCGAAGGGCTCGCGCGTGTGGTTGGGGAAGAGCGCGATGGTGCCGCCCGGCGGGAAGAAGTAGCTGTTCGTGTCGCTCGCCGCGAGCCAGGTGCCCTCGACATTGCTCATGTACTTGAACGCCCAGTCGTAGCCCTTGGTGACGACGTCGAGGTCGCTGTTCGCGGCCGGCAGGATCAGGTGCTCGGCGGCGACCTTGTCGGCCTGCCAGTAGTCCTGGTTCTTGTCCATCGAGTACTGCTGCGGCGTGAAGTTGCCGAGCGTGTAGGGGCCGGTGCCGATCGGCTCGGTGTTGCGGAAGGAGTCCGGGGTGTCGACCTCGGACCACTGGTGCTCCGGCACGATGACGACGCCGCCGATGATGATGCGCGCCGGCACATCGGGCTCGGTCAGGTGCACGGTGACGGTGCCGTCGCCGGTCTCGTACGACTCGATGTAGCTCCAGATGCCGGTGCCGTCGAAGGCGGGCACCTCCTTGAGCAGATCGAAGGTGAAGGCGACGTCCTCCTCGGTGAACGGCTCGCCGTCCGACCACGTCACGCCGTCGCGCAGGTCGAAGACGATCGTCGACGGGTCGGGCACCTCGGTCGACTCGGCGAGCCAGTCGTGCTCCTCACCGCTGATCGGGTCGACGAGCAGCAGCGGCTCGAACATGTAGTTGACGCCGATGCGCTTGGTGCCGAGGTAGGGGTTGAAGTTCTCCTCGAAGAAGGGTGCCCCGGTGTCGGCGCCGATGAGCATGGTGTCGTCGCCCACGGTCGGGTCGGGGCGGCTCTGCAGCTGGATGGCGCAGGAGCTCAGGGCGAGCGCTGCTCCGGCGATGGCCGCGCTGCGGAGGATGCGTGATGGTGCCACGGGGTGCGGTCCTCACTTCGTCGTGTCGGACGGATCAGCACGGGTCGACGCTGATCACCGCTCTGACTGTATGCGCTTACATCGCGGCGTCCGACCGTTCCCGGTCGATGCTCAGGGAAGCGCCGAGCGGATGCGCCGGTCAGGTCAGGCGGGCGGGCACGACTCCCGCAGCAGCACGGTCACCGGCATCCGCGCGTCCTGGCGGGGACGGCGGGGCTCGGCGATCCGGTCGAGCAGGGTGCGCACGGCGGTGCGCCCCAGCGCCTCCATCGGCTGGGCCACGGTCGTCAACGGCGGACGGCTGAGCCGCGCCTCCTCGACGCCGTCGAAGCCCGTGACCACGCACTGCCCGGGCACCGCGACGCCCGTGGCCCGCAGCGCGTCGAGCGCGCCGAGCGCCAGCTGGTCGTTGGCGGCGATCACGGCGCCGAGCGGTCCGTCGGCCAGCGCGGCGGCGGTGCGCTCGCGGCCCCGCTCCCGCACGAAGAGCCCGTCGTCGTGCACGACCTCGGTGGTCGGGACGGCCTCCAGCGCGTCGCGCACGCCGAGGCGGCGCTCCTCGGCGTCGGGGGAGTCGTGCGGGCCGCCGAGCACCAGTACGGCGCCCGCACCGCGCGAGCGCAGCGCGTGCTCGGCGACGGCGCGCATGCCGCCGCGGTTGTCGACGGCGAGGTGGTCGACGGGCAGCTCGTGCCTGCCTCCCGCGAGCAGCACCACCGGCAGTCGGGCCGAGAGCCGTTCGATCGCCTCGTCGCTCGCCGTGCTCGCGACCACGGCGAGGCCGTCGACGCGCCCCGCGAGGTCGTCGATCGATCCGTCGCCGCGGCCGGCGCCGATCATCAGCGCGTGCCCGGTGCGCCAGGCCTCGACCTCGGCGCCGCGCAGCAGCTCGTCGAAGTAGTCGGCGCGGAAGCCGCGATGCCGCTGCCGTGAGCCCTCGCGGTCGTCGACGACGCGCACGTCCGTCTCCCGCGAATCGCTCGCGGCGGGGGACTCGAGGGCCTCGTGACCGGGGATGAACAGCCCGAGCACCCCCGTGCGCCGTCCGGCCAGACCGCGCGCGCTCGCGCTCGGCACGTAGCCGAGCTCGCGCACCACGCCGAGCACGCGCTCGCGCGTGCTCTCCTTGACCGCATCCGGGGTGCGCAGCACCCGCGAGACGGTGGCGATGGAGACCTCGGCGAGCCTGGCCACGTCGTAGACGGTGGGGGCGTTGCTCGGCGTCATGCTGTCTCCGCTGGGGGTCGTCGGGCGCGCCTCGGCGAGCGCTCGGTGCCCGCATCCTACGCATCCTGTAAGCGCATCCACTGGGAGCCGCCTCCCGGCGCGCCGCGCCCGCTTTGACGCCCGACGGCGCGCGCGATTGGATGGAGCCATGACTGAGACCCCCCGCACCAAGCCCGAGCTCGACGCCCCCGAGGGCCCGGCCCCCACCTCGCTCGAGATCACCGACCTCATCGTCGGCGACGGCGCCGAGGCGCAGCCCGGTGCCAAGGTCGAGGTGCACTACCTCGGCGTCGACTTCGAGACCGGCGAGGAGTTCGACTCGTCCTGGGGCCGCGGCCAGTCGATCGAGTTCCCGCTCACCAGCCTCATCGCCGGCTGGCAGCAGGGCATCCCCGGCATGAAGGTCGGCGGCCGCCGCAAGCTGGTCTGCCCGCCGGAGCTCGCCTACGGCCCCGCCGGCAGCGGCCACCGCCTCTCGGGCCGCACGCTGATCTTCGTGATCGACCTGCTCGGCGCCTGACGCGCTCACCTCGACGGCCCGTCGCTCCTCCCGGAGCGGCGGGCCGTCGTCCGTTCCGGGACGCGATCCGTCGCGCAGCCGCGGAATGCCGCGCGCATCCGCTCGGTTGCCCCTCTCGATGACTCAGCAGCAGCTCGCCCTCTCCGTGCTCGACCTGGTGCCGGTGCGCACCGGGCAGGACTCCGCCCACGCCGTCGCCTCGAGCCTCGCGCTCGTCGAGGCCGCCGAGCGCCTCGGCTACCAGCGCTTCTGGTACGCCGAGCACCACAACATGCTCTCGGTGGGCTCGACCACGCCGCCGGTGCTCATCGCAGCGGCCGCGGCGCGCACGCAGCGCATCCGCCTGGGCTCCGGCGGCGTCATGCTGCCGAACCACGCGCCGCTCGTCGTGGCCGAGCAGTTCGCCGCGCTGGAGGCGCTCGCTCCGGGCCGCATCGACCTGGGCCTCGGCCGCGCGCCGGGCAGCGACCCGGTCATCACCGCGCTGCTGCGCAGCTCGGGCGGCGGCAGCGACGTCGAGCAGTTCCCGCGCTACGTCGAGGACATCGCGCTGCTCGCGAGCGCCGAGGGGGCCGAGCTCTCGCTCACGAGCGGACGCAGCTACACCGTGCGGGCCACTCCGAACGCGCGCAGCGTGCCCACCGTCTGGCTGCTCGGCTCGAGCGACTACTCCGCGCGCCTGGCCGCCAAGCTCGGCCTGCCGTACGTCTTCGCGCACCACTTCTCGGGCGAGGGCACCGAGCAGGCCCTCGCGATCTACCGCGGCGAGTTCACGCCCGGCGCGATCGACGCCCCGCGCACCTTCCTCACGGTCAACACGGTCGTCGCCGACACGGATGCGGAGGCCCGGGCCCTTGCGCTGCCGCAGCTGCTGCAAATGGCCCGGCTGCGCTCCGGCGAGCCGATGACCACGATGCCGACGGTCGAGGAGGCCGCGGCCACCGAGCTGAAGCCCCACCACGAGAGCCTCATCGCGAGCATGCGCGAGCGCTGGGTGATCGGCGAGGCGGATGCGGCGGCCGAGCAGCTGCGCGCGCTCGCGACCCGCTTCGGCGTCGACGAGGTCATGCTCTCGCCGGTCGCCGGCTCCCGCGAGGCGGAGCCGCTCGACGGCGCGGGCTCCCGCGAGCGCACCCTCGAGCTGGTCGCCGGGGCGCTGCGGGTCAGCGGCTGACGAGCCCGGCCAGCACCTGCCAGCCGATCACGGCGACGGCCACGACGATGAACAGCACCGGCACGCCGCGCTTGAGGCGGCGGCCCTGCGGCGCGACCGTGTTCGCGCCGAAGTCGCCGACCCGGTCGTCGCGGTAGCGATCCGTCTGCGAGATCGCCTTCGCGCCGACCGTGTCGACGATGCGCAGCATCCGCTGCACGACGGCGGCCCTTCCCATCGGCAGCGGGGTCGGCGAGTAGACGAACAGCCACTGATCGACGATCTCGACGTCGAAGGCGCCGGCCTCGTCGATGAGCAGCGCCATGAGGTCGGGGGTGAAGACGTAGAGGGCGTCGCGCTCGTACTCGCGCGGGCAGTAGAGCGTGAAGTGCCGGTCGAAGTCGCCCTCGAGCGAGAGCCGCTGCTCGCGCCCCAGCGACATCGGCAGGCTCGACCCCAGCAGCTGGTCGTTGGCCTTGGCGTCGAGCACCATGTGCGGCAGCGCGCGGTCGAGGTGGATCGCCAGGAACCCCCAGGAGCGCGTCTTGCGGTCCTTGCCGCTGCCGGTCGTGTACCGGTAGTTGCCGAAGTCGACGAAGCGGCCCTCGGCGGAGCGCAGATGATCCCTGCTCTGCCGCCCGGAGCCGCGCTGGAAGATCATGCCCGGGTACTGCGGGGCGGGGGAGCGATGCGAGTAGACGAAGCCGTTCGCCCGGGCGAAGCGGTCGAGACGGTAGCGGTCCCTCCATCCGGTGCCGCCGGCGAAGCCGCCTCTGGACAGTCGCACGATCAGGCTGACGACCACGATCGTGAAGGGCACGGCGAAGATCGCGCCGCCCAGCAGCGATGCGATCGGGCTGCGCCCGCCGACGGTGCCGAGCGTGAGGTTGGCGCCGATCACCACGACGCCGACCACGACGATGAAGGCGATGACGACGCCGACGAGCACCGTGCCGGCGACCGGCGACAGGGAGATGCCGAAGCCGCTGCCGCCCTGCGCGCGCCGGAACGCGCGCACCGCGGCGGGGTCCGCCGGCTCGTCGAAGGCCGAGTAGTCCACGGTGCGCTGCATCGCACCAGACTGGCACGGCGCATCCGGTCGGAGCATGGCGGGCTCCCGCCGAGGAACGGTGCTATCCTCGGGAGGTTGCCGTTCGATCGGCCGCGGATGAAGAGAGCTCACGCATCAGGCGATGGGCACCGCGCAACAAGTGAGGAAGGGGTCCCTACATGGCACTGGAAGCAGACGTCAAGAAGGCGATCATCGACGAGTACGCTACCCAGCCCGGTGACACCGGTTCGCCCGAGGTCCAGGTGGCCCTGATGACCAAGCGCATCAAGGACCTCACCGAGCACCTCAAGGAGCACAAGCACGACCACCACTCGCGTCGTGGCCTGCTGCTCCTCGTGGGCCAGCGTCGCCGCATGCTCGGCTACCTCGCCGACGTCGACATCAGCCGCTACCGTTCGCTCATCGAGCGCCTCGGCCTGCGTCGCTGACGACACGCACTTCTTGACGGACGGGCCGTCTCCCCTCGGGGAGGCGGCCCGTTCCGCGTTCCCCGGCGGCGCAGCTGGATGCGCGCCCATCGATTCACGCGCCGGAAACCGGGCTGCGGCAGGATCGAGGCACCGCCCGAGAGGAATCCCTGCATGAGCGTGCCTTCCCGTCCCTACCCGCTCGGAGTCTCCCTCCGCGATGGAACGGCCAATGTGGCCGTCTACACCGAGACCGCCGAGCTGGTCGAGATCTGCATCATCACCGACGACGGCGAGGAGCGCATCCCGCTGCGCTACCGCACCGGCTACGTGTTCCACGACCTCGTGCCGCAGCTGACCCCCGGCACGCGCTACGGCCTGCGCGTGCACGGCGAGTGGGCGCCCGAGCGCGGCCTGCGCCACAACCCCAACAAGCTGCTGCTCGACCCGCACGCCACGGCGATCACGGGCGAGTACGACTGGGGTCAGGCGGTCTTCGGCCACGACTTCGACGCCCCCGAGCGGATGAACACGGAGGACTCCGCGGGCAAGGTGCCGCTGAGCGTCGTCACCGACCCCGGCTTCGACTGGGAGGGCGACGAGCCGCCGCGCATCCCGCACTCCGAGTCGGTCATCTACGAGGTGCACGTCAAGGGCTTCACCGCGACGCACCCGGGGGTGCCGGAGCACCTGCGCGGCACCTACGCCGGTCTCGCCAACCCCGCAGCGATCCAGCACCTGGTCGACCTCGGCATCACGACCGTCGAGCTGCTGCCGGTGCACCAGTTCGTGCAGGACTCGCACCTGCTCGAGCGCGACCTGCGCAACTACTGGGGCTACAACTCCATCGGCTTCTTCGCGCCACACGGGGACTACGCCGCGGGCGGCGACGGCGGCCAGCAGGTCGACGAGTTCAAGGGCATGGTCAAGGCGCTGCACCAGGCCGGCATCGAGGTGATCCTCGACGTGGTGTTCAACCACACCGCCGAGGGCAACCACATGGGCCCGATGCTGAGCTTCAAGGGCATCGACAACTCGAGCTACTACCGGCTCGTCGACGACGACCCGTCGTTCTACTTCGACACGACCGGCACGGGCAACAGCCTGAACGTCGGGCACCCGGCGGCGCTGCGCATCATCATGGACTCGCTGCGCTACTGGGTCACCGAGATGCACGTCGACGGATTCCGCTTCGACCTCGCCACCACGCTGACCCGGCAGGACGGCGACCCGGACAAGCACAGCGCCTTCCTCAGCCTCGTCCACCAGGACGCGGTGCTCTCGAAGGTCAAGCTCATCGCCGAGCCCTGGGACGTCGCGGGCTACCAGCTCGGCGGCTTCCCGCCCGAGTGGGCGGAATGGAACGGCCGCTTCCGCGACGACGTGCGCGACTTCTGGAACGGCGACGACGCGGTGCTCGGCGCGGTCACGCAGCGCGTGCTCGGCAGCCCCGACGTCTACGAGGCCTCGCGCCGATCGCCGCTCTCGAGCGTCAACCTCATCACGGCGCACGACGGCTTCACCCTCGCCGACCTCGTCGCCTACGAGGAGAAGCACAACGATGCCAACGGCGAGGACGGGCGCGACGGCGAGAGCCACAACCGCTCGAACAACCACGGCGCCGAGGGCCCCACCGACGACCCCGAGATCCTCGCGACCCGCGCCCGTCAGCAGCGCAACTTCCTCGCGACGCTGCTGCTCTCGGCAGGCATGCCGATGCTGCTCGGCGGCGACGAGCTCGGCCGCACGCAGCAGGGCAACAACAACGCCTACTGCCAGGACAACGAGGTCTCCTGGTTCGACTGGGCGAACGTCGACGAGGGGCTGCTGGAGTTCACCCGGCGGCTCATCGCCCTGCGCCACGCCGAGCCGGCGCTGCGCCCCGACTGGTTCCGGCACGCGCCGGAGGCGGGCACGGATGCGACGGTCAGCATCCTGCGCGCCGACGGCAAGGGCTTCGAGGATGCGGACTGGTCCGATCACGACGCCCGCGCCGTGCAGATCCTGGTCGGCAACGTCGGCTGCGACTCCTTCGCGATCCTGTTCAACTCGGCCGGCAACGGCGTCGAGTTCACGGTCGCCGAGGCGCCGGGCGAGGAGTGGAGCCTCGAGCTCTCGAGCGACGAGGAGCAGCAGGTCGCCGCACCGGTGACGACGCTCATCGTGCGCGACCACTCCTTCACGCTGCTGCGCTCCAAGCGGGTCGGCGAGGCGCTCAGCGCCTCCGATGAGCCCGTGCCCGACGGCGCCTACACCGTCGAGTTCGAGGCGCTGCCCACCGGCGCCATCGACCTCTCCGAGCTCCACGACGACGAGAAGCAGGACTGATGCACGAGCGCCCCGCCTCCACCTACCGTCTGCAGATCACCGCGGACTTCCACCTCGACGCGGCCCGCGAGCTGCTGCCGTACCTGCACGACCTCGGCGTCGACTGGGTCTACCTGTCGCCGATCCTGCAGGCGGAGGAGGGGTCGGGGCACGGCTACGACGTGACCGACCCGACCCGTATCGACGCGTCGCGCGGCGGCCCCGAGGCCTTCGCCCGACTGGCCGAGGCGGCCCACGCCCTCGGGCTCGGCGTGCTCGTCGATATCGTGCCGAACCACCAGGGCGTCGCCACCCCGAAGCAGAACCCGTGGTGGTGGAGCCTGCTGCGCGAGGGCGAGGCCTCGCCCTACGCGGCGGCCTTCGACGTGGACTGGGCCGCCGGCGGCGGACGCATCCGCATCCCGATCCTGGGCTCGGCCGACGACCTCGACGCGCTCGAGGTCGACGGCGACGAGCTGGTCTACTACGACCACCGCCTGCCGATCGCCGAGGGCACCGGCGAGGGCGGCGCCCGCGAGGTGCACGACCGCCAGCACTACGAGCTCGTGCACTGGAAGGTCGCGGACGACGGGCTCAACTACCGCCGATTCTTCGCCGTGAACACGCTCGCGGGCGTGCGCGTCGAGGACCCGGAGGTCTTCGACGCCAGCCACGTCGAGATCCGCCGCTGGTTCGACGAGGGCCTCGCCGACGGCCTGCGCGTCGACCACCCGGACGGCCTGGCCGACCCGGGCCGCTACCTCGAGGACCTCGCGCGGCTCACCGGCGGCGCGCCGGTCTGGGTCGAGAAGATCCTCGAGCCCGGTGAGGTGCTGCCGCCCACCTGGGCGACCGAGGGTACGAGCGGCTACGACGCCCTCGCCGTCGTCGACCGGGTGCTCGTCGCACCGGAAGCCGAGCACGCGCTCGACGTGCTCGACGCCGAGCTCGCCGGTGCGCCGAGCGAGCCCTGGCCCCGCCTCATCCACGGCACGAAGCGGATGATCGCCGACGGCATCCTGCGCAGCGAGGTGCTGCGCCTGGCCCGGCTGATCCCGGGCGTGCCGCAGGCCGACGATGCGATCGCCGAGCTGCTCACCTGCTTCCCGGTCTACCGCTCCTACCTGCCGTACGGGCTGCACCAGCTGGAGGAGGCCGCTGCGAGCGCGCGCATCTACCGCCCGGAGCTCGCGAGCGCCATCGACGCGGTCGCCGCCGTGCTGGCCGACCCCGCGCAGCCGGCGGCCCAGCGCTTCCAGCAGACGAGCGGCATGGTCATGGCCAAGGGCGTGGAGGACACGGCGTTCTACCGCTTCAACCGCCTGACCAGCCTCAACGAGGTGGGCGCCGACCCGAGCGAGTTCGCCTTCGGCCTCGAGCGATTCCACGCGGCGCAGGCCGAGCGCCAGGCCGCGATGCCGAACTCGATGACGACGCTCTCGACGCACGACACGAAGCGCGGCGAGGACGTGCGCGCACGCATCACCGCGCTGTCGGAGCGCACCGAGCTCTGGAGCGCCGCGGTCACCGAGCTGCGCGCGCTCGCCCCGATCGGCGACGGCGCCTTCGAGAACCTGCTCTGGCAGGCCGTGGTCGGCGCCTGGCCCGCGAGCCGCGAGCGACTGCACGCCTACGCCGAGAAGGCCTCCCGCGAGGCCGGGGCCTCGACCACCTGGACCGACCCCGACGAGGGCTTCGAGCAGCGGATGCACGCCGCCGTCGACGCGGCCTTCGACGACGAGCGCGTGCGCGCCGTCATCGAGCGCACGGTCGCGTCCCTCGAGGATGCGGGCCGTTCGAACGGCCTGTCCGCCAAGCTGCTGCAGCTCGCCGGTCCCGGCTTCCCCGACGTCTACCAGGGCGCCGAGCTCTGGGAGACCTCCCTCGTCGATCCCGACAACCGCCGCCCGGTCGACTTCGCGGTCCGCCGCGAGCTGCTGACGCGGCTCGAGGACGGCTGGCTGCCCGAAGTCGATGCCGAGGGCGCCGCGAAGCTGCTCCTGACGAGCCGCGCGCTGCGGCTGCGCCGCGAGCACCCGGAGCGCTTCGACCGCTACCGCCCGCTCGCCGCGAACGGCGAGCTCGCCGAGCACCTCGTGGCCTTCGACCGCGGCGGCGTCATCGCCCTCGCCACCCGTCTACCGGCCGCGCTCGCGCACGCCGGAGGGTGGGGAGCCACCACGATCGAGCTGCCCGGCACCCGCCTCGTCGACGTCATCACCGGCGCCGAGGTCGCCGGCGGCGTCGTGCCCGTCGCCGAGCTGCTCGCGCGCTACCCCGTCGCACTGCTGACCATCGCCGAAGGAGCGGACGCATGACCGAGCCCCGTCTCAACGACACCCCATACGCCGTCTGGGCCCCCGAGCCGGGCACCGTCGAACTGCAGCTCGGCGCGCGCCGGCTGCCGATGACGGCCGCCGGCGACGGCTGGTGGCGCAGCGACGAGCCCGCCGCCGACGAGCCCTACGGCTTCGTGCTCGACGGCGAGGGACCGTTCCCCGACCCGGCCTCGCGGCGGCAGCCCGAGGGCGTGCACGCGCTGAGCGCCCTGGACCGCGAGCCCTTCGCCTGGACCGACGGCGACTGGCATGGACGCCCGCTCGCCGGCGGCGTGATCTACGAGCTGCACCTGGGCACCTTCACGCCCCAGGGCACCCTCGACGCCGCGATCGCGAAGCTGCCGCACCTGCGCTCGATCGGCGTCGACTTCGTCGAGCTGCTGCCGGTCAACGGCTTCAACGGCACGCACAACTGGGGCTACGACGGGGTGCTCTGGTACACGGTGCACGAGGGCTACGGCGGACCGGCGGCCTACCGCCGCTTCGTCGACGCGGCCCATGCCGTGGGCCTCGGGGTGCTCCAGGACGTGGTCTACAACCACCTCGGCCCGAGCGGCAACCACCTGCCGAAGTTCGGCCCCTACCTGCACAGCCTCAGCTCGAACACCTGGGGCGACTCGCTCAACCTCGACGGCGACGGCAGCGACGAGGTGCGCCGCTTCGTGCTCGAGAACGTGCGCCTGTGGCTGCGCGACTTCCACGTCGACGGCCTGCGGCTCGACGCAGTGCACGCGCTCGTCGACCACCGCGCGACGCACATCCTCGCGGAGATCGCCGACGAGGTCGCCGTGCTCGAGGCGCAGCTGGGGCGTCCGCTCTCGCTCATCGCCGAGTCCGACCTCAACGACCCGCGCATGATCACGCCGCGCAGCAGCGGCGGCCTGGGCATGGACGGCCAGTGGAGCGACGACTTCCACCACGCGGTGCACGTCGCGCTGACCGGCGAGACGCAGGGCTACTACGCCGACTTCGAGCCGCTGAGCGCGCTCGCCAAGGTGCTCGAGCGGGGCTTCTTCCACGACGGCACCCTCTCGACCTTCCGCGGGCGCCACCACGGAGCGCCGATCGATCGTGCCTCGACGCCGGGCTGGCGCCTGGTGGTGGCGAACCAGAACCACGACCAGATCGGCAACCGCGCCGCGGGCGACCGGCTGCCCGCGAGTCTCGACGACGGCTCGCTCGCCATCGCGGCGGCCCTGACGCTGCTCGGCCCGTTCACGCCCATGCTCTTCATGGGGGAGGAGTGGGCGGCCGCGACACCGTGGCCGTTCTTCACCTCGCACCCCGAGGAGGACCTCGGCGAGGCGACCCGCAAGGGCCGCATCGCGGAGTTCGAGCGGATGGGCTGGGACGAGTCGCAGATCGCGGACCCCCAGGACCCGGCCACCTTCACGAGCGCCAAGCTCGACTGGACGGAGCAGGACGCGGGCCGCGGCGCGCGCATCCTCGCCTGGTACCGCGAGCTGGCCCGACTGCGCCGCGAGCTGCCGGAGATCACCGACCCGCGCCTCGAGCGCACCCGGGTCGAGCTCGACGAGTCGGCTCGCACGCTCGTGCTGCACCGCGGCGCGGTGCGGATCGCGGTCAACCTCGGCGACTCCTCGGCGCGACTCGACGCCTCGGGCGAACTGCTGGCGGAGTTCGGCGGCGCCGCGCTCGAGGGCTCGCAGCTCGTGCTGCCCGCGCGTTCGGTGGCCGTCCTCCGCTGACCTCGGGGCGCCCCCGCGGGGGCGCCCCGCACCCCGCTCGGCGACCTCCGGATGCCGGCTCGGTGAACGGCACGTGAACGTGCACGGCTTGCACCCATTGCAAGTGGAATTGCTCCTAGCGTCCCGTTCGTGCTCATCAGCGAGATCGCCAAGGCCGCCGGCCACCGGCTCACCGACACCGACCGCCGCCTCGTCGCGGCGCTGCAGACGCAGCCCGCCGAGGCGGCGTTCTGGCGCGCGCAGGAGCTGACCGAGCCGCTCGGTCTGCACCAGTCGGCGGCCACCCGGCTCGCGCAGCGACTCGGCTTCGACGGCTACCCCGAGCTGCGCGACGCCCTGCGCCAGGACTACCTCGCCGGCGACGGCCCGTCCCAGCGCGTGCGCGGCCGAATCGCAGGTGAGGGCGACGTGCTCGACGAGCTCGTCCACGGCGAACTGGCCGCGCTCGCCGAGCTGCCCCGCCACGTGGCGCAGGCCGAGCTCGACGAGCTGGCCGAGCGCGTGCTCGCCGCGCGCCGCGTGCACCTGTTCGGGCAGGGCAACGCCACCGTGCTCGTCGAGCAGCTCGGGCGCCGCCTGCAGCGCTACGGCGTCGTCGGCAATCCGCTCACCGGATCCCGCCGCGACCTCGCCGAGCGCGCCGCGGCGATCGGCGCCGGTGACGTCGTCATCGCCTTCGCCTTCCGCCGCATGCCCGGCGGCCTCGCCCCGCTGCTGCGGCTGGCGGAGGCGGAGGGGGCGCACAGCGTCGTCGTCACCGACACCCTGCTGGCGATGACCCCGCGCCCCGACCGCATCGTCGCCGCCCCGCGCGGCACCGGCGACGCCTTCCTCTCGCTGACCGTGCCGATGGCGATCAGCAACGCCCTCGTGCTCACGATCGCCCGTCGCGCGCCCGAGCGCGCCCTCGGCGCGCTCGACCGCCTCGGCGTGCTCCTCGAGCGCTTCGAGGCCTGACGGCTCCCATCCCTCCCTGCAGTACCCGACATCACCCGAAGAGAAAGCAGGACACCATGCAGCACCGCATCCGCTGGGCCGCCGTCGCCGCGGCGCCCCTCGCCCTCGTGCTCGCCTCGTGCGCGGCCCCGGCCGAGTCCGAGGAGACCGTCGACGCAGCGTCCATGAACTACGCCGCGCTCAGCCACGAGGAGCTCGTCGAGCTCGCCACCGAGGAGGGCGAGGTCTCGGTCTACGCCTTCACGAGCCGCATCGCCACGGTGGAGGAGGCCTTCGAGGCCGAGTACCCGGGCATCGACGTGATCGCCACCGACATCTCCTCGACCGAGCAGATCCAGCGCCTCGCGAGCGAGCACGCGGCCGGCAGCGCGACCGCCGACGTCGCCTACGTCTCCGACGCGCCCGTCGTGATCACCGAGCTCGTCGAGGAGGGTGTGCTGCTGCCCTACGTGCCCGAGCGCGTCGCCGGCTCGCTGGCCGAGGAGTACCAGACGCCGCTCGTCGCCAACCGCCTCTCGACGAAGGTGCTCATGTACAACGAGGAGGCGCACCCCGACGGCTCGCCCGTCGACAACCTCTGGCAGCTCACCGGGGCCGCCTGGGCCGGCAAGGTCGTGCTCGTCGACCCGAACGTGCGCGGCGACTACCTCGACCTCGCCACCGAGCTCTCGCTGCAGTCCGACGCCATGGCCGAGGCGTACGAGGCTCACTTCGGCGAGGCGATCGTGCTCGAGGACGGCGTGCCGGATGCGGGCCTGCAGTTCCTGAAGGACCTCTACGCGAACGACGCGATCCTCACCGACGACACCGACAACGTGAACGCCGCCGTCGGCGCCACCGGCCAGGACGCCCCGCCCGTCGGCTTCACCTCGTACTCGGACCGCCGCGACAACGAGGACGAGGGATGGGCGCTGCAGGTCGCCGCAGGCGTCGCCCCGAGCCCCGGCATCGTCTTCCCCGCCATGCTCGGCCTCACCGCCGAGCCGGCGAACCCGGCCGCCGCGCGGCTGCTCATCGACTTCATGATGGGCGACGACAGCGAGACCGGCGGGGCCGCCTTCGAGCCCTTCTACGTCGCGGGCGACTACCCGACCCGCTCCGACGTCGTCGCTCCGGCCGACGCGGTCTCGCTCGACGAGCTCGGCGCCTGGATCATCGACCCGCAGCGCACCGCCGAGGTGCGCGGCGACGTCGCCGACTTCCTGCTGACGATCCAGTGATCGCCGTGCGGCGCGTCACCACGATCCTCGCGAGGCCGATCACCTGGATCGCCCTGCTCGTCGCGGCGGTGCTCGTGGTGCTCGTCGCCGCACCGCTCGCCGGCCTGGTGGCCGCCACCTTCCGCGAGGACGGTGGCGGCTCCTGGGCCGACGTGCTGGCGAGCCCCCTGAGCCGGAACCTGTTCTGGCAGCCGCTCGGCAACTCCCTGCTCGTCGCGATCGGCACCGGCGTGATCTCGACGCTGCTCGGCGGCTTCCTCGCCTGGGTCGTCGTGATGAGCGACGTGCCGGGGCGCAAGATCATCGGCATCCTGGCGACGATCCCGTTCGCCCTGCCGAGCTTCGCTATCGCGCTCGCCTGGGAGAGCGTGTTCCGCAACGAGCGGCTCGGCGGCAATCCCGGTCTGCTCGCCTCGCTCGGCATCGCGGTGCCCGACCTGCTCTCCTGGGGTGCGGTGCCCGTCACCCTCACCCTGGTGGCCCACTACTACTCGCTGAGCTTCGTGGTCGTCGCGGCCGCGCTCGCGGGCATCGGCGGCGACCTCATTGCGGCCGCCGAGCTCACCGGAGCCTCGCGAGCCCGCGTCGCCGCCCGCATCGCCCTGCCCGCCGTCGCACCGGCGCTGCTCTCGGGCTTCCTGCTCGCCTTCGCCGAGGGCATCAGCAACTTCGCCGTGCCGGCGCTGCTCGGGCTGCCGGTGCGCTTCCAGACGCTGAGCACCCGGCTCTACGGCGCCATCTCCACCGGCGACACCGAGCGCGGCTACGTGCTCTCCATCCTGCTCGTGCTCATCGCGGCGGTCGTGCTCTACCTCGGCAACCGCGCGACCCGCGGGCGCAGCTTCGCGGTCATCACCGGCAAGGCGAGCCGCCCGCGCACCGTGCGCACCGGGCTCTGGCGCTGGCCGCTGCTCGCAGCGAGCCTGGCGCTCGTGACGGCGACGACGATCATCCCCGGCCTCGTGCTCGCGGTCAGCACGCTGCTGCGCCGCAGCAACGACCTCGATGGCGGCTTCACGCTGCACTTCTGGCTCGGCGAGTCCGACCCGTCCATCGCGCAGGGCTTCCGCGGCGTGCTGCGCGATCCGGTGCTGATGCAGGCCGGCATCGGTACCATCGCGCTCGGTGCATCCGTCGCGCTCTGCGCGGGCGCCCTGGGACTCGTCGCCGCGTACGTCGTGCGCCGGGTCCGCTCGAAGGCGGTCGGCGCCGGCATCGGCTTCCTCGCCTACGTGCCCTTCCTCATCCCGGGCATCGCGCTCGGCGCCGCCTTCATCGCCCAGTTCGGGGCGCCGATCGGCCCGATCCCGTCGCTCTACGGCACCTTCGCGATCCTGGTGGTCGCCGGCACCGCGGCGAGCCTGCCCTTCGCGTTCCAGACCTCGCGCAGCGCGCTGGGGCAGGTCTCGAACGAGCTCGAGGAGGCGGCGCTCGTCGCCGGCGCGGGCACGGGCCGGCGCATCGGGCGCATCCTGCTGCCGCTCTCGGCCCGCGGCGTCACGGGCGGCGCGATGCTCGTCTTCGTCACCATGGTGCGCGACCTCTCGCTCGTCGTGCTCCTCGTCACCCCGGCCACCCCGCTGCTCGCGGTGCAGACCTTCCGCTACGCCAGCGAGGGCTTCACCCAGCACGCCAACGCCATCACCCTCGTCATCGCGGCCGTCTCGGTCGCGGCGACGCTGCTCGCGCGACGCCTGCAGGGCTCGCGCCGACCCTGGACGGAATCATGACCGCAGTCCCCATCACGATCGATCGGCTCGCCAAGCGCTTCGGCAGCGGTCCCGCGGCCGTCGACGAGCTCTCCATCGACCTGCCCGCCGGCGCCTTCCTGGTGCTGCTCGGCCCCTCCGGCTGCGGCAAGACGACGACCCTGCGCATGCTCGCCGGGCTCGAGGACCCGACGGGCGGCCGCATCCGCTTCGGCGACCGGGTGATCGCCGACGGCGACGCCGGCACGCTCGTGCCCGCCGAGCGCCGCGGCATCGGCATGGTGTTCCAGAGCTACGCGCTCTGGCCGCACATGACCGTGCGCGGCAACGTCGAGTGGCCGCTCACGGTCGCCAAGTGGGGCGCCGCGGATCGCCGCGCCCGCGCCGACGAGGTGCTCGGCATGCTGGGCGTCGCCCAGCTCGCCGACCGCTACCCGGGCGAGCTCAGCGGCGGCCAGCAGCAGCGCGTGGCCATCGCCCGCACCATCGCGCCGCGCCCCGGCGTGCTGCTCTTCGACGAGCCGCTGTCGAACCTCGACGCCCGCCTGCGGGTCGACACTCGCGCCGAGCTCGTCGGGGTGCACCGCGCCACCGGCGCCACGAGCGTCTACGTCACCCACGACCAGACCGAGGCCCTCGCGATGGCTACGCACATCGCCGTGCTCAAGGACGGCAGGCTCGAGCAGTTCGGCACCCCCGAGCAGCTGCTCGAGCGCCCGGCGACGGCCTTCGTCGCCGAGTTTCTGGGCAGCCCCGCCGCCGTGCTGGTGCCGGGCCGCGTGCTCGGCGGCATGCTCGAGCGCGACGGCGTGCGGCTCGCCCCGGCCCCGGGCGCCGCCGACGGCACGACCGCCTCGGCCATGTACCGCCCCGACCGGCCGACGCTGACCCCGTCCGGTCGCGGCGTCCCCGTGCAGGTGCTCGAGTGCACGCCGGCCGCCGGCCGCTGGATCACGACGGTGCGCCTCGGCGAGCGCCGCGTCGCCGTCGTCGGCGACGCTCGTCAGCCCGTGGGCGCCGACGCGATCCTGCAGCTGCCCGATCGGCCCGACGCGCTCTTCGATGCGCAGGGCGAGCGGATGGGGGAGCCGGCATGACCACGCTGCTCCTGGTGCGCCACGGCAGCACCCCCTGGACCGCCGAGCGGCGCCTGCAGGGGCGCACGGACATCGCCCTCGACGAGCGGGGCCGCGCCGAGACCCTCGCGCTGCGCGCGCTGGTCGAGCCCTGGGCGCCGACCGCGCTGCTGGTCTCGCCGGCGGCGCGCGCCATGGAGACCGCGGAGCTGCTCCGCTCGGGAACGCTCGGCGCGCTCGAGCCCAGACCCGACGAGCGCCTGCTCGAGGCGGGGCTGGGGGAGTGGGAGGGGCGGCTGCCCGACGAGCTCGGCCCGGACTACGCCGCCTGGCGCGCCGGCGCGCTGGTGCCGCCGGGCGGCGAGCGCGGGGAGCTCGTGGCCGCGCGCATCGCGGCGGTGCTCGACGATGCGGCCGCGCTGCAGGGCCCGGTGCTGGTGGTCACGCACGGCGGCGTGATCCGCGCGGCGCTCGATCGCCTGGTCGGCCTGCGCACGGCGAACCTCGCGCCGGTCGCTGCGGCGAGCCTCACGGTCGTCGAGGTGGAGCAGCGGCACGGTCGGCTGCGCCATTACAACCTCAGCGCCGCGATCGCCGCCTGATCGGGAATACTCGCCCGGGGGCGCCAGTTGCCCTACTCTGTACATGCAAACGCATGAAACAGCGAGTGAGCGAGGACCCCATGCAGTTCGGCATCTTCACCGTCGGCGACGTCACCACCGACCCCACCAACGGCACCGCGCCCAGCGAGAACGAGCGCATCAAGTCGATCCTCGCGATCGCGCAGAAGGCCGAGGAGGTCGGGCTCGACGTCTTCGCGCTCGGCGAGCACCACAACCCGCCGTTCGTGCCGTCCTCGCCCACGACGATGCTCGGCTGGATCGCCGCGAAGACCGAGCGGCTGCAGCTCAGCACCGCCACGACGCTCATCACCACCAACGACCCGGTGAAGATCGCCGAGGACTACGCGATGCTGCAGCACGTGGCCGACGGCCGCGTCGACCTCACGCTCGGCCGTGGCAACACCGGCCCGGTCTACCCCTGGTTCGGCAAGGACATCCGCGAGGGCATCCCGCTCGCGCTCGAGAACTACGCGCTGCTGCGCCGCCTCTGGGACGAGGACTTCGTCGACTGGGAGGGCCGCTTCCGCACCCCGCTGCAGGGCTTCCAGTCCACGCCCCGCCCGCTCGACGGCGCCTCGCCGTTCGTCTGGCACGGCAGCATCCGCAGCCCGCAGATCGCCGAGCAGGCCGCCTTCTACGGCGACGGCTTCTTCGCCAACCACATCTTCTGGCCCGCCAGCCACACCGCGCAGATGGTGCGCCTGTACCGCCAGCGCTTCGAGCACTACGGCCACGGCGCCGCCGACCAGGCGATCGTCGGCCTCGGCGGCCAGGTGTTCATGGCCAAGAACTCGCAGGACGCGGTGCGCGCGTTCCGCCCCTACTTCGACAGCGCCCCCGTCTACGGCCACGGTCCGAGCATGGAGGACTTCACGAGCCAGACCCCGCTGACCGTCGGCAGCCCCCAGGAGGTCATCGACAAGACCCTCGGCTTCCGCGACTACGTGGGCGACTACCAGCGCCAGCTCTTCCTCATGGACCACGCCGGACTGCCGCTGAAGACCGTGCTCGAGCAGCTCGACCTGCTCGGCGAGGAGGTCGTGCCCGTGCTGCGCGCCGAGTTCGCGAAGAACCGCCCGGCGCACATCCCCGAGGCGCCGACGCACGAGTCCCTGGTCGCGACCGCCGGCCAGCGCGCCGAGTCCCGCGAGCGCGCCCGCGGCATCGCCGAAGCGGATGCGGAGCGCCACGCCGCCGCGCAGCCGAAGGCCGCGCAGGGCGCCAGCTTCAGCCGGCAGGCGCGCTGATGGCCGCCCTCCGCCTGGCCGTCCTCTCCGGCGGCCTCAGCCAGCCCAGCTCGAGCCGGCTGCTCGCCGACCGGCTCGGCGACGCGACCGCCTCGGCGCTGCGCGACCGCGGTCACGACGTCGAGGTCACGACGATCGAGCTGCGCGACCTCGCCCGCGAGATCACCGACAACCTGCTCACCGGCTTCCCGGCGCCGTCGCTCGACAAGGCGATCGCCGACGTCACCGGCGCGGACGGGCTCGTGGCGGTCACGCCCACCTTCAGCGCGAGCTTCAGCGGGCTCTTCAAGAGCTTCGTCGACGTGGTCGAGCCGGAGCGCTTCGCCCGCCTGCCCGTGCTCATGGGCGCGACCGGCGGCTCGGCGCGGCACTCGCTCGTGCTCGAGCACGCGCTGCGCCCGCTCTTCGCCTACCTCAAGGCCGAGACCGCGCCCACCGGCGTCTACGCGGCCAGCGAGGACTGGGCGGCCGGCGGTGAGCGCGGCCTGCAGCACCGGGTCGACCGTGCCGGTGAGGAGTTCGCGGCGATCGTCGAGCGCAGCGCGGGCACCCGCCCGCAGTGGGACCCGTTCGCCCTCGACGCCGGCGAGCTGCTCGGCCCCGGCGGCCTGGCCGGCGGCTACTCGAACGACTGAGCGCACGGCGAAGGGCTCGGCTCCGATCGGAGCCGAGCCCTTCGCCGTGCCCGGGTCAGGCGTGCTGCCCCGCGTGCTCGCCCTCCGAGATCTCCTCGATGAGCTTGTCGTTGAACGCGGGGAGGTCGTCCGGGGTGCGGCTCGAGACCAGTCCCTGATCGACCACCACCTCCTCGTCGACCCACTCCGCGCCGGCGTTGCGGAGGTCCGTGCGCAGCGAGGGGTAGCTCGTCAGCGTCCGGCCGCGCACGACGTCGGCCTCGGTGAGGATCCAGGCGCCGTGGCAGATCACGCCCACCGGCTTGCCGTCCTCGAAGAAGCGCTTGGCGAAGGCGACCGCCGTCGCATCCATGCGGATGAGATCGGCGTTGCCGACGCCGCCCGGCAGCACGAGCGCGTCGAAGCCCGAAGCGTCCGCCTCGGCCACCGCGAGGTCGGCCTCCTGCACGTGGCCCTTCTCGCCCTCGATCGTCTTGGCGTCGGGGGTCACGAGCGTCGGCGCGCCGCCCGCGTCGAGCACGGCCTGCCAGGGAGCGAGCAGCTCGCTGTCCTCGAAGCCATCGGTCGCGAGGAAGGCGACCGCCTTGCCGGTGATGTCGTAGGTCATCGTGCGTGTCCTCTCGTCCAGGACCGCCGCGATCGGCGGCGGATGCCTCGACGGTAGGCGGCTCGGCATGGGCGAGCCTGCGTCGCAGCGCGACGCAGGCTGCACGGCTCCGTCGCGCGCTCTGGGTCAGTCCCGCACGCCGCCTGTGCGCCGTACGGTCGTCACGACGTCGACCAGCGTCGGCGCGGCCGGCGTCTGCGCGAAGCCGAAGCGCACGGGCGGGTCGAGCCGCGTCAGCGCGCCGAGGTCCTCGCCCTCGAAGGCGCCCGATGCCGCGGTGATGCTGCGCGCATCCGTCACGCCGTAGTACTCGCGCGCACCGCCCGCCGAACCCGCGGTGCCGGCGCCGGGCACGAGCAGGCGGGCGAGCGGATGCACGGCCGCCGCGAATCGCCAGGAGCGCGCCACCGGTCGCGGCACGCTGCGCAGCAGCACGCCGAGGGGGCTCACCCGCCCGACCTCGACGTCGAGCTGCAGCGCGGGGGAGCGCACCAGCAGCGTGCGCCCCTCGCCGCGGGCGCGCATCGGCTCGACGAGCACCCGGTCGAAGCCGTAGAGCCCGGCGATGAGCTCCGCGGCCTCGCGCGCCGGGGCGATGAGGATGCGCTGCCCGTCGGCGCGCTCGATCATCGCGTCCGCGAACGGCCCGAGCGGCGTGCGGCGCCACAGGCCCAGCACGATGCGGGTGCCCGAGCTCGTGCCGAGACCCGCGATGCGGCCCTCGAAGGTCTGGGTCTCGGCTGCGCGGCGCATGCGGGCACGCTACCGGCGCGCTGCGACCGCCCCCGCGTTCGCAGTCCCGGCGTTCAGCGTCGCGCGGTGCGCTCCGCGTGCGAGCGGTCGCGCACGGCCTCGATGTGCTCGCGCATGGCCGTCCCGGCCCGCTCGGCGTCGCCGGAGACGACCGCCTCGAGGATCGCGGCGTGCTCGCGGGCCGCGTCCGTCGCATCCGTGATGCCGGAGTCGCCCATGAGGCGGAAGCGCTGCACGTGGCCGCCGAGCGCGCGGTAGGCCGCGAGCAGGTAGCCGTTGCCGCTGCCCTCGGCGAGCAGCTCGTGGAAGCGCTCGTCCCAGCGCCAGTACGCCGCCATGGCCTCGCGGCCCTGGCCGGTCGGCACCCTGCCGAGCTCGCGGATGGTCTCGGCGAGCCCCTCGAGCACGGCCGGGTCGGCGACGGATGCGGTGCGCGCCGCGGCCAGCGGCTCGATCGCCAGCCGCGTCTCGATGAGGTCGTCGATCTGCTCGTCGCTCTGCAGCGGCGCCACCCGGTACCCCCGCAGCGCGGCGCGCACGACGAGGCCGGTGGCCTCGAGCCGCGCGAGCGCCTCGCGCACCGGGGTCTGCGACACCTCGAGCTCGCGCGCGACGACGTCGATGCGCACCGGCTCGTCGGGGCCGTAGCCCCCGTCGACGATGCTCGCCCGCAGCGCGTCGTAGACGCTGTCGGAGAGAGCGGCGCGGCTGGGCAGCGCGCGGACGGCGGCGGTCGGGTTCATGGCTCACCATCCGGGATCGTGTTTCCTCTACGATCCCGAGCCGCCCGACACGTGTCAAGTCGCCGCGACGCGCCGCCGAGCGCGGCCAGGGACCGCCGCGCGCCCTGCTGCTAGGCTGGGCGACGGTCGCCACGCGGCCGCACAACTGAACACTGTTCCCTGGAGCAGGCCGGCTCGAAGCTGGTCACCGGTGGTGGTCTACCGTCTCGCACGGTGCGCTTTCACTGTTGGCCAGAGCAGACACCCGGTGCGACCTCGTGCCGCGTCCCTTCCTGCCCGCTCCTGCTCCTCACTGCCGTCGCGCCACCGGGTGCGTCGGCGATTGAAGCCGCGCGCCCGCGCGCGGCAGCGAAGGAGAGAGACCTTGGAAGGTCCCGAGATCAAGTTCGCCGAAGCCGTCCTCGACAACGGCAAGTTCGGCAAGCGCACCGTCCGCTTCGAGACGGGCCGCCTCGCGCAGCAGGCCCAGGGCGCCGTCGCGGCGTACCTCGACGAGGAGACCATGCTCCTCAGCGCCACGAGCGCCAGCAAGCAGCCGAAGGACCACTTCGACTTCTTCCCCCTCACGGTCGACGTCGAGGAGCGCTCCTACGCCGCCGGCAAGATCCCCGGCTCGTTCTTCCGTCGTGAGGGCCGCCCCTCGACCGAGGCGATCCTCGTCTGCCGTCTGATCGACCGCCCCCTGCGCCCGTCGTTCGTGGACGGCCTGCGCAACGAGGTCCAGATCGTCATCACCGTCCTGAGCATCGCGCCGGACGAGTTCTACGACGCCCTCGCGATCAACGCCGCGAGCGCCTCGACCCAGATCTCGGGCCTGCCGTTCAGCGGCCCGATCGCCGGCGTGCGCCTCGCGCTCATCGGCGACCAGTGGGTCGTCTTCCCCAAGCACTCGCAGCTGGCCGACGCCGTCTTCGACCTGACCGTCGCCGGTCGCGTCGTCAAGAACGCCGACGGCTCCGAGGACGTCGCCATCATGATGGTCGAGGCCGAGGCGACCGAGGGCGCCTGGGAGCTCATCCAGGGCGGCGCCACCAAGCCCAACGAGGCCGTCGTGGCCCAGGGCCTCGAGGCCGCCAAGCCGTTCATCAAGCAGCTCGTCGAGGCGCAGGCCTCGATCGCCGCGCAGGCGGCCAAGGAGATCGCGGACTACCCGGTCTTCCTGCCCTACACCGACGAGGTCCTCGCGGCCGTCACCGAGCTGGCGCACGCCGAGCTCGTCGAGGTCTACCAGATCGCCGACAAGCAGCAGCGCCAGAGCGCCGATGACGCGCTCAAGTCGCGCGTCAAGCAGGCCATCGCCGCCAAGGTCGAGGCCGGCGAGCTGCCCGAGGCCGCCAACGGCCAGGTCGGCGGGGCGTACAAGTCCGCCACCAAGAAGGTCGTCCGCGACCGCATCCTCACCGAGGGCATCCGCATGGACGGCCGCGGTCTCGCGGACATCCGTCCGCTCGACGCCGAGGTGCAGGTCATCCCGCGCGTGCACGGCTCCGCCGTGTTCCAGCGCGGCGAGACCCAGATCCTGGGCGTCACCACGCTGAACATGCTCAAGATGGAGCAGCAGATCGACTCGCTGGCCCCGGTCACGAAGAAGCGCTACCTGCACCACTACAACTTCCCGCCCTACTCGACCGGTGAGACCGGCCGCGTGGGCAGCCCGAAGCGTCGCGAGATCGGGCACGGCTTCCTGGCCGAGCGCGCCCTCGTGCCGGTGCTCCCGGCCCGCGAGGACTTCCCCTACGCGATCCGCCAGGTCTCCGAGGCCCTGAGCTCCAACGGCTCGACCTCGATGGGCTCGGTCTGCGCCTCGACCCTGTCGCTGCTCAACGCCGGTGTGCCCCTCAAGGCGCCCGTCGCGGGCATCGCCATGGGCCTCGTCTCCGACGTCGTGGACGGCGAGACCCGCTACGCGGCGCTCACCGACATCCTCGGCGCCGAGGACGCGCTCGGCGACATGGACTTCAAGGTCGCCGGCACCAGCGAGTTCGTCACCGCCATCCAGCTCGACACCAAGCTCGACGGCATCCCGTCGTCGGTGCTCGACGGCGCGCTGAAGCAGGCCAAGGAGGCGCGCACCGCCATCCTCGACGTGCTCAACCAGGCGATCGACGCCCCTGACGAGATGGCGCCCACCGCGCCCCGCGTCATCAGCGTCCAGATCCCGGTCGACAAGATCGGCGAGCTGATCGGCCCGAAGGGCAAGACGATCAACCAGATCCAGGACGACACCGGCGCCGACATCTCGATCGAGGACGACGGCACCGTGTTCATCGGCGCGGTCGACGGCCCCTCGGCCGAGGCTGCCCGCGCGGCGGTCAACGCCATCGCGAACCCGCTGAACCCCGAGGTCGGCGAGCGCTTCCTGGGCACGGTCGTCAAGATCGCCGCCTTCGGCGCCTTCGTCTCGCTCAGCCCGGGCAAGGACGGCCTGCTGCACATCTCCGAGGTGCGCAAGCTCGCCGGCGGCAAGCGCGTCGAGAACGTCGACGACGTGCTCGTCGTGGGCCAGAAGGTCCAGGTCGAGATCACGAAGATCGACGACCGCGGCAAGCTCTCGCTCGCCCCGGTCATCGCCGAGGAGGAGGCCTCGACCGAGGCTCCCGCCGAGGACTGATCCTCTGCAGTTCGGATGCCCGTCCCGGTTCGCCGGGGCGGGCATCCGTCGTTCCGCCGCCCGATGAGGCGGGAAGAGCGGATGCGCGGCGGACGTCAGGCGCCGAAGTCGGTGACCTTGTGCACCGCGCCGGAGAGGTCGTACGTGGTCCAGGCGCCGATGCGCCGACCGCGGTCGAAGGCGCCGGAGCGCATCATCGTGCCGTCGAGGCGGAACCACTCCCAGTAGCCGTGCATCGTCTCGTCGAGCATGCGGCCGCGCGCCCAGAGCGATCCGTCGCGATGCCGCTTCTCGAACGGCTCGCCGTCCTGCTGCCCCTGCTCGGTCATGCCCAGCCCTCCCCGGTGGACGCGCCCGTCCCCGGCGCATCCGATCACCCTACCCGGCACAGGAGGCATGCGGTGCGCGCCCAGTCTCGACGCGGCAGACTGCTCGGATGATCCGCCGCCACCCTCTGCTCGCCCTGTTCACGGTCGCCTACCTGGCGCTCGTCGGCTGGGTCACGCTCGGGCCGCAGCCGCTCGACGGCGAGGGTCAGGCGCTGCTCTGGCGAGCCCTGCGCTTCTTCGCGCGGCACGAGCAGAGCAGCTGGCTCGACTACGGAACGGTCGAGTTCGCCTCGAACGTGCTCATGTTCGTGCCGATCGGGCTGCTCTTCCTGCTGCTGCTCGACCTGCGGCGGTGGTGGCTCGCGATCCTGCTCGGCGTCGCGCTCACCTGCGGCATCGAGTTCACGCAGCAGTTCCTGCCGACCCGCGTCGCCGACCCGCGCGATCTGCTCTCGAACAGCATCGGGGCCGCGATCGGCGTGCTCATCGGCATGGTCTGGGGCGGCATCGGCCTGCTGCGGGACCGCGCGCCGTCGAGGCGCCCCGCGGTCGCAGCGCGGGGCTGAGGGGACTCAGAGCTCGGCGGCGACGGCGACCACGATCACCGCGAACGCCGCCGGCACGAGCAACGACGCCGTCAGCAGCAGGCGGATGCGCAGATCGCCGGGCCGCACCCTCCGATGCACGATCACGGCGGCGATCGCGATCGCGGCGACCACGATCGCGCCGGTGCGCTGCGGCTCGCCGTCCAGGCCGAGCCCGATCAGGAAGACCAGGCAGAGCGCGGCGAGCACGAGCGTCATCAGGAGCCAGACCGTGCCCTTCGGGCGCTGCAGCGACGGCTGGCGGCGCACCGAGGGGTCATCGGAGCCGGGCAGCGGGCCGCCCGGGTCCTCGGGATCGTCGTGGTCGCTCATCCGCTCAGCCGCCCGTCACGCCTCGAGGTCGTCCTCGCCGGGCAGCCAGCTGTGGCCGGGCACGCCCCAGCGCGCCTTCTTGATCGCCTTCTCGGCGGTCTTGCGCAGGCCGGTCTCGAGGCGGTCGACGTAGAGCACGCCGTCGAGGTGGTCGTACTCGTGCTGGAAGATGCGGGCGAGCCAGCCCTCCGCCACGATCTCGAAGGGCCGCTGCTGCAGGTCCACCGCGCGCAGGATCGCCTTCTGCGAGCGCAGCAGCTCGAAGCGCTCGCCGGGCACAGAGAGGCAGCCCTCGGCGTCCTCGTCCTCATCGGCCCAGCCGGTCGGGGCGGGGGAGATCCAGAGCTCGGGGTTGATCGCCTCGCCGCGCCACTCGGTGCCCTCCTCATCCGTCCAGCCGAAGACGAAGAGGCGCTTGCCGACGCCGACCTGCGGGCCGGCGAGGCCCACGCCGGGGGCGGCGTCCATGGTCTCGAGCATGTCAGCGACGAGCTCCTCGAGCTCGGCGTCGAAGACGGTGACGGGCTCGGCGGGGGCGTGGAGCACGGGTTCGCCCGTGATTCGGATGGGGAGGACGGCCATGCCTCCAGGCTAGCCGCCGTGCAGGCCGGTACAGTCGACGGGTGCCCATGGACCTGAGTCAGCTGAGCGAGCTGAGCGATCTCACCGAGCAGATCCAGATCGATCCGACCCAGGCGCTCGGCATCCCGATCGCCCTGCTCGGCGCGGTCTTCCTCTCCTTCGGCACCCAGTACCAGTCGCGGGGCGTCGGCAAGGTCGAGGAGTCCTCTGGCCGCTCCTCGAAGAGCGGTCTCGACCTGCGGCACCTGCTCGCGCTGCTCACCCGCCCGTCGTGGGTGATCGGCACGCTGCTGCTCGGCCTGGCCATCGTGCTGCAGCTCACGAGCCTCAACCTCGCGCCGATCACCGTGGTGCAGCCGCTCGGCGCGGTCGCCCTCGTGATCACCGCCGTGCTGAACGCCCGCATCTCGAAGGTCAAGCTCGGGGGCGGGGCCATCCGTGCCATCGCGTTCTGCGTCGGCGGTGTGGCGCTCTTCGTCACCGTCGCCGCGCTCACCGCCGTCGACCCGCGGGTCACCGACGAGCACCTCATCACGATCCTCATCGTGCTCGCGATCGTCGGGGTGCTGCTCGGCGGCGCCTGGCTCGTGCTGCGGCAGCGGGTGGCGGCGCTGTTCTACATCCTCGCGGCCGGCGTGCTCTACGGCTTCGTGGCCACGCTCGCGAAGGTCGTCATCGGCCGCATCACCCAGGGCGACTTCGAGTGGCTCACCGTGCTCTGCATCCTCGGCCTGCTGCTCGCTGCGGCGCTCGGCGGCTACTTCGTGCAGACCGCCTACTCGTCCGGCCCGCCGGACCTCGTCATCGCCGGCCTGACGGTGATCGACCCCATCGTCGCCGTGGTGATCGGCATCGTCGTGCTCGGCGAGGCCAGCCAGGCGCCGCCCATCGCCGGCGTGCTCTTCGCCCTCGCCGGCGCCATCGCCATCTACGGCGTCTTCCAGCTCGCGAAGCACCACCCGCAGGTCGCGGGTGCCGAGGCTCGCGAACCGTGAACCCCCTGACCCCCGGCCGCCTCGCGGCGAGCCCGAACGAACGACAAGGACGACCCACCCGGTGAGCTCCGAGACCGAGCGTCCGCTCAAGATCCTGATCGCGGCGGACACCTTCGCCCCCGACGTCAACGGCGCCGCCCGCTTCACCGCGGAGCTGGCCGCCGGACTCGTGCGCCGCGGCCACGACGTGCGCGTCATGGCCCCCGCCAACAAGCCCGGTCCGGGTCTCAAGGACGAGGAGCACGCGGGCGCTCCCATGCGCGTGCACCGCATCTACTCGTGGCGCTGGTACCCGCACGACTGGCTGCGCTTCGCGCTGCCGTGGCGCAGTCAGCAGAACGCCGCGCGGGTGCTCGACGACTTCCAGCCGGACGTGGTGCACATCCAGTCGCACATAGTGATCGGCCGCGGCCTCGCCCGGCAGGCGGCGCAGCGCGGCATCCGCATCGTCGCGACCAACCACTTCATGCCCGAGAACATGCTCGAGCACACCCTGCTGCCGCAGTTCCTGCGCGCGACCGCGGTGCGGATGGCCTGGGCGGATGCGGCCAAGACGTACCGGTACGTCGAGTCCATCACGACGCCCACCCGTCGTGCCGCGAACTTCCTCGAGGCGGCCACGGATGTCACCGACGTGCACGCCGTCAGCTGCGGCATCCGCGCCACCGACTACACGCCCGACTTCGCCGAGCGCACGGCCAACCGCATCCTCTTCGTGGGGCGCGTGACCGGCGAGAAGAACATCGACCAGCTGCTGCGCGCGATCGCGGCCCTCGATCCCGAGCTCGACGCGCAGCTCGAGATCGTCGGCGGCGGCGACCAGCTCGAGAACCTCAAGCGCATGGCGAAGCAGCTCGGCATCGACGGCCGCACGGTCTTCACCGGCTACGTCACCGATGAGCAGCTGAAGCAGTCCTACACCCGCGCGACCGTCTTCGCGATGCCCTCGACCGCCGAGCTGCAGTCGATCGCGACCATGGAGGCCATGGCCTCCGGGCTGCCGGTCGTCGCGGCCGACGCGATGGCGCTGCCGCACCTGGTGCACGACGGCGAGAACGGCTACCTGTTCCGTCCGGGCGATGTGCAGGACCTCGCCGCGCGGCTCACCGAGGTGCTCACGGCGGGGGAGCGCAAGCTCAACGCGCTCAAGCGCAACAGCCTCGCCTTCATCCAGCCGCACGACATCGACCGCACCCTCAGCATCTTCGAGTCGCTCTACCGTGGCCTGCCCGTCGAGGACCCGGTCACCGAGATCGAGCCGGTCGCCTCGGCCGAGGACTGAGCCGCGAGCGCACTCGCGGTACGCTCGGTCCGGCGGATGCGGTCCTCCCGGAACGCGCATCCGCTCGGGGCGGTAGCCAAGCTGGTCAAGGCAGCGTGCTCATAACACGACGATTCGCGGGTTCAAGTCCCGCCCGCCCCACCGTCGCCGACAACCGCGCAGCGTTGTCGCAACCGTCACCCCGTCGTAACGCGCCCGAGACACGGGCTCCCTAGCGTCGAAGCAGCTCGGCACCGGTCCCCGGTCCCGCCGCCGCGACGAGAGGACCCCGATGAAGACGAGCGCCGTCGACCCGTTCATCGGCACCGAGCCCACCGAGCTGCCGCCGCAGACCGGCCTCGCGGCGACCTGGTGGTGGCCCAAGCCGCAGATCGGCAACACGCACCCCGGCGCCACCTACCCGCTCGGCATGGTCTCGGCCTGCGCCTACTCCGGCGCCTACCCGACCGGCTACGGGCGGCACTCGATCAGCACCGACGGCCGCCCGCCCGAGCTCTACGACCGGCAGCTCGCCTCCGGCTTCACGCACTTCCAGCAGTCCGGCACGGGCGCGATCCGCAAGTACTACAACTACTTCCGCGTCACGCCGATGCTCGAGCCGCTCGACGCGCTCGGCCGCACCTGGGACCTCGTCGAGGAGGAGGCGGAGCCCGGCTGGTACGCGGCCACGCTCGACTCCGGCATCCGCGCCGAGATCACGGTGGGCCCGAAGAGCGCGGTGCACCGCTACACCTTCCCCAAGCACCAGAACGCGCGCATCGTGATCGACCTCTCGCTCGGCGGCCTCGCGATCCCGCACTCCACGACGGTGCCGCTGCGCGCCCACCTCGAGACGCTCGGCCCCGGCGTCGCCCAGGGCGAGATCGTCGTCGAGGGCGCACCGCTCGCCGTGCACATCGAGACCGACGCCGAGCAGTGGCGCCAGATGCTCTGGTACGACCGGCGGCTCATGCCCGGCGGCACCCGGCTCGACTTCGACTCCATCCGCCCGACCACGCTGCGACCCTTCGGACTCATGTGGGCCGGGCCTTCGAGCGCCGGGCAGACCATCGAGATCAAGTTCGGCTTCTCGCTGCGCGGCGTCGATCAGGCCCGCAGGAATCTCGAGCAGGACACCCAGGGCGGCCAGGACGGCTTCGACCGCCGCCGCGAGCGCACGGCGAAGGTGTGGCGCGAGCACCTCGAGGCGATCGAGATCAGCACGCCCTCCAAGGAACGCCAGGCGGTCTTCTCGACAGCGCTTTACCACTCGTTCATCAAGCCCTGCCTGGCTCTCGACGAGAGCCCGTTCTGGCCGTCGAACGGCCCCTTCGTCTTCGACATCAGCACGATGTGGGACATCTACCGCACGCAGCTGCCGCTCATCACGACCCTGCGCCCCGAGAAGGCGGTCGAGCTCGCCAACGCGCTGCTGACGATCTGCGAGCAGGAGGGCAACTTCCCGATCGGCTACCGCATGACGCGCGGCAGCGACGCCTTCTCCCGGCAGGCGAGCGCGCTCGCGCACACCTTCCTCGCCGATCTCTGCCAGCTCGGCCTGCCCGGCATCGACTGGGAGTGGGCGCTCGTGCACCTGCACAACGACCTGCGGCGCACCTACGGCGAGGAGTTCCTGCAGTTCGGGTCCGTGCATCCGATCACCCACACCCTCGATCTCGCCTTCGGCTACTGGTGCACGAGCAAGGTCGCCGCCGTGGTGGGCGATCGCCAGCTGCTCGAGGACTTCGCGCCGCTGGCCGAGCAGTGGCGCAACGCCTACGACCCGGAGACCGGGCTGCTGCTCGACTCGACCTATTACGAGGGCACGAAGTGGAACTACTCCTTCCGCCTGCAGCACGACATGGCGGGGCGCATCGAGGCCGCGGGCGGTCCGGAGCGCTTCCTCGCCCTGCTCGACCGCTTCTTCGGCTACGGCGCCGAGCCGGTCGTGCAGTCGGGGGTGCGCCCGAGCGCCGACGAGGTCAGGACCGGCTTCGCGCTCGGCCGCTTCGAGGGGCTCAACAACGAGCCCGACATGGAGGCGCCCTGGGCGTACCACTACCTCGGCAGGCCCGACCGCACCGCGGAGATCGTGCACGACGTGATCCACCAGCAGTTCGGCACGGGCCGCGGCGGGCTGCCCGGCAACGACGACTCCGGCGGTCTCAGCTCCTGGTACGTCTGGGCCACTCTCGGGCTGTTCCCCGTGGCCGGACAGGCGCTCTTCCTGGTCAACGCGCCGGCGGTGGCCGAGTCGACCATCCGCGTCGGCGACGCCGCGCTGCGCATCGATACGAGCGGCTTCGTCGAGCCGTTCGCCGGTGGGCCCGCCCAGTACGTGCGATCGGTCACCTTCAACGGCCAGCCGCTCGAGCAGAGCTGGCTGCGCGCCGCCGAGGTGCACCGTGGCGGCCACCTGCACCTCGAGCTCGGTGCGGAACCGAGCGGATGGGGCACCGCCCAGCCGCCGCCCTCCCATCCGTCCGCCACCGTCTGAACCACTGCACGACCGACGGGCCGCACCCGCGGCCCCGCTGAAAGGAACGCCCGTGAACGACGCTCCCGACCACCGCCTCGTCATCGTCGTGCGCGCGGATCCCGTGATCTGCGGCCACTCCGTGGAGGCCCGCAATCTCGCCGAGACCGCCCTGCAGCGCGGCTTCGACGAGGTGCGCATCGTCACCTGGCCGATCGAACGGCTGCAGGAGGCGGGCCTGCCCCTCAAGCCGCTCGAGCACGTGCTGCCCTACAGCGAGGGCATCCACGTCGAGCGCCCGGCGCCGGTCGGCGACTACAAGGTGCCCGACGGCCGCTACGTCGCCGGCATCACCGGTCGCCTGGTCGAGCTCTTCACCGACGGCGTGCCGACGGTCTGCCTCTCGCTCTACCTGAGCCCGCACATGATCGCGGTGACGGATGCGCTGGCCGCCGCCCGTATGACCGGTCTGCCGGTGAACGTCACCACGATCGCCGAGGCGGTCGGATCGGACGTGACGAACGTGGTGCGCTCCTGCGTGGAGCGCGGCGAGTTCGGCGCCGCCGCGCACCTGCTCGGCGCCTACCTCTCCCAGGATCACGCGGTCGCCGTCTCGGAGTACACCCGCGACCTCATCGTGGAGGAGGCCGAGCGGCTCGACCTGCTGCGCGGCACGGACTTCGCCGACCGCCTGCGCGCGAAGGTCGCCATCTCCTACCCGGCGATCGACACGAGCCAGTACCTCGACCTCGACGACGGCGAGATCGACGCCCGCCTCGCCGAGCGCGGACTCGAGCGCGAGGGCTACATCCTCTACCTGTCGCGGCTCGCCCGTGCCAAGGGCGTGGACGACCTCATCGAGGGCTTCGAGCGCAGCGGAGCGGCGGGCACGCACACGCTCGTGATCGCCGGGCGCGGGCCGGAGGCGCAGGAGCTGCGCGAGCAGGCGGCCGCCTCGCCGGTCGCGGCGCGCATCCGCTTCCTCGACGACGTCGGCGACGGCGAGAAGCCCTTCCTCATGGCCGGCAGCGCCGCCTACGCGCTGCCCACGAAGCCGCGCCCGGAGTTCGTCGAGACCTTCGGCATCGCACTCGCCGAATCGATGCTGGCGGGCGGGGGACCGGTCATCACCACCGTGACCGGCGGGGTCGGCGAGGCGGTCGGCGATGCGGCGTTCATCGTGCCCGTCGACGACCCCGACGCGATCGCGGCCGCGATCGACGGCGCCGTCGCGCTGCCGCCCGAGGAGCGCGCCCGATGGCGGCACCGGGCCCGGGAGCACGCGCTGCAGTTCGACCGCGGGGTGGTCTTCGACCGCCTGTTCGCGGCCCTGCCCGCGGATCGCCGACCCGGGGTGCCGGTCGGCTGAGCGGCATCGCGAGAAGTCACTAGACCTCCTAGCGATTCGGCGCTACGGTGTCCGCATGGCCCCCAGAGCGGGGGTCCTGCTCCATCGGGGAACGGAGGCGGCACCATGACCACCATCGCAGCAGCGCCCATCCTCTGGCGGGCGGTCGACCCGTCCGTGTCGGTCGGCACGCGAGACGGCAGCTACGCCGGCTTCGTCGATCATCGCGGCCATCGCTTCGTCGCGACCGACCAGGTCGGCTCGGTCATCGGCACCTTCGAGAGCGAGCGCGACGCCCAGGCCAGCCTCGAGCCCGACGCCGTCGAGCGCGCGCTCGTCCGACGCGCCGCTCGGGAGAAGCTGCTCGCCGCGGTCACGGCCCTCGCCGCCGTCGCCACCGCGGCGCTCGCGGTCGTCGGCATGCTCACGCTGCTCTCCTGAGCGCGCCCGTCGGCCCGCGTCGGCGGCTGACGGCAGACTGAGGGCATGCACGTGCTCCTCGACGGTCCGACCGCCTCGCCGCGGCTGACCCGACTCGATGAGCACGGCGCACCGACCTCGCCGCCCGAGGCGGTCGCCCCGCAGCTGCTGGCCGAGCGGATGCGGGCGGTCGAAGCGGAGGAGGGCCCGCGCTGGGTCTGGGATGACACGGCCCTGCGCTACCCGGCTCTCCTGGCCGCGGGCGTGCGCCTGCGGCGCTGCCACGACCTGCGGCTGAGCCGAGCGATCCTGCGACGCTCCGCTCGCACCGCGGACTCCCCGCTCGCCGAGGCGCCGCTGGACGGCTGGGATCGCGAGCCCCTGCCGCCCGCGGCACCGGATGCGGAGGAGGCGCTCTTCGATCTCGGCGCGGACGCGCTCGGCGAGCTGCCGGCCGACGCGCTCGAGGAGTTCGCCCGGCAGCGAGCGGCGCTCGCGGCCTCGTCGGCGCCGGGCGCGCTCGGCACGCTGCTCGCGCTGGAGTCCGCCGGCGCCCTCATCGCGGTCGAGCTGCGCCGCGCCGGGCTGCCGTGGGACCGCGCGCGGCACGAGGCGGTGCTCGAGGGCGTGCTCGGCCCGCGGCCCGCGGCCGGGCGCCGCCCGCGGGAGCTCGAGCGCATCCTCGACGAGCTGCGCACCGTCACCGGCGTGCGCGGCCTCAATCCGGACTCACCGACCGTGCTCGTGGCGCAGCTGCGCGGCATCGGCATCGCCGTGACCTCGACGAATCAGTGGGAGCTGCAGGAGATTGAGCATCCGGCGATCGCCCCGCTGCTCGAGTACAAGAAGCGCGCGCGGCTCATGACCGCCAACGGCTGGAACTGGCTCGACGCGTGGGTGCGCGGCGGGCGGTTCCGGCCGGACTACGTGCCCGGCGGCGTCGTCACCGGGCGCTGGGCGACGAACGGCGGGGGAGCGCTGCAGCTGCCCGCGCAGCTCCGCAAGGCGGCGCGGGCCGACCCTGGCTGGCGTCTCGTCGTCGCCGACGCGGCGCAGCTCGAGCCCCGCATCCTGGCCGCGCTCGCCGGCGACCTCGCGATGCGCGAGGCCGGCCGAGGTCGCGACCTCTATCAGGGCATGGTCGACCGCGGCGTCGTCGAGCGCCGCGAGCACGCCAAGCTCGGCATGCTCGGCGCCATGTACGGCGGCACGACCGGCGAGAGCGCCCGCCTGCTGCCGCAGCTCGCCCGCGCCTACCCTCGCGCGCTCGCGCTCGTCGAGCACGCCGCGCGCGAGGGCGAGCAGGGGCGGGTCGTCTCGACGCTGCTCGGCCGCAGCTCGCCCCGGCCGTCGCCCGAGTGGCGGGCGCTGCAGGCGCGATCCGCCGAACCGGATGCGGGCGACGGCGAGCGGCGACGCGCGCGGACCGAGGCCCGCTCCTGGGGCCGCTTCACCCGCAACTTCGTCGTGCAGGGCACCGCCGCGGAGTGGGCGCTCGCCTGGATGGCCGCGGTCCGCCGCGGGCTCGAGCAGCTGCCGCCCGCCGCGACGACGGGCGCTGCGCCGGACGCCTTCGCGCAGCAGGCGCACCTGGTCTACTTCCTGCACGACGAGGTGATCGTGCACGCGCCCGAGGAGCAGGCGGAGCGAGTCACCGAGATCGTGCGGGAGGGCGCGCTCGAGGCCGGTCGCCTGCTCTTCCCGGGCGATCCGCTCGACGTGCCGGTGACCGCTGCGATCGTCGAGGACTACGGGCAGGCGAAGTAGGGACTCAGTCGCCGCGCTGCGGACGCCCGCGGCGGGGCTCGGCCGCCAGCGGCACCTCGAGCTGCGCAGACCCGCTCCGCAGCGACCGGATCGTCTCCGCGAGCCATGCCGCCTCGGCGGCTCCGAGGCGGGCGGCGCGATCGCAGGCCAGGGAGCGACGCCACTGAGCCTGCGCCAGGCCGTCGTCGTCCGCGGGCGCGAGCTCGGCGGGCGCCTCGTCGCCGCGCACGGTCGCGAGCGCCTGCGCGCGGGCCTGCGCGTACTCGAGCGCGAGCTCGCCATCGATACTGGCGAGCAGCGCGAGCACCGTTCCCGAATCGGGGTCGTCGCCGCTGCGCACCCAGGCGTCGAGCGCGTCGCGGCCGGCCATGCTGAGAGCTACGCGGCGACGGCCCGCGGCGTCCTCGCCGGCGTCGCCCACGAACCCGTCCCGTGCGAGCCGCTCGAGGGTCGCGGAGACCTGCCCGCTGTTGAGGGGGCGGTCGGTGCGCCGCTCGAACTCGCGCGCGAGCTGCTGCCCGTAGCCGTCGCCGAGCAGCAGCAGGGCGAGCACGCCGAAGCGGACCTGCATGGCGCTCCTCGTCTGCTCGGCGGTTCCCGACCATTCTGCCCGCAGCCGGCTCCCTTGTCCTCCCAGGCTGGCTGGGTCATAATGCCCGTGGGCCCCGGCCCGCACAATCGAACACGCAGTCCGCGCATCCGCGCCAGGTCGATGGGGAAGTCGCACCTGATGATCGGAGGAACCGTGGCTGCAACACACGCCCGCGGAGTGCTGTTCGTGCACTCCGCACCGCGCGCGCTCTGCCCCCACATCGAATGGGCCGCAGGGGGCGCTCTCGACCGCGCCGTCAACTTCGGCTGGGCCGACCAGCCCGCGCTCGATGGGGCTCAGCGCACCGAGTACTACTGGGAGGGCCCGGCGGATGCGGGCGCGAGGCTCGCCTCCGCGCTGCGCGGTTGGGAGGACCTGCGCTACGAGGTCACCCAGGACCCCGGTCCCGGGCTCGATGGCGCCCGCTGGATGCACACGCCCGAGCTCGGCATCTTCCACGCCCAAGCGGATGCGCACGGCAACCTGGTCGTGCCGGAGGACCGTATCCGCTCGGCCATGGTCACGGCCGGCTCGGACGCCTTCGAGCTGCACCGCGAGCTGCGGCTCGCGCTCGGCCAGGCCTGGGACGACGATCTCGAGCCGTTCCGGCACGCGAGCGACGATCATCCGGTGGTCTGGCTGCACAAGGTCGGCTGACCGGACCGCCTCCTGCGATCTCCGGGCGCACCACGAAGGGCTCCGCGCGATGCGCGGAGCCCTTCGTCGTGCCGGCCAGGGATCAGGCGGACTGGAACGCGATGACGGCGTTGTGGCCGCCGAAGCCGAACGAGTTGCTGATGGCGAGCAGGTCGCCCTCCGGCAGCTTGCGCGGCTCGGTCACGATGTCGAGCGTGACCTCGGGGTCCTGGTTCTCGAGGTTGATCGTCGGCGGGATCACGCGCTCCTGGAGTGCCTTGACCGTGAAGATCGCCTCGATCGCGCCGGCGCCGCCGAGCAGGTGACCGGTCGACGACTTGGTGGCCGTGACGGGGATCGAGTCGAGGTGGTCGCCGAAGATGCGGCGCAGCGCCTTGACCTCTGCGACGTCGCCCACCGGCGTGCTCGTCGCGTGGGCGTTGACGTGCGCGACGTCGCTCAGCGCGAAGCCGGCGTTCTCGACCGCCGCGCGCATGGCGCGAGCGGCCGCGGAGCCCTCGGGATCGGGCGCGGTGATGTGGTACGCGTCGCTCGTGACGGCGCCGCCGACGAGGTAGGCGTAGATCTTCGCACCGCGGGCCTTGGCGTGCTCCTCGGTCTCGAGCACGATGGCGGCGGCGCCCTCACCGAGCACGAAGCCGTCGCGGCCCGAGTCGTAGGGGCGCGAGGCCGCGGCCGGGTCGTCGTTGCGCTTGGAGAGCGCCTGCATCGCGGCGAAGGACGCCATGGGCAGCGGATGCACGGCAGCCTCGGAGCCGCCGGCGATCACGATGTCGGCGAGGCCGCTCGTGAGGTGCTCGTAGGCATTGGCGATGGACTCGGTGCTCGACGCGCAGGCGGAGACCACGGTGCGGGCGAAGGCGCGCGCGCCGAGGTTCATCTCGATGGCCGCGGCGGGGCCGTTCGGCATCAGCATCGGCACGGTCATGGGCAGCACGCGGCGCGGGCCCTTCTCGCGCAGGGTGTCCCAGGCGTCGAGCAGCGTCCAGACGCCGCCGATGCCGGTCGCCCAGTCGACGCCGAGGCGCTCGGGCACGACCTCGGGGCTGCCGGCGTCGGCGAAGGCCTCGCGGGCGGCGATGAGCGCGAACTGGCTCGACGGGTCGAGGCGCTTGATCTCCTGGCGCTCCAGGAAGTCGCTCGTCGGAGCGGGCACGGTGGCGGCGAAGGTCACCGGGATCTGGTACTTCTCGACCCACTCGTACTCGAGCGAGCGGGCGCCGGACTCGCCGTTCAGCACGGCGTTCCAGGAGTCGGTGGCGTTGGTGCCGAGCGGGGAGAAGGCTCCCAGTCCGGTCACGACGATCTTGGTCATCTGACGTTCCTCAGTTGGTCACAGGGGAGACGGGCACGGTCGTCGAGCGGATCGACCCGATCGGGCCGATCCGCTCGAACACTCAGGACTGAGCGTTGACGATGAAGGTGACCGCGTCGCCGACGGTCACGAGGTTCTTGACCTCTTCGTCCGGGATCTTCACGTCGAACTTCTCCTCGGCGTTGACCACGATGGTCATCATCGAGATGGAGTCGATGTCGAGGTCGTCGGTGAACGACTTGTCCAGCTCGACCGTGTCGGTCGCGATGCCAGTCTCATCGTTGATGAGCTCGGCGAGGCCGGCCAGGACTTCTTCGGTGGACAGTGCCATTGTTGTTCTCCTTGGGGGTGTCGTGTGACCGTCGGCCATTCTATGACCGACGGAGGGGATGTCAGGGGAGGCGCACGACCTGCGCGCCGTAGACGAGACCGGCGCCGAAGCCGATCTGCAGCGCGAGGCCGCCGCTGAGCTCGGGGTTCTCCTTGAGCAGGCGGTGCGTCGCGAGCGGCACGGAGGCCGCCGAGGTGTTGCCGGTGGTGGCGATGTCGCGGGCGATCACGACGCTCTCGGGCAGGCCGAGCTGCTTCGCGAACTCGTCGATGATGCGCATGTTCGCCTGGTGCGGGATGAAGGCGTCGAGCTGATCGGGCGTGATCCCGGCGGCCTCGACGGCCTGCTTGGCGACCTTCGCCATCTCCCAGACGGCCCAGCGGAAGACCGTCTGGCCGTCCTGCTCGAGGGTCGGCCACTCGACGGAGCCGGCACCGTCGCGGTACTCCGCGAAGGTGCTCGTCATGCGGATCGTGCTCCACTTCGAGCCGTCCGAGCCCCAGATCGTCGGCGCGATGCCGGGCTCGTCGGACGGGCCGACGATCGCGGCGCCCGCGCCGTCGGCGAGCAGGAACGAGATCGTGCGGTCGGTCGGCTTGGCGTAGTCGCTCATCTTCTCGGCGCCGACGACGAGCACGTACTCGGCGAGTCCCGAGCGGATGAGCGCGTCGGCCTGGGCGATGCCGTAGGCGTACCCGGCGCACGCGGCCGAGATGTCGTAGGCCGGCGCCGGCGTCGCGCCGATGCGGTCGGCCAGCAGCGCGGCCAGCGACGGGGTGGGCACGGCGTTGCTGATCGTCGAGACGAGCACGGCACCGAGCTGCGAGGCCTCGATGCCGGCGGCCTCGAGGGCCTCGCGGGCGGCCGCCTCGGCCAGGTCCACGGCCTGCACGTCCGCGCCGGCGCGGCGGCGCTCGACGACGCCGGTGCGCTGGCGGATCCACTCGTCCGAGCTGTCGATCGGCTCGATGATGTCGAAGTTGGTGACGACGTTCTCGCCGCGGGCGGCGCCGAGGCCGAGGATGCGGGTGTGCGCGGGGCCGGTGGCCTGGCGCAGGACGGGCTTGCTCATGCTGGTCTTCCTCTCGTGCCGGCGCTCAGGCGCCGAGCAGCAGCTGACGGGCGGCGTCGAGGTCGTCCGGGGTCTTGACGGCCACGGTCGGCACGCCCTTGAGGCCGCGCTTGGCGAGCCCGGTGAGGGCGCCTGCCGGGCTCAGCTCGATGATGCCGGTGACGCCCGCCTCGGCGAAGGCCGCCATGTCGAGGTCCCAGCGCACGGGGGAGGAGACCTGGCCGACGAGCAGGTCGATGAAGGCGGCGCCGGAGTCGACGCGCGAGCCGTCCTTGTTGGTCCAGAGCGGCAGCGTCGGGTCGCTCACGGCGAGGCCGTCGGCGACCGAGCGGAGGTGGTCCACGGCCGGGGCCATGAAGCGCGTGTGGAAGGCGCCCGCCACCTGCAGCGGGACGACGCGGGACTTCTTGGGCGGCAGCTCGCCGAGCGACTGCAGCGCGCCGAGCTCGCCGGCGACCACGATCTGCCCGCCGCCGTTGTAGTTGGCGGGCTCGAGCTCGAGCTCGGCCAGCAGCGCCTCGAGCTCGGCCTCGTCGGCGCCGAGCACCGCGCTCATGCCGGTCTCGACCTGTGCGGCCGCGGCGGCCATCGCGCGGCCGCGCTCGCCCACCAGGGTCATGGCATCGCGTTCCGCGAGCACGCCGGCCCCGAAGGCCGCGGTGATCTCGCCGACCGAGTGGCCGGCGATGCCGCCGACGCGCTCGCGCAGGTCGTCGCCGAGCAGCGCGCCGAGGCTGAGGATGCCGGCTGCCACGATGAGCGGCTGGGCGACGGCGGTGTCGCGGATCGTGTCGGCCTCCGAGACGGTGCCGTGCTGCACGAGGTCGACGCCGGCGGCCTCCGAGAGCGCGCCGAGGCGGTCGCGGAGGGCGGCGTCCGCGAGCCACGGCTCGAGGAATCCGGGGGTCTGGGAGCCCTGGCCGGGGCAGACGATGATGATCACCGTCCTATCCTGCCGTCTCGGCGGCCGGAGGCCGGGACATCCGCCACGAAGATTCCGCCCGATCGTTGGCGGATGCCTACAGCGTCGTCGGCCGATGGCCGCAGCGGATGCGCCGCTCAGCGCCGCTTGCGCTCCTCGGGCTCCGCGATGGCGCCGAGGATGAGGGCGGCCTGCAGGATGAGCGCCTCCCGGGATCCGGTCGCGTCCCATCCGATCACCTCGGTGATGCGCTTGAGGCGGTAGCGCACGGTGTTCGGATGCACGAAGAGCTCCCGTGCCGTCGCCTCGAGGCTGCGGCCGCTGTCGAGGTAGCAGCGCAGCGTGTTGAGCAGCTCGGTCGAGTGGTCCTGCAGCGGCCGGTAGATGCGCCCGATGAGGGTGGCCCGGGCGAGCGGGTCGCCGGCGAGCGCGCGCTCGGGCAGCAGATCGTCGGCCAGCGCCGGGCGTCCGACCCGGCGCCACGACTTCGCCACGGCGAAGCCCGCGAGCGCGGCCTTGGCGCTCTTGGCCGCGTCGACGATGCTCGGCACCGGGTGGCCGAGCACGAGGTGCCCCTCGCCGAAGGCCGGTTCGAGGGCGCGAGCGATGTCGAGGAAGGCCACGGGCTCGCCGATGGGCGCCTCGCCCTCCGCCGGTTCCGCCGTCGGGTCCTCGGCGCGGCCGATGACCACGACGAGCCGGCTGCCCTGCACGCCGATGAGCACATCCGCTCGCTGGTGCCGTGCGGCCCGGCGCAGCTGGTCGACGTCGAGCATGGCGGGGGAGGTGCCCACGAGCACCGAGACCTCGCCGTGGCCGTGCCAGCCGAGCGCCGCGATGCGGCTCGGCAGCTCGTCGTCGTACTCGCCCGCGAGGATCGAGTCGACCACGAGCGCCTCGAGGCGCGCGTCCCAGAGGCCTCGGGCCTCCGCGGCGCGCGCGTAGACGTCCGCCGCCGCGAAGGCGATCTCGCGCGAGTAGAGCAGAATCGCCTCGCGCAGCGCCTCGTCGCGGTCCTTGACCCGCTCCTCGACGACCTCGACGACCACGCGGATGAGCTGCAGCGTCTGCTGCAGGCTCACCGAGCGCAGCAGCTCGCGCGGAGCCGCCCCGAAGACGTCCGAGGCGATCCACGGGGTCGAGGACGGGTCCTCGAACCAGCGGGTGAACGACGCGATGCCCGCCTGGGCGACCAGGCCGACGGCCGAGCGCCGCCCCGGCGGCATCTCGCCGTACCAGGGCAGCGTCTCGTCGAGGCGCTGCAGGGTCCTGGTGGAGAGCTCGCCCGACAGCGTCCGCAGCCAGGCGAGCGTGCGCTCCTTGTCCGGAGCCGCCACCCGGATCGCCTAGCTCTCGCCGCCGGCGCTGCCGGTGGTGCCGGCGTTCACGTCGTGCAGGCGGTAGCGGTCGATGGCCTGCTGCAGCACGGCGCGGTCCACCTTGCCCTGAGCGGCCAGCGACTGCAGCGTGCGCACGACGATCGACTGGGTGTCGATCTTGAAGTGACGGCGCGCGGCCTGGCGAGTGTCCGAGAAGCCGAAGCCGTCGGCGCCCAGCGTGGCGAAGTCGTTCGGCACGAACTGGCGGATCTGGTCCTGCACGGCGTGCATGAAGTCGCTCACGGCGACGACGGGGCCCTCGGCACCCTGCAGCTTCTGCGTCAGGTACGGCACCTGCGGCTCGGCGCCCGGGTTGAGGAAGTTGTGCTCCTCGGCCCGCAGACCGTCGCGGCGCAGCTCGCTCCACGAGGTGACCGACCAGACGTCGGCCGATACGCCCCACTCCTCGGCGAGGAGGCGCTGGGCCTCCAGGGCCCACGGCACCGACACGCCCGAGGCGAAGACCTGGGCCTTGATGCCGCCCTCGTAGCCGTCGCGCAGCTTGTAGATGCCCTTGACCAGGCCGTCGACGTCAAGCCCCTCGGGCTCGGCCGGCTGCACCAGCGGCTCGTTGTAGACCGTCAGGTAGTACATGACGTTCGGGTCCTCGTGAGCGCCGCCGTACATCCGCTCGAGGCCCGCCTTGAGCAGGTGGGCGATCTCGTAGCCGTAGGCCGGGTCGTAGCTCAGCACCGCCGAGTTCGTCGCCGCCAGCAGCAGCGAGTGGCCATCGGCGTGCTGCAGGCCCTCGCCCGTCAGCGTGGTGCGGCCGGCGGTTGCGCCGATGATGAAGCCGCGCGCCATCTGGTCGCCCGCGGCCCAGATCGCGTCGCCGGTGCGCTGGAAGCCGAACATCGAGTAGAAGACGTAGACCGGGATGAGCGGCTCCGCCTGCGTGGCGTAGCTGGTGCCGATCGCGGTGAACGCCGCGAAGGCGCCCGCCTCGTTGATGCCGACGTGCACGATCTGGCCCTGCGGGCTCTCCTTGTAGGCCAGGAGCAGCTCGCGGTCGACCGAGGTGTAGGTCTGACCCTTCGGGTTGTAGATCTTCGCCGTCGGGAAGTACGAGTCCATGCCGAAGGTGCGCGCCTCGTCCGGGATGATCGGCACGATGCGGTGACCGAAGTCCTTCGAGCGGAACAGGTCCTTGAGGATGCGGGCGAACGCCATGGTGGTGGCGATCTCCTGCGTGCCGGAGCCCTTCTTGGCGCTCTTGTACGCGTCGTCCTCGGGCAGCGACAGCTGGGTGTACTTCGAGCGGCGCTCGGGCACGTAGCCGCCGAGCGCGCGACGGCGCTCGTGCAGGTACTGGATCGCCTCGTCCTGCTCGCCCGGGTTGTAGTACGGCGGCAGGTAGGGGTTCTCCTCGAGCTGCGCGTCCGTGACCGGGATGTCCATCGAGTCGCGGAACGTCTTGAGGTTGTCCAGCGTCATCTTCTTCATCTGGTGGGTCGCGTTGCGGCCCTCGAAGGCCGGACCCAGGCCGTAGCCCTTGATGGTGTGGGCGAGGATGACGGTGGGCTGGCCCTTGTGCTCGGTCGCGGCCTTGAAGGCGGCGTAGACCTTGCGGTAGTCGTGGCCACCGCGCTTGAGGTTCCAGACCTGCTCGTCCGAGTAGTCCTTCACCAACTCGAGCGCGCGCGGGTCGCGACCGAAGAAGTTCTCGCGCACGTAGGCGCCGCTCTCGGCCTTGTAGGTCTGGAAGTCGCCGTCCGGGACGGTGTTCATCAGGTTGCGCAGCGCGCCGTCGGTGTCGCGGGCGAGCAGGTCGTCCCACTCGCGGCCCCAGACGACCTTGATGACGTTCCAGCCTGCGCCGCGGAAGAAGCTCTCGAGCTCCTGGATGATCTTGCCGTTGCCGCGCACCGGGCCGTCGAGGCGCTGCAGGTTGCAGTTGATGACGAAGTTGAGGTTGTCGAGGCCCTCGTTCGCCGCCACCTGCAGCTGACCGCGGCTCTCGACCTCGTCCATCTCGCCGTCGCCGAGGAACGCCCAGACCTGCTGGTCGGAGGCGTCCTTGATGCCGCGGTTGGTGAGGTACTTGTTGAGCGACGCCTGGTAGATCGCGTTGATCGGGCCGAGGCCCATCGACACGGTCGGGAACTGCCAGAAGTCCGGCATGAGGCGCGGGTGCGGGTACGAGGAGACGCCGCCGGTGTGGTGCGACTTCTCCTGGCGGAACCCGTCGAGCTGGTCGGTGGAGAGCCGGCCCTCGAGGAACGCACGGGCGTACATGCCGGGGGAGGCGTGGCCCTGGTAGAAGATCTGGTCGCCGCCGCCGGCGTGGTCCGCACCGCGGAAGAAGTGGTTGTGGCCGATCTCGTAGAGGGCGGCGCTCGACGCGTACGTCGAGATGTGGCCGCCGACGCCGATGCCGGGGCGCTGCGCGCGGTGCACGGTGACCGCGGCGTTCCAGCGGATCCAGCGGCGGTATCGGCGCTCGATCTCCTCGTCGCCGGGGAACTCCGGCTCGTTCTCGGGCGCGATGGTGTTGACGTAGTCCGTCGTGGGCACCATCGGCACGCCCAGGTGCAGCTCGCGCGAGCGGCCGAGCAGGCTGAGGAGGATCTCGCGGGCGCGTCCTCGGCCGTGCGTCTCGACGAGCCCGTCGAGGGACTCGCGCCATTCGGCGGTCTCCTCCGGGTCCACGTCCACGTAGCCTGCCGAGTACGGATCCTGATCGTTGACCGTCACCCTTGACCTCTTCTTGTTCGTAGGGGCATACCGACCCAGCAGTATCCGCAGTCGGATCACGACGCGACGCTGGGGAGTCCTCCCACTCTAGGACCAGACGGATGGGCGAGCGCTCCACGCGGGCGCCTCGCGGGTCGCGCTTGGCACCTCGCGCGCACGGGCGTAGCATGGCCGATCGCGCCTGCCCGGAGCCCACCCGGCCCCATGGAGCAGCCGGAAGGATGGAACCCGCATCATGGCCCTGGAGAACGACACCCTCGCTCCCGACTTCGATCTGCCGAACCAGTTCGGTGAGCACGTGCGTCTCAGCGACTTCCGCGGCGTCAAGCCCGTCGTGCTCGTGTTCTTCCCGCTCGCCTTCTCGAGCACCTGCACGAGCGAGCTCTGCGAGCTGCGCGACAACCTCTCCCTCTTCCAGGACGGCGGCGTCGAGCTGCTCGGCATCTCCGTCGACTCGAAGGCGACGCTGCGCGCCTTCGCCGACGACGAGGGCTACGACTTCACCCTGCTGGCGGACTTCTGGCCGCACGGCGACGTCTCCAAGGAGTACGGCGTCTTCCTCGAGCACAAGGGCTTCGCCACCCGCGCTACGTTCGTGATCGACGTGAATGGCATCATCCGCGCCAGCTTCATCACGGCGCCCGGCGAGGCCCGCCCGATGGCGGCCTACCGCGAGGCGCTCAAGGACGTGCTGCCCGTCTCCGCCTGACCCCGCCGACCCGCTACGATCGCGGGTGGCCGGGGCGCTTAGCTCAGTTGGTTAGAGCACCTCGTTTACACCGAGGGGGTCGGGGGTTCGAGTCCCTCAGCGCCCACCGGCCTCGTCGGCCCGGCGGAACAGGAAGAAGCCGCGCACTGCGCCGCGGTTGACGACCCCGTCGCCGGTGCCGAGGATCCGCTGCGACGACGACGCACCGGTCTCCACGAACACATGGTCCGCGTGCGCGAGCCGCCACCCCACCTCCTCGACCCGGCTGATGAAGAAGCTCAGCGTCTCATCGGGGCTGAGCGCATTGTGCGACGAACCCCACGATGACTCGCCGCCGGTCAACTGACCGACCTCGACCTGCAGGTGGTGCACGGTGTCGCCGCGCTCGAGCGACTGACGTGCGAGCTGGAGCAGGCGCTCGGCCTCGTCGGCGGTGGGCATGCGGTTCCTCTCGTCGGTGGCCAGGCCATGCTCGCAGCCCTGACCGTAGCGCGCCAGCACGCCGTCACAGTCGCCGCAGCGCCTCCACGACCGTGCCGCGACCGGGAATCCGTGCCTCGGGGTCGACCCGCAGCCAGGGCTCGAGCACGAAGCGGCGCTCGTGCGCGCGCGGGTGCGGCAGCAGCAGCGCGGGGGCGGCGCTGCGCACGTCGCCGTAGGCGATGAGATCGAGGTCCAGGGTGCGGTCTCCCCAGCGCTCCCGGCGCACGCGACCGTGCTCGGCCTCGATGCGGTGCAGCTCGGCCAGCAGCATGCTCGGCCCGAGCCGCGTCTCGACCAGGGCGACGGCGTTGCGGTACCGCGGCGCGTCGGGGTCCGGTCCGTCGAGCCGCACGGCGACGGTCTCGATGGCGTCGGACGCCGACACCCGCCCGGTCAGCGGCAGCGCCTCGAGCGCGCGCACCGCGTCATCGATCGCGCGGACCGTGTCGCCCAGGTTGGCGCCGATCGCGACGACGGCCGCGGCCGGCGGCAGGGGGCGGCTCACCGCATCCGCTCGATCGTCACGGTCACGTCGTCGAAGGGCACCGGGATCGGTGCGGCGGGCTTGTGCAGCGTCACGCGCACCGAGACGACGAGCGGATGCGAGAGCACGGCCGTCGCGATGCGCTCGGCCAGTCGTTCGAGCAGGTTCACGGGCTCGCCCGCCAGGATCGCGGCCACCTGCTCGGCGAGCTCGCCGTAATGCACGGTGTCCGCCACGTCGTCGCTCGCGGCGGCCGCTCGGCTGTCGAGGCGCAGGAGCACGTCGGCGATGAACTCCTGCCCGTCGCGTCGCTCCTCGGGGTAGACGCCGTGGTGACCGATCGCGCGGATGCCGGTCACGGCGATCTCGTCGAGCGGGTTCATCCGTCCGCTCCGTCCTGCCACGCCGCCGCCACGCGCAGGGCGTCCCGGCTCGCAATCACCTCGTGCACCCGCACCGCCCATGCGCCGGCCTGCGCGGCCAGCACGCTGGTGACCGCCGTGGCGAGGTCCCGGCGCGCCTCGCCGGCCTCGCCGCCGAGCGTCTCGGCGAGGAAGCCCTTGCGGCTCGTGCCGACGAGCACTCGATGACCGGTCGCCACGAGGGCGGGGAGATCGTGCAGCACGGCCCAGTTCTGCGCACCGCGCTTGCCGAAGCCGATGCCGGGGTCGAGCACGATGCGCTCGCGCGGGATGCCCGCCGCGACCGCGGCGTCGACCCGGACGAGCAGCTCCTCGACGACCTCGCGGCCGATGTCCGTGTACTCGGCGCGGGCGTACATGTGCGCCGAATGACCGCGCCAGTGGCCGATCGCGTACTCCGCGTTCGTCGCGGCGACCGCGTCGAGCATCGCGGGATCGGCGAGGCCCCCGGCGACGTCGTTGACCAGCCGGGCGCCCGCCGCGATCGCCGCCGTCGCGACGCTCGCGCGCATGGTGTCGATGCTGACCAGCGCCCCGTCACCGGCGAGGGCCGCGATCACGGGGAGCACGCGGGCCGTCTCCAGCTCGGCCGGCACCCGCTCGGCGCCGGGGCGCGTGGACTCGCCGCCGATGTCGACGAGGTCGGCGCCCGCGGCGAGCAGCTGCCGTCCCCGCGCGATGGCCGCGTCGGCCTCGAGGTACCGGCCGCCGTCGCTGAACGAGTCGCTCGTGGTGTTGACCACGCCCATGATCAGGGTCATGCGCCGCCGCCCGCGATGAGGGCGATGAGCTCGGCGCGCGCGGTCGGGTCGGCGAGCTCGCCGCGCGCCGCGATCGTGACGGTGCTCGCCTGAGGGCGCCGCTCGCCGCGCATGGTGAGGCACTGATGCCGTGCGTCGAGCACGACGAGCGCGCCGCGCGCGGCGAGCGCCGAGGCGATGGTCTCGGCGATCTGCTCGCCGAGGCGCTCCTGCACCTGCGGCCGCGCCGCGAGCACGTCGACCACGCGGGCCAGCGCGCCGAGGCCCACGACCCGCTCGGCGGGCAGGTAGGCCAGGTGCGCGCGACCGCTGAACGGCAGCAGATGGTGCTCGCAGATCGAGCGGAAGGCGATGTCGCGCAGCAGCACCGCTCCGGACGGCAGCGTCTCGGGGGCCGGCCCCTCGGCGACGGAGATCGTGCGGGCCAGCGGCTCGGCGGGGTCGGCGTCGATCCCGGCGAAGAACTCCGCGTACGCATCGGCGACCCGCTCGGGCGTCTCGCGGAGGCCCGGTCGGTCCGGCTGCTCGCCGATCGCCTCGAGCAGCTCACGGACGAGCCGGGTGATGCGGGCGCGGTCGACGGGCATCCTCCGAGGGTACGCGGCCCGGCGCATCCGCCCGGCGACCGCTGCGGCTCGAGCGGGCGCAACCTGCGCTGTGCCCCGATCGGTCGCGGAATCGATCGGAGGACGAATCGCTGCTCGTACAGCGCGCGATCAACTTGCGCTCAACTCCGCGTTCGCGTTCGAAAAGCGACACGGGTCGTCGAATTCTCGAGTTCCAGTTTCGTGTTCTCGTCGTTTCACCAGGTTCTCGGGCAGTAGAGTTCGAGTGTTCGAATCCCCTGATTGAGAAGAGCAGCCACATGGCCAAGAAAGTCGTCGTCGAACTGGTCGATGATCTCGACAACTCCCCGATCGAGGAGGGCGAGGGCGGTTCCGTGACCTTCGCGCTCGAGGGCGTGAACTACGAGATCGATCTCGGCACTGCCAATCTCGAGCAGCTGCGCGGCGTACTCGCCCCCTACATCGAGAAGGCGCGCCGTACCGGCCGCGCCGGCGGTGCGCGCAAGTCGTCCGGCTCCGCGAGCTCGGCGCTGCCGACGCTCAACCAGCAGATCCGCGAGTGGGCGAAGACCCGCGGTCTCGACGTGCCCGCGAAGGGTCCGCTGCCCAAGCGCATCCGCGAGGCCTACGAGTCCGCGAGCTGAGCGAGCGCGTGAGCGAGTCGCTCCGGCGGCACACCGATTACGGGCAGGTCGGCCTCGACGAGGCCGACCTGCTGAGTGATCCGATCGAGCAGTTCCTCGCCTGGCTCCGCGATGCGGAGTCGGCCGAGGTGTTCGAACCCAATGCGATGGTGCTCGGCACCGTCGGCGCCGACGGTGCGCCCTCGAGTCGCACCGTGCTGCTCCGAGCCGCGAATTCCGCGGGTTTCGACTTCGTCACCACGCTGAATTCCCGGAAAGGGCGCGAGTTGCGCGCGCAGCGCGCGGTGTCGCTGCTGTTCCCGTGGTACTCGCTGCGCCGGCAGGTGATCGTATTGGGCGATGCGGCGCCGGTCGCGGAATCCGAGGCCGACGCGTACTGGGCTGATCGGCCGCGCGGTTCGCAGATCTCCGCGTGGGCCAGCGAGCAGTCCGAGCCCGTCGCCGATCGCAGGGTGCTCGAGCAGCGGGTCGTCGAGTACGAGGCGCGCTTCTCGGGCGTCGATGTACCCCGACCACCGCAGTGGGGCGCGGTGCGCGTGGTGCCGCGCAGCATCGAGTTCTGGCAGGGTCGCAGCTCCCGTCTGCACGATCGCCTCCGCTTCGAGCGGGCGGATGCGGCGAGCGCGTGGTCCCCGCGGCGCTACCAGCCCTGAGCCGGGAATAGCGGAGGAGGGCCTCCGGTTGCCATGATCGATACGTTCGCATGAAACCAGGAGGACCCGTCATGGCCGCCACCCCCGCCGGTATCGCCGGCACCAGTTCCGTCGAGCTCGGCCTCGACACCTTCGGCGACGTCACCGCCGACGCCGAGGGGCGCCAGGTGCCGTACCCGCAGGTCATCCGCGACGTGGTCGCCGAGGCGGTGCTCGCCGACGAGCTCGGCGTCGACTTCATCGGCGTGGGGGAGCACCATCGGGACGACTTCGCGGTCTCCTCGCCCGAGATCGTGCTCGCCGCGATCGCCGGTCGCACCTCGCGCATCCGGCTCGGCACGGCCGTCACGGTGCTGAGCAGCGATGACCCCGTGCGCCTCTACCAGCGCTTCGCCACGCTCGACGCGGTCTCGAACGGCCGCGCGGAGGTCATCCTCGGGCGCGGATCGTTCACCGAGTCGTTCCCGCTCTTCGGCTTCGAGCTGCAGCAGTACGAGCAGCTCTTCGAGGAGAAGCTCGACCTGTTCCATGCCCTCCAGGCGGAGGGGCCGATCAGCTGGTCGGGCGCGACCCGTCCCGCGCTCAGCGACCAGCGGGTCTACCCGACCACCGAGGCCGGTCGCGTGCCGGCCTGGATCGGCGTCGGCGGCAGCCCCGAGTCGGTCGTGCGCGCCGCGCGCTACGGCATGCCGCTCATGCTCGCGATCATCGGCGGCGCGCCCGAGCGGTTCCGGCCCTACGTCGACCTCTACCACCGTGCGCTGCAGCAGCTCGAGCAGCCGGCGCTGCCGATCGGCGTGCACTCGCCGGGTCACATCGCCGAGACGGATCAGATCGCCAAGGACCGCTACTGGGAGGGCTACCGGGCCATGCACGGTCGCATCGGCCGCGAGCGCGGCTGGGGCGAGACCACCCGCGAGCAGTTCGAGCACGAGGTCGAGCACGGCTCGCTCTACGTCGGCTCGCCCGAGACCGTCGCGCGCAAGATCGCCTCGACCGTCTCGGCGCTCGGCCTCAGCCGCTTCGACCTCAAGTACAGCTCCGGACCGCTGCAGCACGAGCACCTGATGGAGACCATCGAGCACTACGGCCGCACGGTCATCCCGCGCGTGCGGGAGCTGCTCTCCTGAGCGCGGCGCGCATCCGCTCGGCTCCTCGGCGACGAATCGGGCGAGCGGATGCGCGATCGTCGGCCGCGAATCCCCGCGCGACCGGCGCTGCATCCCCGCGAACGCGGGCCTCGTGGCTATCGTGAGCAGCATGGCGCACGGGGATGACGAGCAGGACCGCGGCGGCGACGCGCCCGTCGGGCCGCGCCGTTCCAACTACACACCGCCGCCGGGCGGCTTCCGCTGGTTCGGACGGCCCGCCGACGACGACGCCCGCGCGGACGACGGGCCTCCGCCCGTGCCGACCTCGCTGCCCTCCGAGGCCGAGGAGGGCATGGCCGCGAGGCTCAGTGAACAGCTCGGCGAGCTGACCGCGCGGCTCGCCGCCGAGCGCGACCCGGGCGAGGAGCCGCAGGCACCCGCGCCCTACTCGCCCTGGGCCGAGCAACCGGCCGCCGCCTCGCCCGTCTACCCCTGGGATCAGGCAGCCGAGGCAGCCGACGGCGCCGACCCTGATCGTCCCTGGGCGATGAGCCCCAGCCTGCCGCCAGCCGGTCCCGGCAGCGCGCAGGAGCCGGCGCCGATGTCGCGGGCCTCTGCCGATCCGGCCGGGGCGGGGCAGTCCGACCCCGTCGAGCCCGCGCCCGAGGGTCAGAGCTCCGAGCTGCCCTTCTCCGAGGAGTCGGGCTCGGAGGAGCCCGTCGGCGCTCCGGCGCAGGACGCGCCTGCCGATGACGCGACCGGCGTCCCCGACGCGCGCGTGGAGGTCGTGGAGTTCACGCCGACGGGCAGCCTCGTGCTGCCGCCGTCGCGGTCCTCGCTCAGCGACGATGAGCTGCTCGCCGCGCTCGGCACGAGCTCCGAGGGCGGCACCCTCGCCGCGATCGAGCGCTTCCAGGAGCAGCTGCGCCTGCGGGAGCAGGACACGGCCCAGTTCACCGCGTGGGAGCGCGATGTCCTGGCCGAGGGCACCTCCGAGGCCTTCGACGCGGTCGAGCGCGTGCGGGGCGGCTTCGCCGGCCTCGTGCCCCCGACCACCGCGGCCATCACCCTGCCGCCGCAGCCCACGTCGACGCCGTCGAGCGCTGCCGAGCCCGAGACCGTCGATCCCGGTGCGGCGGGCGCCGAGGCTGAAGCCGCCGAGTCCGAAGCCGCCGAGATCGCCGAGGCCGAGCCCGAGACTGTCGAGCCCGAGCCCGAGGTCGTCGAGCCTGAGGTCGTCGAGCCTGAGGTCGTCGAGCCCGAGCCCGAGCCCGACGTCGTCGAGCCGGAGCATGAGGTCGCCGAGCCCGAGCCCGAGACAGTCGAGCCCGAGCTCCTCGACCCCGACGCTCCGGATCCGACCGCGCTCGTCCTGCATCCCCGTCTGGACTGGCAGGACGCTTCCGCGGAGCCGGAGACCGTCGAGGGCGAGATCGTCGCGGAGGAGACCGGTCCTCCGGCATGGCCCTCGGACGGCGGCGACCCCGCAGCGGCCCAGGCCGCCTCGACCGAGCTCGAGCGCATCGACCCGGTTCAGGCGCCCGCTCCGCTCGGCACCGCCGTCGTCCCGCTCACCCAGCCCGGCTACGAGCCCGAGCCCGAGGACCACGCCGAGACGGTCGACGACCGCGAGCCGCTCGCGCGACCCATCGACGCCGACGGGGCGGCACTCGACACCGCGCCGGTCTCCTCCGTGATCGCGGCGCAGGACATCGAGGAGCTGCTGCAGCCCGAGCCGGTGCGCCCGCTGCCCCTCTTCAGTCTCGAGGCGAGCGGACTCGAGCCCACGCCGGAGGAGCAGCGCGCCGGCCGCGCGATCCGCCTCTTCTGGCTCTGGTTCGCCCCGCAGTCCTCCGTGATCGGCCTCGGTGTCGGCGCCATGCTCCTGCTCGGCGGCCT
>Ga0265798_10000117_pt1 | contig 152224 bp, 146 predicted proteins | sample P3T30metagenome_FD_192430 | JGI IMG/M metagenome (GOLD analysis project Ga0265798, IMG submission 192430) | Plant litter microbial communities from East Loma Ridge, Irvine, California - P3 T30 | ecosystem: Environmental > Terrestrial > Plant litter > Unclassified | place: USA: California...
CATGGGTTGGCCGCTTAATCTCTCAGTCATTTGGCGCCAGGCGCCGCGTTTCTTTAAGGGTCTTACCGGCTACACCTACAGTGAAGGAACCGGGCCCCTAGAAAAGAGCGCTGCTTTATACCAGAAACACTCAAAAGCAACAACAGGCAAAGCTCTTCAGGTCAAATGAACGCTGCCTGCCTGACAGCCGGATCAAGCGCCACGGGGGCGCGGCCAAATCGACCGCTCGTCGCACCGTAGCGATTGTTCTACGTCAGCACATGGTCTAGGGTAAGTCCCTCACCAGACTGCACCGGCAGATGGGGCCCTTTCTGAACAGGAATTTCGCCATGCGCCTTGCTGCACTTCCCTTTTTGCTCGTTCCCTTGCTGCTCCCGATTGCTGCTCAGGCTGCAAGCCTGGCGGTCTGCACAGAAGCCAGCCCTGAAGGTTTCGATGTCGTGCAGTATAACTCCCTGACGACCACCAATGCGTCGGCCGACGTGCTTATGAATCGCCTGGTGGACTTCGACACCCGGAGCGGCAAGCTGGTGCCGAGCCTGGCCGAAAGCTGGAGCGTCTCCGAGGACGGCCTGACGTACAGTTTCAAACTGCGTTCCGGCGTGAAATTCCACACCACCGATTATTTCACGCCGACCCGTGAGCTGAACGCAGACGATGTCGTGTTCAGCTTCAAGCGCATGCTTGATCCGCAGAATCCCTGGCACAAGATTGCCCAGAGCGGCTTCCCGCATGCGCAATCGATGCAGTTGCCTGCACTGATCAAAGCCATTGACGCACCCGATGCCCACACCGTGAAATTCACGCTCAGCCATGCGGACTCGACTTTCCTCGCCACCCTGAGCATGGGTTTTGCCTCGATCTACTCGGCCGAGTACACCGCGCAACTTTTGAAAGCGGGCACGCCGGAAAAACTCAACAGCCAGCCGATCGGTACCGGACCTTTCGTGTTCAAGCGCTTCCAGAAAGACGCCGTCGTACGCTACGAGGCGTTCAAGGACTACTTCGCGGGCAAATCGGATATCGACACGCTGGTGTACGCAATCACTCCAGACGCCAACGTGCGCTTGCAGAAGATCCGCCAGAACGAATGCCAGATTGCCCTCTCGCCCAAGCCGCTGGATATCCAGGCGGCCAGCAAGGACGCCTCCATCAAGGTCGAGAAAACCGAAGCCTTCATGACCGCGTTCGTGGCGATCAACAGCCAGCACCCGCCGTTCGACAAACCTGAAGTTCGGCAGGCGATCAATCTGGCATTCGACAAGGCCAACTACCTGAAAGCCGTTTTTGAAGGTACTGCCGAAACGGCAAACGGTATTTACCCGCCCAACACCTGGAGCTACGCAAAGGACCTGCCCGGCTACCCTCGTGATATCGAAAAAGCCAAGGCATTACTGGCCAAGGCCGGTGTGAAGGAAGGCTTCAAGACAACCATTTGGACACGCCCTTCCGGCAGCCTGCTGAACCCCAACCCGAGTCTGGGCGCGCAGTTGTTACAGGCGGACCTCAAGCAGATCGGCATTGATGCAGAGATCAAGGTTATCGAATGGGGCGAGCTGATTCGCCGCGCCAAGGCGGGTGAGCACGACTTGCTGTTCATGGGCTGGGCAGGCGATAACGGCGACCCGGATAACTTCCTGACGCCGCAGTTCTCCTGCGCCGCAGTGCAATCAGGCACCAACTTCGCCCGCTATTGCGACAAGACCCTGGACAAACTGATCGCCGATGGCAAAGCCACCAGCAATCAGGCCGAGCGCAGCAAGCTTTACCATGCAGCTCAGGCACAGATCCAGCAACAGGCACTGTGGATCCCCCTCGCCCACCCGACTGCTGCAACTCTGGTACGCAAGGACGTGACGGGGTATCAGGTCAGCCCGTTTGGCCGGCAGGACTTCTACAAAGTGCAGGTCAAGTAGCCCGAAACACGCCCGGTTCGCGAGCTCACTCCCGCGGAGGTGTGGAACGAGGTTCTTTCGTGGGAGTGAGCTCGCTCACGAAGAGGCTGATAAACCCGCTGGAGATGCACCAGCTACCTATCCATCTTCGCGAGCACGCGTGCGCTACATCAGGCCGCGCTCGGCCATTGACAGCGGCTCGCCGTCGCCGATGATCACGTGGTCCAACACCTGAACATCAACCAGCAGCAACGCCTCCTTGAGACGTTTGGTCAGGTCGATGTCCGAGCGGCTTGGGTCTGTAATCCCCGAAGGATGGTTGTGGCAAAGGATCAGGCTTGCGGCATTGTGGAACATGGCGCGCTTGACCACCTGGCGGGCATGCACGTAGGCCGCATTGATCGTGCCGTGAAACAGTATCTCGAAGGTAAGGACTCGATGCTTGGTGTCCAGAAACAGACAGCCAAACACCTCGTGCGGCTCATGGCGCAGCAGTGCCTTGAGGTAGCTGCGTACCTGCGCCGGGTTTTCAAGGACAGAGTCGCGGCGTAGAGACTCCGCCATGTGCCGCCTTGCCATCTCCATTACTGCCTGCAATTGGGCGAACTTTGCAGGGCCCAGTCCCAGCTCCGACGTGAACATAGTCAGGTCAGCATCCAGTAACGGTCTGAGCCCGCCGAATTGATTCAGAAGATGACGCGAGAGATCTACAGCACTTTTTCCAGCCACTCCGGTGCGTAAAAAGATGGCCAGCAACTCGGCATCCGAAAGGCTGTGCGCACCCAACTCCAACAAACGTTCACGCGGGCGTTCCGCCGCGGGCCAACTGCGAATACTCATAGCACCTCCATGTGTTTTGGCGCCGCTGTTCCAGTGCGGTCGCTGTGCTATCTTAGCCCATCTTTTTTGCGCGGCGATCTGGCCTGGGGAGGCGTCATCGCCGTCGCGTATCCATTTTGACCAAAAGGCAGGCCTATGCAGCGGCTGTATCGAAAACGCATCGTTCTGGGCGTCGGCGGCGGCATCGCGGCCTACAAGAGCGCCGAACTTGTTCGTCGTTTGCGCGACCAAGGGGCGGAAGTGCGTGTCGTCATGACCCGTGGTGGTGCTGAGTTCATTACCCCCCTGACCATGCAAGCGCTCTCCGGCCACCCTGTGCACCTGGACCTTCTGGATCCGGCTGCCGAGGCGGCGATGGGTCATATCGAACTGGCCAAATGGGCCGACCTGATCCTGATCGCGCCTGCGACAGCCGACCTCATAGCACGTCTGGCCCAAGGTATTGCAAACGACCTGCTGACCACCATCGTGCTAGCCACCGACGCCACCGTAGCCATCGCGCCAGCCATGAATCAGGCGATGTGGCGCGATGCCTCTGTGCAAGCCAACACGCGCTTGCTGGAAGACCGCGACTTCAGGGTCTTTGGCCCGGCGTCCGGCAGCCAGGCCTGTGGCGATGTGGGCTTTGGGCGCATGCTGGAACCCAATGATCTGGCCCAGTGCGCTGCGGACTGCTTTCAGCGCCTGAGCCTGACCGGCAAACACGTGTTGATTACCGCAGGCCCGACCCAGGAAAACATCGACCCGGTTCGCTACATCACCAACCACAGCTCGGGCAAGATGGGCTTTGCCCTCGCCGAAGCAGCTGTGGAGGCTGGTGCCCGCGTCACGCTGATTACCGGCCCGGTCAACCTGCAGACGCCTGATCGCGTCTCGCGCCTCGACGTTGTCAGTGCCCGCGACATGCTTGCTGCCTGTGAAGCGGCCATTCCGTGCGACCTGTTCATCGCATCTGCCGCGGTCGCCGACTACCGCCCTGAAGTCATCGCACCACACAAACTCAAGAAAGATCCCACCAATGGTGACGGTCTGTTGCTGCAGATGGTCCGCAACCCAGACATTCTGGCGACGATTTCCACTCGCCCGGACCGTCCTTTCAGTGTCGGCTTTGCCGCCGAGACCGAACATCTTCTCGACTATGCTGCACGCAAGCTCAAAGACAAGAACCTCGACCTGATCGTCGCCAACGATGTGGCCAACCCCAGCATCGGCTTCAACAGCGAAGAAAACGCTTGCAGCGTGATCGACCGGGCGTTGCATGCAACGCTCTTTGCCCAGACCAGCAAGGCCAAGATTGCCCGCCAGCTGATCACTTTTATCGCCGACCGTATGAATCAGGTTTAATCACGAATGCACGCTCTACAAGCCAAGATCCTTGACCCTCGCATTGGCAACGAGTTTCCGCTCCCGGCGTACGCCACCGTCGGCTCAGCGGGGCTTGACCTGCGCGCCATGCTCAAGGAAGACACTGTTCTTGAGCCCGGTCAGACACTGCTGATCCCCACTGGCCTGTCGATCTACATCGGCAACCCGGGGCTTGCCGCGATGATCCTGCCACGCTCCGGCCTGGGCCATAAGCACGGCATAGTGCTGGGCAATCTGGTGGGCCTGATCGATTCGGACTACCAGGGTGAGCTGATGGTGTCGTGCTGGAACCGTGGCCAGACTGCGTTCAAGATCGCCGTCGGTGAACGCATTGCTCAATTGGTACTGGTGCCTGTGGTACAGGCGCATTTCGAACTGGTTGACGAGTTCGACGAGAGCCAGCGTGGCACGGGCGGTTTTGGTCACTCCGGCAGCCATTGATCACTGGCGGGCGCTGACGTTGATTCGGGGCATATCGTGGGGAGAGGTCGTTGAAAGGCAGTCATCACACCGTGTCAACACAGGCATTGGCCGCTGCATACCCAATGCCGGTCGCAAGCTTGAAGGCGATTTCCCCCGGTCTTGTTCCAGCAGCGCTGGGCCTGCTGGCCGCTGCGGCCGTGGTCTGGTTCAGCTTGTCGAATGGCCCTCATCAGCAGGACAGACTGATTCAGGCATGGGGTAACAGCCAGGCGTCAGCGGTCAATCTGGCGCTGAAACAGATCAGCGCGGACACCCAGGCGGCCGCCTCGAATCCGCTGCTGGTGCAGGCGCTGCAAGGCAACGACCCGTCTGCCCTTGGCGCCGCTCAAGCCCGCCTGACCCGCTGGGACAGCCTGGCGGGCGCGCGACTGAACCCAGTCGGTATTGCCAGCGTCGACCCGCAAGGTTCATTGCCGATCACGTTCGCCACGTTGGACATGCTCAACAAGGCAGCACAGGGTGAGGCCGTCGCTCCGGAAGCCCGCAAGACCGGTGAGCGCTGGCTGATCTACAGTGCCGCACCGGTTCGCGCGGCGCCCGATCAACCGGTTATCGGTACTTTGCTGCTGGCCTTCGAGCCGCAGCGCCTGCTCAACGCCCTGCCGGCCATGCCCGCGGAAAACGGCCGGATCGTCTTGAGCCAGCAGTTCGGGACCGGACCGGAGCAGGTTTTTCTCCAACGCGGAGAGGCCGCAAGCACTACCCCTTATCTATTCGACACTGGTTATCCCGCCTGGAAACTCGCATTTACGCCCGGACCTGGCGCCAATGGGCCGTCTTTGGTCCTGTTTTTCCTGCTCGCCGCAGTCATCGCTGCAGCAGGTGTCCTGATAGGTCTATACCGTAATGAGAGGGCCTTGCAGCGTCGCGTTTGTGCTGACGCTCGTCAGCTGGATCAGCTGCTGCAAGAACTCTCGGGCGGAAAAGCCGTCAAACCCTTTGGTTTGAGCCTTCCAGTCCTTGGCAGTCTGGCTCAGGCCCTCGCCCGCGTTTCGCTCCGTAGCCAACATCAGGTAGTACCTGCGGTGGCTGCGAGCAAGGAAACCGGTGCAACCATGACAACAGGCAGCGCTTCTTCCTCCATCGCTGCACCTCGCACCGATTGGACAGATCCGCTGTTTCAAGATACCGACATTCTCGATATCGACCTTCTCGACGAAAACCAGGATTTCCTGAGATCGGAGCATCCCACCGCTATGAACAGCCCAGCACACTTGGCACCGCAACTACCCGACACCATTTTCCGCGCTTACGACATCCGCGGCGTCGTCGGGGACACCCTCAACGCTGAGACCGCTTACTGGATCGGCCGTGCCGTTGGCTCAGAAAGCCTGGCGCAGAACGAACCCAACGTCAGCGTTGGCCGGGATGGCCGTCTTTCCGGCCCAGAGCTGGTAGAACAATTGATTCAAGGCCTGCACGACAGCGGCTGTCACGTCAGCAATGTCGGCCTGGTACCGACACCTGCGCTGTATTACGCAGCGAACGTGCTGGCGGGCAAGACCGGCGTGATGCTGACCGGCAGCCACAACCCCAAGGACTACAACGGATTCAAGATCGTGATCGCTGGCGATACACTCGCCAACGAACAGATCCAGGCACTGCATGAGCGCATCAAGACCAACAACCTGACCTCGCAAAAAGGCAGCATCACCAAGGTCAACATCCTCGATCGCTACTTCAAGCAGATCAAGGACGACATCGTCATGGCCCGCAAGCTCAAGGTCGTGGTCGACTGCGGCAACGGCGCGGCAGGCGTGATTGCCCCGCAACTGATCGAAGCCCTGGGTTGTGAAGTGATTTCGCTGTTCGCTGAAGTGGACGGCAACTTCCCGAACCACCACCCGGATCCGGGCAAGCTCGAAAACCTGCAGGACCTGATCGCCAAGGTCAACGAAACCGGCGCTGATCTGGGCCTGGCATTCGACGGCGACGGCGACCGTGTCGGTGTCGTGACCAACAAGGGTAACGTGGTCTACCCGGACCGTCTGCTGATGCTGTTTGCGCTGGACGTGCTCAAGCGCAACCCTGGCGCCGATATCATCTTCGACGTGAAGTGCACCCGTCGCCTGACGCCGCTGATCAGCGAGCACGGCGGTCGCCCTGTAATGTGGAAGACCGGCCACTCTCTGATCAAGAAAGAAATGAAGAAAAGCGGCGCCCTGCTGGCTGGCGAAATGAGCGGCCACATCTTCTTCAAAGAGCGCTGGTTCGGCTTTGACGACGGCATTTACAGCGCTGCGCGCCTGCTGGAAATCCTCAGCCAGGAATCACAGAGCGCCGAAGACCTGTTCGAGACCTTCCCGAACGATATTTCGACGCCGGAAATCAACATCAAGGTGACGGATGTCACCAAGTTCAGCATCATCGAAGCCCTTGAAAAAGATGCCCAGTGGGGCGACGCCAAGCTGACCAGCATCGACGGCGTCCGTGTGGACTACCCGAAGGGTTGGGGCCTGGTGCGTGCTTCCAATACAACACCGGTACTGGTACTACGCTTCGAGGCCGAAACCGAGGCCGAGTTGCAGCGTATCAAAGACGTGTTCCACACCGAGCTCAAGAAAGTTGCGCCGGATCTCGACCTTCCGTTTTGATTGTTTTCCCTTTTGACTGGAGCCATGAATGACCCTCGAACGTGATGCCGCCTCTAATGTAGCCAAGGTTCTTTCCGAAGCGCTGCCTTACATTCGCCGCTTTGTCGGCAAGACGCTGGTTATCAAGTACGGCGGCAACGCCATGGAGAGCGAAGAGCTGAAAACCGGCTTCGCTCGCGACATCGTGTTGATGAAAGCTGTCGGCATCAACCCGGTGGTGGTGCACGGCGGGGGTCCCCAGATCGGTGATCTGCTCAAGCGCCTTTCCATCGAAAGCCACTTTATCGATGGCATGCGCGTCACCGATGCCCAGACCATGGATGTCGTGGAGATGGTTCTGGGTGGCCAGGTCAACAAGGACATCGTCAATCTGATCAACCGTCATGGCGGCAGCGCCATCGGCCTGACCGGCAAGGACGCAGAGCTGATTCGTGCGAAAAAGCTCACAGTCACGCGTCAGACGCCGGAAATGACCAAGCCTGAAATCATCGACATCGGCCATGTCGGCGAAGTGGTCGGGATCAACACTGACCTGCTGAACATGCTGGTGAAGGGTGACTTCATCCCGGTCATCGCGCCAATCGGCGTGGGCGCCGACGGTGAGTCTTACAACATCAACGCCGACCTGGTTGCAGGCAAAGTGGCTGAAGCACTCAAGGCTGAAAAGCTGATGCTGCTGACCAATATCGCAGGCCTGATGGACAAGCAGGGTCAGGTACTGACCGGCCTGACCACCGAGCAGGTGAACGGCCTGATTGCCGACGGCACCATCTACGGCGGCATGCTGCCGAAGATCAAATGCGCGCTGGAGGCCGTGCAAGGTGGAGTAACCACCTCGCACATCATCGACGGTCGCGTGCCAAACGCAGTACTGCTGGAAATCTTCACCGACACCGGCGTCGGTACACTGATCAGTAATCGCAAGCGCCACTGATCACGCGCAACAGCTGCGCGTGATGCATAAAGGCCCCACCAGCCAAAGCTCGTGGGGCCTTTTTATGCACTACCGAAAACACCGCAGCAGGACCATCCTGCCTCAGCTGCAGCCGGCTACTGGGCCATCAAACGCTGCACTCTGGCCCGATCAACCGCAAAGCCGGCCTCGGCTTTCGTACGCGCAGCCTGGTAGCCAGCAATGTCGCCCTGGAGCCTCTGCTGCTGGTCTTGCAAGTCGCTGAGCTGGTCAATAAGCGTCTGGGGCACCGGACGGCCTGCCCGCTCCTGATCCGCAGCCTGGCCCTGCAAGCTGCGCTGTTGCGCCGCAAGACCCTGGATGTTGCCTTGGGCAACGCCAATCAGCGTATCCAGCTCGCCCAGCTTGCGGGCTTTGACACGGTCGACTTCGTCCACGCTGCTGTAAAGGCTCATCAATTGCGCATTGGCAGCCGCCTGTGCCTTGTCGGCTTCGGCCTGACGAACCTGATCCGCAGTCGGCGCAGGAGGTACGACTTGCACCACCCGGCCTCGCGCGTTCAACACCTCATAGCCCTTGGCAACGTATTCGGGCGGCACGCCCTGGCGATCCAGCACGGTCACGCCGCGGTTGTCGACATACCGATAAAGCTGCATTTGCGGTACGTCAGCGGCCTGAACCGCAAGAGGCAACAATGCCTCCAGCGACAGCCCCAGTCCCAGCCCCAGAAGGCTTAGCGCACGCATGAGCGTCTGCGCATTGCAGGATGTGCAACCAGCGACGCACCACGCAGCGTGCCCACTTTAAATGCCGTATTGAGCGCGATAAGCCTCGACCGCAGGCAGATGCTGTTTAAGCTGAGGATCGTCAGCAAGAAACTCCAGCACTTGATTGAGCGACACGATGCTGACTACCGGAATCCCGAAATCGCGCTCGACTTCCTGGATCGCCGACAGCTCACCATTGCCGCGCTCCTGGCGATTGAGCGCAATCAGCACGCCCGCAGCCGTCGCACTCTGGCCCTTGATGATCTGCATGACTTCGCGAATCGCGGTGCCAGCGGTGATTACGTCGTCGATGATCAGCACATTGCCGGTCAAGGGCGCGCCCACCAGGCTGCCACCTTCGCCATGCGCCTTGGCTTCCTTGCGATTGAAGCACCAAGGCAGATCCAGGTCATGATGCTCGGCCAATGCCACGGCAGTCGCGGCTGCCAAGGGAATACCCTTGTAAGCGGGGCCGAACAGAACATCGAAGGAAATACCGCTCTCGACGACTGCAGCCGCGTAGAAACGGCCCAGCTGCGCCAAAGCCGAACCACTGTTGAACAGCCCGGCATTGAAGAAGTACGGGCTGGTGCGCCCGGACTTGAGAGTGAACTCACCGAAGCGCAGTACACCGCGGTCGATGGCAAAACGGATGAAATCGCGTTGATACGCTTGCATGAAAAAAGCCCCGAATACCACGGATTTAGCTAATTAGGTAGAGCTCGGGTATCATACACGCACGTGATTTTTGGGGCCATTTATGCGGATCATCAGTGTGAACGTGAATGGCATTCAGGCTGCGGTCGAGCGTGGGTTGCTCAGCTGGCTGCAAGCTCAGAATGCCGACGTCATCTGCTTACAGGACACCCGCGCCTCCACCTTTGAACTGGATGATCCAGCCTTTCAGCTGGATGGCTACTTCCTCTATGCCTGCGAAGCTGAAGTACCCGCCCAGGGTGGCGTGGCGCTTTATTCGCGGTTGCAGCCGAAGGCGGTAATCAGCGGCCTCGGCTTCGAGACAGCCGACCGCTACGGGCGTTACCTGCAAGCAGATTTCGACAAAGTCAGTATTGCCACCCTGCTTTTCCCTTCCGGGATGAACGGGGATGAAGACTTGAATCAAAAATTCAAGCTCATGGACGATTTCGGCAAATACATGGACAAGCAACGCCGCAAGCGTCGCGAGTACATCTATTGCGGATCGCTCTACGTGGCGCAACAGAAGCTCGACATCAAGAACTGGCGTGACAGCCAGCAGTCCCCAGGCTTCCTCGCACCCGAGCGCGCCTGGATGGACGAGATCGTCGGCACCATGGGTTACGTCGATGCCCTGCGTGAAGTGAGCCGTGAAGGTGATCAGTACAGCTGGTGGCCGGACAGCGAACAGGCCGAGATGCTGAATCTGGGCTGGCGCTTCGATTATCAGATCCTGACGCCAGGCCTGCGCCGCTTCGTGCGTAGCGCCCGCTTGCCGCGCCAGCCGCGCTTCTCGCAACACGCGCCATTGATCGTGGACTACGACTGGACCCTGACTATCTGATAGTCATGCACCCAGCGCACACGAAAAAGCCGACTTCATGTCGGCTTTTTGCGTTGCCCGGGCGTTGCCTTACTTCAGCAGACGCCAGGTGAACGGATACCGATAATCCAGTCCGTCGTTGGCTTTTACGCCGGCGATGATGGTCAGCACCAAAGCACCGATACCCACCAGCATCAACAGCGCGAAACCGATGACAACCACCATCAACAGCATGCTGACGGTGGCGGCGATCGCGACCGTAATCTGAAAATTCAGCGCTTCCTTGCCTTGCGAGTCAATAAAGGGGTCGGCTTCTTTCTTCATCTGCCAGAGAATCAACGGCCCCAGCAGGTTGCCAAAAGGGAAGATAAGCCCGAAGAATGCAGACAAGTGACAGAACATCGCCCATTGCCGAGCGCTTTGAGCCGGTTTGTTCAACGGTTGCTGAAGATCATCACTCATCGTCCTTCCCCTCCTGAAGTATCAGTCGGCCAATGCGGCGCGCTGCAATTCGAACAGCTCAGTCATACCCTTCTGAGCCAACGCCAGCATCGCATTCAATTCTTCCGGCTGGAAGGGTGCGCCTTCAGCAGTGCCCTGGACTTCGATGAAACCGCCTGCGCTGGTCATCACCACGTTCAGATCAGTCTCGGCAGCCGAGTCCTCCAGGTAGTCCAGATCAAGAACCGGCTCGCCTTGATACATGCCGACAGAAACCGCAGCAATCATCTGCTTGAGCGGGTCGCCACCTTTCAGGCCGCCACGTTTCTTGATCACTTTCAACGCATCCGCCAGCGCCACCATCGCACCCGTGATAGAAGCCGTACGCGTGCCGCCGTCAGCCTGGATGACATCGCAGTCGACATACAGCGTAACGTCGCCCAGCTTGGACATGTCCAGTGCGGCGCGTAGCGAACGGCCGATCAGGCGCTGGATCTCCAACGTGCGACCACCCTGCTTGCCACGGCTGGCTTCACGCTGGTTACGCTCGCCAGTCGCGCGCGGCAGCATGCCGTACTCGGCGGTCAGCCAACCCTGGCCCTGGCCTTTCAGAAAACGGGGGACACCGTTTTCGACGCTGACGGTGCAAATGACTTTCGTGTCACCGAACTCGACCAGCACAGAACCCTCGGCGTGTTTGGTGTAGTTGCGGGTGATGCGGATCGAGCGGAGCTGATCGGCGGCGCGACCACTTGGACGTTTCATCTGGGATACCTGTACTGAGACGGAAAACTGCCGGACATTATAGAGGCCATAGCCCAAGCTGGGCATCTCTAAAACTCATATGCACCGCCCCAACCTGCTGCAACGGCTCTGGGCCAAGGCTTTACGACCTCGCACGCTCTAGCCAACGGTGCCTTGCATCGTTTGTCACATTGACGCATTGGGTGCCCGCGCTGCACTGCGCTACAATCCTGCGCCTTTGCAGCCAGTCGGCTTTCACGAGATCCATGACAGTCACCCGGCCGCGTTCATGGACTGAATCAAGAGGTACTCCCCATGGTGCACAGCATGACTGCCTTTGCCCGAGTCGAACGGGCTGGAGCTCAGGGCACACTGAGCTGGGAACTGCGTTCGGTCAATCACCGCTATCTTGAGCCGCACCTGCGTCTGCCGGAATCTTTCCGCGACCTGGAAGGCTCCATCCGCGAAGCACTGCGTCAGGGTCTTTCACGCGGCAAGGTCGAGTGCACGCTGCGCTTTGTCGAAGAAACCGCAGGCAAGCCTCTGCAGGTAGACCGCGAGCGTGCGGGCCAACTGATCGCGGCTGCCGAGTCGGTGGCCAGCCTGATCAAGCAACCGGCGCCGCTCAACCCGCTTGAAGTGCTCGCCTGGCCGGGCGTGCTGGTCGCTGACGCCAGCGACCCGCAGGTACTGAACACCGAGGCACTGACGCTGTTCAACGCGGCACTGGTCGAACTCAAGAACGGCCGAGGCCGCGAAGGCGCAGACCTGGCGAGACTTCTCGACGAACGGTTGACGTCCATCGATGAAGAAGTCGCCACGCTACGCACTCTGGTGCCACAGATGCTCGCCACGCAGCGTCAGAAAGTACTGGATCGCTTCGCCGACATGAAGGCCGAGCTTGATCCGCAGCGCCTCGAACAGGAAATGGTACTGCTGGCCCAGAAAAGCGACGTCGCTGAAGAGCTGGACCGTTTGAGCACGCATGTCACGGAAGTACGCCGCGTTCTCAAGACCGGTGGCCAGGCTGGCCGTCGTCTGGACTTTCTGATGCAAGAACTGAATCGCGAAGCAAACACATTGGGCTCCAAAGCCTTCGACCCACGCAGCACACAGGCTGCCGTCAACTTGAAAGTGTTGATCGAGCAGATGCGTGAACAAGTGCAGAATATTGAGTAAGGCTGAACCTGACATGACCCACAGCACCGGCACCCTGTACATCATTTCCGCACCCTCCGGCGCAGGCAAGACCAGCCTGGTCAAAGCCCTGATCGATGCACAGCCGCAGATTCGCGTCTCTGTTTCGCACACCACTCGTGCCATGCGGCCCGGCGAAGTGGATGGCGTGAACTACAACTTCGTCGATCGTGCCGAGTTCGTGCGCATGATCGAACACGGCGACTTTCTCGAGCAGGCTGAAGTATTCGGCAACCTGTACGGCACTTCGCAAAGCCATCTGCAGCAAACGCTGGATGAAGGCCACGACCTGATTCTGGAAATCGACTGGCAAGGCGCCCAGCAGGTTCGCGAACAAATGCCGCACGCGCGCTCGATCTTCATCCTGCCGCCCAACCAGCAGGCATTGCGCCAGCGCCTGACCAATCGTGGGCAGGACAGTGACGAGATCATCGAGAACCGCATGCGCGAAGCGGTTAGCGAAATGAGTCACTACGTCGAATACGAATACATTCTGGTCAACGACGATTTCGCCAGTGCTCTTGAGGATCTCAAGGCGATTTTCCGCGCCAACCGACTGACCCAGCAGCATCAGCAGGAACAATACAGCGAGCTTTTTCAAGAGTTGCTGGCTTGATTCAGCCATTTCAAAGCGGCACGCTGCACGTTAAAAGCATACTGTCGGTGGCTTGACGCTTGATGCATGTGGCTGTCCGCTTGTAAACTATCGAGTCCGCTCGCCCATCCGGGCATCGCGCATACGCATTTGCTACGAGGAATACCCATGGCCCGCGTGACCGTTGAAGACTGCCTAGAACACGTCGATAACCGCTTCGAGCTGGTCATGCTCGCTACCAAGCGCTCGCGTCAACTCGCCACTGGCGGCAAAGAACCGAAACTGGCATGGGAAAACGACAAGCCTACCGTTGTTGCCCTGCGTGAAATCGCAGCTGGCCTGATGGATTACGCTGTTATCGCAGAAGCCGAAATCGTCGAAGACGAACCTTTGTTCGCGGCGTTCGAGGACGAGTCCAACGAGGCCGTCTAAGCCTATGCCGGGTCGACGTAGTACGGCGCAGGTCAAAAGCCATTGGCAGGGAGTATCACCTTGCCAAGCATAGACGCCCTCGCCGAAAGACTGTCTGCCTATCTCGGCAAGGAACAGGTCAACCTGGTCCGCCGGGCGTACTTCTACGCCGAACAAGCGCACGACGGCCAACGCCGTCGCAGCGGTGAAGCTTACGTAACGCACCCACTCGCGGTTGCGAACATCCTCGCTGACATGCACATGGACCATCAAAGCCTGATGGCTGCGATGCTGCATGACGTCATCGAAGACACCGGTATTGCCAAAGAAGCGCTCAGTGCGCAATTTGGCGAAACCGTCGCGGAACTGGTCGACGGGGTCAGCAAACTGACCCAGATGAATTTCGAGACCAAGGCCGAAGCGCAGGCTGAGAACTTCCAGAAGATGGCCATGGCCATGGCACGTGATATTCGCGTGATCCTGGTCAAGCTCGCCGACCGCCTGCACAACATGCGTACGCTGGAAGTCCTGTCCGGCGAGAAACGCCGCAGAATTGCCAAGGAAACCCTCGAAATCTACGCCCCCATTGCCAATCGTCTTGGCATGCACAGTGTGCGTATCGAGTTCGAGGACCTGGGTTTCAAGGCGATGTACCCGATGCGTTCGTCGCGGATCAATCAGGCCGTAAAACGCGCCCGAGGCAACCGCAAGGAACTGGTCAACAAGATCGAGGAGTCGCTGAGTCATTGTCTGGCCGTCGATGGCATCGAAGGCGACGTCAGCGGGCGGCAGAAACACCTTTACGGCATCTACAAGAAGATGCGCGGCAAGCGCCGCGCCTTCAACGAGATCATGGACGTCTATGCGTTCCGCATCATCGTGGACAAGGTCGATACCTGTTACCGCGTGCTGGGCGCTGTGCATAATTTGTACAAACCATTGCCGGGCCGTTTCAAGGATTACATCGCAATCCCCAAGGCCAACGGCTATCAGTCGCTGCACACCACGTTGTTCGGCATGCATGGCGTGCCCATCGAAATCCAGATCCGCACGCGTGAAATGGAAGAGATGGCCAACAACGGGATCGCCGCGCACTGGCTCTACAAATCCAGCGATGACGAACAGCCGAAAGGTACTCATGCGCGGGCGCGCCAATGGGTCAAGGGCGTGCTGGAAATGCAGCAGCGTGCCGGCAACTCGCTGGAATTCATCGAAAGCGTCAAGATCGACCTGTTCCCGGACGAGGTCTACGTCTTTACGCCCAAAGGCCGGATCATGGAGCTGCCCAAAGGCTCCACAGCGGTGGACTTCGCCTACGCGGTGCACACCGACGTTGGCAACAGCTGCATCGCTTGCCGGATCAACCGCCGTCTGGCACCGCTTTCGGAGCCGCTGCAAAGTGGTTCGACCGTCGAAATTGTCAGCGCCCCCGGCGCACGTCCGAACCCGGCATGGCTGAACTTCGTTGTCACCGGCAAGGCACGTACGCACATTCGTCACGCGCTCAAGCTGCAACGTCGATCCGAATCCATCAGCCTGGGCGAACGCCTGCTGAACAAGGTGCTTAACGGCTTTGAAAGCAGCCTGGACAAGATTTCTGCCGAGCGCATTCAACTGGCCCTGAGCGAATACAGGGCCGAAGTACTGGAAGACCTGCTCGAAGACATCGGCCTGGGCAATCGCATGGCCTATGTGGTTGCGCGCCGCCTGCTGGGCGAAGGCGATCAACTGCCAAGCCCCGAAGGTCCGCTGGCCATTCGCGGCACCGAAGGTCTGGTACTCAGCTACGCCAAGTGTTGCACGCCGATCCCGGGCGACCCAATTGTCGGCCACCTGTCCGCAGGCAAGGGCATGGTTGTGCACCTGGATAACTGCCGCAACATCAGCGAAATTCGCCACAATCCGGAAAAATGCATTCAGTTGTCCTGGGCCAAGGACGTCACAGGCGAATTCAATGTCGAGTTGCGTGTCGAACTTGAGCATCAGCGCGGCCTGATCGCCTTGCTGGCCAGCAGCGTGAATGCTGCCGATGGCAATATCGAAAAAATCAGTATGGATGAACGCGATGGTCGCATCAGCGTGGTCCAACTGGTGGTCAGCGTGCACGACCGCGTGCATCTGGCCCGCGTCATCAAAAAACTGCGCGCCTTGACCGGGGTCACTCGAATCACCCGCATGCGTGCGTAGGCAACCAACCTTCAGGAGTTCTTCATGACCAAGACTGTCATCACCAGCGATAAAGCCCCTGCGGCCATTGGCCCCTATTCCCAGGCCATCAAAGCTGGCAACACTGTCTACATGTCCGGGCAGATTCCGTTGAATCCAGCCACCATGGAACTGGTCGAAGGCATCGAGGCTCAGATCACTCAGGTGTTCGAGAACCTCAAGTCAGTGGCCGAAGCTGCAGGCGGCTCCTTCAAGGATATCGTCAAGCTGAACATCTTCCTGACTGACCTGGGGCATTTCGCCAAGGTCAACGAGATCATGGGCACCTACTTCGCCCAGCCTTACCCTGCGCGTGCTGCCATTGGCGTTGCTGCATTGCCACGCGGCGCCCAGGTCGAGATGGACGCGATCCTCATCATCGAATAAATCCCCCGACGGAGCGTGTCGTGCGCTCCGTTCTCCCTGAAGGAAGGAATCTGTTATGCGCTCCGCGCTCGCCATTTCGCTGATCGCCGTAATACTGGGCGGCTGCGCCAGCCACGCCGACCGCAACCCGGACGGCACCTGGATCAACCAGACCGCTATCAACGCCGCGGTCAAACAAGGCAACCTGCGTCAGGCTCTGCTCGCCAATGGTCCGAACCTGGAATGGCAGATCAATTCAAAAGCCAACCAGGCCGTGTACTCGAACGGCTTCGAGCTGGGTGAAGGCAAAATTGTCAGCGCCGCCGAAGGCAAACTGCACGTCGATTTCTACGGCAATTTCTTTGAAGACCTGAGCGTCAAAGGTGACGAGCTTGTTCAGTCCGCCAGCGAGTCAGGCCCTGAGCAGCACTTCGAAAAACCGGAGAACCCGGCCGCCGAAGGCGCACAGCCAGGTACAAGCTTCGAAAAAGCACTCTATAGCGCTTATATGGGCGGCAAATGGACCATCGTCGAAGGTGACGGCCAGGGCAGCACCGTGCAGTTCATGCCTGACGGCAGCGTGCAGGGTCTCCCGGAAAACGATCGTTACGCGCTTTGCCTTGCAGGCGACTGCGCGGCCATGAGCGGCGAATACGACAGCATGTGGCTGGAGAAGGCCGAGCAGGGCAATCCATGGATCTTTGCCCGTAAAGGCAAGCAGCTCGAAATCTTCCAGGCAGTGAACAATGCCGGGACTGATCAGATGCCAGAGCTACGTCCAGGCCCACGCCGCTGGTTGCTGCAACAGCAATAAGCGGTTCCGGTCAACCGTTGGCAGCGTCCGCTCGCCGGAGCGTCTGCTGCCAACATGCCCCGTCCTTACTCGGTCTTTAACCGAGCAAGGCCGCGTAACCAGCCCGGTAATCCGGATACATCGGTGCCCAGCCCAACGCACGCGCTCTGGCATTGCTGCATCGCTTGCTGCCCACGCGCTGCACGCTGACCTCATCAGACCATTCGGTCACGCCCAGATACTCTCGAATCCACGCTACCACGTCTGCCAGCGCGGCAGGATCGTCGTCGACGCCCAGATAACAACTCTCAAGTGCCACACCTCGAGAATCTGCCTCAAGCAGGTGCGCCAGCAGGCTCGCAGCATCGTCAGCATGAATGCGGTTGGCATACACCGGCGGGTCGATACGGACGCTGTGCCCTTGACGCACCCTATTGGAAAGATCGCTGCGGCCAGGGCCGTAAATACCCGTCAGGCGCACTGCCGTGGCAGGCAGACCGCTGTTCAGCGCCAGTTGCTCGGCTTCAAGCATTACCGTGCCCGAGAAACCCACAGGCTCCGTAGCAGAAGTTTCATCGACCCATTCCCCGTTCTGCTGGCCGTAAACGCCGCTGCTGGAGACAAAAAGCACTCTTCTAGGCTGTTGACCTGACTGCTCCAGCCAACCCAGTACATGACGCAAACCTTCTACGTAAGCCATCCGGTAGCCCGCTTCATCGCGTTGGGACGGCGTTGCGCAATAGACCAGATAATCGACCCGGCCGGCAGGCCAGCTGGCGGGCTTCTGTGCATCAAACAGATCAGCCTGAATGCCGATCACGCCCTGAGGCAATTCACTGACCGTGCGCCGTAGCCCATGGACCACCCAGTCATGAGTCAGCAAACGGGTGGCGAGTCGAGAGCCTATGTCGCCGCAGCCAGCGATAAGGACAGAAGGAGCGGTCATGGTTATCTCCATATAGCGGCGGTCTGACACCGTCAAAGTCATCGAAAAGATCAGGCGATCAGACCAAAAATGTAAAAAAGTTACTGTATTACTTTTGTTAACAAGAATGATTTGCAATAATGGCTGCCCATTTGTCCCCCATGAACGTCGAACGCAGTGCACGGCGACCGGGACATCACCCCTTTTTTCTTTCAGGCCAGGCCAGCATGACACGTATTCAATCAATCGCTTCGCCCACCAAGCCATTCAGCCTGCCCCGCGCATGGCGCGGTATCGCTGCCCTCGTCCTGAGCCTGATGTTCGCACCCGTTGCGCTCGCCGACCAATCGGCACCAACGACACCCCCTGCCGCGTCTGCGCCTGCTGCCAACCAGACGGCTGTGCCTCAGCAACCTCAGGCCGGCGCACCGGTTGAAGCGCTGGAGCCCGCAGTTGAAGACAACAGCCTGGGCATGGCCCATGACCTGTCGCCATGGGGCATGTACCAGAACGCCGACGTGGTCGTTAAGGCGGTCATGATCGGGCTGGCCATTGCCTCGATCATCACGTGGACCATCTGGATTGCCAAGGGTTTCGAGTTGCTGGGCGCCAAGCGTCGTCTGCGTGTCGAAATCGCCAACCTGAAGAAAGCCCGCACCCTCGCTGAGGCGGGCGAAACCGCTGCGAAAGAAGGTACGTTGGCAAACCTGCTGGTTCACGACGCGATGGAAGAAATGCGCCTGTCGACCAACAGCCGTGAACGCGAAGGCATCAAGGAACGTGTCAGCTTCCGTCTGGAGCGACTCGTCGCCGCCTGCGGCCGTAACATGAGCTCCGGCACCGGTGTACTGGCGACCATTGGTTCGACGGCCCCGTTCGTGGGCTTGTTTGGTACCGTCTGGGGCATCATGAACAGCTTCATCGGTATCGCCAAAACCCAGACCACCAACCTGGCCGTCGTTGCACCCGGCATCGCCGAAGCCTTGCTGGCAACAGCGCTGGGGCTGGTTGCAGCGATTCCAGCAGTGGTCATCTATAACGTCTTCGCTCGCTCCATCGCCGGGTACAAGGCACAGGTAGCAGACGCGTCGGCCCAGGTGCTGCTGCTGGTCAGCCGCGATCTGGACCATCAGCCAGTCGTCGACCGCACTCAGTCGCCGCACATGGTCAAGGTGGGCTGAACCTTGGGCATGCATCTGAAAGAAGGCGATGACGATCTCGCCGAAAACCACGAAATCAATGTGACGCCATTCATCGACGTCATGCTGGTCCTGCTGATCATCTTCATGGTTGCCGCGCCGCTGGCCACGGTGGACATCAAGGTAGACCTGCCTGCGTCCACAGCAACACCGCAACCGCGGCCCGAAAAGCCGATCTTTCTGAGCGTCAAGACCGACAAAAGCTTGTACCTCGGTGAAGAGAAAGTTGCGCGTGAGCAGATCGGCCAGGTGCTGGATGCCCGCACCAAAGGCAAGAAAGACACCACGATCTTCTTCCAGGCCGACAAGGGCGTGGACTACGGCGATCTGATGGAAGTCATGAACACGCTTCGGGGCGCTGGTTACCTGAAAGTCGGTCTGGTGGGCCTTGAGACGGTTGGTAAGAAATGATCAATACGCGCCAAAAACTGACGCGCTATAGCGGTAGTCTGTTGTTGGTGCTGGCCGTGCACGCTGTTGCGATCATCATCGCCCTTCGATGGCCTGCCTCTCAAGCTATCGAACTGCCTCCGGCAGCCATGATGGTCGAGCTCGCGCCTTTGCCCGAGCCCGCGCCGCCACCTCCGCCACAGGTCGTTCAACCGCCTCAGCCGCCCGCTCCGGAAGAACAGGTACCCGTGCCCGACGTTGTAGAGGCACCGAAGCCTGAGATCGTCGTGCCTAAAAAAGTGGAAAAGCCCAAGCCAAAACCGCAGCCGCCAAAGCCGCAGAAGAAGCCTGAGCCGCCACAGGAAAAGCCTGCCGAAGAAAAGCCGGTGGACACACCACCAACGACGGCCAAGCCCGAAAAATCAGCAGCACCAGCGCCAGCGGCACCACCTTCACCACCTAGCACGGCATTGCCGACCTGGCAGGGTGATTTGCTGAGGCACTTGAGCAAGTACAAGAAATACCCCGAGGATGCCCGTCGCAGAGGCATGCAAGGCGTCGCGCGCTTGCGCTTTGTCGTAGACAAGGAAGGCAACGTCCTGTCTTACGCAATCGCCAGCAGTTCAGGCAGCCCGGCACTGGATCGAGCGACGATGGAAATGATCCGTCGCGCTCAACCATTGCCAAAGCCGCCAGACGAAATCCTCAACAACGGCTCCATTGAAATCCTCGCACCGTTCGTTTATTCGCTGGATAAACGCTGAATCGCACTTTTGTTACTCTTGAGTGCTTCTGATAACGTGCGTCTATCGATTGCACCCGCTATGCTGGGTTCGCAACTTCATGGACGCACGTTATGACCCTTACAGAATTGCGCTACATCGTTACGCTTGCCCAGGAACAGCACTTCGGCCATGCCGCTGAACGCTGTCACGTCAGTCAGCCTACGCTGTCGGTGGGTGTCAAAAAACTTGAAGACGAACTGGGTGTGCTGATTTTCGAGCGCAGCAAGAGTGCCGTTCGCCTGACGCCCGTGGGTGAGGGTATTGTTGCCCAGGCCCAGAAAGTGCTCGAGCAGGCCCAGGGCATCCGTGAGTTGGCCCAGGCGGGTAAAAACCAGCTGACGGCGCCGCTCAAGGTCGGTGCGATTTATACAGTTGGCCCGTACCTGTTCCCGCATCTGATTCCGCAGCTGCATCGCGTCGCACCGCAGATGCCTTTGTACATCGAAGAAAACTTCACCCACGTCTTGCGCGACAAGCTGCGCAATGGCGAGCTGGACGCGATCATCATCGCACTGCCGTTCAATGAAGCCGATGTACTGACCATGCCGCTCTACGACGAACCGTTCTCGGTCCTGATGCCTGCCGGCCATCCATGGACTCAGAAAGCGACCATCGATGCTTCGGCGCTCAACGACAAAAGCCTGCTGTTGCTCGGTGAAGGCCATTGTTTCAGGGATCAGGTTCTTGAAGCGTGCCCTACGCTGACCAAGGGCAGTGAAGGTGCGAAGCATACGACCGTGGAGTCCAGCTCGCTGGAGACCATTCGCCACATGGTCGCCTCGGGCCTGGGCATTTCGATCCTGCCGCTGTCGGCGGTCGACAGCCACCACTACGCCCCGGGCGTCATCGAAGTGCGTCCACTCACGCCGCCTGTGCCGTTCCGCACAGTCGCCATTGCGTGGCGTGCGAGCTTCCCTCGGCCCAAGGCAATCGAGATTCTGGCTGACTCCGCGCGCCTGTGTTCGGTGGCTCGCCCCAAAACAGAAGCGGCCCAGGCATAAGTAATGAGCGAGCTTTCCAAAGTCTCGGTCACAGCGCTCAAGGGCGTCGGCGAGGCCATGGCAGAAAAGCTGGCCAAGGTCGGTCTGGAAAACCTTCAGGATGTGCTGTTTCACCTGCCTTTGCGCTATCAGGACCGGACCCGCATCGTGCCTATCGGCGCGCTGCGACCCGGCCAGGATGCGGTCATCGAAGGCGTCGTCAGCGGCGCTGATGTAGTAATGGGCAAACGCCGCAGCCTGCTGGTCAGGCTGGGGGATGGTACCGGCGTCGTCAGCCTGCGCTTCTACCACTTCAGCAACGCCCAGAAAGAAGGCATGAAGCGCGGCACGCATCTGCGCTGCTTTGGTGAAGCACGCCCAGGCGCGTCCGGCCTGGAAATCTATCACCCGGAATACCGCGCGATCACGGGCGACGAACCAGTCCCCGTCGAACAGACGCTTACCCCGATTTACCCCACGACCGAAGGCCTGACCCAACAGCGTCTGCGTCAACTCTGCCAGCAAAGCCTTGCCATGCTCGGCCCCAAAAGCTTGCCGGACTGGCTACCTGAAGAACTCGCCCGTGATTACCAACTGGCGCCGCTCGACGATGCGATTCGCTACCTGCATCACCCGCCAGCCGATGCCGACGTAGATGAGCTGGCGCTCGGTCACCACTGGGCTCAGCACCGGCTGGCATTCGAAGAACTGTTGACGCACCAACTCTCTCAGCAGCGACTGCGTGAAAGCCTGCGCTCGCAACGCGCCCCGGCCTTGCCACTGGCGAAGAAGTTGCCCAAACAGTTTCTGGCCAACCTGGGCTTCCCCCCGACCGGTGCCCAACAGCGTGTCGGTAACGAGGTCGCCTATGACCTCAGTCAGCCCGAACCCATGCTGCGCCTGATTCAGGGCGATGTCGGTGCCGGCAAGACGGTGGTTGCCGCCCTCGCTGCGTTGCAGGCACTGGAAGCGGGCTATCAGGTGGCCTTGATGGCACCCACCGAGATTCTTGCCGAGCAGCACTACATCAATTTTCAGCGCTGGCTCGAGCCACTAGGAATTGGCGTCGCCTGGCTTGCAGGCAAGCTCAAGGGCAAGGCACGCGTTACCTCACTTGAACAGATCGCCACCGGCACGCCCATGGTCGTCGGCACCCACGCATTGTTTCAGGATGAGGTGAAGTTCAAGAACCTCGCGCTGGTGATCATCGATGAACAACACCGGTTTGGCGTTCAGCAACGCCTGGCTCTGCGCAAGAAAGGCGTTGGCGGGTTGATGTGCCCCCATCAGTTGATCATGACCGCTACGCCCATTCCACGCACCCTGGCCATGAGTGCGTACGCGGATCTGGACACCTCGATTCTCGACGAGCTGCCTCCCGGTCGAACTCCGGTGAATACCGTGCTGGTGGCCGACAGCCGACGTATCGAAGTCATCGAACGCGTACGCGCCGCCTGTGCGGAAGGTCGTCAGGCGTACTGGGTCTGCACGCTGATCGAAGAGTCGGAGGAGCTGACCTGCAAGGCCGCCGAAACGTCGTATGAGGAGCTGACCAGCGCGTTGGGCGAAGTGCGTGTGGGGCTGATCCACGGGCGCATGAAGCCTGCCGAGAAAGCCGCGATCATGGCCGAGTTCAAGCAGGGTGCGCTGCAATTGCTGGTGGCAACCACCGTCATTGAAGTAGGCGTGGACGTACCGAACTCCAGCCTCATGATCATCGAGAACCCCGAGCGACTCGGGCTGGCTCAGCTTCACCAGCTGCGCGGACGTGTCGGACGCGGCAGCGCTGCCAGTCATTGCGTGCTGCTTTATCATCCACCGCTGTCACAGATCGGTCGTCAGCGGCTGGGCATCATGCGCGAAACCAATGACGGTTTTGTCATCGCCGAAAAGGATCTGGAGCTGCGCGGTCCAGGCGAAATGCTAGGAACCCGACAAACGGGCCTGCTGCAATTCAAGGTTGCCGATCTGATGCGTGATGCCGATTTGCTACCTGCGGTTCGGGACGCAGCCCAGGCGCTGCTTGAGCGCTGGCCTCAGCATGTCAGTCCGCTGCTGGAACGCTGGCTGCGGCACGGCCAACAGTACGGCCAGGTGTGATGCAGGCAACGCTTTGGAGTCGCACGCGACCCAAATTCGCATAAGGTGGTTATACTTCTGCGATTGTAGGAATTTGGACATAGACCATGACAGAAGTTGCTCACGTCAATGATTCGCACCAAGCCCCTTCCGTAATCCGGCAGTTGCTTGAAAAATTGGCCATCAGCTACACCGAAGTCATGGAGGACAAACACCTTCAACCCTCCAGGAAGGTCCAGGCGGTTCTGGTCGAGGACGCTGTTGGCGCCCTTCTGATTCTGTTTCCCCAGAGCCAGCTGCTGGATCTCAATCGGATCACGGAACTGACCGGACGTAAATTGACCGCTGTGCCTCATCAGCGGCTGACGCGCATGCTCAGCAAGCACAACCTTCAAGAGTTGCCCGGGCTTCCGGCTCTGACCAGTTCGCCTTGCCTTTACGATGACCGTCTGCTGCAGGAGCCCGTCCTTCTAGTGGGTTCAGGCGAACCGGGTCTGCTGCTGGAAATCAGCAGCAACGATTTCAAGAGCATGCTCAGCAAAGCCAGTGCGGCTCATTTTGGCCAGCCGGTCGATGAGATTCATCCCAACCTGGATCGCCCTGCCGACGACCGCACCGAAATCACCAAGGCTGTGCAGGCATTCACTGCACGCCGCATTCAGCAGCGCCTGGAAGCGACTCTGGAAATCCCCCCGCTGGCAGGCACCGCACAAAAAATCATCAAGTTGCGCGTCGACCCTGACGCAACCACTGACGACATCACGGGCGTCGTGGAAACCGACCCCGCACTGGCGGCTCAGGTTGTGAGTTGGGCAGCTTCGCCGTATTACGCTTCGACCGGCAAGATTCGCTCGGTGGAAGACGCGATCGTTCGGGTGCTGGGTTTCGATCTGGTGATCAATCTGGCGCTGGGCCTGGCACTGGGCAAGACCCTGAGCCTGCCCAAGGATCAACCTCAGCAGACCACGCCGTACTGGCAACAATCTATTTACACGGCGGCGGTCATCGAAGGACTGACCCGTGCGATTCCGCGAGCACAGCGTCCTGAAGGCGGCCTGACTTATCTGGCAGGTCTGCTGCACAACTTCGGCTATCTGCTGCTGGCTCATGTGTTTCCACCGCATTTCACGCTGATCTGCCGCCAACTGGAAGTCAATCCGCACTTGCACCACAGCTTTATCGAGCATCATCTGCTGGGCATCAGCCGTGAGCAGATCGGTGGTTGGCTGATGCGTTACTGGGACATGCCGGAAGAGCTTTCCACCGCATTGCGCTTCCAGCACGACCCGCATTACGCAGGCGAGCACTACAAGTACGCCAATCTGGTGTATCTGGCTGTGCGACTGTTGCGCAACAACGGCATCGGCTCAGGCCCTGAGCAGGAAATCCCCGATGAGCTGTTCAAACGTCTGGACTTGCCGCGTGAAAAAGCAGAAGAGACGGTGAAAAAGGTTCTGGAAGCCGAAGCGCTGCTGCGTGAGCTGGCATCGCAGTTCAGCACCAACAAGTAACATCCCACACAACTCCCGCTGGCTGACGACAGTTCACAGCGGGAGCAGGTCGAGCGGCGTCCTGTTCGCTCGCGCCTGTGCCTGAGCAACCAGCCCATATTTCAAGCCCTACGACTCTTCGCCTTCGCGACCCGGCAGTTGCTCGTCCAGATGCAGCCAGGGCAGGCGGTTTTCTATCCAGATATGACGTGACGGTGCCGCCAGCTCAGCGTGGTCAAGCGTTGCGATGGTGACGTCCATGTACTGCGGGCTGTTGCGCGTGAACAGCGCCATGTGGGCGCCGCAGTTCGAGCAGAAGTAACGCACACAGGTAGGCCCTGAGTCGTACGCGGTCGGACTGCCCGCCATCCACTGAAACGATGCCACGGGTACGCTTATCCAGGTCATGACAGTTCCACCGGACGTACGACGACAGATCGTGCAGTGACAATGGGCAATGTCGTGCAACGGCGCATCGAACTGATAACGCAGGCTGCCGCAGTGGCAGCCACCGGTGTGAAGCTGGCTCATGAGGTTTCTCCCGTTTGCATGTCGATAGCACCTTTGACAATAAATTCAAGCACACACTGAATGAAAGGTCGGTGAAAGCTTGTGCTATTAGCATCGCCTCACTTCCGGCACAAAGACCGGCTAGCCAGGGTGTTCACTCCGCGTGATCGCCCGGCCCAATTAACAACAATAATGGTGATTCCGATGCTTGCTGATTTCCCGATGTACACCCTCCTTGCGCCCAACCTCCACGTACCGCTCCTGCTGAGCTGATTCGCTCACTTCCTCGTTCTGTAGCCGTATTACGTCTGGAGTATCCCTATGCTGACTTTCCTTGGCTTTGCCATGGTCATTGCGTTCATGTACCTGATCATGAGCAAGCGCATGACCGCGCTGATCGCCCTGATTCTGGTCCCAATCATTTTCGCTCTGTTTGGTGGCTTTGCCGCGCAGATAGGCCCGATGATGCTCGCAGGCATCACCAAGCTGGCGCCTACCGGCGTCATGCTGATGTTCGCCATTCTCTACTTTGCCCTGATGATCGACTCCGGCCTGTTCGACCCGGCCGTGCGCAAGATCCTGAAGATGGTGAAGGGCGACCCGATGCGCATTTCGGTCGGTACCGCAGTACTTGCGCTGGTGGTTTCGCTGGACGGTGACGGTGCAACCACTTACATGATCTGCGTGGCCGCGATGCTGCCACTGTACAGCCGCGTCGGCATGAGCCCGCGGATCATGGCAGGCCTGATCATTCTGGCAGGCGGCGTGATGAACATGACCCCATGGGGCGGACCTACTGCTCGTGCCGCCAGTGCCCTGCACGTTGATGCGTCGGACATTTTCGTCCCGATGATTCCGGCGATGCTGGCGGGCGTTGTCGCGATTCTGGCGATTGCCTACTTTTACGGCAAACGCGAACGTGCTCGTCTGGGTGAGCTGCACCTGCAGGGCGATGAAGTCGATCACAGCGAAATCAGCGTTTCACAGTTTCCGGATGCACGTCGCCCGAAACTGATCTGGTTCAACGGCGGCCTGACCCTGGTATTGATGGTTGCACTGATCATGGGGCTGCTGCCTCTGCCTGTGCTGTTCATGATCGCCTTCAGTATCGCGATGATCATCAACTACCCGAACCTGCAGGATCAGAAAGATCGTGTTTCGGCCCACGCCGGTAGTGTATTGGCGGTGGTCGGCCTGATCTTCGCAGCAGGTATCTTCACTGGCATTCTGACCGGCACCGGCATGGTCGATGCCATGTCGAAAAGCCTGTTGGCCGTGATCCCGGACGCACTGGGCCCTTACCTGGCGGTCATCACCGCTCTGGTGAGCATGCCGTTTACCTTCTTCATGTCCAACGATGCGTTCTACTACGGCGTATTGCCGGTGCTGTCAGAAGCAGCTGCCCACTACGGCATCACGCCAGTGGAAATGGCACGCGCTTCGATCGTCGGTCAGCCCGTGCACTTGCTCAGCCCGTTGGTGCCTTCAACCTACCTGCTTGTGGCTCTGGCCGGTATCGAGTTTGGTGATCACCAGCGCTTCACGCTGAAATGGGCGATCCTGGTGTGCATGTGCATCCTGGTTGCCGCATTGCTGATGGGGATCTTCCCACTGTACAGCAGCATGTAACTCCGTAAAGCCAAAAAAGCTCGCCGTCGACGGAAACGTTGACGGCGAGCTTTTTCGTTCAGGGCAGCAGGGGCAAAAGCCGACCGGTTATAACGAGCCGCCTCAGAAGCAGCTCAGAGGCCTTCTCAGGCATCTTGCTCATGCGTCAGCTCCAGCACCCGGTCAACCAGCTTGTTGATGCCTGATGCGGCCTCACCGATGCTTTTGGCGACCATGTATGCCGGCGTGCTGACCAGCTTCCTCGCGCTATCTTCCACAATGTCATCCACATTGCAGTCTTCGTGGATCCCGCACATTTTTGTGATGGTTGCCGCCGTCTCCGCATCGTTGCCAATCGTACAGGTCACGCCAGGGCCGTAGATTTTCGCCGCCAGCGCCGGAGTGATACAGATAAGACCCACCGGCTTGCCCGCTTCGGCAAACGCCTCAGCCAACGCCAGCAGACCGGCCTCCACTCTGCATTCAGCGCCTTGCAGCGCCAGATCGGAAAGGTTTTTCGCCGAGCCGAAGCCGCCCGGAATGATCAGCGCATCAAACTCTTCGACACTCGCCTCGCGTATGTCCTTCACCTCGCCACGGGCGATACGCGCCGACTCGATCAGCACATTGCGCTTCTCGGGCATTTCTTCGCCGGTCAGGTGATTGACGACATGATGCTGCTCAATGTCCGGCGCAAAACACTGGACCTGTGCACCGCGCTGATCCAGACGCAGCAGAGTCAGGACGCTTTCGTGGATTTCGGCACCATCGTAGACACCGCAGCCTGACAGGATCACCGCCACTTTCTTTTGCATAACCTCGACTCCTTGACTTGAGCGACCCTGGGTCGAGCCGCGTTTTCTCATGACGCGTCTACCAATGGATCGCATTGTCCGCCGTCTGTTCAGTATCAGTCGAGTCGAGGCGTCAATCAGGGCGGGCAGGAAGGGCAGGAACAAAGGACATCAAGAGGGCAGGCCACGACAGTGCGCGGCCACCGAGCGAGGCCATTGGCCTGCGCTCGGGGGTATTGCTCGACGCTGCAATCAGTCGTCGGTTTTTTTCGTCAGGTCGACAGGGACCTCAGCAGGCGTGTCGAGATCCGACGCTGCCGCCGAACCGCAGTAACGCTTTTCTTCGCGTGCGATGCGGGCATTCTTGATGCGCCGACGCAGCCAGAGGCCCAGACCCAGCAGCACCAGTGCGCCCAGCACCCAAAGCTCGTATTTTTTGACGTTGCCCAGCAAACCTTCGAGAACGGCGCCAAAGTGGTAAGCCGCCGAACCCAAAGCTGCTGCCCAGACCGCAGCACCAATGCCGTTGAGCAACAGATAGCGCCCAGGCGGGTAGCCGGACAGACCGATGGCCACCGGCATGACCGTTCGCAGGCCGTAGACAAAACGGAAACTCAGCACCCAGATGTCCGGGTGCTTGCGCACCAGTCTGAGCGCCTTGTCACCCATGAGCTGCCAGCGGGGCTTGCGTGCAAGCAGTTTGCGGCCGTGTTTGCGCCCCATGAAATACCATAACTGATCGCCGGCGTAACTTCCGCAGAAGGCCACCATAATCACGATATTAAGGTCCATGTATCCGCGGAACGCCAGGAATCCGGCAAGAACCAAGATGGTCTCGCCTTCAAAGAAGGTGCCTAGGAAGAGGGCAAAGTAGCCGAATTCATTCAAGAAATTCTGGAGCATTGTCTGGATGCTGGCGAAATGAACGCGCAGCCTAACTCGCCCAAGGCAAGGATGAAAGTGTCGATATGTGTCTCGACGTTAAAGATTCTTGCAACCACAATGACCGATCCTTACAGGTCGCATGGCTGCGGCCTGCAGTCGCAGGTCGAACCATGACTGTCACACATTGGTCATAATGACGGCTTATAACTGTCGCGCTTGCCCGCGTATGCGGGCTCAGGAGTCTCGCCGTGAGCTTTACCCCCGCTAACCGCCTGTTTCCTCTCACTCGTCTGCGTCGCAATCGCCGCGACGAATTTTCTCGTCGCCTGGTACGTGAAAACGTAGTCACCGTCGATGATCTGATTCTTCCCGTATTCGTGCTCGATGGTGAAAACCGTCGTGAAACCATCGCCTCGATGCCTGGCGTCGAGCGTCTGACCATCGATTTGCTGCTCAAGGAAGCCGAGAGCTGGGTCGCGCTGGGTATTCCGGCGCTGGCGCTGTTCCCGGTCACGCCGCCCGAGAAGAAAACCCTCGATGGCGCCGAAGCCTGGAACCCTGAAGGTATTGCCCAGCGTGCAACCCGTGCGTTGCGTGACCGCTTCCCGGAACTGGGCGTCATCACTGATGTGGCGCTGGATCCGTTCACGACCCATGGTCAGGACGGCATCCTTGATGAAGAAGGCTACGTACAGAACGACATAACGGTCGATGCGCTGGTCAAGCAGGCGCTGTCGCACGCCGACGCCGGTGCTCAGGTCGTCGCCCCGTCCGACATGATGGACGGTCGCATTCAGGCCATCCGTGAAGCACTGGAACTGGCAGGGCATGTCAATGTGCGCATCATGGCCTACTCGGCCAAGTACGCCAGCGCTTATTACGGCCCGTTCCGCGATGCGGTAGGTTCTTCACTCAATCTGGGCAAGGCCAACAAAGCCTCCTATCAGATGGACCCGGGCAACAGCAACGAAGCGCTGCATGAAGTGGCTGCCGATCTTGCTGAAGGCGCGGACATGGTCATGGTCAAGCCCGGCATGCCTTATCTGGACATCCTTCATCGGGTCAAGGATGAGTTCAAAGTGCCGACTTTTGTTTATCAGGTCAGCGGCGAGTACGCGATGCACATGGCCGCGATCCAGAATGGCTGGCTGAGTGAAGGGGTGATCCTTGAATCCCTCACCGCCTTCAAACGCGCAGGTGCTGACGGCATTCTGACTTACTTTGCCGTACGCGCTGCCCAACTGCTGAAAGGGCAATAGCCTCACAGGATCATTCATGAATACCGAAGGAATCATCGAAGCCGCTGTTGAAGTCGATGTTCAGGAGGCAACGCCCATGGTTGAGCCCGAGATCGAAGTCATACCGGCCGTCGAGGCACCTGTTGCCGCGGTGCCCGCTATCGTCGTTCCCAACCTGGACGACAGCAGCCTGTACATCCACCGTGAACTGTCTCAACTGCAGTTCAACATACGGGTACTGGAGCAGGCGCTCGATGAGTCCTATCCGCTGTTGGAGCGGCTGAAGTTCCTGCTGATTTTCTCCAGCAACCTGGATGAGTTCTTCGAGATTCGCGTGGCGGGTCTCAAGAAGCAGATCACCTTTGCCCGTGAACAGGCGGGTGCCGATGGCTTGCAGCCTCACCAGGCATTGGCCCGGATCAGCGAGCTGGTCCACGGTCATGTGGATCGTCAGTACGCGATCCTCAACGATATTCTGCTGCCTGAACTTGAAAAGCATCAGGTGCGCTTCATCCGCCGCCGTCACTGGACCACCAAACTCAAAACCTGGGTGCGTCGCTACTTCCGTGACGAGATCGCACCGATCATCACCCCGATCGGCCTGGACCCGACGCATCCGTTCCCGCTTTTGGTCAACAAGAGCCTGAACTTTATCGTCGAGCTTGAAGGTATTGATGCATTCGGCCGTGACTCGGGCCTGGCGATCATTCCTGCGCCACGTCTGCTGCCACGCATCATCAAGGTGCCGGAAGATGTCTGCGGGCCGGGCGACAATTTCGTGTTCCTGTCATCCATGATCCATGCCCACGCCGACGACCTGTTCCAGGGCATGAAGGTCAAGGGCTGCTATCAATTCCGCCTGACCCGTAACGCCGACCTGGCGCTGGACTCTGAAGACGTGGAAGACCTTGCACGCGCGCTGCGCGGCGAGCTGTTCTCGCGTCGTTACGGCGATGCCGTACGCCTGGAAGTGGCAGACACATGCCCCAAGCATTTGTCTGACTACCTGCTCAAGCAATTCAACCTGAACGAGTCCGAGTTGTATCAGGTCAATGGCCCGGTCAACCTGACGCGCCTGTTCAGCATCACTGGGCTCGACAGCCATCCGGAACTGCAATACCTGCCGTTCACTCCGGCAATCCCCAAGCTGTTGCAGAACAGCGAGAACATCTTCAGCGTGGTCAGCAAGCAGGACATCCTCTTGCTGCACCCATTCGAATCTTTCACGCCGGTGGTCGATCTGCTGCGCCAGGCGGCAAAAGACCCGCACGTGCTGGCGGTGCGTCAGACGCTGTACCGCAGCGGCGCGAACTCGGAAATCGTCGACGCCCTTGTCGATGCCGCGCGCAACGGCAAGGAAGTAACCGCAGTCATTGAATTGCGTGCCCGCTTCGACGAAGAGTCCAACCTGCAACTGGCCAGTCGCTTGCAGGCAGCGGGCGCGGTCGTCATCTACGGTGTCGTCGGCTTCAAGACGCACGCCAAGATGATGCTGATTCTGCGCCGGGAAGCCGGTGAAATCGTGCGTTACGCGCATTTGGGCACCGGTAACTACCACGCAGGCAACGCCCGTCTGTATACCGACTACAGCCTGCTGACCTCTGACGATGCGTTATGCGAAGACGTCGGCAAACTGTTCAGCCAGTTGATCGGCATGGGTAAGACGCTGCGTATGAAGAAACTGCTGCACGCGCCGTTCACCCTGAAAAAAGGCATGCTCGACATGATTGCCCGTGAGACGCAATTTGCGCTCGACGGCAAGCCTGCGCACATCATCGCCAAGTTCAACTCGCTGACCGACCCGAAAATCATTCGGGCGCTGTACAAGGCCAGCCAGTCTGGCGTGCGTATCGATCTGGTAGTGCGCGGCATGTGCTGCTTGCGTCCGGGCATCGCCGGTGTCTCGCACAATATTCATGTGCGCTCGATCATCGGCCGCTTCCTGGAGCACACGCGGGTGTTCTACTTCCTCAACGGCGGCGACGAGCAGATGTTCCTGTCCAGCGCCGACTGGATGGAGCGCAACCTCGACAAGCGTGTCGAGACCTGCTTCCCGGTGGAAGGCAAGAAACTGATCCTGCGTGTGAAAAAGGAGCTGGAGAGCTACCTGACCGACAACACCCACAGCTGGCTGCTGCAGTCAGACGGGCGTTACGTGCGCAGCACGCCGACCGGCAACCAGAACGCTCGAAGCGCCCAGGCGACTCTGCTGGAGCGCCTGAGCAACCCGGTCCTCAGCGTACGCTGAAGACGATGCCGACTCGGGTCAGCCACTCCGCTTCAAGCGCGAAGTCGGCCTGAGTCAGCTGGTTGTTTTCCAGCCAGCCGTCCGGGAACTCTGCATCCAGGTTCGGACCGTCGGCACGCAACACCACGCGCGGCATCTCTTGGGTACCGCGGATGTGGTGGAACAGAATCGCAAAGCGCAGCAGCACGCACAGGCGAATCAGCTTGATGCCTTCATCGCCGAACTCGGCAAACTTGTCCTTGGGAATGTTACGGCGATGACCGCGCACCAGCAGCGCGAGCATTTGCTGGTCTTCGCGTGAAAAACCCGCCAGGTCGGAGTGTTCGATCAAGTAGGCGCCGTGCTTGTGGTAGTGATAGTGGGCAATATCCAGCCCGACTTCATGCACCTTGGCGGCCCAACTCAGCAGTTCGGCGTAACTCTCGTGCTGCAGTTCCCAACTGACGGCGACCTGTTCCAGCGCATGCAGCGCCTTGCTTTCGACGCGAGCTGCCTGCTCCAGGTCAACGTGATAGCGGTCCATCAGCGAGCTGAGCGTACGCTCACGCACATCTTCATGATGATGACGACCCATGAGGTCATACAGCACGCCCTCGCGCAGAGCGCCTTCACAATGGTCCATACGTTTCAGGTCAAGCGCGTCGAAAATCGCTTCCAGAATGGCCAGACCGGCCGGGAAAATCGCCCGACGATCAGGCTTGATCCCGTCAAAATCGATCTTCTCGACGTCGCCCAGCTTGAACAGTTTGCGCTTGAGCCACGCCAGCCCTTCGGCGTTGACCTCACCGGCCCCGTAGCCGTTGGCCTTGAGTGCCAGGCCAATGGCGCGAATGGTGCCGGACGAGCCGATCGCTTCATCCCACTTCAGACGATGCAGCGCATGCTCGATACTCATGATCTCGAGACGCGCGGCGGTATAAGCCTGCGCATAACGTGCTGGTGTGACCTTGCCGTCGCGGAAATAGCGCTGGGTAAAGCTGACGCAACCCATCTGCAAGCTTTCGCGCAGCAGCGGCTCGAAGCGCTGACCGATGATGAATTCGGTACTACCGCCGCCGATGTCGGCAACCAGGCGCTTGCCTGGAGTATCGGCCAGCGTATGGGAAACGCCGAGATAGATCAGACGCGCTTCTTCACGGCCCGAGATGACTTCCACCGGATGGCCGAGGATTTCTTCGGCACGGTGAATGAAATCGTTGCGGTTGCGCGCTTCGCGCAATGCATTGGTACCCACGATACGGACCGCGCCAAGCGGCAGGCCGTTGATCAGTTGGGCAAAGCGCTTGAGGCAGTCAAGCCCGCGCTGCATGGATTCTTCGGTGAGTTGGCGCTCTTCATTGATGCCGGCGGCCAGCTGTACCTTCTCGCCCAGGCGCTCAAGAATGCGAATTTCGCCCTGATTGGCTTTTGCCACGACCATATGGAAGCTGTTTGAGCCCAGGTCGATAGCGGCGATCAGTGAAAGATTCTTGGGTTTTGATTGCGGCATGGTCAGGAAATCCCGTTCGATAACCGCGCCATCGTGCCACGAACCATGCCCGCCGCCAACGCGAAGCTGTCCGGGCGGGTCAAATACCCCAAGTTCTGGAACACACTCCGCAAGAACAGACGCATCAAGGCGTCCACAGGACCCGGTACAGCACCGAACGGCTTGAAATGATGCCCAAACGCCATGAATAGAAGCCCGGATTGCTACTCAAGGGCGATGAAGTACGCCTGCCAGAGACGCGTCGCCTGACTCTCAGCCTTCGTGAGCAAGCTCACTCCCACAAAAATTGGAGCATTCGCGAGAAATGCGCCCTCTGAGCATCAGCAAGCAGCGCAGGGCTGGATATCAGGCGTGCTCTACGCTGCCGATGAAGTTGGCCAGCTCTGGGGTTTTGGGGTTGGCGAACAGCTCTTTCGGATCGCCCACCTCATGCACCTTGCCCTGGTGCATGAACACCAGCTTGTCGCCCACTTCACGGGCGAAACGCATTTCGTGGGTCACCATGATCAGCGTCATGCCATCGGCAGCCAGTTGGCGAACCACGCTGAGCACTTCACTGACCAGTTCCGGGTCCAGCGCCGAGGTGATTTCGTCGCACAGCAATACCTTGGGCGACATGGCCAAAGCCCGGGCAATCGCCACACGCTGCTGCTGACCACCGGACAGACGATCCGGGAAGGCATCGAACTTTTCCCCCAGCCCGACACGCTCCAGCATCTTTCTTGCCAGAACAGCGGCGTCGGCCTTGGACACTTTCTGTACAACCTGAGGCGCGAGCATCACGTTTTCGCCCACGCTCAGGTGCGGGAAAAGGTTGAACTGCTGAAACACCATACCGACCTTCTGACGCAGAGTGCGCAGATCGGCGCGCGCAGCGTCCAGATACTCGCCATCCACTTCGATCACGCCGTCGTTGATCGACTCCAGCCCGTTCAGTGTGCGCAGCAGGGTACTTTTGCCCGAACCACTGCGACCGATGATCGCGACCACCTGGCCTTCTTCGACAGTCAGGTCGATGCCTTTGAGTACGTGATGGTCGCCATAGTATTTATGCAGGGCGGAAATTCTAAGAAGAGGCATGCAGTCTCCTTTCCAGATGGCGCGCACACAGCGACAAGGGATAGCAAAGGATGAAATAGCCCAGGGCGACGAAGCCATAGACCATGAAAGGTTCGAACGTGGCGTTGGCCAGCATGCTGCCGGTCTTGGTCAGCTCGGTGAAGCCGATGATCGAGGTCACCGCAGTGCCTTTGACGACCTGCACCGAAAAACCGACCGTGGGCGCAACGGCAATACGCAGCGCCTGAGGCAGAATCACATAACGCATCTGTTCGAGCGGTGTCAGTGCCAGGCTGGCGGAAGCTTCCCACTGGCCTTTGGAGATCGACTCGACGCACCCACGCCATATTTCCGCCAGATAGGCGCTGGTGAACAGCGTCAGTGCCAGCGCAGCCGCAGCCCACGGCGAAATATCCATGCCCATCAGGGCCACGCCGAAGAACACCAGAAACAGCTGCATCAACAGCGGGGTACCCTGGAACAGTTCTATATATAAGCTGGCGGCCACACGTGGGCCGGTTTTCTGCGATGTGCGCATGCCCATCACCAGCAGGCCGATAAGACCGCCGCCGATAAACGCGACCAGCGACAGGGCCACGGTCCATTGCAGACCGGTGAGCAGGTTGCGCAGGATGTCCCAGAGAGTGAAATCCATCAGCGACTCCTCGAGATGTAACGACGCCCGATCCATGCCAGCAACTGGCGGATCAGCAACGCCATGCACAGATAGATAAGCGTGGTCACAATGTAGGTCTCGAACGACCGGAAGTTGCGGGACTGAATGAAGTTGGCGAAAAAGCTCAGCTCCTCCGTTGCAATCTGCGAGCACACCGCTGAACCGAGCATGACGATGATGATCTGGCTGCTCAATGCCGGCCAGACCTTGCCCAGTGCCGGGACGAGCACCACATAGCGAAACGCCTCGTAGCGATTCATCGCCAGTGCTGCCGCGGCCTCCAGCTGACCTTTGGGAATTGCCTGGATGCCGGCCCGCACGATCTCCGTCGAGTAGGCACCCAGATTGATGACCATCGCCAATACGGCGGCCTGCCATTCCGAAATCTGCACGCCCAGCGACGGCAGACCGAAGAAGATGAAGAACAACTGGACCAGAAACGGCGTATTGCGGATCAGCTCTACGTACACCGCGAAGATCGTCGCAAAGGGCTGGATCTTCCAGGCCCGAACGACAGCGCCGACGATCCCCAGGCTGACGCCCAGCAACGTGCCAATGGCGGTCAGTTCCAGCGTGAACAAAGCCCCGCGCAGCAGCAGATCAATGCTCTGCAGGACCGGTGTAAAGTCGAAGTGATAAGCCATTGGCGGGTCCTGTGATCAGTAAACGTTGATCAGAGATCGCTTGGCAGAGGCTGTTTCAGCCAGGTCGTCGACGCTTTTTCCAGCGTGCCGTCAGCTTTTGCCGCATTGAGGATTTCGTTGACCTTGGCCAAAAGCTCAGGCTGACCCTTGTTCACGCCAACATAGACAGGCGAGTCCTTGAGTTTCACTTTCAGCGCCGGAATACGCTTGGGATTGCGTTCACTGATAGCGACCATGACTACGTTACCACTGGCAATCAGGTCGGTCTGACCAGCCAGGTAGGCGGCGATGGTCGAGTTGTTGTCTTCAAAGCGCTTGATGGTTGCGCCTTGAGGGGCAACGGCCGACAACTCGATGTCTTCGATGGCGCCCCGGGTAACGCTGATGGTCTTGCCATTCAGATCAGCGATGTCTTTGATCGGCGCATCAGGTGGACCGAACACCGCAAGATAGAAGGGTGCGTAAGCGCGGGAGAAGTCGATGACCTTCTCGCGATCCGGGTTTTTGCCCAGGCTCGAGATCACCAGATCTACCTTGCCAGTCGTCAGGAACGGAATACGGTTGGTGCTGTTGACCGGCGTCAGCTCCAGCTTGACCTTCAACTTGTCTGCCAGCAGCTGCGCGGTGTCGATGTCCAGACCACGTGGCTTCATGTCAGGGCCGACCGAGCCGAACGGCGGGAAATCCTGAGGCACTGCGACCTTCAGGGTGCCACGCGCTACAACATCGTCCAGGCCATTGGCATGGGCTGGGGTCTGGCTCAGCATCAGACTGGCAAACAATGCAGTAAGCAGGGCGCTGTAACGCTTGGTCATGAGAAATCTCCGGGCGGAACGAAAGATGTTGGCCAATACCCAGTGCACAGCCCATGCCATCGCGCATATTTCATCCCGTTTTCAAGGCTCTCAGCTCGTTTTTGGTCTTACTGGTCTGAACAGTTGCCGCGCACTGCGCCCCGCTTTGGCGCGCCGCCAGGCCGCGTCGCCCCAGCGCTGGGCATCACTTGCCGAATGAGTCGGATGGCGATAAAAGGGATTTTTACTGGACTGACTGGCCTGAACAGTGATGCCGCAAAATTCGCTCGCAGTACCTGAATCAGCCCTCAGAGCAATCCGCAAATTGATTGCCGAGCAAGGCTACAAGCCGGGGGACAGCCTGCCGTCGCAGCGCGACCTGGCAGTTTTGCTGGGGGTCAGTCGTGCATCCCTGCGCGAGGCGCTGTCGTCACTCAGCGCCCTGGGCGTGGTCAGCGTGCAGCCCGGCAAGGGCGTCTTCGTACAGTCAAATTCTGAACCAGAACAGCGCACGGGCGGATTTTCATGGCCTTTCGATGCTCAGGTTTCCCCCGCGGACACCTTTCAGTTGCGATACGCTCTTGAAGGTTTCGCTGCGGGGCTGGCTGCCGTGACACTGACCGCCGACGAACGGGACGTGCTCGAAGACAACGTCGAAACCATGCGTCTGGAACTGCGCGCCGGTGATTTCGAAGCCGCCGCCCGGCTGGATTTCGAGTTCCACAGGCATATTCTGGTGGCCAGCGGTAATCAGGCCATGCTGGGAATCGTCACGGCAGGTGCAGACATCTTCCTCGAAAGTCAGAAAATGCCTTTCATTCGGGCTTCCAGAGTCATGGAAACCTGGCAGGAGCACCGCAAGATTCTCAAGGCGCTCGCCCGTCACGCTTCGGGCTCATCGCAAAAAGCCATGCAGGAACATATAAGAGGCGCGGCGCTGCGCACCGGAATTGTCTTCGTCTCGCCTTCCAACTGAGGATGCGCTATACCCTGAGTAATGCGCGCCCATAGCCAGACTCAATGAACCTTCGCTTCCTGAATGGCATTAGGGTCGCTATGATGGACGTCATTTTTCACCTACGACCTCGGAGACTTCCATGAGTAGCGATAAGATCAAACACGTCACCGACGCCAGCTTTGAAGCCGATGTGCTCAAGGCTCAGGGTCCGGTTCTGGTTGACTATTGGGCCGAGTGGTGTGGCCCATGCAAGATGATTGCCCCGGTTCTGGACGAAATCGCCGGCACTTACGAAGGCAGACTGACTGTAGCCAAGCTCAACATCGATGAGAATCAGGAAACCCCGGCCAAGCACGGCGTGCGCGGTATCCCGACATTGATGCTGTTCAAGAACGGCAATGTTGAAGCGACCAAAGTGGGCGCTCTGTCGAAATCGCAGCTGGCTGCGTTCCTCGACGCCAACATCTGAAGCGTTCCAAAGCCCCGCGATCTGCGGGGTTTTTTTTGGGCACCGTACTAGACGCCTCAAAAATCAAGTGGTACATTCGGCCCCGCAACGGCTTCTCCGTTGCCCCCTGCTAGCTGTCGCCGACTCTCTCCTTTCGATTTAGTACGCGACCCTGTCGCCTTCTCTGCGGCGCGGCCTCATTAAGCCAAAAGCTTAATTTCCCCCTCCATACATGATTACGTCATCCCTATATGAACCTGACTGAACTCAAGCAAAAGCCGATTACCGATCTGCTCGAAATGGCCGAACAGATGGGCATAGAAAATATGGCCCGTTCGCGCAAGCAGGATGTGATTTTCTCCCTGCTCAAAAAGCACGCTAAAAGTGGCGAGGAAATTTCAGGTGATGGCGTGCTGGAGATCCTCCAGGACGGCTTCGGCTTCCTGCGCTCTGCAGACGCGTCCTACCTGGCCGGCCCAGACGATATCTACGTCTCCCCAAGCCAGATCCGCCGTTTCAACCTGCGTACCGGCGACACCATCGTTGGCAAGATCCGTCCTCCAAAAGAAGGTGAGCGTTATTTCGCTCTGCTCAAGGTCGACACGATCAACTACGACCGTCCGGAAAACGCCAAGAACAAGATTCTGTTCGAAAACCTGACGCCGCTGTTCCCGACCATACGCATGAAGATGGAAGCCGGTAACGGTTCCACAGAAGACCTCACCGGTCGCGTGATCGATCTGTGTGCACCTATCGGCAAAGGTCAGCGTGGTCTGATCGTTGCACCGCCGAAAGCGGGCAAGACCATCATGCTGCAGAACATTGCGTCGAACATCACGCGTAACAACCCGGAAGTGCATCTGATCGTCCTGCTGATCGATGAGCGTCCGGAAGAAGTAACCGAAATGCAGCGCACCGTGCGTGGCGAAGTGGTTGCCTCGACGTTCGACGAACCGCCAACCCGCCACGTGCAGGTTGCCGAAATGGTGATCGAGAAGGCCAAGCGCCTGGTCGAGCACAAGAAAGACGTCGTTATCCTGCTTGACTCCATTACTCGTCTGGCTCGCGCCTACAACACCGTCATTCCGAGCTCCGGCAAGGTACTGACCGGTGGTGTCGATGCTCACGCCCTCGAGAAGCCAAAGCGTTTCTTCGGTGCTGCGCGAAACATCGAAGAAGGCGGCTCGCTGACCATCATCGCTACCGCGCTGGTTGAAACCGGCTCGAAGATGGATGAAGTCATCTACGAAGAGTTCAAGGGTACCGGCAACATGGAGCTGCCTCTCGATCGCAAGATCGCTGAAAAGCGCGTGTTCCCGGCCATCAACATCAACCGCTCCGGCACACGCCGTGAAGAGCTGTTGACCGCTGATGACGAACTGCAGCGCATGTGGATCCTGCGTAAGCTGCTGCACCCGATGGACGAGGTAGCGGCTATCGAGTTCCTGATCGACAAGCTCAAGCAGACCAAGACCAACGACGAGTTCTTCCTGTCCATGAAACGCAAGTGACAGACAGGTAGATTCGAAAAAATGGCGTCCTTCGGGACGCCATTTTTTTTGCCTGCATGCCGGTGATTAGCTGCCTTGACGAGCTGGAGCAGGTAGGATGTGCGTCTATTTGGATAAGTGGCCGGGTTAATGAAATTCAAAGATCTAAGGGATTTCGTGCAGCAGCTTGAGCAGCGCGGAGAGTTGAAACGCATTCAGATGCCGATTTCGCCCGTGCTGGAAATGACCGAGATCTGCGACCGCACCCTGCGTGCAAAAGGCCCGGCGCTGTTATTCGAAAAACCGGTCGGCTTCGACATTCCGGTGCTCGGCAATCTGTTCGGAACGCCCGAGCGCGTGGCCATGGGCATGGGCGCCGAGGCCGTCAGCGAGCTTCGCGAGATCGGCAAGCTGCTGGCCTTCCTGAAAGAGCCCGAGCCACCCAAGGGTCTTAAAGACGCCTGGTCCAAGCTGCCTATTTTCAGAAAAGTCATTGCCATGGCGCCCAAGGTCGTCAAGGACGCACCTTGCCAGGAGATCGTCATCGAAGGTGATGACGTGGACCTCGGCATTCTGCCGGTCCAGACTTGCTGGCCAGGGGACGTCGCGCCGCTGATCACCTGGGGCCTGACCGTCACCAAAGGGCCGAACAAGGAGCGTCAGAACCTCGGTATCTATCGCCAGCAAGTCATTGGCCGCAACAAGATCATCATGCGCTGGTTGAGCCACCGTGGTGGCGCACTGGACTTCAGAGAGTGGTGCGCCAAGCACCCAGGCGAGCCTTACCCGGTTGCCGTCGCGCTGGGGGCAGACCCGGCGACCATTCTTGGCGCTGTGACGCCTGTGCCGGACAGCCTGTCCGAATACGCGTTTGCCGGCCTGCTGCGCGGTTCGCGTACCGAGCTGATCAAGTGCCGGGGCAGCAACCTGCAAGTGCCTGCCAGCGCCGAAATCGTGCTGGAAGGTGTGATCCATCCGGGCGAAATGGCGCCTGAAGGCCCTTATGGCGACCACACCGGCTATTACAACGAGGTCGACAGCTTCCCGGTGCTGACCGTCGAGCGCATCACACACCGCGTCAAACCTATCTACCACAGCACCTACACCGGCCGTCCGCCTGATGAGCCGGCCATTCTGGGTGTCGCCCTGAACGAAGTGTTCGTGCCAATCCTGCAAAAGCAGTTTCCGGAGATCGTTGATTTCTACCTGCCGCCCGAAGGCTGTTCGTATCGCATGGCCGTCGTGACCATCAAGAAGCAGTATCCCGGCCATGCCAAGCGCGTGATGCTGGGCGTCTGGTCGTTTCTGCGGCAGTTCATGTACACCAAGTTTGTGATCGTGACCGACGACGACATCAACGCCCGTGACTGGAACGACGTGATCTGGGCCATCACAACACGCATGGACCCCAAGCGCGATACCGTGATGATCGACAATACGCCTATCGACTACCTGGACTTCGCCTCGCCGGTGTCCGGGCTGGGCTCGAAAATGGGGCTCGACGCCACCAACAAGTGGCCAGGGGAAACCACCCGGGAATGGGGCAGGGCAATCGTCAAGGACGAAGCCACCACACGCCGGGTTGACGAAATCTGGTCTCAGCTGGGTATAGATTGATGCGTGTAACCTTGCAGCCGTCAGGTGCGGTGCTGGAAACCTTGCCAGGCGAGCGAATTCTCGACGCAGCACAGCGTCTGGGCTATGAATGCCCGCAAAGCTGCCGTAACGGTAACTGCCATGTCTGCTCGGCCTTGCTGGTCGAGGGACGGGTCCTGCAGTCCGGACAGGAACACAACCATGGTGAGGTTTACACCTGCCTGGCTGAGCCACTGGAAGACTGTGTGGTGCTATGGGATGGCGTGCTGGCCAAAGGCGAACTACCCGTGCGCAGCTTTGCCTGCCAGCTCAGCGAATGTGTCGAGATCGGCGGAGATGTCTGGCGTATCGGCCTGCGTGCACCCGCAGGCAAGGCGCCGCGCTACCACGCCGGGCAGTACCTCATGATCGAGCGTGAGAACGGCGAGAAGTCAGCGTTCTCCATCGCCTCAGCGCCTCATCAGGGCCGCGATATTGAGCTACACGTGCTGGTTCGAGAAGACAGCGCACGCAGTCTGATCGAGCAACTTCAGCGCAACCGGATGGCGCGTGTCGAGCTACCCTTCGGCGACACCCATCTGGCCGAACTGCCCAATGGTCCGCTGGTGCTGATAGCCGCCGGAACCGGCATGGCGCAGATGAACAGCCTGATCGAGCACTGCCGTGCCAAAGGGTTCACTCACCCGGTTCATCTGTATTGGGGCGTGCGGCGACCAGAGGATTTCTACGACGTCAGCCACTGGGATGAATGGAAGAAGCTGCCCAACCTCTTCCTGCACAAGGTCGTCAGTGACTTGTGTGGCTGGGAAGGGCGTTGCGGCATGCTGCATGAGGCGGTCTGCGATGACATGAAGGATCTGTCATCCGTTCATGTCTATGCCAGCGGCTCGCCTGCGATGATTTATGGCACACTCGACGCACTGGTCAGCGCCGGGATGGATGCTCATCAGATGCGCGCCGATGTGTTTGCTTATGCGCCGCGCCCATAAAGCCTGACTAACGGCCATACAGCTGGATTGCAAATTGCTTCATCCGTTTAAAGCATATGGCGATGTCAAATCATCGCCATATGGGCTTTGACAAGGCAGGCACTGGGCCTGCAGCAACAAAACCGCACCACGATACCCTGATGTCGCTCGCCCATGAGTGAGTCAGCAGGGCTCGGTAAAGACTGGCAGCCAAGCTGTCAGGGAGGCAAATGGAGAATCCAATCAACGAATTGGCCGCCGCTGTGCACGACGGTCTCGGCCTGACGTACCCGCCTGTTATTGATATGGGTCCGCAATTGACTCGCGAGCAACTGCTCGCATCCATGAAAGCCACCATGCTGCAGCACAAAGGCGGCCCGGTCTGGCTGTTCGCTTACGGATCACTGATCTGGCGCCCCGAATGCACCGCTGTCGAGCAACAGCGTGGCCGTGTGCATGGTTACCATCGCGGGCTTTATCTGTGGTCACACGAGCATCGCGGCACGCCAGAGGTGCCCGGGCTGGTATTCGGCCTGGACCGTGGCGGTTCGTGCACGGGTTTCGCTTACCGTCTGCCGGATGAATGCCTGGAAGAGTCGCTGCTGGCACTGTGGCAACGGGAAATGCCGTATCCCTCATATCGCCCACACTGGCTCAACTGCCGACTTGAAGATGGCAGACGTGTGCAGGCGTTGGGGTTTGTGCTGGAGCGGCATTTGCCGAGCTACGCAGGCAACCTGCCAGACAGCGTGCTGAGCCAGGTGCTGGCCAGCGCCAGCGGGCGGTACGGAACCACCCGCGAATACGTCGAACAGACGGCCCTGGCCCTGCGTAGCCACGCCATGCCAGACCTGAATCTGGAGGCGCGGCTCAAGCGCTGCTGGTCAGAAGCCGTCTGAGGTCAGGCTTCTGGTATCAGGCTTTGGTATCGCGTGATGTACTTGCGATCTGCTTGTGGCGCAACGTAGGTGCCAGAAACACCATCGCCAGGATGCAAGCGCCGATCAGCAACACGAAGCCGCCGTCCCAGCCGAAGTGGTCCACGGTGTAACCCATCGCGGCACTGGCTGCGACCGAGCCACCCAGGTAACCGAACAGCCCTGTAAAGCCAGCTGCGGTACCAGCAGCCTTCTTCGGTGCCAGTTCCAGCGCCTGCAGACCGATCAGCATCACCGGGCCGTAGATCAGGAAGCCGATCGAGACCAGAGCGATCATATCGACCGTCGGGTTGCCTTCAGGGTTTAGCCAGTACACCAGCGTCGCGATGGTCACCAGAAACATGAACACCATGCCGGTCAGGCCACGGTTGCCCTTGAAGATCTTGTCCGACATCCAGCCGCACAGCAGCGTGCCCGGAATACCGGCCCACTCATACAGGAAGTAAGCCCACGAGGTCTTGTCGACCGTGAAGTGTTTGGCTTCCTTCAGGTAAGTTGGTGCCCAGTCCAGCACGCCATAACGCAGCAGGTAGACAAACACGTTCGCCATCGCGATGTACCACAGGAATTTATTGCGCAGCACGTATTTGACGAAGATTTCCTTGGCGCTGAATTCTTCTTCGTGGCTGGCATCGTAGCCTTCCGGGTAATCGTTCTTGTAGTGCTCGATCGGCGGCAAGCCTACCGATTGCGGCGTGTCACGCATGGTTGCAAACGCAAACACGGCGACCAGCAGCGCCACGGCGGCCGGTACATAGAACGCCGCGTGCCAGTCATTGGTCCAGCCCATACCGAGCAAGAACAGCGGACCAATCAGACCACCGCCCACGTTATGCGCCACGTTCCACACCGACACCACACCGCCGCGCTCTTTCTGCGACCACCAGTGCACCATCGTGCGTCCGCTCGGCGGCCAGCCCATGCCTTGTGCCCAGCCATTGATGAACAGCAGCACGAACATGATAGTGACGCTGGACGTCGCCCACGGCGCAAAACCGAAGATGAACATGATCCCGGCCGATACCAGCAAACCGAACGGCAGGAAATAGCGCGGGTTGGAGCGGTCGGAGATGATCCCCATCAGGAATTTCGACAAGCCATACGCAATCGCAATAGCCGACATCGCCACGCCCAGCTGGCCGCGCGTGTATCCCTCATCGATCAGGTAAGGCATCGCCAGCGAGAAGTTTTTACGCAGCAGGTAGTAACCGGCATAGCCGATAAAAATACCAGCGAAGATCTGCCAGCGCAGACGGCGATACGTGCTGTCGACCTTTTCTTCGGGAAGGGGTGCCTGGTGCCTGGCGGGGCGGAAAAACCCAAACATGGAGAAGCTCCTGGTTATTGTTTTTTTGCGAAAGTGAATATTACATTTTCATTACAGAAAAAAGCACTGCCTTTTGGCCGAAATACACCCCTAAACAGGCGGTTTCGCATGTTGTTTTACGAACGCACAGAAGGTTTAACGATTCAGCTGGTGAACAGGAGCGGTCCTACGGACACATAGGAAATTGTGTCCTTATGTACAAACACAGGCACCTCTACCATCGCGGCCAGTGAGCCAGACGGGCTCTCACGTCACAGGGAGAGGCAAGGATGAAATGGACGGTAGCCTGTTGCATGGTTTCGCTGACAACGCCTCTTTACGCAGCGGACGCGCTTTTGACACCACTGCTAACGCCAGCTCCGGCGTTTCCCGCCGAGCTGATCAAAAGCCGCTACGCCGGTAAGGTACGTGCTCAGTTGGTCATCAGGCCCGACGGTTCGGTGCATGAAACCAAGGCGATAGAAAGCGGACATCCGTTGTTGGCCGCGTCGGTCGAGCAAACGCTTGGGCAGTGGCGCTATAAACCTTGGGTCGGCACCTTGGGCGCGCCATCGTTTATCAGCATCACGGTTCCGGTGATTTTCGGCTCCCACGGCTATCGCCACTTCAACACGGAAGTCACGGTAGGGCTGAACAACGTTCGATGCGGGTATCTCAACGACGAAGTCGTGTTCGCACGCCGTGACTACCCCAAAGACCCCCTGAGCAAAATCGATGTATTCGGGTACACCGCTCAGGTGCTGTTCAGCAGCCACGTGGCACGCCAACGCACCGAGCCCGAGCGCAAGGCACTGATTGAGCAACTGGGTGCAGCGATACCGACGATAGTGAGGAACTGCAAACGCAACCCTGAACACCGGTACGGGGACTACCTGCCGGGCGCGATCAAGTCATTGATGGTCGGACTCGCAGAGGGCAGCAAATGAGACGCGGGCTTGGCATTCTGATGCTCACGGGGCGCTGTTGACGGAAGCATCGCTCGCATTGCCTTCTTACCCGGTGCCGCTGTATATGCGACATGCGGAGTACTCAACCGAGCTACGTCATTTCTACGTAAAAAGCAGTGTCAGCGTCAGAATCTTCATCAAGACTGATGGTACGGTAGAGTTTCTTGAGGTCTTGGGAGCCACCGATCCGAGGTTCATCCGCCTCACCAAAAGCGCAGTCGAGCAGTGGAGCTTCGAGCCGTGGGAACCCCCTGCTTCTCATTCCGAGGGTGAAGCGGTTACCGTGACTCACAACTTCACCGGTAGACCACACGACAGCCAGCCACTGGTAGCCAATGTAGAGCAGAAGCGATTGTCTTGTTGGGAGTTGAACAGAGAGATATCCCAAGACACCAAGTGGCAAAAGCATGCAGCGCCTAATGCGTTTAAGCGAACAGAGCTTATCTGTCGAGTGGCGCGGTCATTGAACAATTCCTCACCTTGGACGAACGTCAGGCGCTGATCATTGAAATGTTGGAAGCAGTGCCGGGCATTATCATCAGTTGTAGAAATAACCCGAGACGGCGGTATGCGGACTATTTGCCGGAGAATGTCAGGAAGGTGTTGTAGCGCTCTGTTCTGTTTGGAAGGTCGGCGTCAGTTTCAAAGGATGCAAACGTCGGAACCAAAGTATCATTGCCTTGGTCCCGACCCTGTCAAAGGAGATTAGTGAGCGGCGTTCATACTTTGAATCGCTTCAAGCTGCCTCACATCGAGCGATCCATAAGCGGTCATGGCATTCGAAAAATCTGTAACCGCTATTTCGATCGAGTCTTTCAATACCTTGATCGCGCCTTCAACGTCGCGTAAAGCGTCAGACCCAAAGGTCACTTCTACCGCATAACGAGATTCCGCCACTCTCGTTCGGGCTTCTTCCTCCCGACGTTGCGTGAGGGCACGTTCGGCTTCCTCTATCTGGCGCTCCGCCAGCTGGAGAGCGGCTTCTTTGGCTCGCTGCTGTGCCGCCTGCTCTTGCGCAATTCTGCGCGCTGCTTCTTCAGACTCAGCCCTTGCTCGTTCAGCTTCCTCAAAGGCACGCCGCTTGGCTGCGTCGACCTCTGCCTGTGCCCGCTGTGCCGCTTCGTGAGCGAGGCGTTCGAAATGTTGGCGGTGCTGTTCTTTGATCCGCGCGTGTAGCGATTCGAGGTTACGTTTAAGTTCATTTAGAAAGCGAATACTTTCCATGTGGAAATAAGCATATATCGTCATCGAGTAAAAATCAGTGGGCACTATGCCAGGAATGGCACGTAATCGCGCATTAAGCTCCAAGTCTTCTTTGGTAGAATGAGTATCACCAAAAATAAAACTGACATTATCAATATGCTCTTGCTGTAAAGGCGCTCGCTTGCTGGCGTTAAGATTATTGATGGCATGAATATAACGATCAGTGATGTCGATATACTGCAGCCCATATCTATCGCCGACGAGAGCGGAGAGCTCCGCCTGTAAGAAGTCCGGGAGCTGATGCAGATGATGATTCAATTCTTCCATGGTATTTTTCCTTGTACGACATTGTTATTTAATAGCGAGGCCAATGAGCGCTCAATCTATGAAGCCAGGCTTGCCATTGTTGGCTCGCCACTCTTTGACTAATTTCAAATACACTCCAGGGAGTCGTCTTGGCCTTCTTCAGGATAAAGTATTAAGTCAGTCTACGCAGGATGCTTTGTTAATTCCATAAAATACTGATTGAAAGATCCACGCACTTAACATAACGATCACCACGAAGCTGACAGTATTCAGGATAAAGCTCTTTTAAGATCACTAGAAACTTTTTTTGTGCAATCTTTTATATAGTTTTTAAAGATCATTCAACCCGCAAAATATTATTTCTAGGATTTATACTTATCACCGTTAAAATCTATAGCATCCGCAGACGTAGCAAGCCCTAGGCTACAGCTTCTCAACATGCCAAACTTTGTATTTTCACAACCGGCAATGAGGTGTTAAATAGCTAAAACCTTGCGAACTCAAATTGATAAGTCAGTCTGGTTCTTTGAACCCCAACTTGGCATTGTTTGCCATCCACCTTTTGATTTCCTGCATGACACCCTCGGGACTGTCCTCTCGATCTGCCGGTGGATAACACAACAAACCCAACCGTTCTGGATGTTCCATCACGTCGGACATATGCTGGACGAGAGCCATCAAGTACTATTCCTCATCCTCCTCATCTACATTGCCCTGACTGGTAAAAACCCGAGTCACTATTTCCGTGAACTCGACTACAGTGTATTCGTTCAACGCTGACTTGAACTTCATGGTTTGCGCTCCCTATGGGTCTGAACGCGAGCTTTTGGAATCATGGATTAGGAGATTATCCAAATTATAGACAGCACCATCATCTTTCATCCATGTACGGTGATGGATCTCAAGCGTGGAATGTTTATCGAATGTATTTACTGGTGGAGCATGGCAAACATTCGACTAAACATCCCACTCCATCATCAAAAGCAGCGCCTCATTGGTATTTTTTTTGCCCCATACTATTACGGACATCCGGTAACGAAATGCTCGATACTTTATGATTAGTCTTGAAATCAATTATTACGTTATACGTGTCAGTCAGACTCTTTAAATCCAGGCTTGCCGCTCTTGGCTCTCCATTCTTTGATTTCCCGCAATACACCTTCGACACCAGTTTCGCGTCCTGCAGGCGGATAGAATATAAGGTCTGACTTTTCCGGATGTTCGGCCACATGGACAATGTGAAAAACAAGATCAATGAGGTACTCCTCTTCTTTGTCTTTAGCTACACCGACTGCTCCGTGTATCAGTTCGTTCAGGAGCCCTGCGAACTCGCTTTCTGTGTATTCTTCAAGTTTTGCTTTACGTTTCATTGGTTGCTTTTCCTGTGGGTCTCAATATGGTCTCTTGGAGTCATAATCGTCAGGTTATCAAGATCGTATACATCACCACCGTCGCTAATCCAGTGTTTATGATGAATTTCGTATTTTACTCGCTTACCTATCCAACCTGATTCTGGAGCGTAAGGCGCTTGTCGCTTTAAGAGTTCTGCAAGTTGAAATGGAACCAGCCGAATGCTTAACCCCTGATCCTTAGATACTGCCAACCAAATCGCCTGTCTTAGCCCATCAAAACTGCTGAATGTCCGACCTTTCAATTGATTCGCAATACTCGACGGAATGGGTGCCCCCTGACCGCCAGCAGTATCCCTCAACCAGTTCTCTGTCACCGCCTCACCATACCCACTCGCAACCCCGGGAATGGACCTTGGGTCCTTGAACAGGAGGTAGGTGTCAGGCAGACCGGAATCAATCGGCGATATGAGAATGTAGTCATCAGGATCGTTTCGATCAATTTCCGGGTACGTTTCCAGCTCTGTAACAACCGGAGTCAACGCTTTCCCTGGATCTGCCGGTATCACTGGAGGTTGCAGGGGTAAGCTTGTAGAGCTGTCTGAAGGTGTGGCTATTGGTGTCCAGATCAGCGCCGGCGTGGATTCCCCATCGCGGATAAATTCGTAGGTATTGTTCTGCGCGTTATAGGTGAAAGTTCTGACGCGTACCTTGGTACCTACTTTCACACCATCGGCAGCCACCCAGCGTGTAGCACCGTTGTTTAGGGCCTCATCGGACATCAACCTATGAGTGACATCGAGCGTGCCTTTGACGCTGGCGATGTACTCAAGATCTATATGTGGCGGTAGGTTGAGTTGCGACAGGGGAGTGGAGATGACGGCTGGGGATAATTCTGCATCGCCCAGCGGTTGTGGATACATCGCCAACAGCGTGACCACATTGCTGCCCAGTGCTCGGGTCGCAATCCTGATGAGCTGGTCTTTTGCAATGCTGGTCGCAGCCGCTCTGATACCCGGCACTGCGGTGGGAGTTGCTGCCGGAGCGACAATCGACCATAGCTTGCTGACACCGTCTGTTTGGCGCGAGGTATCCTGCTTGCCGGTCTTGTAGGCCAGCGACAATTCAGCATGACGAAGAGACAGTGCTGCTGACTGCTCGTTGAGCAGTGTGATCGACTCCACGAGCAGCTTTGCTTCGTAGGTTTGCGACAGCGAGCTTATCCAGAGTTCATGGGCAAGCTGTACGCGTGCGGGATCACCTTGGCTGTAGTGCACAAGATAGTTCAGATGATCTTTCTGGGTTGCGTGATCAAGTTCTTGCCCGGTCAGGCGCAGAGCCTGAGCATGTCGATGCTCCAAAAACGACTGCTTGGTTGTAAGCAAGTAATTTATGTTGGCTTTTTTCTGAAGTATCAAATCGAGCAGTTGCTGTTCGTTCAAGTGAACAACATCTGTATCCAACCCTGACTCTATTTCTTTTTGAAGGGTACTCGGCAGCGTTTCAGAAGCCTGTAAGTGGCTTTGCGCGAGTCCAGACTGTATAGAGGGATATATATGTGTCAGCGTTTCAAGAGCCTGCCGATGAGCTTGATCTCTCTCGGCTTGGGCACGTGCCAGCACTTCAAGGCGGACGCGCTCAGCAGCTTCTGCCATCGCTTGAGCATGGGCCTCAGCCTGCATTCTTGAAACATGAGCAGCATGTTCTGCGGCTTGCCGTTCTTCCGCCGCCCTCGACTCTGCTGCTTGTTGTCTTAGTAAGCGTCTCAGCTGTTTATTGGTGATCCCTCTTCGGCGGCCGCGCCCTGGGCCTAGGCCGGTACCGGCGGGACCGCCGCTACTGCCACCTACGCCGAAACCCACCCCCCAGTCTTTACTCCTGTGGTCGCCAAGCCCAGTGCCAAAACTGACACCTACTGCACCTGAGCCGCTTTGAGTTGTGCCGCTTACGCCGCTTGCCCCCTTGTCGGCCCCCCCTTGCATATAGCCACTAGTGGTACTGCCCAAGTCTTTAGGGTTAATGCCGGCGCCCGTACCTATGCCACTAGACCCGGCACCCGTAGTTCCGAATGGTGAATCATTACCGTGTGTCACCAGAATATGTTTACCTGGTGGATCGGTTTTATTGGTCGTTTGGCTCATACAATTATCCTTGTTTGTATGAGCCAAACTATATTTATTAAATTAAGCTAAAAGAGTATAAATATATATATTCCCCAGGTGAGCTTTCAGAAAAACAGATTTAAAACCATGTTGTACCGATTCAGCAAATTTTAAGTTCACGCGATCAAAATTATTTAAGGAAATCCTGAAAAAGACTTCCTGATTTGGCAAAATCCCCGGACACCAATCGCCGAGCTTTTCGATGATGAAGCAAATGACCTTCGCCGATGCCGAGTACGCCGGTAAGCGCAAGCAGACCAGCAAAGAACTGTTCCTGATCGAGATGGATCGGGTCGTACCCTGGAAGGGTTTGATTACCCTGATCGAACCCCATTACCCGAAGGGCGAAGGCGGCCATCCTGCCTATCCGTTGATGGCGATGCTGCGGGTTCATCTCATGCAGAACTGGTTCGGTTACAGCGATCCGGCGATGGAAGAGGCGCTGTACGAGACGACGATCTTGCGCCAGTTTTCCGGCCTGAGTCTGGAGCGGATTCCGGATGAAACCACCATCCTCAACTTCCGTCGCCTGCTGGAAAAACACGAGTTGGCCGCTGGTATTCTCGGCGTGATCAATGGCTATCTGGGCGACCGTGGCTTGTCGCTGCGACAAGGCACCATCGTCGATGCCACGCTGATTCATGCGCCCAGTTCGACCAAGAACAAGGAAGGCAAGCGCGACCCGGAAATGCACCAGACAAAGAAGGGCAACCAGTATTACTTTGGTGCCAAAGCGCACATTGGGGTCGACGATGAATCGGGACTGGTGCACAGCGTGGTGGTCACTGCGGCCAACGTCGCGGACATAACCCAAGTCGACAAACTGCTACACGGTGCTGAGAACGTGGTCTGCGCCGATGCAGGCTATACCGGTGTCGAGAAGCGCGAAGAGCATGCAGGACGCCCAGTCATCTGGCAGGTTGCAGCCCGGCGCAGTACCTACAAAAGACACGGTAAACGCAGCGCGCTGTACAAAGCGATGCGCAAGATCGAGAAAGCCAAGGCCCAGGTTCGCGCCAAGGTTGAGCATCCATTTCGGGTGATCAAGCGTCAGTTTGGTTATACGAAAGTGCGCTTCCGAGGCTTGGTGAAAAACACTGCTCAGAGGGTGACGCTATTCGCCCTGTCGAACCTTTGGATGGCGCGTCGATATTTGCTCTCCAGCGCAGGAGAGGTGCGTCCGTAATGAGGGAAATAGCTGCTGCGTGGCGCGTGCAGCGGTAAAAATGGATGAAATAGGCGGCAGACTTGATCGATTTTAACGGCTACCGTTTTTTGAAAGCGGCTATGGCTCAGCAGTCTAAAAATAGCGGCCTACTTCAGACCTTCCCTATGTATTCAAGTCCGCTCAAGCTGCCAATGTGAGCGGCAAGTTCTGCCTGCAAAAAATTGGGTAGTTGTTGCAGGTGATGATTTAATTCTTCCATAGTTCAAGTCCTTTTTGATTGTATTGTTGCTGAAAACTAATGGTGGATAAGCGTGCGGCATTTATCTAGTCGGGCTGTTTAAACCCTGGCTTGCCACTCCGCGCTCTCCATGCCTTGATTTCCTGCATAACACCTTTGGCGCTGTCTTCTCGATCTGCGGGTGGGTAACAGAGGAGGCCTGATTTCTCGGGATGCTCGGTCACGCCAGCTATGTGATCGATAAGGTCAGTTATATACTGTTCCTCTTGATCTTCAGGCACATCAACCGGGCCTTCGAAAAGCTCGCTAATAATTTCAAAGAACTCGGGTTCTGTATATTCGCTTAGCGATGATTTAAATTTCATGTGCGTGTTTTCCTGTGGGTCTGAATATGATCTTTAGGAGTCATTATAGTGAGGTTGTCGAGGTCGTAGACGGCTCCCCCATTGCTGATCCAGTGTTTGTGATGGATCTCTAGTTTTACACAGCTGCCTATAATCAGATGAAAGGCTGTATGTATGTATCGCTCGGTAATCCCTATGTATTCAAGTCCGCTCAAGCTGCCAATGTGAGCGGCAAGTTCTGCCTGCAAAAAATTGGGTAGTTGTTGCAGGTGATTATTTAATTCTTCCATGGTTTAAATCCTTATAGTCATCTTTGCTGAGGTGTAAGTAATTGGTATTGGTTGTAATAGATTCAGTGGGCTTTTTTGAATCCTGGTTTGCCGTTCTTGGCTCGCCATTTTTTGATGGTGTTGAGGATGCCTTCAGGGCTATCCTCTTGATCGTTCTCAGGATAAAATATTACGTCAGTTTGTGCGGGGTGTTCTGTGATTTTTACAAAATGCTCAATTGAGCGATCCATATGCTTAATAAATTCTTCGCCACGAAGTTGGCTGTGTTCGGAGGAGAGCCCTTTCAGGAATTCTAGAAACTCTTCTTCGGTGTAGTCTTCTATTCGGTCTTTAAAGATCATTTTTCTTGCTCCTGTGGTGATCAATATGTTGCTTTGGCGTCATGATAACTAGATTGTCGAAGTCGTATACTGCGCCTCCGTTTGCAACGTGGTTTTTATGATGGATTTCGAATTTCGTACGACCTCCGACTTGGTCGACCAATCTTGGATAAGGTGCGCCGCCATCACGCATTGCGTTAAGGTTATGCTGGGATAGCTGTTTGCTCAATTCGGAATCGTTAGCGATAGCGGTCCAAATTGCTTTCCTCAGAAGGTCAAAGTGAGCAAATCGTTTTCCGCGAAGTTGATCTGCGATATGTGAAGGAATTGAGGCGCCGTCCGCCCTCGTTTTTTCACCCAACCAAATCCCGACTATTGACTCCCCATACCCGCTCGCTATCCCAGGAATCGACCTCGGGTCCTTGAATAGCAGATAGGTGTCTGGCAGCCCTGAGTCAATCGGCGATACGAGGATGTAGTCATCAGGATCGTTTCGATCGATTGCCGGGTACGTCTCCAGCTCGGGAGCGACCGGAGACACGGTGCTACCCGGATCAGCAGGCAGCGCTGGTGGATTCACGGGCGAGACAGTCGAGCTGTCAGCCGGTCGTGCTATTGGGGTCCAGATCAGTGCCGGTGTGGATTCACCATCTCGGATAAATTCATAGGTGTTGTTCTGGGCGTTGTAGGTGAATGTTCGTACACGAACCTTCGTGCCGAGTTTTACTCCATCGGTTGCCGTCCACTGCGCGAGCGTGCGTTCACCATTGATGGATTCGACCAGTCGATGAGGTACATCAATGGCACCGCCCACACTGGCGACGTAAGCCAGGTCCAGTGTTTCAGGCAAATTGAGCTGTGAAAGGGGCGTACCGACTACGGGCGAGGGTCGCTCGGCATCGCCCAGGGTCGGCGCATAAGCGGCTAGCGCGAGACCTGCATTGCGTGTGAATGCCTTTGAAGCGATTCGAACAAAATATTCCTTCGCCAGCTGGGCCGCCCTTGTCTGTACCGTATCGATCCCTGCAGTGGTTGCCGACAGCGCGGGAGGTGCTACGGCCTTCCAGAGAGTGTTGGCCTGTTTCGCAGAAACGGATTCCTCTATCTCTTTGGCCGTTCTGAAGGTGTGCGATAACTCGGCATGCTGTGTGGAGAGTTGGGTAGATCGTTCTTCGAGTAATGCGATGGCTTGTGAAAGCAGCTGCGACTTTTGGGTCTGCGTATAGGCGTCTATCCAGCGTCGATGAAGCTGATGTGAAAGATTTGCATCACCGTTGCTATGGGTTTCAAGAAAATGTTTGTACTGGCCTGAATCTGGATTGCCTACGCCTGTACCACTTGCAGTAAGTGCATTATTTATTGCGTCCCGATCAGCGCTCTTCATGGCGATCAAGTAGTTGATCTGCGCTTTCTCTTGAAGGATGAGATCGAGTGCCTGCTGCCCGGTATGTGGAGCCCGTTGCGAATCAACCAGGCCAACTTCCTGCGCTATCGACTCGGATAAGCTCGCAGACTTCGTTGTGTAGTGTCGTGCTATATCCTGACTTTCAATTCGAAAAGAATCGGTCAGCAAGTTGATAGTGTGTCGGTATACTTGTTCTTTCTCGGCTTGGGCACGTGCAACAGCTTCTGCGTGTGCTCTCGCTGTTTCTTCGGCTTTTACTCGTTCTTCACGTTCATGTTGCGCCCTTGCCAGGCTCTGCGCATGTTCCTGAGCTTGCCGCTCGGCCTGTGCGATGGCTTCGGCCTCAGCTATTGCTTGGGCAGCCTGCTGTGCGCGGGCATGCAATCGCCTGCGTCGTCTCTTACGGCCAGAGGAACCCGTATTGGTGAAACTGCTCCCGAAAAAGCCCGTATTTTGCGGTTGTGACGAGCTGCCGTGACTAATGTTTACAGTCCCGGTGGATGTGTCCTTTAATAAGTTGGTTTGTCTTTTGTTTCTGATAGCCATACAGTTCTCCTTTCTGTATGGCTATGTTGTTTGGTTTTTTATGCACTCCCGATGTATATAGATATTTTAAATTTGGTTTTTCACGCTTATCACCACCTTCCCCACAGCCCGTCTTCCCCCCAACACATCAATCGCCTCCCCAGCCCGCTCCAGCGGATACACCTCCGACACAAGCGGCTTCAACTTCCCTTCCTCAAACCACGCAAACAGCTGCTTGAAGTTCGCGGCGTTATCCTGCGGCTGGCGCTGTGCAAAGGAACCCCAGAATACGCCGACCACTGAGGCGCCCTTGAGCAGGGTGAGGTTGACCGGGAGTTCGGGGATGCGGCCGCTAGCGAAGCCAACGACCAGCAAGCGGCCGTTCCAGGCGATGGCGCGGATGGCCTGGTCGAAGAGGTCGCCGCCGACCGGGTCGTAGATCACATCGGCGCCGTTGCCGTTGGTGAGGCGTTTGATCTCGTCCTTGAGGTTGGTTTCGGTGTAGTTGATGAGTTCGTCAGCGCCCGCGCTTCTGGCGGTCTCGAGTTTTTCAGCGGTGCTGGCGGCGGCGATGACGCGGGCGCCCAGCGCTTTGCCGATCTCTACGGCCGCCAGACCAACACCGCCCGAGGCGCCGAGTACCAGCAGGGTTTCGCCGGGTTGCAGGTTAGCGCGCTGCTTGAGGGCGTGCATGGACGTGCCGTAGGTCATGCTGAAGGCGGCAGCAGTGGTGAAGTCCATTTTTTCGGGGATGGGCAGGACGTTGTAATTCGGGACGGCGACCTGTTCGGCAAAGCTGCCCCAGCCGGTGAGGGCCATGACGCGGTCGCCGGGCTTGAGGTGGGTGACTTTTTCGCCGACCGCCGAGATAACCCCTGCAGCTTCGCCGCCCGGTGAAAACGGAAAGGGCGGTTTGAACTGGTATTTGCCTTCAATGATCAGGGTGTCGGGAAAGTTGACCCCGGCGGCATGAACGTCGAGCAGGATTTCGTTCTTTTTGATGATGGGCTCTGGCACTTCTTCGAGCACGAGCGTGTTGGCGGGACCAAAGGCTTTGCACAGCAGGGCTTTCATCGGGCTATTCCTTTTCCATTGATGGCCGATAAAGTCAGTTAAGCGGGTTTCGAGGTCAATGAGCATGACCCGTCCTGATAACTGCACATAAGCTGTAAGCTACGTGGCAAACCGTATTAAGGAGTGGACCGTGAAAGCGTGGATCGTGATGTTGCTGGCTTTGTCGCTGCCCGCACTGGCGCAAGCTGAAGAAGCCAAGGAAGAGGGTCCGCCGAAGGCGGCGTATGTTTCGCTGACGCCACCGTTTGTGGGCAATTACGCTCTGGATGGCGGCCCGAAACTACGGGTATACAAGGCAGATATCGCGTTGCGTGTGACCGGCGCTGATGCCGAAGCCGCCGTGAAGCGCAACGATGCGCTGATCCGCAACCAACTGGTGGCCTTGTTCACGCAGCAGACCGTTGACAGCATGAACAGCGCCGAGGCGAAGGAAGCGATTCGTCAGGAAGCGCTCAAGCAGGTTCAGCGCGTCATGAACGATGAAGAAGGCAAGCCGGTTGTTGAAGACTTGCTCTTCAACAACTTCATCGTTCAGTAACGAGCGTTCAACGCAGCGCCAGGATGGCTGACCATTGGTCAGCCGTGACCGGCATTACCGAGAGCCGGCTGCCTTTCTGAACCAGAGGCAGTTGCTCCAGCGCAGTTTGCTGTTTCAGGCAGGCCAGTTCCAGCACTTTCGGGAAGCACTCCACAAACGCGACATCAATGGCACTCCAGGGGTTTTTATCCTCGGTGGCCTTGGCGTCATGATAGTGGCTCTTGGGGTCGAGAGCAGTCGGGTCGGCGTAGGCAGCTTTGCTGATTCTGGCGATACCTGCGATGCCGGGTTGAGGGCAACTGGAGTGGTAGAAGAAGAACTCGTCACCCACAGCCATGGCTCTGAGAAAGTTGCGGGCCTGATAGTTGCGAACGCCGTCCCAGCGGGCCTCGCTCAAGCGTTGCAGGTCGCTGATCGAGAACTCATCCGGCTCGGACTTCATCAGCCAGTAGGCCATTACTCATACTCCACATACAAAAGTTCAGGGCAGTTTGATGACAAACCGACAGTCGGTTTGCGCCACTATTTGCGTACTGGTTCACGTTACCGCAAAATGCCGGCCTTTAAAGCTCCACGCTGCTGCACGGCTCACACAAAACCGATGCTGACATCGTATTGATTTGCCGAAGGAGGGCAGTCAATGAAACGCAAGCCAGATTTACTATGGATTTTGGTCATTTTGTTTGGCTTGGGTGTCGTGACAACGGGTTATGCACAGAGCCTGTGGTCCAGCAAGGTCGATGCACCGGTCGAGATCACTCAGCAACAGCAAAAAGTGCCCGGCAGGCACTGATCCAGCCACTCTGCCACGTTACTCCCGCCACACCAGTGCTCTGATCACGGATGCTCGCGCAATGCGACTTCAACGATCAGAGCGTCTGCGCCAGATACCAGCGCGTGTCCGACACTGTAGCGTCAAGCGGCACATCCCAACTGGCTTGCGCCAATCGATCGACCTTCTGACACTCATGAGCCAGACCTAACAGCACCGGCGTATGCCAGGTATTTCTGCGCGCGCGATAGGCCAGGCTGCGGTCGTAAAAGCCTCCGCCCATGCCGAGGCGCCCACCCTCGTCGTCGAAACCGACCAGCGGCATCAGAATCAGGTCGAGTGCCCAGATGCGGCGCTGCTTCGCCCGGTTTATACGGGGCTCGGGGATTCGAAAACGATTGGGAATGAATCTCTCGCCCGGACGCACGCGCTGAAACACCATACGCGTACGTGGCCAGGCATTGAGGACGGGCAGGTACGTTGCTTTGCCGCGACGCTGGGCCTCGCGCAACAACAGGCGTGGGTCGATTTCGCCGTCCATCGGCAAGTACAGCGAAACATGCTTCGCGCGCCGGAACAGTGGGTGTTGCGCCAGTTGTTGATACAGACCGCGAGCTGCCTTGCGTTGCTGCACGGGGCTCAGCGACCGGCGCGCCTGACGAAGCTGGCGACGCAGTTGCGGACGCGTAAGCGCTTGGGCGCTGATCATGAGCAGGAGGTCATGCAGGCTGATCCGTGAGGTTGAAACCGGTGCGGGATCGACATTGCCAGACAGCTGGGGCTGGCAATGGATTGAATATGGACTCCCCGACGAACCGCTGTCGGTTTAGCCCTTGAACCCGAAAGTTCAAGGTGGAGATTGCAGGAGGTTTTAAGGCTTTCCGTCGAGCGGACATGCACACCAACCCCAACGTGCAACCCCCGTGGTTGTGCGTATCGGCTCAGGGACATGACCGACTGGCAAGCACTCCAGGGAGCGGTGCAAGTATACAGAAATGCCCCGAAATAATCAGCCCCGAGTTGAATCAGGTGTGCCGGGGGTGTCTGTAGCCAGCACCAGATCGACCTTGTCGAGCAGGTCGCGGACCTGTTCACGCGTCGAGCCGCTGGCCTGAACGTCGGGCAGATCCTGCTTGTGCAGCAGATCGTGGGTGATGTTCAAGGCCGCCATGACCGCAATCCGGTCAGCGCCGATCACTTTGCCGCTGCTGCGGATTTCGCGCATCTTGCCGTCCAGGTAGCGCGCTGCGCTGACCAGGTTGGTGCGCTCTTCCTGAGGGCAGATGATGGAGTATTCCTTATCGAGGATTTGAACGGTCACGCTGTTGCCATTACTCATGAGTCTTGCTCCAAGGCCTTGAGGCGCGAAATCATTGACTCGACCTTCTGCCGGGCGATTTCGTTCTTTTCAATGAGGTGAGCGCGTTCCTCGCGCCATGACTTTTCCTGAGCTAATAGGAGTGCGTTTTGGGCTTTAAGTTGCTCAGCAAACTTGAGGAGCAACTCCACACGTTTCATCAGCGCTTGCAGGTCGGTGTCTTCCATTGTTTTCCACTGAGTACTTTCTGATGAATGGCAGGGGAGCGACGCACTTGCTCAAGCTCGAACCGCCGTATTGATGATCTTGTTGCGCGGATAGTCTAGGATACAAGGCCTTCATTCTAGACATTGCGCCGTTTGGCGACTAGCTACCCATGCCCATTCAGAATTCTCCGTACAAAGCATTCGCCACCCTGCTCAACGGCAGTGGCCACCCGGTATCTCCCGCCGAGCTGCATGGCCTGTTGTTGGGCCGCAGTTGTGCAGGTGCCGGTTTCGATAATGAAGCCTGGTTTGCCGATGCCTCCGTGCTGCTGGAAACCGAGCCTGAAGACAACGTTCGCCAGGCACTGATCGGCTTGCAGGAGATGGTCAAGGGCGAGCTCACCAGCGACGACATGACCGTCGTGCTGTTGTTGCCGGGCGACGACGAGCCCTTGACCGAACGTGCCGCGGCGCTGGGGCAATGGTGTCAGGGCTTTCTGTCAGGCTTCGGTCTGGCGGCGGGCGACAAGGTGCTGAGCATCGAGGCGACCGAGGTCCTGCAGGATCTGGCAGCCATCGCACAGGTCCAGGATGCGCTGGAAGAGTCCGAAGACGGCGAAACCGACTACATGGAAGTCATGGAGTACCTGCGTGTTGCCCCGCTGTTGCTGTTCACCGAATGCAACAAGCCTGAAGTACCGCAGCCCAAGCCTTCGCTGCACTGATCGCCCATCATCGCGATACCGGTCAGGGCTGAAATAGCCAGGCCGGTACGCTCCATCAGGACTCCCGTTGCCAATGATGTCCATACCGAAGTCCGAATATGCCCGTCGACGCAAGGCGCTGATGGCGCAGATGGAGCCCAACAGCATCGCCATTCTGCCGGCGGCGGCTGTGGCGATCCGCAATCGGGATGTCGAGCACGTCTACCGTCAGGACAGCGACTTCCAGTACCTGAGTGGCTTTCCAGAGCCCGAAGCGGTGGTGGTGTTGATTCCGGGCCGCGAATACGGCGAGTACGTATTGTTCTGCCGTGAACGCAACCCGGAGCGTGAGCTGTGGGATGGGCTGCGTGCCGGTCAGGAAGGGGCGATCCGGGATTTCGGTGCGAGCGATGCATTCCCGATCAATGACATCGACGACATCCTGCCGGGGTTGATCGAAGGTCGTGACCGGGTTTATTCGGCGATGGGCAGCAACCCTGAATTCGATCGGCATCTGATGGAATGGATCAACGTGATCCGTTCCAAGGCGCATCTGGGCGCACAGCCGCCCAATGAATTCGTGGCACTGGATCACCTGCTGCATGACATGCGGCTGTATAAATCGGCTGCGGAGATCAAGGTCATGCGCGGTGCGGCGGAGATTTCTGCGCGCGCCCATGTGCGAGCCATGCAGGCATGCCGTGCAGGTCTGCACGAATTCAGCCTGGAAGCCGAACTCGATTACGAGTTCCGCAAGGGCGGCGCAAAGATGCCCGCCTATGGCTCCATCGTCGCCTCGGGTCGCAACGCCTGCATCCTGCATTATCAGCAGAACGACGCGACCCTCAAGGAGGGCGATCTGGTATTGATCGATGCTGGTTGCGAGATCGACTGCTACGCCAGCGATATCACACGCACATTTCCGGTCAGCGGGACATTTTCACCCGAGCAGAAAGCCATCTATGAGCTGGTGCTCAAGTCCCAGCAGGCAGCGTTTGACGCCATCGGCCCAGGCAAGCATTGGAACCAGGCCCATGAAGCCACGGTCCAGGTTATTACTGCGGGCCTTGTTGAACTGGGCCTGTTGCAGGGTGATGTCGACACGTTGATCGAGCAGGAAGCGTTCAAGGCGTTCTACATGCACCGCGCCGGACACTGGCTGGGCATGGATGTGCACGATGTCGGCGAATACAAGGTTGGCGGCGAATGGCGAGTACTGGAAGTCGGTATGGCGCTTACCGTCGAGCCGGGGATTTATGTGGCCCCCGACAATCAGAATGTCGCAAAGAAATGGCGAGGTATTGGCGTGCGAATCGAGGATGACGTGGTTGTAACCCGGCAGGGCTGTGAAATCCTGTCCGGCGGTGTGCCCAAAACCGTTGCCGAGATCGAGGCCCTGATGGCCGCAGCAAAGGCACAGGCCGCATGAGCCGTTTCAATATCGCAATCGTCGGTGGCGGATTGGTCGGCGCCAGCCTTGCGCTCGCGTTGCAGGCTGGTGCCAAGGCGCGCGGTTGGAAAATTGTGCTGATCGAGCCTTTCGCGCCAGGTGAAATCTACCAGCCAAGTTACGATGCCCGCTCCTCGGCATTGTCGTTCGGTGCACGGCGCATCTACGAACATCTTGGTGCCTGGCAGCAAATTGCCCGGCGTGCCGAACCCATTTTGCAGATTCAGGTGTCAGACCGTGGTCGCTTCGGCGCGACTCGCTTGTCGGCCATCGAAGAGGGCGTTCCGGCGCTCGGTTACGTGGTCGAGAATGCGTGGCTCGGCCAGAGCCTCTGGGCAGCGCTGGACCGTGACGTCGTCAGTTGGCGCGTGCCGGCTGAGGTGAAGAAGATGCAGCCGTTGAGTGACGGTTATCGCCTGACGCTGGCCGATGAAACCGAACTGGAATGCGATCTGGCAGTGCTTGCCGATGGTGGACGCTCAAGCCTGCGTGAACAGCTGGGCATTGGTGTGCGCCAGCAGCCTTATGACCAGAGCGCGCTGATCGCCAACATCACACCCGGCGAAGCGCATTGCGGGCAGGCCTTCGAGCGCTTCACCGATGATGGGCCGATGGCGTTGCTGCCACTACCGGAAAACCGCTGTGCGCTGGTCTGGACCCGACAGGGCAATGATACCCAGCGCCTTGCTGAACTGGATGACCGCAGCTTCCTTGAAGAGCTGCAGGGAGTATTTGGCTACCGTCTGGGCACCCTTCGCCAGGTGGGCGCGCGGCACGTTTATCCGCTGGCGCTGGTTGAGGCCGAGGAACAGGTACGTTCGCACTTGGTGATTCTGGGTAACGCCGCGCATAGCCTGCACCCGATTGCCGGGCAGGGCTTCAACCTGTCTCTGCGTGATGCGGATGCGCTGGCGGAAACGTTGCTCGAAAGCGATGCTCCGCTGGGCGATCTGGCAACGTTGCTGGCCTATCGTGAGCGCCAGCGTCTGGACCAGCAGTTGACTGTGGGTTTCTCGGACAAGGTGACGCGCCTGTTCGGCAGTACTCAATCAGCCGTGACCACCGGGCGTAACCTGGGCCTGCTGGGACTTGATCTGTTACCGGCCGCCAAGCGCTGGTTTGCACGTCAGGCCATGGGCCTGGGGACTCGGTCCGATGTATGAGCCGCGGATTCTGACAATATGGCTTCGACCACAAGCGAGAACAGTGTGAGCATGGAAACGCGTGCAGATGTGCTGATTGTCGGTGCCGGAATGGTCGGCAGCGCCCTGGCTCTGGCCCTGCAAGGCAGCGGCCTGGATGTACTGGTGGTTGACGGTGGTCCGCTGAGCGTGAAGCCATTCGATGCCCAATCGACTTTCGAGCCGCGCGTCAGTGCCCTGTCGGCAGCCAGCCAGCGCATCCTGCAACGCCTTGGCGTGTGGGAGGGCATCGCGACCCGTCGTGTCAGCCCTTACGGGCACATGCAGGTCTGGGACGGCAGCGGCACCGGGCAGATTCACTTTTCAGCCTCCAGCGTGCACGCTGATGTGCTGGGCCATATTGTCGAAAATCGCGTCGTTCAGGACGCATTGCTCGATCGCCTGCACGACAGCGATATCGGCTTGCTGGCCAACGCACGCCTCGAGCAAATGCGTCATTCCGGTGATGATTGGCTGCTGACGCTGGCTGACGGGCGTCAACTGCGCGCCCCTTTGGTCGTTGCCGCTGATGGCGCCAACTCCGCCGTCCGCCGCCTGACGGGCACGCCAACCCGCGAATGGGATTACCTGCACCACGCCATCGTCACCAGCGTGCGGACAACTGTCTCGCACAAGAAAACCGCCTGGCAGCGCTTTACGGATGACGGCCCGCTGGCCTTTCTGCCACTGGAGCGTGAAGGCGAGCACTGGTCATCTATCGTCTGGTCGGTGACGCCCACTGAAGCCGAGCGCCTGATGGCGCTTGAGGACGGGCTGTTCTGCCGTGAGCTGGAACAGGCATTCGAGGGTCGACTGGGCCAGGTGCTGGCCGCCGACGCTCGTCTGTGCGTGCCGCTGCGCCAGCGCCATGCCAAGCGTTACGTTGCCAAGGGCCTCGCGTTGATCGGCGATGCTGCGCACACCATCCACCCGTTGGCCGGGCAGGGCGTCAATCTGGGTTTTCTGGACGCCGCCGTGCTGGCAGAAGTGCTGACCCATGCTGCAGGACGAGGCGAGCTATTGTCGGACGTGCGCGTGCTCGGTCGCTACGAGCGACGCCGTATGCCGCACAACCTGGCCCTGATGGCCGCCATGGAAGGGTTCGAGCGTCTGTTTCAGGCCGATCCGCTGCCGTTGCGGTGGCTGCGCAACACTGGCTTGAAAATGATCAATCAAATACCCGAAGCCAAAGCGCTGTTCGTTCGTGAGGCGCTTGGTTTATCAGGCGATCTGCCGGAACTGGCACGGCTCTGAGCAGGCTCTGATAGCCACTTGCGCAGGCAGGCCAGTTGATCGGCTTGCCTCGTGTGGCTGGGCTGATGAGGGTTTCAGCACGCTCTGCAACATTCAGTAACGCCTCCAGCGCCTCTTCGATTGAGATAGCAAATGGGATTCACTACCATTTCGCCTCATTTGCGAACGCGAGATACCTCCATGCAGGCAAGCAAGCGTCTTCTGGCTGCTTTGACACTGACTTTTCTCGGCACCGCAGCGCAGGCCGCTGACGAAGTGGTGGTGTACTCTTCCCGAATCGATGAGCTGATCAAGCCCGTCTTCGATGCCTACACTGCAAAGACCGGCGTCAAGATCAAGTTCATCACCGACAAGGAAGCGCCGCTGATGCAGCGCATCAAGGCCGAGGGCAAGAACGCGACCGCCGACCTGCTGCTGACCGTTGATGCCGGCAACCTCTGGCAAGCCGAGCAGATGGGGATTCTGCAGCCCTTCACGTCACCGGTCATCGAAGCCAATATTCCTCCGCAGTACCGCTCGTCTACCCAGGGCTGGACGGGGCTGAGCCTGCGTGCGCGGACCATCGCCTACTCGACGGATCGCGTCAAACCCGTCGAGCTGACGACTTACGAGGCGCTGGCTGACAAAAATTGGGAAGGACGCCTTTGCCTGCGCACGGCCAAGAAAGTCTATAACCAGTCGCTGACTGCCACGCTGATCGAAACCCACGGTGCAGAAGCGTCCGAGAAAATCCTCAAGGGCTGGGTAAACAACCTGTCCACCGATGTGTTTTCCGACGACATCGCCGTGCTTGAAGCTATCAACGCCGGGCAGTGCGACGTGGGTATCGTGAACAGCTACTACTACGGTCGCCTGCACAAGGAAAAACCGGATCTGGCGGTGAAGCTGTTCTGGCCAAACCAGTCTGATCGTGGTGTGCACGTCAATCTGTCCGGTATAGGCCTGACCCAATACGCCCCGCACCCTGAAGCGGCCAAGGCCCTGGTCGAGTGGATGACCGGTCCTGATGCGCAGAAGATCTTCTCCAGCGTCAATCAGGAATTCCCGGCCAACCCGAAAGTTGCCCCGTCAGAAGAAGTCGCGAGCTGGGGCGCATTCAAGGCCGATACCATTCCAGTGGAAGTGGCGGGCAAGCGCCAGGCCGAAGCGATTCGCATGATGGATCGTGCAGGCTGGAATTGATCCGGGCCAGTACAGCCAGTAGACACGCATCGCCTGACAGCCAACCTTCGCAAGCAAGCTCGCTCCCACGAGGTATCGCAGGAGTCAGCTTGCTGAGGCTCCCATGATCTGAGGTGAATCCGAGTCAGCTTGCTGGCGAAGAGGCCGGTACATCCACAGAAGATACATCGCTTCACAGCCAGCCTTTGCGCATCCACCGGACGGGCTTCAGCGTATAAACTCTTGCCGCCCTCATCAGACATTAAGAGATTCTCTTGGCACATCCTGTCCAACGCCGCTGGTACTTTCTGGTTTTCGCCATTGCTGCGTTGGTATTGTTGCCACTGAGCGTTCTGCTGCTTTCGTGGGAGACAATTGATCATCAGATCTGGTCTCACCTGCTCGACACCCAAATGACCCGCTTGCTGAGCAATACACTGATTCTGGTAGCAGGTGTCGGTGTTGGCGTTACGCTGCTGGGGGTGAGTCTGGCCTGGCTGACCAGCTTGTGTGAGTTCCCCGGTCGGCGCTGGCTGGATTGGGCATTGATGCTGCCCTTCGCGATCCCGGCGTACGTGCTGGCCTTTGTCTTCGTCGGGCTGCTGGCCGTCTCCGGTCCGGTGCAAACCCTGATGCGTGAATGGTTCGGCAACGGCATGCGCCTGCCGCGTGTGCGATCCACGGGCGGCGTGATCATTGTGCTGGTGCTGGTCTTCTACCCCTACGTTTACCTGTTGGCCCGTACCGCGTTCCTCGCGCAAGGCAAAGGCCTGATGGAAGCGGCACGCGTGCTGGGGCAAACGCCGCTGCAAGCCTTCTGGCGAGTGGCGCTGCCCATGGCGCGGCCCGCGATCGGTGCTGGCGTGGCGCTGGCCTTGATGGAAACGCTGGCGGATTTCGGCGCCGTGTCAGTGTTCAACTTCGACACCTTCACTACGGCCATTTACAAGACCTGGTACGGGTTCTTCAGCCTCTCCAGCGCAGCACAACTGGCAAGCCTGTTATTGCTCGCTGTGCTGATCCTGCTGTACGGCGAACGCCGTGCCCGCGGTGCAAGCCGTCCGACCAACGAGCGCCCACGCGGCAGTGCGCTTTACCACCTGCGCGGCATCAAGGCGCTTGCAGCCACGATGTGGTGTGGCCTGGTGTTTCTCTGCGCATTTGTAGTCCCGATCCTGCAACTGGTTGTCTGGGTGTGGCAGCGCGGACGGTTCGACCTGGACGAGCGCTACACCGGCCTGATTCTGCATACCCTTTATCTCGGCGGCATGGCAGCGATGATCACTGTCAGCGTGGCGTTGATTCTGGCGTTCGCTCGCCGCATGGCACCGACGCCTGCGATCCGCTCCGGCGTCAGCCTCGCCAACCTCGGCTACGCGTTGCCGGGTTCGGTGCTGGCGGTATCGATCATGCTGGCGTTCAGTTATCTGGACCGTGAATGGGTAATTCCGCTGTCCGGCTGGCTGGGTGGCGCGGGCAAGCCGTTGCTGCTGGGCAGTCTGTCCGCACTGCTGCTGGCTTATCTGGTGCGCTTCATCGCCGTGGCGTTCGGGCCGCTGGAAAACAGCCTGTCGCGCATTCGCCCCTCACTGCCAGAGGCGGCTCGCAGTCTGGGTGTCAGCGGGCCTAAGTTGTTTCTCAACGTGTATCTCCCGCTGCTGGTTCCGGGCGCCCTGAGCGCCGCTTTATTGGTGTTCGTGGATGTGCTCAAGGAAATGCCCGCCACGCTGCTGATGCGCCCATTTGGCTGGGATACGCTGGCTGTGCGCATTTTCGAAATGACCAGTGAAGGGGAATGGGCGCGAGCTGCTTTGCCTGCATTGACCCTCGTGCTTGTAGGATTGCTGCCTGTCATTGGGCTGATTCGGCGTTCTGCCCGGCAGATTGGCTAGGTGCGGGGCACTCACCTTGCGGCTACAATGCGCCGCAATTGGTGCGGTCTGTCAGATCATTCGTCCAGCTGTCATGTGCTTCAAACCCCGGTTTATTGGGGGCTTGCCGTGATGTCCCTGCGCGCACCTTCGCCACGCCCGGAAGGAGAAACCCATGGGACAGCGCACCCCCCTGTATGACCTGCACCTTGCCTTGGGTGCGAAAATGGTCGACTTCAGTGGCTGGGACATGCCGTTGCATTACGGATCGCAGGTCGAGGAACACCACCAGGTGCGCCGCGATTGTGGAGTCTTCGATGTCTCGCACATGAACGTGATCGATGTGGTCGGCAGTCAGGCCAAGAGCTGGCTGCGTTACCTGCTGGCAAACGATGTCGACCGCCTCAAAACCCCGGGCCGTGCGCTGTACAGCGCCATGCTCGATACCCAGGGCCGAATCATCGACGACATGATCGTCTACCTCACCAGCAGCGGCTATCGACTGGTGGTCAACGCGGCGACCGGCACCAAGGACCTCGCCTGGATGCAGTCCCAACTGGCTGGCTTCGACGTGCAATTGATCGAGCGCAGCGAAATGGCCATGCTGGCAATTCAGGGGCCCAAGGCCAGGAGCAAGATAGCTGAGCTGGTCAGCAACGACCGTGCCGAGCTCATACGCCAGCTCAAGCCGTTTGAAGGCCTGGACAACGCCGACTGGTTTATTGCACGCACCGGCTACACCGGCGAGGACGGTCTGGAGATCATGCTGCCTGCCGAACAGGCACCAGGCTTTTTCAACGATCTGGTCGGCGCAGGTATTTCGCCAATCGGTCTGGGGGCCCGCGATACGTTGCGACTGGAAGCAGGTATGAATCTGTATGGGCAGGACATTGGCGAACAGGTAACGCCGCTGGTCTCCAATATGGCCTGGAGCATTGCGTGGGAACCCGTAGAGCGCGATTTTATCGGTCGTGAAGCGCTTCAGGGCGAAAAATCCGAAGGCGTTGCCTCGAAACTGGTCGGGCTGGTGCTTGAAGAGCGCGGCGTACTGCGGGCTCATCAAGTGGTACGCGTCGCAGAAATTGGCGAAGGGGAGATCACCAGTGGTAGCTTCTCTCCTACGCTGAGCAAGTCAATCGCTCTGGCGCGCGTTCCAATGGCAACAGCCGACCGGGCAGAGGTTGAAATCCGTGGCAAATGGTACCCGGTGCGGGTGGTACAACCCGCGTTTGTGCGTCACGGCAAGACCCTGATCTAACTTAATCCGGCGGGTTTTCCGCTGACCCGATGTTGAGGATGACTAAATGAGCAATATTCCCGCCGAACTGCGTTTCGCCGAAAGCCATGAATGGGCACGTCTGGAATCGGATGGCACAGTAACCGTCGGCATCTCGGATCATGCGCAAGAAGCACTGGGCGACGTGGTATTCGTTGAGCTGCCGGAAATCGGCAAAGTGTTCGCAGCCGGTGATGCCGCTGGCGTCGTCGAGTCGGTCAAGGCTGCCTCTGACATCTACTCGCCCGTTGCGGGCGAAGTGTTTGCTGTCAATGAAGCACTGGGTGACGCGCCTGAAACGCTCAACAGCGAGCCTTACAGCGCGTGGATCTTCAAGCTCAAGGCAAGCAATGCAGATACCGATCTGGCAAAACTGCTGGACGCCGCCGGTTACAAAAGCGCCATCGGCGAATAACCGACAGGCAAAAAAATGCCGCTCAATCGAGCGGCATTTTTTATGAGCGTGACTTATTGGTTTTCTGCGACCAGATTCTTGTCCAGGATCGCGTTCGCCAACTCCATGTCAGTGGCTTTCAGACTTGGGTTGTCATTGCGCACTTGCTGGATGGCCGCGTCAAGGAATGGCCCACGAATGTCACCGTTACTGGCGACGAAACTGCTGGCGTCATCCTGTGCGGCAACGATCAGTTTGTGGTCCTTGAAAGTCAGATAGGTCGAGCCGGTGGTGGCACCCGAGGAAATCACGTTACGCCAGAAACTGTCAGCCATCGCTGAACCAACTGGGAGAGACAGCAAGGCTAACGTGGCTACAGCGAACTTGAGACGCATGGTGAGGTACTCCAACTGTGGTTGTTCTGAGGGGTTGGATAGCCAGAGTCGCTAACTAGTTCAATTCAATCTGTACCGCTGTGTTCACTTAAGCCGCCGTACCCTCGACAAGGGTGCTGTTTCTGCACCCAAAGCTCGATGCGAGGTTACGTGCAGCCGTGTTCAGCGCTGCTCACTCTGTGGCGTCACGCGCAGCACTTCTTCCAGTGTAGTCAGCCCTGCGGAGACTTTTTGAGCACCCGACAGCCGCAAGCTGCGCATGCCTTCCTTGAACGCCTGTCTTCGCATGGCCGTCAGATCCAGATCTGAGCTGATCAATGCTTTGACACTGTCAGTCATCATCATGATTTCATACACCCCGGCACGGCCTCGATAGCCGGTTTCGCGACACTCCACGCACCCTACCGCCTGATGTGCGCCGGACGGAACAGGGGCCTGCCATGGTCGGGTCAGGGTCTGCCAGTCGGTCTCATTCAGCGTGATCGGGGCCTTGCAGTGCGGACACAGAGTCCGCACGAGGCGCTGCGCCATGACGCCGAGAATCGTCGCCTTGAGCAGATAATGCGGCACGCCCAGTTCAAGCATCCGGCTGATGGCGCTGGGCGCATCGTTGGTGTGCAGCGTCGAAAGCACCAAGTGACCGGTCAATGCCGCCTGGATAGCCATCTCGGCTGTCTCCAGATCACGGATCTCTCCGATCATGATGATGTCCGGGTCCTGACGCATCAGGGCGCGTACACCGCTGGCGAAGGTCAGGTCGATATTGTGTTGCACCTGCATCTGATTGAACGCAGGCTCGACCATTTCGATTGGGTCTTCGATGGTGCAGAGATTGACCTCTGACGTCGCCAGCTTTTTCAGGGTTGTGTAAAGAGACGTGGTTTTGCCTGACCCGGTCGGACCGGTCACCAGAATTATTCCATTCGGTTGCCGGGTCATTTCCTGCCAGCGGCGCAAGTCATCAGTCGAAAAGCCCAACTGATCGAAATCCTTGAGCAGCACCTCGGGGTCGAAAATCCGCATGACCAGTTTTTCGCCGAAGGCCGTGGGCAGTGTCGACAGACGCAGCTCCACTTCGCCGCCTTCGGGCGTGGTGGTCTTGACCCTGCCGTCCTGTGGCTTGCGCTTTTCAGCCACGTTCATGCGGCCAAGGCTCTTGAGGCGACTGACAATCGCCATCACCACCTGCGCCGGAAATTGATAAACGTTGTGCAGCACGCCATCAATACGAAAGCGAACCGTACCCTGTTCACGGCGAGGTTCGATGTGAATGTCACTGGCGCGCTGCTGGAAGGCGTACTGGAACAGCCAGTCGACGATATTGACGATGTGAGCATCATTGGCGTCTGGCTCCTGGTCACTGGCGCCGAGCTTGAGCAACTGTTCGAAGTTGCCCATGTTGCTCATTTTTTGCTCAGTGGAACTGGCGCCGCTGACCGACTTCGCCAGTCGGAAAAACTCCACGGCCATGCGCTGGATATCAGCCGGGTTGGCGACCACGCGCTTGATCTGCAGCTTCAACACATGCGCCAGATCGGCCTCCCACGACCGCACGTACGGCTGCGCACTGGCAATCGTCACGGTTTCCCGGTCAACGGCCACCGCGAGGATCTTGTGACGCTGGGCAAACGCATAGGACATCAGTGGCATGACCGCTGCCACGTTGATCTTGAGCGGATCAATACGCATGTAAGGCTGGCCACATGCATTCGCAAGCCACGCTGTCAGTGTTTCCAGATCAAGCTTTTTGCCGGGACGTTTCAGGTCATCGAACTGTTGAGACGCCAGAAACTCCAGCGGATGCAGCTGAATATTGGCTGCGCTGCGGCGCTGTGCGACCGCTGTTTCGGCGTCGTCCTGACCGAGAAGGCCCTGGGCGACCAAATCACGCAGAACGTCGTTCAGATCGAGCCAGCGATCCTGAGAAGAAGGGGCCAGGGCTGCCATGCGCGCTCCTTGAGGCAATTCATCATCGAATAGTGAGCAAGCGTAGCCCTCAAGCCTGACAGCGTTGCTCTCTCTATGCGACCAGGAATTTCAGCCTCTGCTCAACACAATTACCCAGCGGCAAGGGCGACGTGCGTTTGAGCCGGCTCGTGCCTGTCGATTTCATCGAGTTGCACCGAGCAGACGTCGATCAGGTTGCGCATTTTTTCACCCATCACCTGGGCGCGATGCCAGCTCAGTTTATCCACCTGAACATCAATGCTCAGTAGTCCGTCGCGCTGCACGGCACTGACTTGAGAGGGCACCAGGTATTGCATCGCAAACAGGTTCAAGACCTGACACAGCAGGGCAGGCTCGGCCTCGGCGAGGATCTGATAGCGCGCGCAGCACAGGCTGTTAGTGGCCGACCAGTGGTCCGGACGGTGGGCGACGACGGTAACGGCTTCGAGATTCGGCATGCAGGCATCTCCTTGGGATTGGGAGAAATTCTTGCACGCACAAAAAGAAATTTCTGGTCCATGATCAGTTGAATTAAGCTCTGCACGACTTGCTTATGCGCCAATCAAACTTAACGGGAATAGATAATGCAAATCGACCTGGATGTTTACGATCGTAAAATCCTGGCTCTGCTGCAGGAAGACGCCTCGCTCTCCAGCGCGCAGATTGCCGAACAGGTCGGCTTGTCGCAGTCGCCCTGCTGGCGACGCATTCAACGGCTCAAGGACGAGGGCGTCATCCGGCGTCAGGTTTCGCTGCTGGATCGCAAGAAAATCGGGCTCAACACGCAGATTTTTGCCGAGGTAAAACTGAACGCGCATGGGCGCTCCAACTTCACCGAATTCACGGATTCGATTCGAGGCTTTCCCGAAGTGCTGGAGTGCTACGTCCTGATGGGCTCAGTGGATTTTCTGCTGCGTATCGTGACGCCCGACATCGAAGCGTATGAGCGGTTCTTTTTTGAAAAGCTGTCGCTGGTGCCCGGGATTCAGGAAGTGAATTCGACCGTCGCGCTGTCGGAAATAAAATCCACAACCAGCCTGCCATTGCTGCGCTGACTGATCGCCATGCTGAATTGAAGCCAGCCTCGAACCGGACGCTGCCCCTGAAAAAGCCATGCCTGCACATGCGAAAAGGCCCGCAAACAGAAAGTTTGCGGGCCTTTTTTACAGCAGTTTAAACGCGGTGCATCAAGCCGGTACGGCCTTGGCCTTGGACTCGCGGTCCCAGACCCGATGCTGCGAGATGGCCTTGAAGAACGCTTCGAATGATTTCTCATCGGAAACAGTCAGCAACCCGGCGTCCTCGTCCAGCTTCAGCAAGCTCAACAGCTCCTTGGCTTCACCGGCAAGGGAGATAGCCTTGAGGTGCTTGTAGGCTTCCAGAATGAAGTGCAATGCCACACCATCGCCGCTCAACGCTTTCACCGAAGCAGCGCCGCCTGGTACGAATACCGCGTCGAACGCCACCGAAGGCAGGCCCTCGGCTGAAGCATCAACTGGCAGGCTTTTGCCATCGGCTGTTTTGACCGGTGCAGAAGTCGGGCCGAGTACCTTGGCATGTGCGCCTTTGGCTTGCAGCGCGGCTTTCATCACATCGACCGCTTTGCCGTCCACGCCGTTAGCAACCAGAATCGCCACCTTGCGCGATGCAATATCGCCGGAAAGCAGATTGACCTGGCTGAGCGCTGGCGACTCTTTGACCGACGTCTTGCGCACGGGCACGGTTCCGGCTGTCGGGGCTGGCAAGCCGAGGTTTTCAGCCACTCGCTTGGCCAGTTCAAGATCGATGTTGGCCAGGATCTCGTTGACCTGACGGGCGCGAATGTACTCGCGATCGACCTTGCCCAACTCGAAGCTGTACGCCGCGATGATGTGTTCTTTCTCGTGGTGGCTCATGCTCTGGAAGAACAGGGTCGCCTGCGAGAAGTGGTCGCCGAACGACTCACTGCGCTCACGGACCTTGTGTGCTTCGACACGCTCAGGGTACGTCTCGAAGCCGCCATCCTGCGGACCTGCCGGGGTTTCTTTCGGCCAGCCGCCGTCGATGGAGTTCGGCTCGTAGGAGGCGCGACCCTTGTCGATGGTGGTGCGGTGTTGCGCATCACGCTGGCCGTTATGGTTGGGCGCGATCGGACGATTGATCGGGATCTCGTGAAAGTTCGGCCCACCCAGGCGGCTGATCTGCGTGTCCGTATAGGAAAACAGACGGCCTTGCAGCAGCGGGTCGTTGGAGAAGTCGATACCCGGCACGATGTGGCCTGGGCAGAACGCGACCTGCTCGGTCTCGGCGAAGTAATTGTCCGGGTTGCGGTTGAGCACCATCTTGCCCAGCGGCGTCACCGGGACCAGTTCTTCCGGGATGATCTTGGTCGGATCGAGCAGATCGAAGTCGAACTTGTGCTCGTCTTCCTCGGCGACGATCTGCACGCCCAGCTCCCATTCCGGGTAGTCGCCCATCTCGATGGACTCCCACAGGTCGCGGCGATGGAAGTCAGTGTCTTTGCCCGCGAGCTTCTGCGCTTCATCCCAGACCAGCGAGCACACGCCGTATTTGGGTTTCCAGTGGAACTTGACGAAGCTGGACTTACCTTCGGTGTTGATCAGGCGGAAGGTATGAATCCCGAAGCCTTGCATGGTGCGCAGGCTTTTCGGGATGGCGCGATCGGACATGGTCCACAGCACCATGTGCGCGGACTCAGGCACCAGCGATACAAAGTCCCAGAACGTATCGTGGGCCGAACCGCCGGTAGGGATTTCATTGTGCGGTTCGGGTTTCACGGCATGGACGAAATCTGGAAACTTGATCGCATCCTGGATGAAGAAGATCGGCATGTTGTTGCCCACCAGGTCGAAGTTGCCTTCGTCGGTGTAGAACTTGACCGCAAAGCCGCGCACGTCACGCACGGTATCGCCCGAGCCACGTGGGCCCTGCACGGTGGAAAAACGCACGAAAACCGGCGTCTTGTGCCCCGGATCACGCAGGAAGCCCGCCTTGCTCAGCGCGCTGTGGTTCTCGTAAGTCTGGAAATAGCCATGCGCTGCGGTGCCGCGGGCGTGGACGATACGCTCCGGGATACGCTCATGGTCAAAGTGCGTGATTTTTTCACGCATGATGAAATCTTCGAGCAGCGACGGACCACGGCTGCCTACTTTGAGGGTGTTCTGGTTGTCGGCAATCTTGACGCCATGATTGGTGCGCAGCGCCTGGCTGGTGGCGTCCGAGCGGAACTGCTCAAGGCTGTCCAGCTTCGCATTGGTGTTGCCTCGGTCGAGCGTATCAGTGCCGGCCATCTCGCTTTTGGGCGTTTCGGTCACGGGTGGTTTTTTCTCGCTAGCCATCAGAAAAATTCCTCATGTTCGACCCAATCATTGAGTTGGGTTCGCTGAATACGACTTCGCAGGCCTTGGCCGGAAATCACGGTATCCAAGAAGTGACCGGGCTGAAAACCAGCCGTTCCGTTTAATTTTCCACCTTTGGCACCAACGGTCGCGTTATGCCCATTCCACAGGCGATCCAGCAAATAAATGCTAAGCACTGTGGGCCGGACAGGCTAAAATGCGCGCCCGGCCCAACCCGGCCGAGGTAACGAAGCAAGTGGCATCCAGCCCACTGCGCTGATTTTTTAACGCGCCCCCACAAGGTTCGCTCCGTGATCGAGTTTCATAACGTCCACAAAACCTATCGGGTGGCAGGCAAGGAAATACCGGCCCTGCACCCCACCAGCCTGCGCGTCGAAGACGGCCAGGTGTTCGGCCTCATCGGTCATTCCGGTGCTGGCAAAAGTACGCTGCTGCGTCTGATCAACCGTCTCGAAACCCCGAGCGGCGGGCAGATCGTGGTCGACAATGAAGACGTCACAGCGCTCGACGCCAACGGTTTGCGGCGCTTTCGCCAGCAAGTCGGGATGATCTTCCAGCACTTCAATCTGCTGGCGTCCAAGACCGTGGCTGACAACGTCGCCATGCCGTTGACCCTGGCCGGTGACCTGTCACGCAAGGACATCGACCGGCGCGTAGCCGAACTGCTGGAGCGGGTCGGCCTGTCCGATCACGCCAGAAAGTATCCGGCGCAACTGTCGGGCGGTCAGAAACAGCGCGTCGGCATTGCTCGCGCACTGGCGACCAAACCCAAGATTCTGCTGTGCGACGAAGCCACCAGCGCACTGGACCCGCAGACCACGGCGTCGGTCCTGCAACTGCTGGCCGAGATCAACCGTGAGCTGAAACTGACCATCGTACTGATCACTCACGAGATGGACGTGATTCGTCGCGTCTGCGATCAGGTTGCCGTCATGGACGCTGGTGTGATTGTCGAGCAGGGCAACGTCGCTGATGTGTTCCTGCACCCGAAGCACCCGACCACCAGGCGCTTCGTTCAGGAAGACGAGCAGGTCGACGAGAACGAACAGCGCGATGACTTCGCCCACGTACAAGGCCGCATCGTGCGTCTGACGTTCCAGGGTGACGCCACCTACGCGCCGTTGCTCGGTACCGTGGCGCGCGAAACCGGCGTCGACTACAGCATCCTGGCCGGTCGGATCGACCGCATCAAAGACACGCCTTATGGGCAACTGACGCTGGCCATAACCGGCGGCGACATGGACGCCGCGTTCGCACGCTTCACCGCAGCGGATGTTCATATGGAGGTGCTGCGCTGATGGACGCGTTTCTGAATCTGTTTTCCAACGTTGACTGGTACGAGATCTGGGTCGCCACGGGTGACACGTTGATCATGCTGGGTGTTTCGCTGGGCTTCACCATCCTGCTCGGCCTGCCGTTGGGCGTATTGATGTTCCTGACCTCGCCACGTCAGTTGCTTGAAAACAAGCCGCTGTACGCCACGGTCGGGCTGATCGTGAACATGCTGCGTGCCTTGCCGTTCATCATTCTGCTGATCGTGATGATGCCGTTGACCGAAGTGATCACCGGCACGTCGCTGGGCATTCTCGGGACGCTGCCGCCTTTGATTGCAGGCGCCACGCCGTTTTTTGCACGACTGGTGGAAACCGCTTTGCGTGAAGTGGATCGCGGCATCATCGAAGCCACTCAGGCCATGGGCGCGACTACTCGGCAGATCATCCTCAAGGCGCTGCTGCCTGAGGCACGGCCTGGCATTCTGGCGGCGATCACCGTCACCGCCATTGCGCTGGTGTCGTTCACGGCCATGGCAGGTGCAGTGGGTGCTGGCGGGCTGGGCGACCTGGCCATCCGTTACGGATACCAACGCTTCCAGAACGATGTGATGTTTGTGACGGTCGTATTGTTGCTGGTGCTGGTGCAGATCCTGCAAACCATCGGCGACAGACTGGTCGCGCATTTCACACATCGTTGATCGAAACAGTGGGCATCGGCCCGCCCCAGGCGGGTCTCAAAGGAGTTGTTGCATGAAAAAGCTATTGGCCGTATTTGCCGCTGTGACCGCATTGTCTGCACAGGCCAACGAAACCCTCACGGTCGCGGCCTCAGCAGTGCCGCACGCCGAGATCCTGGAGTTTGTGAAGCCGACCCTGGAAAAGGAAGGTGTGGACCTGAACATCAAGGTCTTCAACGATTACATCCAGCCAAACGTGCAGGTTTCGCAGAAGCGCATGGATGCCAACTTCTTCCAGCACCAGCCGTACCTCGATGAGTTCAACAAGGGCAAGGGCACCGATCTGGTCGCCGTGGCCAAGGTGCACGTAGAACCCTTCGGCGCTTACTCGGACAAGTTCAAGAAGCTCGAAGACTTGCCAAATGGTGCGAACGTCGCGCTGCCAAATGACGCCACCAACGAAGGCCGTGCCTTGTTGCTGCTGGCAAAGGCAGGCTTGATCACGCTGAAGGACCCGACCAGCATCCTGGCCAAGCCTTCTGATGTGGTGAACAACCCTAAAGACCTGAAATTCCGCGAGCTGGAAGCGGCGACGTTGCCGCGCGTGCTGACTCAGGTCGATCTGGCGCTGATCAACACCAACTATGCGCTGAGCGCCAAGCTTGATCCGACCAAGGACGCGCTGATTATCGAAGGTGCCGAATCGCCTTACGCCAACATCCTTGTGGCCCGCCCGGACAACAAGGATTCTGACGCGATGAAAAAACTGGTCGCAGCGCTCAACAGCCCTGAAGTCAAAGCGTTCCTGATCGAGAAGTACAAAGGCGCGGTCGTTCCGGCGTTCTAAGCTGTACCGTTTGCAGATGAAGAAGCTGGTACATCCATTCGCGATGTATCAGCCTGCAAACGCCCTTCATACCATCAATCTCTTTCCAGCAAACGTGGCAGTTGCGCCAGCAGCTTCTGGCTGTTCAACGGCGCGCGGATGAAGCCTCGCTGAGTACCGTCCGGGCCTATCAGGGCCAGGTTTCCGCTGTGATCGACGAAGTAGTTCGGCTTGCTGATGTCTGGCGGGATGAACGGGATACTCACTGCATTGGACAGCTTCTGAATATCCCCGACCGACGCACTCAGGCCTACATATTGAGCATCGAAGTAGCCCAGGTACTGTTTGAGCTGCTGCGGTGTGTCGCGATTCGGGTCAACGCTGACCAGCACCACGCGCATTCGATCAACTGACTCTTTGGGCAGCTTGAGCCGTATGTCGCGTATCTGCGCCAGCGTCGTTGGGCAGATGTCGGGGCAAAAGGTGTAGCCGAAGAACATCAGCGTCCATTTGTCTTTCAGCTCGTTCAGAACAACCGGCGCGCCATTCTGATCGACCATGCCCAAGGGCGGCAGCTTGCGGCTTTGTGGCAGCAGGATCACCCCCGCATCAACCAGTGCAGTCTGATCGCCCGGTCTGTTGCCGGACAGAACCTGGCTGACGACAAGGCCCATGATCAGCGCGACGATGGCAACAACGATGAAGACGGTTTTCTGAGTTCGAGTCATGGCATCAACGGTGGCTGAGTCGGCGGGGAGCGTATTGAACCAGAAACCCATACCGGACAGCACACAAGATGCTCGTAGAGGGACGGATGACCGGCCTCATTCGCCGCTGTTGAGCACGGATCTATCCGCTGATGTCTCGCGGACCGTGATGTCGAAGAGGGTGTAGCTCAGGGTCAGATGCGTCACGTCACGGGGCAGGTCGCGGTCGACGATGAAACGCACCGGCATTTCAATGCGTTCGCCCGGCTTCAACGTTTGCTGGGTAAAGCAGAAACATTCGGTCTTGTGAAAATAGGCACCGGCCTGGCTCGGCGAAATACCCGGTACTGCCTGGGCCTTCATGTTGGTGTCAGTAGGGTTCTGTGCCACGAATAGCATCTCGGTGGTGGCGCCAGGATGAACATCGACATGCTCGGCCTTGGGATAAAAGGCCCAGGTCATGCCTGCAGCATTGGAAGACACGAATTGCACCCGCACCTGACGACTTGCATCCACAGGCTGCGAGGCTTGCTCAACGCCATGCCCCAGGAGGCCAGCCGCGCTGCGCAGCGACTGATAGAGCGGCATCAGGGCCAATCCGCAGCCAAACATGACGGCCGCCACCGCCAGCAGCCGAACAATATTCCCTATAGAGACCCGGCGTTTATTCATGGACAGCTCACTTCGGACAGGCCAACAGCGCCAAGGCAATCGACCAGCCGCACGGCTGATCACCACAGCGTCAACGATAGCTGGAATAAGCAACGGTCGCAGGCTAGCAAATCACGTGGTTGCCAACACCCCTTCAATCGCTGTGCCCAGGCAAGCCCCACAGTCGTCAATCGACGTGCTCTAACAACCGCATACGCTATTTGGAACCCAGGCACCGGTAAAAAACACGCAAAAAGGCGCATTTAAAACCAATTCATATAAACGTTACGTTGTTATGACAAATTCGTCTTAGGCATTTAGTTAAGCAAGCTAACGTATGACATTCCATCCATCACCCCTGGTCATATGTCTTCAGGAGCCCTTACCGTCATGAACACGGCCGCATTGCGCGAGCAGATACAACGGGCACATCAACACGAGGCCGATACGGGTCACTTGTTGCAACAGCTGGAAAAACAGCTTCCACACCTTCACCCCGCCATCCACTTGCCGGATGTCGATGCACGAGGAGTCTTGACGCGTTTTGTAACGGCCTACATTGATCTGGTCCCGGACCTGCTCGATGCTGCCCACGAGGTAGCGATCGAAGCGGGCATAGAAGGGCAGATAAAACCGGTGCTGAAAATTGCCGAGCAGTTTTTCACCACACCACCCGCCATCATGGCTGGGCACGAAGGGCTGGACAGCCTGCTGGATGAGGCTTATCTGGCGCACCGCCTGGTTGAAGAAGTGAATGATCTGTACATCACGCATTTCGGCCAGCCGCTGATCCCGTCCAATACCACGGTTGCCAGCGTGATCGCCCACCAGTTGATCGGTGAAGATTTCGCCAATCAACTTGATGAAGCAGTACATCATGCCGTCGATCAACTGCTGGACAAGGAAGACTTTGCGCTGGACTCGGTTGAGGCCTATCGCGAAAAGCTGAACAGTCCCGACACGGAGGCAGCGTGGAAACGCTGGCCGAGTCTGTCGCGACAATTGGGTATCGGTCTGGAACTGGAACGTTCCGTGGTCTGAGTGCCGCCGAATCTCATGTCTTCGCCAGCAATGGAAGGGGCCGACAGTGCTCCGCTGCTTCGCGAAGACCCATCAGCCCCCTGTTGGCATTGATCAGGCGGCGCCCGAACCAATCCCCGTCGTAGTGTGAATTCGTCCTTCCAGACGACGCTTCAGGCCACGAGACTCGATCACCAGCTTCGTACCGTGAGCGGCATTGGCACGTCCCCATTCCTCCAATAGCTCGAGGCAGGAATGGTCGATATAGGACAGGTTGCTCAACGGCACATGTACGGTGCTGCCTAGCGGGATAGTGCCCAATACACGCGTCAACGCAGGCACCTTGAGAAAGGTCGCAGCGCCGACCAGACGCAATTCATACTCTTTCTCGCCACTCAGCTCGACAAGGTTGATTTTCAACCGCGCGGCCTTCAGTGCCAGCTTGACCAGAGTCAGTCCAAAGCCGACCAGCACGCCGGTCAACAGGTCAGTAAAGATGATCGCGCCAGCGGTCGCCGCGTAGGTGAACATCGGCATACGACCATAACGACCCAGCCCACGGAAGGTTTTCAGGTCCACCAGCTTCAAACCGGTATAAACCAGAACACCTGCCAGACTCGCGACCGGAATACTCTGCAGTACGCTCGACAGCAACAGCACGAACGCCAGCAGCCAGAGACCGTGGAAAATCGTCGAGAAGCGCGTCGTTGCACCGGCCTGAACGTTGGCCGAGCTGCGCACGATAACGCCGGTCATCGGCAGCGCACCCAACAGTCCGCAGAGCATGTTGCCCAAGCCCTGGGCACTCAGTTCCTTGTCGAAATCCGAGCGCTGGCCACTGTGCATACGGTCCACGGCAGCGGCAGAGAGCAGCGTTTCGGCACTGGCGATAAAGGCAACGGCAATGGCTGCGATCAGAATCGAAGGGTTTGCCAGGCTCAGCAGATCGCCCGGACGCAGCCAGTCAATCGCGTCAGCCAAATTGTCAGGCACCTCGACACGCTTGACCTCAAGCCCCATGAACAGGCTGATGGCTGTTGCGATGCCTACGCCCAACAATGCACCCGGCACGAAACGCAGAGACTTGGGACGCAGTTTGTCCCAGCCCCACATGATCAGAATGGTACCCAGACCCAGCATACCGGCCTGCATGCCCGTGCCCGGCCCGATGGCTTGAATCAGCGTGGATGGAAAACCGATCAGGTTACTGAGCCCGGAGGGTTTGGGTCCGCTGTCGAACATGACATGCGCCTGTGACAGCACAATGAGCACGCCGATGCCGGCCAACATGCCGTAGACCACCGCAGGCGCAGTTACCCGGAACCAGCAGCCCAGCTTGAAGCGGCCTGCCAGCAACTGGAGCAGACCCGCCAGCAACAGGATAGGGCCCAGCATGGCCATCCCGTGTTCGCGTACCAACTCAAATACCAGTACCGCCAGGCCAGCAGCCGGACCACTTACCTGCAACGGCGAACCTGCGACCCAGCCCACGATAAGGCCACCGATGATACCGGTGATCAAGCCTTTGGCCGGTGGCATGCCGGAAGCGATTGCGATACCCATGCACAGCGGCAAGGCAACGAGGAAAACAACCACGGAAGCGAGTAGCTCCCGTGGCAGGACGGATTTCAATTCTGTAACACCCATGGCGCTTCTCCGGGGGATTCTCCAGACGAGGCAAAGCTGGCGGCGCGCGTTGAGCGCAGCCGCCACCAGCTATAAAGCTTTACCGTCAGTCGTGACTGAAATCAGTCGGTTGAAAAACGAGCTTTCGGGGAAGCCATCGGCACAGGACCGGAGCCATCGAGCGGCACGAAACGATCCTGCTCGGCGTCGTAAGCCAGAATTTCACTGGTTTCGATGCTGTAGACCCAGCCATGTATGAACAGTTGACCGCTGGCCATCTTGGCCGCGACCGACGGGTGAGTGCGCAAATGGTGCAGCTGGGAAATAACGTTTTCCTGAGTCAGAACCTGCATGGTTTCCAACTCGCCGCTGCAATTGCAGTTCTGCTCGACGACGGTGCGAGCGACCTCAGCGTGACGCAGCCAGGCTTTTACCGTTGGCATCTTGTCCAGGCTGTCGGGGTTGAGCACGGCGCGCATGGCACCGCAATCGGAGTGTCCACAGACAATAATGTGTTGAACACCCAAGGCTACGACCGCGTATTCCAGCGCAGTGGAAACACCACCGTTCATCTGGCCATACGGCGGAACCACGTTGCCCACGTTACGGGTTACGAAAAGGTCGCCGGGCGAACTTTGAGTAATCAGCTCAGGCACGATGCGCGAGTCGGCGCAGGTGATGAACATGGCGCGAGGCGACTGGGCGGTTGCCAGTTTTTTGAAGAGCTCTTCCTGCTGAGGGAAGACCTCCTTACGAAAATGTACGAAACCATCCACGATGTGTTTCAACGCTACGTCGGCGCTTTCCGCGTGGCTTTGTGTACTGGACGACGTAGCCGACGGCTGTTTATCAGTATCTCTCATGTCTTCATCCTCTCTGACGGATTGATAGTGGACTCTTACGCTGTTTAACCAGAGCCGGATGTGATCCCTGTTATTTGGCATGGCGCACAAATCCTTTGAGCGCTACCGCTGGTGTCACTCCGAGTTACACACTAAACGCCGAAGCTTAAGTGAAACTGAATGCGATGGCTCTGGGACGCGGGTTTGCACGATAGTCCCAATTTCATTACAACAATGACATCTGTCCACCAGGCGGGCAAAAAGCCTCACAATCGAGTACAAAACTGCCCCTTTGGTTCAGTCCCAGCCGTTTGACAGCCATGGCGTAACGCTGCGCCAGCAGGTCTGCAAATGGGCCTTCGCCGCGCATTCGTGACCCGAACGCGCTGTCGTACAGCGCCCCGCCCCGACTCTGCCGAATCAGGCTCATGACATGATCCGCACGCTGCGGGTAATGCGTCTTCAACCACTCATCGAACAAAGGCGCAACTTCCAGTGGCAGGCGCAGCATCACGTAGCTTGCGCTCAACGCGCCGGCGGCCTTGGCCTCGCTCAGCAGCGCTTCGAGTTCGCTGTCATTGATCATCGGGATCATCGGTGCGCACAGCACACCGACCGGCACGCCAGCCTGACGCAACACGCGAATCGCACGCAAACGAGCCTTGGGCGCTGCGGCTCTGGGCTCAAGAATGCATTTGAGTTCGTCATCCAGCGTGGTCAGGCTGATGAACACCGAAACCAGCCGCAACTTCGCCATCTCGGCCAGCAGATCCAGGTCCCGCAGGATCAACGACCCCTTGGTAATGATGCTTACCGGATGACGATAGCGCAGCAACACCTCAAGCGTGGCGCGGGTAATTCTGTATTCGCGCTCGATGGGCTGATAGGGGTCGGTGTTGGCGCCCAGGGTAATGGGTGCACAACGATAGCCAGGCTTGGAAAGTTGCTGCTCCAGCAAGGCCGCCGCGTTGGTCTTGGCGATCAGCTTTGTCTCGAAGTCCAGCCCCGGCGACATGTCCCAATAGGCATGACTGGGTCTGGCGAAACAATAAATGCAGCCATGCTCACAGCCGCGATACGGATTGATTGACCGATCAAAGGGAATGTCGGGTGAGCTGTTACGCGTAATAATGCTCTTGGCCGTTTCACTGGTGACCTGCGTGCCCTGCGTCAACGGGACTTCCTGGTACCAGCCGTCATCCTCGGCCACGGTGCGGTTGGGAGCGAAACGATTGTGCGGATTGCTGGCCGTGCCACGACCTTTTACTGCTGGTGAGCTGGACATCGGCAGATACTCGAATACTGTTTATCCATACAGTACATTATTCTTCGGCGTGATCTCCAGCGCCGGCCGTTGAAAACCCTGCGCGCCTGACCGGCGGCGTCCAGACACCGCTGTATAAATATTCACCTGTCATTTCTGTCAGTAGACGACTTTTTAATCCGGGACTAGCTTAAGCGCACGCCAGATTCGACCCGACGCTGGCAACTACCTGGGCAGCGAGGTGGGTAATGGCGAACTATGAGATCCGGTTGACAGCTGAGGACTTCAAAAGAAAGAAGTACCCCAAAATAGAGGCGGAATTGTATGAAAACAATGAGCTGCTCAGTTCTATTTTGATGTCGCTGGATACACAGCCCGGCGACGATATCGATTTCGAAGGGGACTCACACATCGCTGAATACGTCCTCGTCGACCTGGCCTTTTCGTTCCGGAAAAAGATTTCAAAACTCTCAGCTTCATAAACATTGAGTTTGGCTTGCCCCCACCTGTTCAGCAGGGCTTATCAAGCTGCAGAACCCCCATGTCCACTGTCCACAGGAGAATTGAAATGCCCTCAAAAACAAAGACCGAGATACGGCTGTCAGCACAAGACTTTACCGGAGACGGAACGCCCGAAGTCGTTGTCGAGTTCTATAAGAACGGAGAAATGGAGTACGCGCTCTCTGTCAGTGACACGAACAAAGACGGTAAATTTGATACGGTATCAGGGGAAGTAGACGTGGATGGCAAACCAGGCCATCAGAAAAGGGACGATGCTGTAGTGATTGCCCTCGTCAGAGCATTCATGAAGTTCAAGCTTTAAGTACTCAGGCCAGACGGGGGCGCATTTCACATGCGCGCCCGTTGGTTCGGTGCGGGTTCAGCTCGGATCAACCGGCTTTTTCAACTTCGGATTTGGAAAGAACTGCACACCCTGGACCTTGGGATCGGCCGGTTTGACCACCGGCTTGTTGACCCGTGTGCCGAGCTCTTTCGGGACCGAAAGACCCTGTTCGTTGAGGGTGTCGCTATAGCCGCAACCCACGCATTCGCGGTGGGGCACGTCGTTTTCGCTCCACATCATCAGCTTGTCAGGCTCGCTGCACGCCGGGCACACAGCCCCGGCGATGAAGCGTTTTTTGGTAATGACTACCGGTGTATCGGTCATGCTGCCGCGTCCTCGCTCAAACCACTGTGGCGCAAGAGTGCGTCAATCGAAGGCTCGCGTCCGCGGAAGTCGACGAACAGCACCATCGGTGCCTGCGAACCGCCACGCGCCAGAATGGCCTCGCGGAAGGCTCGTCCGGTTTCGGCATTGAGCACGCCGTCTTCTTCAAACTTGGAGAACGCATCGGCAGACAGCACTTCAGCCCACTTGTAGCTGTAATAACCCGCGGCATAACCGCCGGCAAATATGTGCGCAAAGCTGTTCGGGAAGCGGTTATAGGCAGGTGGACGCATGACCGAAACTTCATCACGAATGCCTTCGAGCACTTGCAACACGCCGCGCCCGTCGCCGTGGGTAGCGTGCAGTTCGAAGTCGAACAGCGAAAACTCCAGTTGACGCACCATCATCAGGCCCGACTGGAAGTTGCGCGCAGCCAGCATCTTCTCCAACAAGTCCTGTGGCAGTGGCTCGCCAGTTTCATAGTGACCGGAAATCAGCGCCAGACCTTCCGGCTCCCAGCACCAGTTTTCCATGAACTGGCTTGGCAGTTCGACTGCATCCCACGCCACGCCATTGATACCCGAAACACCGGCATGCTCGACACGGGTCAGCAGGTGATGCAGACCGTGGCCGAACTCGTGGAACAGCGTGGTGACTTCATCGTGCGTCAGCAGGGCAGGCTTGCCGCCTACCGCAGGTGTAAAGTTGCACACCAGGTTCGCGACCGGGCTCTGCAATGTGCCTTCGGCAGTACGGCGACGATCGCGCGCACCGTCCATCCACGCGCCACCACGCTTGTTGGCGCGCGCATACAGGTCGAAGAAGAAACGTCCGACGTGCTGGCCGTTTTCCTTGATTTCGAACAGGCGAACATCCGGGTGCCAAGTGTCGAAACCTTTCTGTTCGGCAATTTCAATACCGTACAACCGCTGAACGATGGCAAACAACCCGCCCAGCACTTTGTCGATCGGGAAATAGGCGCGCAGGATTTCCTGTGAAACGCTATAGCGCTGCTCACGCAGTTTTTCACCGTAAAAACCGCTGTCCCAGCTTTGCAGGTCCGGGCAGCCCTGTTCGGCGGCATAGGCTTTGAGCTGTTCCAGGTCCTGCCTGGCAAATGGCTTGCTGCGCTTGGCGAGGTCGCGCAAAAAGCTCAGCACCTGATCGCTGGACTCAGCCATTTTGGTGGCCAGGCTCAGCTCGGCAAAATTGTCATAACCCAGCAACTGGGCCAGTTCCTGGCGCAGGTCCAGGATCTGCTCCATCACCGGACCGTTGTCATTGTTGCCCGCGTTGGGGCCTTGATCCGAAGCGCGCGTGCAGTAGGCTGCGTACACTTCTTCACGCAGAGCGCGGTCTTCGGCGTAGGTCATTACCGCGTAGTAGCTCGGAAATTCCAGAGTGATCAGGTAGCCTTCCAGATCCTTGGCCTTCGCAGCGTCGGCCATCTGCTCCTTGGCAGAGTCGGTCAGACCGGCAAGGGCCGACTCGTCGGTGACCAGTTTGGTCCAGGCCTGAGTCGCGTCGAGCAGTTGGTTGGAAAACTGGCTGCCCAGCTCGGAAAGCTTGCTCTGTACTTCGGCATAGCGCTTCTGCTGCTCGGGCGGCAGATCGATACCGGACAGGCGGAAGTCACGCAGCGACTGTTCAAGAATGGTTTTCTGGCCGACATCGAAACCGGCCGCTTCCGGGCCGTTGGCCAAGGCTTCATAGGCCTGGAACAGCGCGCGGTTCTGACCCATTTCGGTCGAGTAGGCGCTCAGCGCTGGCAGGCAGGACTCGTAGGCCTCACGCAGCTCGGCGCTGTTGCGCACGGCATTGAGATGGCTGACCGGACTCCAGGCAGCGCCCAGACGATCATTCAGTTCGTCCATGGTCAGCACCAGGCCAGCCCAGCTCGGAGTCGAACCCTGTTTGGCAAGAATGTCGGCAATGGCAGCGCGGTTGTCAGCCAGAATCTGTTCGATGGCAGGTTTGACATGCTCGGCACGGATCGCCGAGAAGGGTGGCAGGTCGTACGGTTGCAGAAGAGGGTTGTTCGCGCTCACGGTTTTGCACCTTGGCTGGAAGAAACACTCAGCCATCTTAATTACAATCGACGCTGACCGCAGCATCGAAACCTGTTGCACGCACCTATCAGTGCCAAAGAAGGAGCCTATCGTGGCCATTCGCAAGTTTCAGGACCATACCCCAGCCCTCGGCGAGCGGGCGTTTGTCGATTATTCAGCGGTGCTGATCGGCGATGTCGAAATCGGTGCAGACAGTTCTGTCTGGCCGCTCACTGTCGTGCGTGGCGACATGCACCGCATCCGTATCGGTGCCCGCACCAGCGTGCAGGATGGCAGCGTGCTGCACATCACTCATGCCGGTCCCTTCAACCCTGACGGCTTTCCGTTGTTGATCGGCGATGAAGTCACCATTGGCCACAAGGCCATGCTGCACGGCTGCACCATTGGCAACCGGATCCTGATTGGCATGGGCACGACCATCATGGACGGCGCGGTGGTCGAAGACGAAGTCATCATCGGGGCGGGCAGCCTGGTACCACCGGGCAAAGTATTGGAGAGCGGCTTTCTGTACGTGGGTCGCCCAGTCAAGCAAGTGCGTGCGCTGACCGAAAAGGAGATCGCGTTTTTCCCGTACAGCGCGACCAATTACGTAAAACTCAAGGATCAGCATCTGGCTGAAGGTTACGATCAACCATGCTGATTTCTGCGCCATTCAAACCGCCGCTGCATTATCAGAACATTCTGTTCGACCTGGACGGCACGCTGACCGACCCGCGCCTTGGGATCACCCGCTCGATCCAGTTCGCGCTGGCGCAACTGGGTATCGATGAGCCAGACATAACCCGGCTCGAGCATTTCATCGGCCCGCCACTTTTGCAGGCCTTCATGCAGTTTTACGACATGGATGAAGCCAGAGCCTGGCAAGCCGTAGGCTTTTACCGTGAACGGTTCAGGGTGACCGGGCTTTACGAAAACCAGGTGTTCGAGGGCGTTGCACCGTTGCTTGAAGCCTTGGGCGAGCAGGGCAGACAGTTGTACATCGCAACGTCCAAACCATGGGAGTTCGCCAGAGAAATTGCCCGCCACTTCGATTTCGCCCGGCACTTCAAGGTGATCTACGGCAGCGAGCTGGACGGCACCCGTACCGACAAGGTCGAACTGATCGCCCATCTGCTGGCCGAGGAAAAACTGGACCCTGCCCAGACCCTGATGATCGGGGACCGCAAGCACGACCTGATTGGTGGACTGCGCAACGGCCTGGATGTCGCAGCCGTGGGGTATGGGTTCGGCAGCCGCGAGGAATTGATGGCTGAAAAACCGACCTTCCATTTCCAGACCCTGGCAGAGCTGCACAAGGCGCTTGTACCGGCATGAATCGCTGCGGCTTTCAGTCAGGCATCAATGCCTGCAAAGCCGCCTTGCGCGACTCGACGGGCAGGCCGCCGAGTTTTTCTACTGCGCGATAAAACGCCTCCCAATCGCCACCGGCTTGTTTGAACAGCGCTTCAAACGCTGGTACCCATTGATCATAGAGCCCGAAAGGCAAGAGCTTGGCGTTGTTCATCGGGCTGTTGATCCAGCCGTCGAAACGTTTGTCACCGTTCCATTGGCTATCACGCAGCTGTCGGTAGTTCTGGCGCATGCGCTCGAATTCGGCTGCCTTGCGCTGGCGCATGAGCGACGCTGAAAGTGGCTGCTGGTACAGCGTTTTCAAGCGATCGCGAGCCTCCAGCACCAGCTGTATGAACTGATCGCGCCGCGTGGATTGCGAGATGCTTTCGGGCGGCAAACCGCGCGCTTCGCGCCATTGGCGTGTGCCTTCCTGCTCGACGAAGCTGGCATAGGACTCGTTGAACTCAGTGTCGTCCTTCACGTAAAAACGCTGGTGGGCCAGCTCATGGAAAATCAGCGTAGCCAGACGTTCATCTCCCCAGCCCATCATCGAACTGAGTATCGGATCGTTGAACCAGCCCAGCGTCGAATAGGCTTCGACGCCACTCAGGTAAACGTCCTTGCCTGCCTGGCGCTGCAACGCGGCCTCACCCCGTGCACCGCCCACGCTGTAGTAACCGCGATACGCCACGCAACCGGCAATCGGAAAACAATGGGTCAGAGGATCGAGCGAGAACTCGTCGGTCGCGAAGACGTTCCAAACCACATAAGGGCGACCCAGATCGGCATAGAGGCGATAGCTCTGGTTGTCCGGCAGATGCAAGTGGTTGCTGGCGAACACGCGAGCCTCTTGAGAGCGAGCAAGGTGTTCACGCAACGCAGGATCGCGATCCGGGTCCGCCACGATCTGGTCGACCGGCTCACGCGCCTGCAACAGCTGCCATTGACCTTTCGCCAGTTGGCCATAGTAAGCAGCACTGGAGCATCCACCCAGCAACAGGACTGTCATCAGTGCCAGAGCCTGACAGAGGCGTAGAACAATGAGTCGCGACATACAGGACCTTCGAATTCGATACAGCGTCGTTATGCAGGACAGACACGACGCGCGCAACTATCATCGCCATCGGTCAACGCCATCGCCATCGCCCAGAGTACGGAGCCTGCCATGCGCCTCATGACACTGATTATCGCCCTTGCGACACTGGTTGGCTGCGCGGGGCCATTGCCTGCGGTAAATCCGGATATGGCCTGGGTCGACATGCGCACCGTGGGTGGCAAGCTGGTGATGGCGGACAAGCTGGATGGCAAACACACCTATGACGGCCGCTACTTTCAGGTCACACCCGGCAGTCACACGCTGCAGGTGCGTTACGACTATGAGTATCGGGCAGGTGGTCTGGGGATGATGGGCGATGATTACACTGAAATAACGTGCTTCATCGGTGTTCGTTACGAACACTTCGCCGCGGGGCAGCGCTACATGCTTGAGGTGCGCTCACTGGCCAATGACGTGGACGCCTGGCTGTATGACGCACAGCGCAACACGGTTGCCGAGGAAGCGGACATTCACTGCATCTGATCAGCGATCATTGCGTTGGTAGATGATTTTCCGGGTGCCATTGTCGCAACTCCCGACCACCATGTTTTCGTCGTGAACTTCTTCATTGGTTACGACTTCCAGGGTGTACGACGTCACGTTGTTGGCCTGAATCTTGGCTTCGATTTCGTCCTTGAGTTCATCACAGGATTTCGGAGCTGCCAGGGCACTGGTCGCCAACAGGGTACAGGTCACCGCTAAAGCAAAACGTTTCATGCTCGACTCCCATGATGCAAAGCACTACTGAACCCGATGAGGTTTCAAGTTGAAATTGCGCGTGTCCGTGATGAGCGCTAAAGCTCTGATCACGGACAAGCACGTTGCTGTAGACCGACCGAGGCCGGTCCGGCCGTGATCAGCTCAGCAATGTCGCGTCCAGCGTAATCTTGGCGTTCAGCACTTTGGACACCGGGCAGCCTTCTTTGGCTTGCTTGGTCAGGTCGTCGAACTGTTGCTGAGTAGCGCCCGGCACCTTGGCTTTCAGAACCAGATGCACCGCGCTGATCGCAAAACCACCTTCAACCTGGTCCAGGGTCACTTCGGCCTGAGTGTCGATGCTGTCAGCCGTGAAGCCTGCGTTACCCAGAATCATCGACAGGGCCATCGAGAAGCAGCCTGCATGGGCCGCGCCGATCAGCTCTTCAGGGTTGGTGCCCTTGCCGCCTTCGAAGCGCGCCTTGAAGCCGTAAGGCGCTTCACGCAGCACGCCGGTTTCGGTAGAGATGCTGCCGATACCGCTTTTCAGATCACCTTCCCAGTGGGCAGATGCTTTCTTGACGATGCTCATAATGGCTCCTTCTGAAATGGAATGGATCTTTGCTCGTACCAAGGTTCTGAGGATAGACGGCTCTGGAAAGTTCAATGGTCGGAAAGACCGAGTATTTAAGTAGGTTTTTTCGCGTCAAACATTGAAAAGTCGGGATTGCGCCCACACTGCTGTTGCATCGTGGGCAGCTCCAGAAGCCAGCCCTACACACTTCAAGGAGCTACCCTGGCCTATGAAACGTCTGGCAGATGTAAAAATTTCAACCCTTGATCTGGTGCCCGTGCGCCACGACAAAGGCCCCGCCGAATCCCTGCGCAACTCACTCAGCCTGGCTCAACACGTCGAAAAACTGGGCTACAACCGCTTTTGGGTTGCCGAGCACCACAACATGGACGGCATCGCGAGTTCTGCAACGTCGGTGCTGTTGGCCTATCTGGCTGGCGGCACCTCGACCATTCGAGTGGGCGCGGGCGGCGTCATGTTGCCCAACCATGCGCCGCTGGTGGTTGCCGAGCAGTTCGGCACGCTGGCAAGCCTGTATCCGGGTCGGATCGACCTCGGTCTGGGCCGCGCGCCGGGTTCCGATCAGATGACCGCACGCGCCCTGCGCCGTGAGCGCTCTGGCAGCGCCGACGACTTCCCGGATGACGTGACCGAGCTGATGGAATACCTCGGCCCGCGCACACCGGGTCAAAAAGTGATCGCCGTTCCGGGTTCAGGTACGCAAGTGCCGATCTGGCTGCTGGGTTCGAGCCTGTTCAGCGCTCAGTTGGCCGGGATGCGCGGCTTGCCGTATGCCTTCGCTTCGCACTTTGCGCCGCGTTACATGCATGAGGCGATTCGCGTTTATCGCAATCACTTCCAGCCGTCCGAAGTGCTCGACAAGCCGTATGTGATGCTCGGCGTACCGCTGTCGGCGGCCGACACTGACGACCACGCCGAATACCTCGCAACGTCGGTCTACCAGCGCATTCTGGCGCTGATGCGCGGCCACAGCCTCATGCAGCGTCCGCCCGTCGAATCCATGGACGGCCTGTGGTTGCCCCACGAACGTGAAGCGGTGGCGAGCTTTCTGGGGTTGGCGATGGTCGGTGGTCCTGAAAAGATCCGCGCCAAACTCGATGTGTTGCTGGAGCAGACAGACGCTGACGAACTGATCTTCACTTGCGACATGTACGAACACGAAGACCGGTTGCGCTCCTACGAAATCCTGGCTCAGGTCGCTCACGGTTGAAGCAGATCGTCGAATTGAGCGCATGAACGAAAAAGCCCGCACTCCAGACTGAATCAGTATTCAGCCTGGAGGCGGGCTTTTTTTCAGCGTTCACACGGGGTCGAGCAACTGGCTGGACTTACATCGAGCCGGCCTGACAATCAACCGCGCTTGTAGACGATTTCCTTGGTGCCGCCTTCGCAGGTACCGACCACTTTCTGATCAGGAGCGGCGCCTTTCTCGACCACTTCAAGCGTGTAGGACGAAACGCCCTTTGCCTGAAGCTTGGCATCGATATCGCTTTTCAGTTCTTCACATGGCTTGCCTGCCGCCAGCGCGGTGCCAGCGATGCTCAACAAACCTACAGCCAACAAAAACTTCTTCATGGGTATTCCCTCTCGTCCGGCCAAGTGCAGACGCCATCGGAACAGGCGCCCATTAAACGTTCCCACGCCGGCAGGCGAACCCCAAAGGATCGCTTGCGCAAGGGCAACGCAGGTTATGGCAATCGGCCAGCCGAAAGGTTCAGGCCGTATCAGCTATGTTCGATGCGGAAACCCACTTTCAGGGTGACCTGATAATGGCCGACCTTGCCTTCCACGATGTGGCCGCGGGTTTCGGTCACTTCGAACCACTCCAGATTCTTGAGGCTCTTGCTCGCTTCAGCCAGCGCATTCTGAATGGCGTCTTCGACGGTGGTCGTCGACGAGCCAACGATTTCGACTTTCTTGTACGTGTGGTGATCAGTCATGGCAGTTCTCCTGAAGGTCGATAAAAGCGCAGCTGAGGCCACGCACCTAGGTTCTGTCAGGGAAACGGCTATAAAAGTTCAGCTCTTTGCAAAATGCAATCGCACTTTCCAATAACCCTGGAGTCGGAAACAACACACGCCACTCACCCATTGCAGGAGAAACACCATGGCTAGTACTTCACTTCGCAAGGCCTCGTTGCAGAGTATGGAAGCAGAAATCGAAAGCCTGTTGAAGTCGCTTGAAGGGTTGAAGGACGATGCAACCGACGAGTCGCGCAAAACCTTGAAAAACCTCAAGGCCAACGCTGAAAGTGCACTGAGCCATTCGCGCAGCCTGCTCAGCGATGTTTACGAAGACGTCAAAGAAAAAACCCGCGAAAACGCGCTGGCAACTCGTGACTACGCTCAAGAACACCCATGGACTACCGCTGGCGTTGCCGTCGGTGCCATCGGCCTGCTGGCAGCGTACCTGCTGTGCAAGCGCGGCAACTGATCAATTTCTGATCGGGTCTCCAGACCGCTTCAGCTCATTTTTCAACCAGTGAGCCAACTGTTGCGCGCGTCCATCGGACACACGTCTGGGCACCCATAGCGCCAGCTGCGCCGGGGTTTCATTGAAACCCCATGGCGCAGCCAGGCGACCGGCTTTCAGGTCGTCAACCACCAGCGGTTCTGGCGCAATCGCAATACCGAGGCCTGCCACGGCCGCCTCAAGCAAATAATACAAATGCTCGAAACCCTGTCCGTAACGCAAGGCGTGAGGGTCCATGCCGTTCTGCTGCGCCCAGCTGGGCCAGGCCTGTGGCCGCGAAGAAGTCTGCAGTAATGACTCTTCAAGCAACGCGCTGGCGGGTGCGTCACTCAAACTCTCGAAACGGCTGAAGCGCGGGCTCAGCACCGGGCCGATTCGCTCGCTGGCCAGCTCGAAAACCTGCATGTCTGCAGGCCACGGTGGCTCGGCGAAAATCAGCAACGCATCCAGGCCGGGCCGACGCGGATCCAGATCACCTTCACCCGCCGACAGGTGCAAGCGCAGGTCCGGCAACTCGGCATTCAACCGCCCCAGGCGCGGGATGAACCAGCGTGCCAGGAGGCTGCCCGAACACCCCAATACGAAAGGCGCGTCGGCACTGCCCTGGCTCAATTCGGCGCAGACACTGCGCAACCGATCAAAGGCTTCACCGCTGGCGTCACGTAACCGAACACCGGCATCTGTGAGTTTAAGGCCGCGCCCGTCCTTGATGAACAGGCTGAGCCCAAGATGTTCTTCAAGTACTTTCAACTGACGGCTGACCGCACCGTGCGTCACATGCAGCTGTTCCGCAGCTTGACTGACGCTGCCCAGGCGGGCTGTGCTTTCAAATGCACGCAAGGCATTCAGCGGTGGAAGGTCGCGGCTCATGATCTGTGAGTTTTCCTGACAGGTTGTGGCGATCTTATCGGTTTTCAACCGGGCATGCGCTGGTTAAAGTGACGTCATTGCCGATTCGGCTCACTCAATTCGCCCCATACAGCTACTGGAGTACTTCATGACCCAGACCAATTTCCGCAGCGGCCCCGACGCCAACGGCCTGTTCGGCTCATTCGGCGGCCGCTACGTGGCTGAAACCCTCATGCCACTGGTGCTCGACCTCAATCGTGAATATGAAGCTGCCAAAGCCGATCCTGAATTCATCAAGGAAATGGCTTACTTCCAGCGTGACTACGTGGGTCGTCCAAACCCGCTGTACTTCGCCGAGCGCCTGACCGAGTTCTGTGGCGGCGCCAAGATCTACTTCAAACGCGAAGAGCTGAATCACACTGGCGCGCACAAGATCAACAACTGCATCGGCCAGGTGCTGCTGGCCAAACGCATGGGTAAAAAACGCCTGATCGCCGAAACCGGTGCAGGCATGCACGGTGTAGCGACGGCGACCGTAGCGGCGCGCTTTGGTCTGCCTTGCGTGATCTACATGGGCGCTACCGACATCGAGCGTCAACAGGCCAACGTGTTCCGTATGAAGCTGCTGGGCGCTGAAATCGTCCCGGTCACTTCCGGCACCGGCACCCTGAAAGATGCGATGAACGAAGCCCTGCGTGACTGGGTGACCAACGTCGACGACACCTTCTACCTGATCGGCACCGTGGCAGGCCCGCATCCGTACCCGGCGATGGTGCGTGATTTCCAGGCCATCATCGGCAAGGAAACCAAGGAGCAGATGCTGGAGAAGGAAGGGCGTCTGCCCGACAGCCTGGTCGCTTGCGTGGGCGGCGGCTCCAATGCCATGGGTCTGTTCCATCCGTTTCTCGATGACACCAGCGTACAGATCATTGGCGTTGAGGCCGGCGGCCATGGCGTGAACACCGACAAGCACGCCGCGAGCCTGAATGGTGGCGTACCGGGCGTGCTGCACGGCAACCGCACGTACCTGCTGCAGGACAACGATGGTCAGATCACCGACGCACACTCGATCTCCGCTGGTCTGGACTACCCGGGCATTGGCCCTGAGCACGCCTTCCTGCACGAAGTGAAGCGTGTTGAATACGTCAGCATCACCGATGACGAAGCGCTGGAAGCGTTCCATCAGTGCTGCCTGCTCGAAGGCATCATCCCGGCACTGGAAACCGCACACGCACTGGCTGAAGCCATGAAGCGTGCGACCAATCTGCGCGACGATCATTTGATGGTGGTGTGCCTGTCCGGGCGCGGCGACAAAGACATGCAGACCGTCATGAACCACATGGCCGCTGCTGACAAAACTCAGGAGAACCTGGTATGAGCCGTCTCGAACAACGTTTCGCTCAGCTGAAAACCGAAGGCCGTGCCGCGCTGGTCACCTTCATCACCGCCGGTGATCCGGGTTACGACACTTCGCTCAAGGTCCTGAAAGGCCTGCCTGCCGCCGGCGCCGACGTGATCGAGCTGGGCATGCCCTTCACCGACCCGATGGCGGACGGCGTAGCCATTCAGCTGGCGACCCTGCGTGCACTGGACGCTGGCCAGACCCTGCAGAAAACCCTGCAGATGGTGAGTGAGTTCCGGGTCGACGACCAGACCACTCCGATCGTGCTGATGGGCTACTACAACCCGATCCACCGCTTTGGCGTCGAGACTTTCGTGGCTCAGGCCAAGGAAGCGGGCGTGGATGGCCTGATCATCGTTGACCTGCCACCGGAGCACGACGGCGAGCTGGCCACACCGGCACAGGCCAGCGGTATCGACTTCATCCGTCTGACCACGCCAACCACGGACGATGCTCGTCTGCCTCGCGTACTCGAGCGCAGCTCAGGCTTCGTCTACTACGTATCGGTTGCGGGCGTGACCGGTGCAGGCTCAGCCACTACCGAGCACGTGACCGAGGCCATTGCGCGCCTGCGTCGTCATACCAGCCTGCCGATCAGCGTCGGTTTCGGTATCCGCACACCTGAGCAGGCAGCGGCCATTGCACGTCTGGCAGACGGTGTAGTAGTGGGTTCGGCACTGGTCGACAAGATCGCCACCGCCGAGTCGCCGGAACAGGCCATCGATGGCGTGCTGACACTGTGTGCAGCCCTGGCCGAAGGCGTTCGTAACGCCCGTGTAAGCTGAGGTAAAGTTTCTGATACAGAGGAATCAAAGCGCCAGTAGCCGTTCTACTCTGCAGTAAGACACAAGGGGTTCATGACCATGTCATGAACCCCTTTTTGCTGCATCGTGAGAACTGAGGAGCACCCATGAAACTGCCAAGTCGTTTTATTACCGGTCTGGGTATCTTGATGATCAGCGCCAGCCCGCTGCTTCAGGCAGCACCGCCGGATCAGCGCGGCCCTGGCCAGGACGACAATCGCGGCGGACAGCAACAGGGCCATCGCGACAACGACGGTCCAGGCAACCGTGGCAATGGCAATAACAAAGGTCCCGGCAATCAGGCCCATCAGGATAATCGCCGCGGCCCACCGGAAGACTTCGGCCCAGTGCGCCAGACCTTTCAACAGCATCGCGACGTGATAGGTCGCGGTCAGCCGTTGCCGCCGGGCGTGCACATCGCCAAAGGCCGGCCGCTGCCACCGGGCTACGGCAAGCGTCTGGACAGCCGTTCGCTGCAATACCTGCCTCATTACGAAGGCTATGAATGGCGTCGACTGGGCACTGACGTGGTACTGATCGCGGTGGGCTCCGGGATCGTGTACGCCATTCTGGACGGCGTGCTGAACTGACCTGAAAAGTCCGGAAGGTATCAGGCGACCGGTCTGGTCGCCTGATACGGGTTCACGGCGTCCCTGAAGCTCACGCCTGTTTCTGATGAAGCCCGGCCAGAAACGTCATCAGGGCGCCCGTGACAAACGCCGGGTTTTCGAGGCTGGCTATGTGTCCGGCCTCTGGCACCAGCACATAGGGACAGCCAATCAGACGTGCCATTTCTCGCGCCTCCAGAGGAGGGCGGGGGATGTCCGCGTCGCCACAAATCACCAGCGTGGTGTCGGCATCAAGCTGGCAAAGAAGGTCCAGCCGGTCTTCGCGACCAAAGATGATGCGCCCAAGCGGTGCCACCGTTTCACGCAACTGCTGTGCACCCATACGGGCCAGCGACGCCCGAAAATCCTGATACAGCGCAGACTGACGATCAATGCCTGGACGGAAGAAGATAGGCGCAATCACGTCCAGCAGGGGCTCGGGGAACGCACCGTGTTCCGCGAGCTGATCGATCAGCGAAAAATAGTAGGTTTTTTTGGCGTCCGACTCCTTGCCCAGATAGGTGTCCATCAGCACCAGCCCATTGATCCGCTCGGGCGCGACCAGTGCCGCAATTGCACCACACATGCCGCCCACCGACAAACCGATGATGGTGCAGCGCTCAATGCTCAGATGATCGAGCAAGGCCAGCGCATGCCGGGCGAGGTCATCCAGATTGTCGGTGCCCTCCGGGAACGTGTCAGAAGCGCCATGGCCCCACAGATCGGGCACGATCACTCTGTACTGGCTGGCCAGCGTGTCGATCTGTGCGCTCCACATGGCATGGTCCCAAAGGTAACTGTGACCGAGCAGAACGACCGGGCCAGTGCCTTGATCCGTGTAATGAAGTTTTTTACCTTCGATGATGAGTTCGGGCATTTCATGATCCTCTGTCCTGGTACTTCAACAATTCGAGGCAAGCGGTAATTTGCTTGCAGAAAAGACGGCCTGCGACAGACCTCAAGTGCCGGATCAACGGGCGCTTGTGTGACCTTTTATTGAACATTCGTACGCCAGACGACCGAGCGGTCATTTGGCGCGGGTTATCTTACACCGAACGTTTCGCTGGCTGTCTTGCGTGAAGCGCGATCAACACCGGGGTTGCGCTCAGGCCCCACTCAGCACGCTCAGATCCAGAGGCCTGACAGCACCCATCCAGACAGCATGATCCGTGTGGTCGCGTAGTTCATTGCCAGTGAGTGGGTGCAGAAACACTACCAGCCCTTTGCGATTCAGCGCGAGCCACAGAGTGACATCGGCAAGCTGTGCGTGCTCGAACGCCAACTGACAGCTCCAGTCAGGGTGCGGACCGACCCGCTTTTCATGAACCCGGCCCATCTGCACACCAAACCGGGCGGATGCCGCCTCACACAGCGAGCGAGCCTGTTCGAGGGTATGTGAATCAAAGTAAACATGGGCGTGGTAGCCCTGAACGTCCGGCATCGGTGTATCTCCCATCCCCAGAAAACCTCCCAATCTGAAAAAACGTGGTCACACAGCAATCGACGGTAACGGCCTGCCCGCCAGCGATACACCGCTCAGCGCCTGCTCACTGGCCAGCCAGTCCACGAACTGCTGAACGATCTGCACCCGGCGCTTGCGCTGCGGCAACACCACGTAATAACCGTAGCCAGAGATCGCTGACGCGGCGATGGGCCGACACAACAGGCCCTGGTCGAGCAGGTCGTCGACCAGATGCCGCCAGCCGATGGCAACACCTTGTCCGCCAATGGCCGCCTGAATGAGCAGCGTGTAGTTGTCGAATCTCAGTTGACCGGGCGCGGGCGCCTGCGGAATGTCCAACGCGCGGAACACGCCGCCCCAGTCGAACCAGTTGTTACTGCTTTCACCGCGCAAATGCAGCAGCGGAAACTCGCGCAATATTTCATTGGGCAGCGGTGCGGCGCGCCCGGCGATCAACTGCGGGCTGCACACCGGAAACACCTCTTCACTGAACAGCCAATGGCTTTCGCCCTGCTTGAAACGCCCGTCACCAAACAGCACCGCAACGTCGATATCAGCACGCAACATGCTGTGCGTACGCTCGCTGGTCACCAGACTCACGTCCACATCGGGGTTGGCCTTGTGAAACCGGTGCAGCCTGGGCATTAACCAATACGCCGCGAAGGCGAAGTCGGTGGCGACCTGCAGGACCTCATGCTGGTGCTGCTCAGTGATCGCCACCAGTCCGCTGTCTATCGACTGCAAGCCGGCCTGAACATGACTGAACAGGACTTCGCCCGCTTCCGTCAGCTCGATGCCGCGATAAATACGGTCAAACAGACGGGTTGCCAGTTGATCCTCAAGACGCTTCATCTGTTGACTGATAGCAGGCTGAGTGGTGCCCACCTCAATAGCAGCTGCGGTAAAACTGCGCAGGCGTGCCGCTGCTTCGAACGAACGCAGCAAGTCCAGAGATATGTCGCCAAGGGCTTCAAACATAAGCGCTACTTATCCTAGGTATTGTCACGCAAGGGCTTTACCCCGCAACCGTGAGCCTTCATTCTCATTGCCAGCACTTTCGCATAACTTTTCACGATGGGATGCAGCGATTACATGAAGCGCAAAAATATTCTGTTCATCATGGCCGATCAAATGGCCGCGCCAATGTTGCCGTTTTACGCTCAATCTCCAGTACTGATGCCCAACCTGAGCCGCCTTGCAGCCGAAGGCGTGGTGTTCGACTCGGCCTACTGCAACAGCCCGCTGTGCGCGCCTTCGCGTTTTACGCTGGTCAGCGGCCAGTTACCCAGCAAAATCGGCGCCTACGACAACGCAGCCGACTTTCCGGCGGACATTCCGACCTACGCTCACTACCTGCGCGGTCTGGGCTACAAGACCGCACTGTCCGGCAAGATGCACTTTTGCGGCCCGGACCAATTGCACGGTTACGAAGAGCGCCTCACCAGCGACATCTACCCGGCTGACTACGGCTGGGCGGTCAACTGGGATGAGCCGGACGTGCGCCCCAGCTGGTATCACAACATGTCGTCGGTGTTGCAGGCGGGCCCTTGCATACGCACCAACCAGCTCGATTTCGACGAAGAAGTGCTTTTCAAGGCCCAGCAGTATCTCTACGACCACGTACGTCAGGACGGTGATGCGCCTTTCTGCCTGACCGTGTCCATGACCCACCCGCACGACCCGTACACGATCCCCAAACCGTTCTGGGATCTGTACAGCGACGACGAAATCCCGATGCCACCGGCACACGCCGATCAGGACGCTCTGGACCCTCATTCGCAACGTCTGCTGAAGGTTTACGACCTGTGGGACAAACCCATGCCCGCAAACAAGATCAGGGATGCGCGCCGCGCCTATTTTGGTGCCTGCAGCTACATCGATCTGAACGTCGGCAAGCTGATGCAGACGCTGGATGACGTCGGGTTGTTGCGCGACACCATCGTTGTGTTCTCCGGCGACCACGGCGACATGCTGGGCGAAAAGGGGCTGTGGTACAAAATGCACTGGTTCGAGATGGCTGCCCGCGTGCCGCTGCTGGTCTACGCTCCTGATCAGTTCAAGCCAGGCCGCGTGAGCGCATCGGTGTCGACCGCCGACCTGCTGCCGACGTTCGTCGAGCTGGCGCATGGCGAGCTGGACAAAGGCCTGCCGCTGGATGGCCGCTCGCTGGTGCCGCATCTGCAAGGCAAGGCCGGACACGATGAAGTGTTCGGTGAGTACATGGCCGAAGGCACAACCAGCCCGCTGATGATGATTCGTCGCGGCAATTACAAATTCATCTACTCGGAACAGGACCCGTGCCTGCTGTTCGACGTGACGAACGACCCAAAGGAACAGGAGGACCTGAGCCAGTCACCTGACCATCAAAAATTGTTCAACGACTTTTTGGCCGAGGCACGCGCCAAGTGGGACATACCGGCGATACACCAACAGGTGCTCGCCAGCCAGCGTCGGCGACGTTTTGTCGCCAACACCCTGGCAACCGGCAAGCTGAAGAGTTGGGATCACCAGCCACTGGTCGACGCCAGTCAGCAGTACATGCGCAACCATATTGATCTGGACGATCTGGAGCGCAAGGCACGTTATCCGCAACCTTGAACCCTGCCCAAACCAAGAAAACCAAAAGGGGTACATCAATGAATACGTTATCCAAAACGCTGGCAATCAGTCTCTTGTCGCTGGGCAGTTTCGCAGCAGTGGCTGCGGACTCAAGCTGTAGCACGGTGAGAATGGCTGATCCGGGCTGGAGTGACATTGCGGCCACCAACGCCATCACCAGTGTTCTGCTTGAAGGCATGGGCTATACAACCAAGATCGATACGCTGGCAGTACCGATTGCCTATGGCGGTCTGAAAGACGGCAAACTGGACGTTTTTCTGGGTAACTGGATGCCTGCGCAACAGGGTTTCTACGACAAGTTCGTGGCGACCGGTGACGTGACGCAATTGGCCAAGAACCTGCAGGGCACCGAGTTCACGCTGGCCGTGCCGGACTACGTATGGAATGCAGGCGTGCATGACTTTGCCGACCTGAACAAGTTTGCCGACAAGTTCAGCAAGAAGATCTACGGCATTGGTTCGGGGGCGCCTGCCAACCTGTCGTTGCAGGAAATCATCAAGAAGAACGAGTTTGATCTGGGCGGCTGGAAACTGGTGGAATCGAGTGAGCAGGCAATGCTCGCCGAGGTCAATCGCAACGTGAAGCGTGAAGCGTTCGTGGTGTTCCTGGGCTGGACGCCGCACCCGATGAACGTGCAGATCAAAGGCATGCATTACCTCAAGGGCGGCGAGAAGTACTTTGGTGACACCGGTTCGGTCTTTACCCTGACCCGCAAGGGCTATGCTGAAGCCTGCCCGAATGTCGGCAAGCTGCTGACCAACCTGAGCTTCACGCTGGACATGGAAAACACCATCATGGCTGAGGTGGCGAACAAGAAAGTCAGCAACAGTGAAGCGGCCAAGGCGTGGATAAAAGCCAACCCGGCCGTACTGGAAAAATGGCTTGATGGCGTGAAAACCATTGATGACAAAGATGCACTGGCAGCGGTGAAGGCAAAGATCTAGGCCGTGGGGCTGAGTATTTACAGCGCCTGACGAAGCCTCTTCGCGAGCAGGCGCGCTCCCACAAGGTCCAGTGCCTCTTGTGTGCGAGCTTGCTCGCGAAGGCTGACTATCAATGATTCAATAGCTGACGGTCAAAACCCTGGCCACGCTCCACCCACCATGAGGGACTGATGCGCTGGCTCAACCGCCATAAATTCCTGCCTTTTCTGGCCTGGCTGCCCAACCAGACCCGCGCCAGCGTCGGGCGTGATGCGCTGGTGGGCCTGAGCGGTGCCATCCTGGCCCTGCCGCAATCCATCGCCTACGCACTCATCGCCGGCCTGCCGCCCGAGTACGGCCTGTACGCGGCCATCGTTCCAGTACTCATCGCCTGTCTGTGGGGTTCTTCCTGGCACCTGATCTGCGGCCCGACGGCGGCGATATCCATTGTGCTCTACGCCAGCGTCAGCCCGCTCGCCGTCCCGGCCAGCCAGGACTACATCACCCTGATCCTGCTGCTCACATTCATCGCCGGGGTTTTCCAGTTGCTGCTAGGCATGATGCGCTTCGGCGCACTGGTGAACTTCGTATCGCACTCAGTGGTGCTGGGCTTCACCCTCGGCGCCGCCATCGTCATCGCGCTGGGGCAGATGCCCAACCTGATGGGCGTCGACCTGCCCAGCCAGACGACAGCGCTCAACAGCCTGACCGCCATACTCGAACACCGAGGCGAAATCGATCTGCCATCGATGGTGCTGGGGCTTGCGACACTGGCGCTGGGCATCCTGCTCAAATCGCTGGTGCCACGCTGGCCAACCCTGTTGATCACGCTGGTCGCAAGCAGCCTGCTGGTCTGGCTCTGGCCTGCGATGTTCGGCCATGTGAGGGTGGTCAGCGCCTTCGTCGGCCATTTGCCGCCGTTCAGCCCGCTGCCGCTGGATGCAGAACTGATTCTCAAGCTGCTGCCTACCGCTGTCGCCGTGGGCATGCTGGGGCTGGTCAACAGCCTGTCGATTGCCCGCTCGCTGTCGGCACGCTCACAGCAAATGCTCAACGCCAACCAGGATGTCCGGGCGCAGGGCCTTTCGAACATGGTCGGCTCACTGTTCTCGGGCTACTTGTCGGCAGGCTCATTCACCCGCGCCGCACTGAGTTACGAAGCCGGCGCCCGCTCACCACTGGCAGGCGTATTTTCGGCGCTGTGGGTGGCGCTGTTCGCCGTTGCGGGCGCCTCATTGATCTCGCACATTCCGATCCCGAGCATGGCTGCTTCCATCCTGCTGATCTGCTGGGGGCTGGTAGATCGTCGCGGTATCCGTGCGTTGTTCCGGGTCAGTCGTTCGGAGTTTTTCGTCATGGCACTGACCTGCCTGGCCACCTTGCTGCTGGAGCTGCAAACCGCGATTTATGCCGGTGTACTGGCCTCGCTGTTCTTCTACCTCAAGCGCACCTCGCAGCCCCGCGTGCAGCAGTGGCGTGAAGGCGATGAAGACGTGCTGCGTGTGGGCGGCTCAATCTTTTTCGGCGCCAGCCATTACCTGCAAACCCGCTTGCAGCGTACTCAGGGTAAACGGGTGGTGATCGACGCCCAGCAAATCAACTTCATCGATTACTCAGGCGTGGAAATGCTCCATCAGGAGGCCCGCCGCCTGGGGCAACAGGGCCGTGTGCTGGTCCTGCGCAACACCCGGCCGCAGGTGATCGAAGAGCTGCACAAGCTGGAAGGCGCCGAAAAATGTCCGATTCTGTTTGAGGCGTGAAAAGCAGATCAGCCGGCCGCCAGTTGTCTGCGCAACTCGGCCAGTACCGGCGCTGAATCCGGCCGAACACCGCGCCACAACAGGAACGCTTCGGCCGCCTGCTCGACCAGCATGCCGAGCCCGTCGACAGAACGACCCGCACCGTGCTCAGTGGCCCAGCGACAAAAAGCGGTGGGCTCCTTGCTGTACATCATGTCGTAGCAAAAGGTCGCGCCGGGTTGAATCAGGCTGGGCGCGATAGGCGGCAATTCACCTGCAAGGCTTGCAGACGTTGCGTTGATAATCAGGTCCACCGGTTCTTCGAGCCAGTCAAAGCCGCTGGCAAATACCGGCCCCAGATCCGTGAACTCCTGAACCAGCGTTTCTGCTTTTTCAATCGTGCGGTTGGCAATTACCACCGCCAAAGGTTTCTCCGCCAGCAACGGTTCCAGCGCACCACGCACCGCGCCACCGGCGCCCAGCAACAGAATGCGTTGACCGCGCAGGCTCATCCCACAGTTGACCGTCAGGTCGCGCACCAGTCCGGCACCGTCCGTGTTATCGCCCAACAGCGTGCCGTCATCCAGCGTGTGCAGCGTGTTGACGGCGCCTGCACGCTGAGCGCGTTCGGTCAGGCTGTCAGCCAGGCGAAACGCCTCTTCCTTGAACGGCACAGTGATGTTGGCGCCCCGACCGGTCTGAAAAAACGCCCGCGCAAACGCAGTGAAATCGTCCAGCGGCGCAAGCGAGGTCCGGTACGCCAGTGCCTGCCCGGTCTGCTCGGCAAACAGGCTGTGAATCAGCGGCGACTTGCTATGGCCGATGGGATTGCCGAAGACGACGTACTGGTCCATGTGGGTTCCTGTTGTGTTCATGTGCACAGCAACGGCGGCAAGCAAACGCCGCCGAATGCTGCTTCAGTCTTGCGCCAGCCAGTCACGGTCGGTCAGGTAATACTCGGTCAGACGCGCTTCTTCGCTGCCCGGTGCCGCCTTCCAGTCATAACCCCAGCGTACTTGCGGCGGGAGCGACATGAGGATCGACTCGGTACGACCGCCCGATTGCAGCCCGAACAACGTGCCCCGGTCATACACCAGGTTGAATTCGACGTAGCGGCCGCGACGAAACTCCTGAAATTCGCGCTGCTGTACGGTGTAGGCATTGGCCTTGCGACGGCGCACGATGGGCAGGTATGCATTGATGAACGCGTCGCCAATCGCCCGGATAAACGCAAAGCTGGTCTCGAAATCCCACTGGTTCACGTCATCGAAAAACAGTCCGCCAATGCCGCGCGGCTCGTCACGGTGCTTGAGATGGAAATAGCTGTCGCACCAGGCTTTGTAGCGCGGATAAACGTCGTCGCCAAACGGTGCGCAGGCGCGCTCGGCCACCCGGTGCCAGTGCACGCAGTCTTCCTCGACGCCGTAATAGGGCGTCAGGTCGAAACCACCACCGAACCACCAGACCGGCTCTTCGCCTTCTTTTTCAGCGATGAAAAAGCGTACGTTGGCGTGGGAGGTCGGCACGTGGGGGTTATGCGGGTGAATCACCAGCGACACACCCAGCGCTTCAAATCCACGACCCGCCAGCTCAGGGCGATGCGCACTGGCAGAAGGCGGCAGGTTGCTGCCAAATACATGAGAAAAGTTCACGCCGCCCTTTTCGATAACGGCACCGTTCTCGATCACCCGCGTGCGACCGCCGCCTGCCGGGCGTGTCCAGGCGTCTTCGACGAAGTGCGCATTGCCATCTTCCTGTTCAAGCGCGGTGCAAATGCGGTCCTGCAGGTCGAGCAAGTAAGCCTTCACGGCTTCGGTACGGGTACTCATGACGATCCCTTACGGCTGACTTCAAACGGCTGGGCCCCGGAACAAAAGGGCCGCAGGCAAACTGGCGCGTAGCATACCATCGGCAGACAGCACTGGCAGTTGACGAAGCCCGGACGAAGGAGTCCGATAGCTCTTTTGCAATCCGTTTCGACATTCATGGAGAGAGCACATGGCAAAGCGTATCCAGTTCAACACGGTCGGAGGACCCGACGTTCTTGAATATGCCGACTTCGAGTCAGCAGCGCCCGGTCCGCAAGAGGTTGTGGTGCGCAACAAGGCCATCGGCCTGAATTTCATCGACACCTATTACCGCAGCGGGCTGTACCCGGCGCCCGCATTCCCGTCCGGGCTTGGCACAGAAGGGGCAGGCGTTGTCGAAGCAGTCGGCGCCGAAGTGACGCGCGTCAAAGCCGGTGATCGCGTGGCCTATGCGACCGGGCCGCTGGGCGCTTACAGCGATCTGCACACATTGCCGGAGGCCAATCTGGTCAAGCTCGCCGACTCGGTCAGCTTTGAAAAGGCTGCGGCCGTGCTGCTCAAGGGCCTGACGGTTCAGTACCTGCTGCGTCAGACTTATCAGGTCAAACCGGGCGAGATCATTCTGTTTCATGCCGCCGCAGGCGGTGTGGGCTCGCTGGCGTGCCAGTGGGCCAAAGCGCTGGGTGCAAAACTGATCGGCACGGTCAGCTCGCCTGAAAAGGCGGCGCATGCCAAAGCACTCGGCGCATGGGAAACCATCGATTACAGCCATGAAGACGTGGCCAAGCGCGTACTGGAACTGACCGAAGGCAAAAAATGCGCGGTGGTGTACGACGGTGTGGGCCAGGACACATGGCTGACATCACTCGATTGCGTCGCACCGCGCGGTCTGATGGTGAGTTTCGGCAATGCGTCAGGGCCAGTGGCCGGGGTCAATCTGGGGATACTGGCGCAGAAGGGCTCGCTGTACGTCACTCGCCCGACACTGGGCAGCTACGCCAACAGTGCGCAAAACCTGCAAACCATGGCGGACGAGCTGTTCGACATGCTTGCCAGCGGCAAGCTCAAGGTCGACAACATTCAGCAATATGCGCTCGAGGACGCCGCCAAGGCACACATCGAACTGTCGGCCCGCCGCACCACGGGCTCGACGATTCTGATTCCCTGAGGCAGTACAACGCAACGCGTCCCGGCACTAGCCGGGACGTACCACCTGCCCGGTGGCGATGTCACGAATCACGCTCGGGTTTCGACGACCACCCAGCGCGCCACACAGAACGGTGTCGATCTGACCACGGAAATACTGCTCAACACGCAACCGTGACTTGGCAGCAGGGCGACCTGCCGGGTTGGCAGAGGTCGAAATCAGCGGTCCTACCAATGCACATAGCTCACGCACGGTCGGGTGATCAGTCACGCGCAGCGCAACGGTTTCGTGAATCCCGGTTATCCACTCGGGCAGCAGGTTCTGGTGCGGCACCAGCCAAGTGTTGGGCCCAGGCCAGGTGCTGGCCATACGATCGAGCCACAGCTCGGGAAAGTCCTCGAACAGGAAGTCGAACTGACGAATGTTGTCAGCGATCATGATCAGCCCTTTTTCCACAGGCCGGGACTTGATCGCCAACAAGCGATAAACCGCCTCTTCGTCCCACGGGTCGCAACCCAGCCCCCAAACTGCCTCGGTCGGGTAGGCAATAACCGCTCCGGCCCGGATATCCCGAGCGACTTGCTGCACACGCCAACTGCTGACCATTCGTTCTCTCCGCGAAATCATGGCGGGCAGTTTAACCTCACGGCGCGCTGGCGAACCATCGTCCCGCTTCACTGCTTATCCGCCCATCGAGCTCAAGCTCCGTCAATGCTGCCAGTACCTTGGGCAACGGCCAGCCCATGGAATTCGACAAAGCTTCGCTGGTGTGCGGCGCAGCATGCAGCAGCGCCAACAAAGGGTTATCGCAAGCGGCAGGACGTTGCTCGGCATCAGGCGCTTCAGTTGCAGGTGCCACCCGATGCCAATGCTGCAGGGCTTCGAGGATATGGTCGACCGTCTCGACCAGTATCGCGCCGTCACGAATCAACTGGTGACAGCCGCGTGCACCAGGGTGGTGGATCGAACCGGGAATTGCATACACTTCGCGGCCGTGTTCGGCTGCCAGCCGTGCCGTGATCAGCGAGCCGCTGGCCACGCTGGCTTCGACAACCAGCACCCCAAGCGACATTCCACTGATGATCCGATTGCGTCGAGGAAAGTTGCTGGCGTGCGGGCCGGCGTCGAGCGGGAACTCGGAAACCACCGCGCCGCCCTGCGCCGCCATCTGTGCGGCGAGCGCCCGATGCTGCTGTGGATAAAGTTTTTCGAGCCCTGTGCCGAGCACGCCGATTGTGAGCCCGCCGACGGCCAGCGCGCCCTGATGCGCAGCGCCGTCAATCCCGCGGGCCAGACCGCTGGTGATCACAAAACCGGCACCGGCAAGGCTTCTCGCGAACGCAGCAGCGGTGTCCATTCCGGGTTTCGATGCGCGACGGCTGCCGACCATTCCCAACTGCGGCCGCTCAAGGATCGAGGGGTCGCCTGCGATGAACAGCAGTGGCGGGGGATCGGCAATCTGGGCGAGCAGCGCCGGGTAGCAAGGGTCGTCCCACATCAGCAAATGCTGGCCCGGACGCTCAAGCCATGCCAATGCAGCACTGGCACCGTCGCGTACCGAAGGCTCACGCCGGGCCTCGGCAGCAGCCGTCGGCATGCCCAGTGAACGCCATGCACTGGCTGGCGCAGACAGCGCCGCCGAGGCACAACCGAACGCATCGATAAGCCTGGAAAAGCGCTTCGATCCAATCTCTGGCAAACGGTGCAGACGAAGACGTGCTTCCAGTTCCGACGGCGACGGAACAGCTTTTTCAAACAGCGGCATAAGATCGTCCCTGATCCATGGCGCACCTCGGACGGTGCGCAAACCTGTGGATAACTCTGTTGACAACAATTTGATAAGTGAATGAAACAGTCAGGAAATCCGTATCAAAGCTGAAACATGGCGCTAGGGGTTACGGACCTTGTCCATAATGGCCAAAGATCGGTTCGCGTGCAGCACCAAGGCGTAACTGAGCTTGTCGTAAGTGCGGAAAACCATCAGCAGACCTGACCGTTCGTCCGGGATTTTTACCTGCTCACCGGTCACCCGATCACGCACCCGTTCACCCGTCTTGTAGATGGCCAGCACGTTGCCTTCGACCAGACCGTCGCGCCTGCCTTTGTTCAGCGTGACCACGTCATACACGCCGACTTGGGTAACGCCGCGCGGTACGTCAAGAATCAGCCCTTCGACCGGCGCTTGTGGCGCGCTGGGCATGAACGTCGAAGTGATTGCACGCTCCTCGCTGGCAAACAGCCGGTCGCCCAGACGAACTTCCTGCGTCGAGCGTTGAAGCGTCAGCGTCGATACGTCGCCTTCAGTGGCGACCACCTCCGCACTGCCAATATCGTCGGCGTTGATGCCCAGCACTTCCTCGGTATCAGGATCGATATAGGTCTTGCCCTGACGGAAGATGCCGTACACCGAGTGCGCCGCGTCCAGCGTGCCACGCGAATAGACACGATCACCGCTGCCACTGAGTACCCGCTCGGCGTTACCTGCCACAATATAGGGCGCTTGTTCAAACGCTTCGGCGCTGTCGACAATACGGTTGCTGATCAGAAAGGCATTGATGGCACCCAGCGGGATGCTCGGGATAGCCTCGACCACCGGCGTGCTGCGCACACGCGGTGACAATTTGATGGTGCCTCGGGATTCGCCACGGTTGACCATCACACGCGGCTGGCCGTCGACATACGTCAGTGAGAGAGTGTCACCGGGGTAGATCAGATCAGGGTCGTGCACCTGGGGATTGGCCCGCCAGATCTCCCGCCACTGCCAGGGTTCGCGCAAAAACTTGCCGGAAATGTCCCAGAGTGTGTCACCCGGAACAACGGTGTAATTCTGCGGATGGCCTTCCCTGAGCTGCACTTGCGCCTGGACAAGACCGCTGGCGGTCAACAGCAGCAGGGCGAGTAGTGATTTCCTCATGCGGTGAATCCCTTTATCATGTTGCCTCGCGTGAACAATAGAGTCCCATCATGGGTTGCCGCCTTGAAATCCCGAGCCTGGCGCCCGACATTGACTTTACCCTAACAGTGCAGCTCTTACGTATATGGCTATTTTAAACATCCTCGAATTTCCCGATTCGCGCCTGCGCACCATCGCCAAACCTGTGGCGATAGTAGACGACGGCATTCGCCAGTTGGTCGACGACATGTTTGAAACCATGTACGAAGCGCCTGGTATCGGTCTGGCCGCAACGCAGATCAACGTCCACAAGCGGGTCGTCGTGATGGACCTGAGCGAAGATCGCTCCGAGCCGCGCGTCTTCATCAACCCTGAGATCGAAATGCTGACCGACGAAATGGATCAGTATCAGGAAGGTTGCCTGTCGGTGCCCGGTTTTTACGAAAACGTCGACCGGCCGCAGAAAGTCCGTGTCAAGGCGCTGGGCCGTGACGGTCAGCCTTACGAACTGGTCGCCGAAGGCTTGCTGGCGATCTGCATTCAACACGAGTGCGATCACCTGAACGGCAAACTGTTCGTCGATTATCTTTCCAATCTCAAGCGTGACCGGATCAAGAAGAAGCTGGAAAAACAGCACAAGCTCAACGCCTGATCCGTCGTCACCCCAAAAAGGCCTGTCGAAGGCCTTTTTCTTTTTCAGAACGAGAAGTCCATGACTGAGCCACTGCGCATCGTTTTCGCCGGCACCCCGGAATTCGCCGCCGAACACCTCAAGGCCCTGCTCGACAGCCCTCACCAGATCATCGCCGTTTACACCCAGCCTGATCGCCCGGCCGGTCGTGGACAAAAGCTGATGCCAAGCCCGGTCAAGCAACTGGCACTGCAACATGATGTGCCGGTCATGCAGCCACCCACGCTGCGCGACCCCGCCGCCCAGGCCGAACTCGCGGCGCTCAAGCCCGACCTGATGGTGGTGGTCGCTTACGGCCTGATCCTGCCGCAAGTGGTGCTGGATATCCCGCGTCTGGGCTGCATCAACAGCCATGCTTCGCTGCTGCCTCGCTGGCGCGGTGCGGCGCCCATCCAACGGGCTGTGCAGGCAGGCGATGCTGAAAGTGGCGTGACCGTGATGCGCATGGAGGCGGGCCTCGACACCGGCCCCATGCTGCTCAAGGCCATGACCCCGATCAGCGCCCAGGACACCGGCGGCACGCTGCATGATCGCTTGGCGGAGCTGGGCCCACCAGCCGTACTGCAGGCGATTACAGGCTTGGCAGACGGCTCGTTGGTTGGCGAAGTGCAGGACGACAGCCTGGCCAACTACGCACACAAATTGAACAAGGACGAGGCGCGCATCGACTGGGCTCGCCCGGCAGTTGAACTGGAGCGCCTGATACGCGCCTTCAATCCGTGGCCGATCTGCCACAGCACGCTGAACGAAGAAACCCTGAAAGTACTGGCCGCTGACCTGGCTGAAGGGCAGGGCGTGCCGGGGACCATTTTGAGCGCCAGCAAGGACGGGCTGATCGTCGCGTGTGGCGAGCACGCCCTGCGTCTTACTCGTCTGCAATTGCCCGGCGGCAAACCGTTGTGTTTCGCTGACCTGTTCAACAGCCGCCGCGAGAAGTTCGCTGTCGGCACGGTGCTGGGCCAATGAACCCGCGCCTGGCCGCCGCCAAGGCTCTGGCTGCCGTCCTCAGCGGCAAGGCATCGCTGAACAGCTCACTGCCGACCCAACTGGACAAGGTCGACGCCCGTGACCGCGGCCTGACCCAGGATTTGGCGTTTGGTACGGCGCGCTGGCAGCCTCGTCTTTCAGCGCTAGCCGCCAAGCTGCTGCAGAAACCGTTCAAAGCGGCCGACGCTGACGTTGAAGCATTGCTGCTGGTCGGCCTGTATCAACTGTTCTACAGCCGTATTCCGGCCCATGCCGCAATCGGCGAGACCGTGGGCTGCGCCGACAAACTGAAAAAACCGTGGGCCAAGGGCCTGCTCAACGCCGTGTTGCGCAATGCCCAGCGAGACGGCGCGGCATTGCTGACTGAGCTGGAACACGACCCCGTGGTGCGCACCGCTCACCCGCGCTGGCTGCAAAAAGCCTTGAAAGCGGCGTGGCCGGAGCAGTGGGAAGACGTCTGCGCCGCCAACAATGCGCACCCGCCAATGATCCTTCGGGTCAATCGTCGCCACAACAGCCGCGATCAATACCTCGAACTGCTGAAAGCGGCTGGCCTGGACGCAAATGCGTGCACGTTCAGCCAGGACGGCATCGTGCTGACCGAGCCGTGTGATGTGCGCACGCTGCCCGGTTTTGCCGAGGGCTGGATCAGCGTTCAGGACGAAGCCGCGCAACTGGCCGCCGACCTGCTGGAGCTGGCGCCCGGCCAACGTGTGCTCGACGCCTGCTGTGCGCCCGGCGGCAAGACGTGTCACCTGCTGGAAGTACAGCCGCAGCTGAGCGGTGTGGTCGCCGTGGACCTGGAAGCCAAACGCCTGGTGCGAGTACGGGAAAACCTCGACCGTCTGGGTCTGGACGCCCAACTGATTGCCGCCGACGCCCGGGAAACCGCGCAATGGTGGGACGGCCAGCCGTTCCAGCGCATTCTGCTCGACGCGCCGTGCTCGGCCACCGGCGTGATTCGTCGCCATCCCGACATCAAACTGACCCGCCAACCCGATGACATCGTCGCCCTGGCAGCCTTGCAGGGCGAGCTGCTGGACGCCTTGTGGCCTACGCTTCAAGTGGGCGGCATGTTGCTGTACGCGACCTGTTCGACGTTGCCGACAGAAAACACCGAAGTGATCGAAGCGTTTCTGGCCCGGACCTCCGGGGCACGCGAGCTGGACATCGCAGGCCAGTCGGGACAGCCGCCAGCCGGGATCAAGCAAAAACACGGCCGCCAACTGCTTGCCCAGCAGGGCGGTCATGATGGTTTCTACTACGCCAAACTGATCAAGATCGCGGCGGCAAGGGAGTAGTCAGTTGAAAATCATCATTCTGGGTGCAGGCCAGGTCGGCGGCACGCTGGCCGAACACCTTGCCGGTGAGGCCAACGACATTACGGTGGTCGACACCGACGGCGACCGTCTGCGTAATCTGGGTGATCGTCTCGACATCAGGACCGTGCAGGGCAAGGGCTCCTACCCCGCCGTGCTGCGTCAGGCCGGCGCGGACGACGCGGACATGCTGGTCGCCGTGACCAGCAGCGACGAAGCCAACATGATCGCCTGTCAGGTGGCATTCACGCTGTTCCACACGCCAACCAAGATTGCGCGAGTGCGTGAAGCAGCCTACCTGACACGCTCCGACCTGTTCGACAACAGCGCTATCCCGGTCGATGTACTGATCAGCCCGGAGCAGGTCGTTACCCACTACATCAAGCGTCTGATCGAATATCCCGGCGCTTTGCAGGTGATCGATTTCGCTGACGGCAAGGCGCAACTGGTGGCGGTCAGGGCCTATTACGGCGGCCCGTTGGTCGGTCAGCAACTGCGCCAGCTCAAGACCCACATGCCCACCGTTGAAACCCGTGTCGCCGCGATCTTTCGTCGCGACCGGCCGATTATTCCCCAGGGTGATACGGTGATCGAAGCCGACGACGAAGTGTTCTTCGTGGCGGCCAAAGCCGATATCCGGGCGGTAATGGGTGAGATGCGCCGCCTGGACGAGAGCTACAAACGTATCGTGATCGCGGGCGGCGGCAACATCGGCGAGCGGCTGGCCGAGGCCATCGAGAGCCGCTACCAGGTCAAGATCATCGAGATGAATCCGGCGCGCTGCCGCTACCTCTCCGAGAACCTCGACAGCACCGTGGTGCTGCAAGGCAGTTCATCGGATCGCGACTTGTTGATCGAAGAAAACATCGGCAACACGGATCTGTTTCTCGCGCTGACCAACGACGATGAAGCCAACATCATGTCGTCGTTGCTGGCCAAACGTCTGGGCGCTCGCAAGGTCATGACGTTGATCAACAACCCCGCGTACGTTGATCTGGTGCAGGGCGGGGAAATCGACGTGGCGGTCAGCCCGCAACTGGCGACCATCGGTACCTTGCTCGCACACGTGCGGCGCGGCGACATCGTCAGCGTGCACTCACTGCGTCGAGGCGCAGCGGAAGCCATCGAGATCGTGGCGCATGGCGACGCCAGATCCAGCAAAGTTATTGGTCGTGCCATCAGAGACATCAACCTGCCAACCGGCACAACGATTGGTGCCATCATCCGCGACGAAGAAGTCCTGATCGCCCATGACGTCACCGTGATCGAATCAGGCGACCACGTGATCATGTTTCTTGTGGATAAAAAGTACATCCGCGACGTCGAGCGCCTGTTTCAGGTGGGCTTGAGCTTCTTCTGAGCGCCGGTCGGCGCCCAGTGCCGTGCCAGCCGGGCTGCAACGCGTCTGACTGACTGAACCTCAAAAAGCCTTCGGCGGTCGGGCACGCTCGTCGATTCTGGCGAATTTTCCCTTGAGCCTGTGTATCCCAAAAATACGCGCAACTGCTCAACAGGCCCACACAGGGCTTCATCAGGGAGAACCTTTTGCATGGCCAAACTCGCCCATTCCCAAGCACCTCTGCAAGGCTCACAAACTGACGGCCCGCCTGCCGGCGGCTGGGGCGCGCTGCGTTCGGTCACCAAACATCTGATGCACCAGCATGTGCTGATCCGCGGCAATCGTGCGTTGATGTCGATGAACAAGCCGGAGGGCTTCGATTGCCCCAGCTGTGCCTGGCCCGATCCCAAGAAGCCGCACGCGTTTGAATACTGCGAAAACGGCGCCAAAGCACTGGCCTGGGAAACCACCACCAAGCGCGTCACGCCCGAGTTTTTTGCGCAGCACACCGTCAGCGAATTGGCCACATGGTCCGATCACGACCTTGAAGATCAGGGCCGCCTGACCGAGCCGATGCGCTACGACGCCGCCAGCGACAAGTACCTGCCGGTCAGTTGGGATGAGGTGTTTACTGATATCGGCCATGAGCTTCGTCATCTCAGTGACCCTTGGAAACTGGAGCTGTACACGTCCGGCCGCACCTCCAACGAGGCGGCATTTCTGTACCAGCTGTTTGGCCGCCTGTACGGCATGGCCAACTTCCCAGACTGCTCGAACATGTGCCATGAAACCACTTCCGTCGCATTGCCCGAGGCAATAGGCGTCGGCAAGGGCACGACGTCTCTGGAAGACTTCGAGCAGGCCGACGCCATTTTTATCATCGGTCAAAACCCAGGCACCAACAGCCCGCGCATGATGTCCGAGCTGCACACTGCCGCCAAGCGGGGCGCGAGCATCATCTCGTTCAACCCGCTTCGCGAGAAGGCACTGGTGCGTTTCGCCTCGCCACAGAACCCGCGCGACATGATCGGTCGCCGTGGCGTGGAGATCAGCTCTCAGTATCATCAGGTCAGAACCGGCGGCGATATGGTCGCCATGCAGGGCATCTGCAAGGTCGTGATCGAAGCCGACGACGCGGCGCAGCGTGAAGGGCATTTGCGCATTCTTGATGTCGCCTTCATCGACGAGCACACCCACGGCTTCGAGCAGTACGCCGACTACTGCCGAGGATTGTCCTGGGACATCATCGAGCGTCATTCGGGCCTGAGTCGTCAGGCGATTGAAGACGTGGCGGCGGTTTACATGCGTTCCGAGCGAGTGATCTGCTGTTGGGGCATGGGCGTTACCCAGCACAAGCGTGGCGGCGATGCGATGCAGCAGATCATCAACCTGTTGCTGCTGCGCGGCAATATCGGCAAACCGGGCGCTGGCGCCTGTCCGATCCGTGGACATTCCAATGTGCAGGGCGACCGCACCATGGGGATTTACGAGAAAGCCCACGAACCTTTTCTGGCGAGCATGAGCAAGGTGTTCGGCTTTGAAGCCTCACGTAAAGGTGGCCACGATGTGGCCGAGGCGTGTGAAGCACTGCTGCGTGGCGAGGTGGAAGCGTTCATCTCGGTGGGCGGCAACTTCTTCCGGGCGATCCCGGACATCGACATCGTTTGCCCGGCCGTGAACCGCCTGAAAATGACTGTCCTGGTGAATACCAAGCTCAATCGCAGCGCCACGGTGCACGGCCAGAAAGCTTATTTGCTGCCCTGCCTGGCGCGCTCGGAAACAGACCTGCAGAACGGTGTGGCGCAAACGGTAACGGTCGAAGACTCCATGTCGATGGTGCACGGCTCGACCGGGATGCTGGAGCCAGCCTCCGAGCATTTGATATCTGAAATTGCCATTATTGCCGGGATGGCCAAGGCGACATTGCCGCCCAACCCCAAAGTGAACTGGGACAGCTATGTGGGTGACTACGCGCGCATTCGAGACAAGATTGAAGAAGTAATGCCCGAGCAGTTTTACGACTTCAACGTACGCATTTGCCAGCCGGGCGGCTTTCAGTTACCCAATGCCGCCAGGATCCGCAAATGGGACACCGACACTGGCAAGGCCAACTTCCTGTTCCCGGCAGGGGTCTACGACGAAGACGACACGCCGCCGGGCGCCGATCATCTGCAATTGATGACGATCCGCAGCCATGACCAGTTCAACACCACGGTGTATTCCAACGATGATCGCTATCGGGATATTTATGGCGACCGCATGGTCGTGATGCTCAACCCCGAAGACATGGCGAGGCTGGACCTGAAGGCTGGCGATTACGTCGAGTTTCAGACCGCGTTGGACCTCAAAACAGAACGACGGGCAGCTGGCTTCAAGGTCGTGCCGTTCGATGTACCTGCAGGCTGTTGCGCCGCGTATTACCCGGAGACCAACGGCTTGCTCCCCCTGGCCAACCGCGACAGCCGCAGCAATACGCCTGCGGCCAAATCAGTACCCGTCAACCTGGTCCGCATGAGCCCACAGGCGGCTCAAGCCGCAGTAGAGCGACGCGGACTGATTGCGGCGGCGAGTTAGGCAGAGGCATGCTTGCTTGCGCAGGCCGGTGACCCGCCAGAACATCTCGGGCGGATGCACCGGCAACCTATCTTTTACGGGCCGCTGCGCAGACGGCTACTCAGTACCAGCGCGCTTCGCCTGCCGGGCGTTTCTTGAAGCGTTTCATCGTCCACATGTACTGGCTTGGGTAGGCCCGCACATACTTCTCGACCACCTTGCTCATCGCCGCCGCCGAGGTTTCGGTGTCGGTGCTGTACATGGCTTCTGGAGCCGCTTCCAGCACCACCTTGTAGCCGGAGCCATCCGGCAGGCGCATGGCATGCAGGAAAACCCCGACCGCCTTGCCGCCCGCCAGCATGTTCGGCACAAACTTGCTGGTCAGCGCCTGAGTGCCGCAGAACGGGACGAAGATACCGGCTGACTCAGCCGGCTCCGGGTCCGCTGGAATGCCCACCGAGCCGCCTTTGCGCACTTCCTTGATAACGCTGAGGATGCCCTCCTTGGTAGACGCTGCAACGCGGTTACCCAGTTGCACTCGCTGTTTACGCAGCAAATCATCGACCGCCTTCAACTTTGGCGGACGATAGAAAATGATCGGCTTGCACTGGCTGCAATAGAAGTGATTCAGCACTTCCCAGTTGCCCAGGTGGCTGGTGATACCGACCACGCCCTTGCCGGACGCCAGCGCATCCTTGAGCACGTCGAGCCCTTCGACTTCGCGAACCAGATTGATCGATTTCTGAGCAGGCCAGATCCAGGCACAAGCGCTTTCGGTCAGCGTCTTGCCGATGTCCATCAGGCTGCGACCCACGAGTTTCTCCAGCTCCGGCTCGCTCAGCTCAGGAAAGCACTTGGAAAGGTTGATCCGCGCCACTTCCCGTGACCGGTTGGGAAGCTTCCACATCAACCAGCCGATGGCGGTGCCCACCCACTGCACAGCTCGCCATGGCAACAGAGCAAACAACCGCAACGCCCCGACCATTACGGCGCCTTTGAACTTATCCACAGAACACTCCCAGATTCTCGAGGCGGGTATTGTAACCGTCAGCGGCTCAGGATCGCGTATCGATCGCAATCCACAGTGTGGTCCATGACCATACCGCTGGCCTGCATATACGCATAACAGATGGTCGGACCGACAAACGTGAACCCGGCTTTCTTCAATGCCTTGCTCATGGCCTCGGCCTGAGCGGTAATGGCCGGTACTTCGCTGCGGTCCTTGAAGTGGTTGACCTTCGGCGTGCCGTCGACAAACGACCAAAGCAGGCCAACCGGGTCGGGCAGCGCCAGCCAGGCCCGGGCGTTGGTGCGGACCGCCTTGAGCTTGAGTCGGTTGCGGATAATCGTCGGATCGAGCATCAACGCATCGATTTCAGCATCGGTGAGTTGCGCCAGACGCTGGGCATCAAAGCCAAACAAAACCTCGCGATAACGGGCGCGACGCTTGAGAATCGTGATCCATGAAAGGCCCGCCTGGAACCCTTCGAGCAAAAGCAACTCGAAGAGCTTCTGCGCATCGCGCAGCGGCACGCCCCACTCCTGATCGTGATAAGCGATGTAAAGGGGATCTTCGTTGCACCAAAAGCAGCGTGTCATAGGGCTCCCAAGGGTGGACGTGCAGCCGAATCGGGTATACTCCCGCTCTTTGAATCGCAGCCCAGCACAGGTGAAATTTGTGAGCCAGCCTACGCCAGCCGTGCGTACCTTCCAAGACTTGATCCTCGCCCTCCAGCAATACTGGGCAGAACAAGGTTGTGTGGTACTTCAGCCCTACGATATGGAAGTAGGCGCCGGCACCTTCCACACCGCCACGTTTCTGCGCGCCGTAGGCCCGGAAACCTGGAACGCCGCTTACGTACAGCCAAGCCGTCGCCCGACTGATGGCCGCTACGGCGAGAACCCGAACCGCCTGCAGCACTACTATCAGTTTCAGGTGATTCTCAAGCCGAACCCGGACAACTTCCAGGAACTGTACCTGGGCTCGCTCAAGCACATCGGCCTCGATCCACTGGTCCACGACGTGCGTTTTGTCGAAGACAACTGGGAATCGCCGACGCTGGGCGCCTGGGGTCTGGGCTGGGAAATCTGGCTCAACGGTATGGAAGTCTCGCAGTTCACCTACTTCCAGCAAGTCGGCGGCATCGAGTGCTACCCGGTGACCGGCGAAATCACCTACGGCCTGGAACGTCTGGCGATGTACCAGCAGGGCGTGGATTCGGTCTACGACCTGGTCTGGGCTGACGGTCCGTTCGGCAAAGTCACCTATGGCGACGTGTTCCACCAGAACGAAGTCGAGCAGTCGACTTACAACTTCGAACACGCCAACGTCGACAAGCTGTTCGAGCTGTTCGATTTCTATGAAAGCGAAGCAGCGCGCCTTATCGAGCTGGAGCTGCCGTTGCCGGGCTACGAAATGGTCCTCAAGGCCTCGCACACCTTCAACCTGCTGGATGCGCGCCGCGCCATCTCCGTGACCGCGCGTCAGCAATACATCCTGCGCGTGCGCACGTTGGCCCGCTCGGTCGCCCAGGCCTATCTGCAAGCCCGAGCCAAGCTCGGCTTCCCGATGGCGCCGCCCGATCTACGCGATGAAGTGTTGGCCAAGCTGGAGGCAGCGCAATGAGTGCTCAAGATTTTCTGGTCGAACTGGGCACGGAAGAACTGCCACCCAAGACCCTCGTTTCCCTGGCCGACGCATTCCTGGCCGGCATCGAAAAAGGCCTGCAGTCCGCTGGCCTGACCTACAGCGCCAAGCAGGTCTACGCCGCACCGCGCCGTCTGGCCGTGCTGATCACCGCGCTGGCCACTCAACAGCCGGACCGCAGCGTCAATCTGGACGGCCCGCCGCGTCAGGCTGCTTTCGACGCTGATGGCAACCCGACTCAGGCCGCACTGGGCTTCGCCAAGAAATGTGGCGTGGACCTGAGCGAAATCGACCAGAGCGGTCCGAAACTGCGCTACAGCCAGAGCATCGTCGGCAAGCCGACCGCATCGCTGCTGCCGACCATCGTCGAAGACTCGCTGAACGACCTGCCGATTGCCAAGCGCATGCGCTGGGGTGCGCGCAAGGAAGAGTTCGTGCGGCCGACCCAATGGCTGGTGATGCTGTTCGGCGACCAAGTCATTGATTGCACGATTTTGGCCCAGAGCGCTGGTCGTCATTCTCGCGGTCACCGCTTCCATCATCCGGAAGACGTGCGCATTTCTTCGCCTGCCGGCTACCTCAGCGATCTGCGTGCCGCTTATGTACTGGCCGACTTCAATGAACGTCGCCAGATCATCAGCAAGCGCGTCGAAGAGCTGGCTACCCAGCAGGAAGGCACCGCCATCGTGCCGCCGAGCCTGCTGGATGAAGTCGCTGGCCTGGTCGAATGGCCGGTGCCGCTGGTGTGCTCCTTTGAAGAGCGCTTCCTCGAAGTGCCTCAGGAAGCCCTGATCACCACCATGCAGGACAACCAGAAGTACTTCTGCCTGCTGGATGTCGACGGCAAGTTGCTGCCGCGCTTCATCACAGTGGCCAACATCGAGAGCAAGGACCCGGCGCAGATCATCGCCGGCAACGAGAAAGTCGTTCGTCCGCGCCTGACCGACGCCGAGTTCTTCTTCAAGCAGGACAAGAAGCAGAAGCTGGAAACCTTCAACGAGCGTCTGAAAAACGTCGTGTTCCAGGCCCAGTTGGGCAGCGTGTACGACAAGGCAGAGCGCGTTTCGAAGCTGGCGGCCTACATCGCGCCACGCATCGGTGGCGATGCTCAACGCGCAGCGCGCGCAGGCCTGCTGTCCAAGTGCGACCTGTCGACCGAGATGGTCGGCGAGTTCCCGGAAATGCAGGGCGTTGCCGGTTATTACTACGCCAAGGCTGACGGCGAGGCCGAAGATGTCGCGCTGGCGCTCAATGAGCAGTACATGCCACGTGGCGCAGGCGCCGAGCTGCCAACGACGCTGACCGGTGCTGCAGTCGCCATCGCCGACAAGCTGGACACCCTGGTCGGTATCTTCGGTATCGGCATGCTGCCAACCGGCAGCAAAGACCCGTATGCGCTGCGTCGCGCCGCACTCGGCATCCTGCGGATCCTGATCGAGAAGAAGCTGGACCTGGACCTGATCGATACCGTGAAATTCGCGGTCACTCAGTTTGGCGCCAAGATCAAGCCAGCCGGTCTGTCGGAGCAGGTTCTGGAGTTCATCTTCGACCGTCTGCGTGCACGCTACGAAGACGAAGGCGTCGAAGTTGCCGTCTACCTGTCGGTTCGTGCCTTGCAGCCGGGTTCGGCACTGGACTTCGATCAGCGCGTGCAAGCCGTTCAGGCATTCCGCAAACTGCCGCAAGCCGCTGCGCTGGCTGCCGTGAACAAACGCGTGTCGAACCTGCTGAGCAAGGCCGAGGGCAACATTGCCCAGACGGTCGAGCCCAAGTATTTCGACAACGCCAACGAGTTCTCGCTGTATTCGGCAATCCAGCAGGCAGACCATGCGGTCCAGCCAATGGCCGCCGGGCGTCAGTACAGTGAATCGCTGGCGCGTCTGGCCACCTTGCGTGAGCCGGTCGATGCGTTCTTCGAGGCCGTCATGGTCAACGCGGAAGACGCCAATGTGCGCGCCAACCGTTATGCATTGCTGGCTCGTCTGCGCGGCCTGTTCCTCGGCGTTGCCGACATCTCGCTGCTGGGCTGACAAGGGGTTGATGTTGAAACTGCTGATTCTCGATCGGGACGGAGTGATCAACCATGACTCCGACGCTTATATAAAGTCGGTGGAGGAGTGGATTCCCATTCCCGGCTCGATCGAGGCCATCGCAGCGCTGAGCAAAGCCGGCTGGACGGTGGCCATCGCCACCAACCAGTCCGGCATTGCCCGAGGTTATTACGACCTGGCCACCCTGGACGCCATGCACGCTCGTTTACGCGAGCTGGTGGCAGAGCAGGGTGGCGAGGTTGGTTTGATCGTCTATTGCCCGCACGGGCCAGACGAAGGCTGTGACTGCCGCAAACCCAAACCCGGTATGTTGCACACCATCGCCCACCATTACGCAGCAGACCTGAAGGGTCTATGGTTTGTGGGCGACAGCAAAGGTGACCTGCAGGCTGCTTTGGCCGTCGATTCACAGCCAGTGCTGGTGATGACGGGCAAAGGGCGCAAGACCCTGGACGGCCAGGTGCCAGCCGGCACTCTGATTTTTGACGATCTGGCGGCGGTTGCCGCAGAGCTTATCCACACTAGCGTTTCGCTGAACACTTAGTTCTCGCGCTTCAGAACGCTCAAGGAGCGGGCACCTGCCCGTACGGTAAACGTAACTATGTCGATCTTGCAGGCAATCAGGACTTTCTTCTTTTACCTGTTGCTGGGCACCAGCTCGTTGCTGTGGTGCACATTGAGCTTTTTCATCGCGCCTTTTCTGCCATTCAAAGCCCGTTATCGCTTCATCAATGTCTATTGGTGCCGTTGCGCCATCTGGCTGACCCGCGTCTTTCTGAACATAAAGGTTGAGGTAACGGGCGCGGAGAACGTGCCCAAAACGCCATGCGTGATCATTTCCAATCATCAGAGCACATGGGAAACGTTCTTTTTGTCAGCGTACTTCGAGCCTCTGAGCCAGGTACTCAAGCGCGAGCTGTTGTACGTGCCGTTCTTTGGCTGGGCAATGGCCATGCTGCGCCCGATCGCGATCGACCGTGACAACCCGAAAGCGGCGCTCCGGGAAATCGCCAAGAAGGGCGATGAACTCCTCAAGGACGGCGTCTGGGTACTGATCTTCCCGGAAGGCACACGCGTGCCATACGGTCAGGTCGGCAAGTTCTCGCGCGGTGGTACGGCACTGGCAGTGAATGCTGACCTGCCAGTGCTGCCTATCGCTCACAACGCTGGCAAATACTGGCCGAAAGAAGGTTGGGGCAAAAAGCCTGGCACTATTCAGGTTGTCATCGGCGCACCGATGTTTGCCGAAGGCACCGGTCCTCGTGCCATTGCCGCACTGAACGAGCGCGTGCAGACCTGGAACGAGGATACCCAGCGTGCCATGGGCTCACCGGTCGCGCCTGCAGCGGTCAGCGAAAAAGTACCTGCCTGATTTTGTGGATAACCTGTGCACGCTTTTTGGATAAACGGTGAAAATACGGCCTAACCAACTGATTTAATTATTTATTTCTTAAAGCCATCAATGACCCGAAAACGTGCATAAGTTTTGGTGATGTCTTGAAAAGCGACCTTTTGAGGTCGTTTTTTTTTGCAAAAAAATATATTTATACCGCAGGTCATGCTCCTGTTTTCTCTAACTTGCATGGCGTGGAACTGATGCCGCCATGACAACCACTCATGTGAAATAGTTCACAATAAATGACCAAGCGGGGAATTTTTCAAAATGTAAGCGGTCTGTTTCCCCACAGATACACATGACGCCAGTCAGCCATAACGTGGCGTCGTCAAAGCGGCCCTTTCCGGCCATCCCAAGCAGGCGCACAAGTCGCCTCCAGCACTGTAAATGGAATACATATGCATGCCTTCATAAGGTCGTGGATGATGCTGTGCGCGCTGATTTTGGGCATGGGAGCCTTGAGCCCCGCTCAGGCCGCTACCCCGGGTGAACAGGACCTGATTCGCGACCGTCAGGACCGCTTGCTTGAAGAACAACGCCGCCGCCTTGAAGACCTCAAGGACCTGCCCGGCAAGCAGGCCGAACCCGCCGCCCCGGTTGCGCCCACCGACGCCCGCTGTTTTGACATCAAGCGCATTGAACTCAAGGGCGCGGACTCGCTGTCGCCTGCCGAACGCGAGGCTCTTATCGCGCCGTATCTGGGCAAATGCCTGGGCGTCGCGCAGCTGAACGAGCTGCTCAAGGTCATTACCAATCACTACATCGACAAGGGGCTGGTGACAACACGCGCTTACCTGCCGCAGCAGGATCTGTCCCAAGGCGAGCTGCAAGTGCTGGTAGTGGAAGGCCGACTGGAAAAATTGCGCAGCGATGCGGCCAGCGGGCTGTCGGACCGCGAATTGGCCATGACCTTTCCTGGTCAGGAAGGGCAACTGATCAACCTGCGTGAAATCGAGCAGATGGTCGATCAGCTCAACAGGCTGTCGTCCAACCAGGCCCAGATGGAGCTTACGCCCGGCCAGACGGTGGGCGGCAGCGATGTGGTGGTCAAGAACACCCCGCAAAAACCCTGGCGCGCCAACCTGTCGCGTAACAACGACGGCCAGCGCAGCACCGGCGAACAACAGTTCAACGCTGGTCTGGACTGGGACAGCCCGCTGGGGCTCGCCGACCAGTTGAGCCTGCGTGGCGGTCATGACGCGATCAGCGATCATCAGAAAACCTCGCGCAACGGCCTGCTGTCGTACAGCGTGCCGTGGGGCTGGTGGACATTCAGTTACCTGTACAGCGAGAGCGAGTACCGCTCGCAGGCACAGGCCAACGGCATCAACTTCAAGCAGAACGGCGACAGCCAGAATCATCAGTTCCGGGCCGAGCGGGTGATCCACCGCGACGCCGTGAGCAAGACCTCGCTCAATGCGGGCCTGGCTTATCTGCGCACCAACAACTACATCGACGACACCAGACTGGGCTTGAGCAGCAACCGCATCACCGAAGCGCAGTTCGGCATCAACCACGGTCGTCGTGTGGGCTCAGCATTCGTGAACATCGATCTGGGCATGCAACAGGGCATTGGTGCACTGGATGCGCAAGGCAATCACGACCCGGTCGCCGGTCAACCCGATGCGCGTTATCGCAAGTACACCGGCACGGTGAGCTACCTGCACCCCTTCCAGTTGTTCGGCGAGAACCTGACCTTCACCAGCCTGGCCACCGGGCAACGCAGTGAAGACGTGTTGTTCAGCCCGCAACGCCTGAGCCTGGGTGGGTCTTCCTCGGTGCGTGGTTACAAGGACCAGTTTCTGGCAGGCGACAGCGGCGGTTATTGGCGCAATGAAGTGCGCCTGACCCGTCCGGTGACACTCGACTGGTTGCGTCCGGCGTTCAGCCAGTACGGCGCAGCGGCAGGCTATGACCAGGGCGTTATCCGCAACAACCGCTACAACGGCGACGAACACGGTCGCCTTTCAAGCAATTCGTTCGAGCTGTTTGCCCGCGGTGAGCATGTCGGGGCCTCGGTCACGTTTGCTCACTCTCTGGAACGTCCTGACTCGATCGAGCGCGAAGCGCCGATCTATTTCAGCCTGGACCTTTTCCTTTAATCACCTGCGTTAATACGCTGTTTCGAGGTAATCCTCATGGATGTTCGCTCACTGACTCTGCAGGCCCGCCAGCCCAGCGCTGACTTGCCCGGGCGCCAGCGCTTCTGGGGATTACCCAAACGTGGCCTGGCCCTGATCCTGGCCAATGCACTGTTCTGGCAGCCGTTGCTGGTGCAAGCGGAAGGCATCGCAGTCAGTGGCGGCACCAACACGAGCGTAGGCCAGGCAGGCAACGGCGTGCCGGTCATCAACATCGCCGCACCCAATGGCAGCGGCCTGTCGCATAACCAGTATCAGCAGTACAACGTCGACAGCAAAGGCGTGATCCTCAACAACGCCACGCAAGCCACGCAAAATACCCAACTGGGCGGCATCATCGTTGGCAACGGCAACCTGAACGGTCAGGCCGCCAGCACCATTCTCAACGAAGTGGTGGGCGCCAACGCCAGCCAACTCAAGGGCTACACCGAGGTCGCCGGGCAGGGCGCGCGCGTGATCGTCGCCAACCCGTATGGCATCACCTGCAACGGCTGCGGCTTCATCAACACCCCGCGCGTCACCCTCAGCACCGGTAAACCGATTCTGGACGGTAACGGGCAACTGGACCGCTTCAACGTCCAGGGCGGCAGTATCAGCATCGACGGCACCGGGCTCAACGCTGATAACGTCGACCAATTCGACATCATCACGCGCAGCGCGAAGATCAACGCCAGGCTTCAAGCCAAAAAACTCAACATCATTGCGGGTCGTAACGACGTCAATGACCAGACGCTGGAAGCCACTCCGCTGGCAGATGACGGCAGCGCGAAGCCCGAACTGGCCATCGACAGCTCGGCGCTGGGCGGCATGTATGCGGGTGCGGTCAAGCTGGTCGGCACCGAAGCAGGCGTAGGCGTGAAGCTTGCCGGGGACCTCGCCGCCAGTGGTGGCGATATTCAGATCGATGCCAATGGCAAGCTGACCATGAACCAGAGCGCGGCCAGCGGCAATATCGTCGCCAAGGCGCGTGATATCACTGTCACCGGCCCAGCCTATGCCGCCGGACAACTGGCGCTGAGCGCGTCGGGCACGCTGGACAACAGCAAGGACCTGGTTGCAGGTCAATCTATCGTCGTGCAAGCCGGTCAGCTCAAGAACACCGGCGTTATCGAATCCGGGGTCAACGCCGACAATACACGCAACAGGAACGGCACCCTGAGTGTGCAAGCCCGCAACCTGGTCAACCAGGGCACGCTGGCCGCAAGCAGCACGCTTGGCCTGATCATCGGCGATACGCTGGACAACCGCGCCGGGAAGATCCTCAGCGAAGGCAGTCTGGACATCAACGCTGCCCGCCTGGACAACAGCAAAGGGCTGCTTTCAAGCGCCGGCGCTCAGACCGTCAACGTCAGCGGTGGCCTGGTCAACAGCTCAGGGCAGCTCGTCAGTGACGACGCACTGACGGTCAGCAGCGCGCGAGTGACAAACGACGGCGGCACGTTCAGCGCAGCCAAACCGATGAGCATCACCACCGCGCAACTCGACAACGACGCCAAAAGCCGAATCACCGGCGGCGACAACCTGGCCCTCAACGCCACAGTACTGAATAACCTGGGTGGCCTGCTTTCCGGCGCCAAAGGCTTGAGCTTCGATGGCGATACGCTCAACAACACGGGCGGCACGCTGGTCAGCAATGGCGGGATAACCCTTGATCTGATCGGCACGCTGACCAATACCAACGGGCAAGTGATCAGCGGCAGCGATCTGCTGGTGCGGCGTTCGGCACAGATCAATAACCAGAATGGACGGTTGAGCAGTCAGGGCTTGCTGACGCTGTTGACCACCGACCTGGACAACCGCAACAAGGGCACACTCGCAGGCAGTACCGTCGCGATCACCTCCCGCGCCACCGTGCAGAACGGCAATGATGGCTTGATCTACAGCCAGAACGGCACGCTGGACCTGACCGCCAACACACTCAACAACGACAAGGGCACGCTGCAAAGCAACGGCAGCATGACCCTCGCCAGCGGTGCCTTGAGTAACGTCAACGGCAGTATCGTCGCGCAAAAAGGTGATCTGACGGTGACGGGCGCAAGCCTCGACAACACCGCAGGTGCACTGGGCAGCCTCGCGGGTCAGGTCCGCACGGACCTGTCCGGGTTGTTGCGCAACGGCAAGCTGGACGCCAGGCGCGGCGTGATCCAGGGCCGCAGTCTGCTGCTGGCCGCACGCGGTGGCATTGATAACACCGGCGGCGACATCTCCGCCCAGGGTGGCGACGCGCTGATACAAACAGCTTCGTTCACCAACCGTGATGGTGCGTTGTCGGGCGGCCTGGTGCAGGTACGCGGCAACAGTTTCAGCAACAGTGGCGGCGAAGTGTCCGGCTCACGTATCGACTTCGACCTTTCCTCTGCACTGGATAACCGCCAGGGCATCATTGAAAGCAGCAACGGTTTCGCCCTCAAGGCTGCCAGCGTGGACAACTTGCAAGGCAAGTTGCGCGCATTGGGCACCTCAGGCTCGTCTTCGCTGACCTTGACTGGCGCGCTGAACAACACCAACGGCCAACTGGAAAGCGCCAATACCGACCTGCAGGTTGCCGTCGGCAGCCTCATCAATACTGGCGGCTCGATACTCCACGTCGGCAACGGCACACTGGACCTGGGCCTGCCCCTGCTGCAGAACGCAGGCGGCAGCCTGACCACCAACGGCAGCCTGAAGCTGACCGGTGACAGCTGGACCAACAGCACCACGCTACAGGCCGCCAGCCTTGAACTGGACATCAAGAACTTCCGACAACTGGGCGGCGGTCGATTGCTGGCGGGCACGCGCTTCGTCGGTCGCGGCGAAAACTGGGTCAACGACGGCCTGATCGCCAGCGACGGTGCCCTGGACGTCAATCTTTCAGGCGCCTACAGCGGTGCCGGCAGCATGACCAGCGTGGGCAAGTTCGACCTCAAGGCAGCCCGTCTCGACCTGACCGACGCCAAGGCGCGTCTGGCCAGCGGCGGCAACAGCGTGATCGACATCGACGGCATCCTGGCTAACCAGGGCCGTATTACCAGCAGCGCCGACATGCAGATCAACGCAGGCACTGTGAATAACTTCGGCACCCTGGGGGCTACCAAAGACCTGACCGTCAACACGCCTTCGCTGCTGAATCAGAACGGCCTGATATTCAGCGGCGGCAACATGTCGCTGCTGGTGAACGACTTCACCAACAAGACCGCCGACGTCTACAGCATGGGCAACCTGCGCATCAGCCGTGACGCTGCAGGGGCGTTCGCCAACTCCATCATCAACCGTTCCGGCACGCTGACCAGCGACGGCAGCATGTTGCTGGCAGCCAACTCGGTGCAGAACATTCGTGACGTTCTGACCGTCAACGATGCCGGTATCTACAGCGGCCGTATCGACGAGTTGTCCTGTACAACCGCAGGCACCGGCAACCTGGACTGCAGCGGGGGCAAGGAACACCACGTCTGGAAGATCCAACAGCTGGAAAAACTGGAAGTCACCGACGCAAGCGCAGCCTCCAGCATCACGTCCGGCGGCAACATGACGCTTCAGGGCGGCGACTTCCTCAACAGCAGCAGCACCGTGGCCAGTGGCGGTACGCTGAGTGCCTCGTTCAATAACTTCCGGAACATCGGTGTGGTGCCGGGCAAGACCCAGACCGACCGTGTCTTCGTCTCAGAACGTACCCGCAATGACAACGGCTGGGAAAACGCAGCAAGCACGTTCAACCAGCAGTACTCCGAAGGCGGCGCGAGCTATAACGTCAATAACCTGAGCGGTCTGGAAGCGGCGATGAGTAATTTCATCTCGCTGACCGAGCGGGAAGTTTCAGAGCTGCGCACCATCAACAAGACCGGTTTTGATCCTCAGACCTATGCCGCCGTGATACAGGCGGGCGGGGCGGTCGACATCCGGGCAGGCAACAATTTTGACAACTCGGTGGTGCAGCGTGGCTTTACCTACGTCAGCGGCGGCGCGCGCACCGACACCAGCGCGCCGGGCAGCACTTATGCAACAGCCGTCCCGCTCAACCGTCAACTGGCGCCCGATCTCACCCAGCAACCGGTCAACCCGACTGCATTGCCGGGCTTCAGCCTGCCGACTGGCGAGAATGGTCTGTTCAGCCTGAGTGATTCGCAGAGCGCAACCGACCTGCAAGGCAGCGGTGCGCAGCTGCTGGGGGTAGCGAGATCGGCTCAGCCCCACCGGTACCTGATTGAAACCAACCCGGCGCTGACTGACCTGCGTCAGTTCCTGAGTTCCAGCTATCTGCTCGATAACATTGGCTACAACCCCGATGCGGCCTGGAAACGTCTGGGCGACGGTTACTACGAGCAGCGCCTGATTCAGCAATCTGTGGTGGCACGCACGGGCCAGCGCTTCATCGACGGCCTGACCAGCGACGAGGCAGTCTTCAAGTATCTGATGGACAACGCCATTGCCAGCAAGGACCCGCTGAACCTGAGCGTGGGTGTTGCGCTGACCGGTGAACAGGTCGCGGCACTGACCCACGACATTGTCTGGATGGAAGATCAGGTGGTGCGTGGTGAACACGTGCTGGTCCCGGTGTTGTACCTGGCACAGGCCAACAACCGTCTCGCCAACAACGGCGCATTGATTCAGGGCAGCGATGTAAACCTGATGGCGGGTAACAACCTGTCCAACGTCGGCGTGTTACGGGCCAGCGGCAATCTGCGCGGCACCGCAGGCAACAGCCTCATCAACGACGGCCTGGTCCAGGCCAACGAACGCCTGAACCTGCAATCCAACAACGACTTGATCAACCGTGCAGGCGGCATCGTGACCGGTCGCGATGTTGCACTGGCGTCTGCCAATGGCGACGTCACCAACGAACACACCGTAGTCAGCCACCAAAGCGCGGTTGGCGTCTCTACGTGGCGTGAAGACTTCGCCAACAATGCCGCACGTGTCGAGTCCGCCAACGACCTGATTCTGAGCGCCGGTCGTGATGTGAACAACACAGGCGGTGTACTGCAGGCTGGCCGCGACGCCAACCTCGTTGCCGGGCGTGACGTGACGGTAACCTCCGTACAAACTCAGCAAGGCCGCGCCAACGGCCCGAACCACACCACCTCCAGCACCACGCAACTGGGCGCAACCGTCAACGCCGGCCAGGACATCAACGCCCAGGCCAAACGCGACATCGCGGTAACCGCGAGCCAGGCGCAGGCTGGGCGGGATGTGGCGCTGCGCTCGGCCGGGAACATCAAGGTCGAGGCGGCTGCCAACGAAAGCGAATATGTGTCGCGCAACAAGAAGACCACACTGGAGACGCGGACGGTCAGCCAGCAGGGCAGTGAACTCAAGGCCGGGAGCAACCTTGCCCTTGATGCAGGCCAAAATCTTGATGTGGTCGCCAGCCGTGTCAACGCGGGCGGCAACGTCGCTCTGGATGCGGCGCAAGATATGAGCATTGCGTCTGGCCTGGACGAGAATTCGTACTTCTACTCCAAGAAAAGCAAAGGCTCATTTGGTCGCAGCAGCAGCAAACAACAAGAAAGCTACGACAGCACCAACGTCGCGTCCGAGATAACCGCAGGGCAAGACCTCACCGTCAACGCCAGCAAGGCGGCCAACGGTGGCGTTAACGTCAATGGTGGACGTGATGTGAGCATCATCGGCAGCCAACTGACGGCAGGCAACGATCTGATAGTAGGCGCAACACGAGATGTGGCCGTACTTTCAGGCGTTGAAGAGCACGGTGCTTATACCAAGACATCCAAATCCGGCTTCATGGGCTTGTCCAAGAGCGGTAAAAGCGAACTCAAGACCAGCGCGACACAAGTTGCGAGCGAGTTGAATGCTGGCGAAGACGCGGTAATTGCATCGGGCAAGGACATCAGGCTGCGGGCGAGTGAGGTTAGCGCTGGTAATGACGTAGACCTGAGAGCAGGGCTTCAAGACAAGACCGGTGACATCAACCTGGTATCGGCCAACGACGAAGCCTATAGCCGCAGCGAAGCGTACAAGAAGAAGACCGGGCTGTCGGTGTCCGGTGGTTTCCTGTCCATCTCGTCGGCAAAGGAAGCAGGCCGGGTGGCACAGAGCACGACCAGCGTAGGCAGCCAGGTCAATGCGGTACGCGATGCAGGCCTGCAAGCCGAGCGAGACATCAATGTTATCGGCAGCAGCATCAACGCAGGCGGCAACGTCCGCTTGAACGCCGGTCAGGACGTCAACGTGCTGGCTGCTCAGAACAGCAGCTCCAATCAGGACTGGAAAAAGAACCGCCAGAGCGGCATCGGTGTGTCCTCCAACGCCAACGGCGTGACCTTCTTCGCAGGCGTGGATCGCGCCAGAGAAAAAAACCGCCTTGAGCAACAGACCGCTGCAGCCAGCCAGATACGGGCCGGGGAAGACCTGAATGTCACTGCCAAGCGCGACATCCACCAGTCCGGATCAGACCTTGAAGCGTCCAACAACATCAACCTGACCGCAGGACGCAACATCAAGATTGATGCGGCTCGTGAGAAGCAGCTGATCGAACGCCAGCGCGAGACCGAACGCAACGGCCTCAGCTTGAGCCTTAACCACAATTACGGCAGCACCAGGGATGCAGTCAGTGGCGCCGGACAAGGCGATGATGCTGTCAGCAAGGGCTCAAGTACACTCAGGGCAGTCGATAGCGTCGGGCAGTTCCTGTCAGGCCCGACGGGTGATTTGAAAATCGGCAACAGCAAGCAAAGCAACAGCCAGCAGGTGGTCGAAGAAACCAACCGCGCTTCGACCCTGAACGCTGGCAATGACCTGAATCTGCTGGCCAACAACGACGTACAGGTAAGCGGCGGCCAGTTGCAGGCAGGCCGCGATATCAACGTCAAAGGTCGCGACGTCACCCTTGATGCCGCCAAAGGCAGCTACAGCCAGGAAACCCGCGACCGTCAGAGCTGGGGTGGCATCCACGGCGGCACCAGCGGCGGCTTCAAGCTCGGCATCGGTGGTAGCAACGGCATTGCCAGCGGCGACCAGAGCCAGGAATCCTCGACCGTAACCGCGTTGCAGGCTGGCCGTGACGTCAACCTTCAAGCAAGCAATGACCTCAACCTCATCGGTACTCAGGTTCAGGCTGAGCGCGACATCGACCTGCGCGCTGGCAACAACCTGAATATCAAGGCGACCCAGAACAACAGCACCACCGACAACACCAGGAAAAACGGCGGCGGCGAAGCAGGCATTGCAGTTGGCCCCAGCGGGATCGGCGTGTACGCCAGTGTCAACATCGGCAAGGGCGATCTGGAACGCGAAGGCTTGCAGCAACAGGAAGCCTATCTGTACGCAGGCAACCGTCTGGGCTTTACCAGCGGCCAAGACACCAACATCAGCGGCGCCACTTTACGGGGCAATGACGTCGTCGGGCGCGTAGGCCGCGATCTGAACGTTACCTCCGTCGCCAACACCGGTAAGGTCGAAGGCAAGGAATACGACCTCAGCGCCACCGTTGTCGTGGGCTTTGGCGGAAGCGTCAGCGGCTCGGCTGGCTACGGTCAGACCAACGGGTCTACTCACTGGATCGAACAGCAGACCAGCATCACCGGCAAAGACCAGGTCGATATCCGCACAGGGAACCACACCCAACTCGATGGCGCGCTCATCGCCTCCGACACCGGCAACCTGAAGCTCGATACCAACACGCTTGGCTTCAGCGATATCGCCGGCAAGGACAAGGAGCACGGTTACTACCTCAACGTTGGCGGTTCCTACGGCAGTAGCGGCGGCGCCGTTCAGGACCAGAGCCAGGTTGGCAAAGGCACAGAGGGCGATAACGGCTGGAGCGTAGAAGGCTGGAACTACGAGAAGGATCGTCAACAGATCGTACGCGGCACAGTAGGTGCTGGCGACGTGGTCGTGCGTGGTGATGCCGCAGCAGGCAAAGACTCAACTGCCGGTCTGAACCGCGATGTCACCAAGGCGTATGAGATCACCCGCGATGATGAGCATCGCACAGACCTGTATGCATCGGATTCTTCCCTTGACGCTGCCCGCAAACCTATAGAAACAACGAGAAAGTGGACCCAGGAGCTTCTGACCTACCACCACACCGCTCGACAGAATTTTGAAAATGCCACGCGAGGCTTCAATAGGGCCGTAAACAAGATAGAAAGTGTCCTGGGGCGAAAGATGGACGCGGGTGCCTCAAGCATCAGCGGTGCGCAGTTCGCCGAACGTACCATGGACTCGTTGCTTGAGGGCGGGATGACCCGGACGCAGGCCATGAACACCATGGCTGACCCTGAGTTTCAGGCCAAAGTAATGGCTGAGGTTGACGGGCTGTCGAAGCTTGATCTTTCCAAGATCGACGTCAAACAGATCGAAGCAGCCGCTAAATTACTCAACACACGCATGGAGGGAAACCTGCTGTATCTGGATGAGACTTTTATCACTGAAAGCGACAACGGTGAACTGACGGTGTCGCAAGAAGTGCTACGACAAATGGTGGGGTTCAACCAGTACGTTGCAGACCACCCCGGTCAGGAGAAGGCGATCACAGCTGTAGTTGCCCTGGCTCAAGGTCCTAAAGGGCTGCTGCAAGCGGCCCTTATCAACGCCTTATCAGCGACTCCTCCGGGTGAAGAGATAATAAGGCAGATCGAGGCATATAACGAGTTAGTCGGTACCCAGCTTGCGAACGGCCTTGAGGGAAGGATCCTCAACAAAGACGAAGCGGAAGAAAACGTACTGATCGGAGGCGGCGAGTTCTTCGCCGGTGTCTTGACAGGCGTGATCAAGGGCCGTAAAGGTAAGGGCGAGTCGAAAACCGTCACGATGGAGCCCAAGAAGCATACGTTGGGAGAGGGTGAGACTGGAGGGGGCGGGGTACAGGTTGGTCCAAAAGCTACTGGTGTCCTTACTAGTGCAGAGAAAGGTGCATTGTCAGAGGCGAATTTTGCTCAAAACAAAATCAAGTCCGACAGGTCCTTTAGTGAGGATGGACAAAAAATTTACTCAGGCTTAGCTGGAACGCCAATCAAAACTGTCGATGACTTGGCCGGTGCTTTAAAAGCTGGGACCATAAAGCCGAATCAGCTTCCAGTTGATTACGTGGACATGAATGGTACTCGTCTTATCCTGAATACACGGACTTCCACGGCGTTGGAGCAGGCTGGGATTCCACGAAGTGAGTGGATTGGGCGAAATCAAACTGGCGTTGAGGCTTATCCAGGTAAGACCTTTAATGATCTGGCATCTGATCAATTAAAAAATAATAATTTACCGTCAACCGGTGCAGAACAACTAAAGTCGGTGCGTCCATGAAAATTAGTAAGCCAAAGTTGGTATTGAATCCATACGAGTGGCTGCCAGGGTATGGCGAATCAAGAGTGTCCTTTCGCTCCGAAGGAGTGGATGTGCTGCTTGAGATTGAGTACGAAAGAGAAGTACTAGATAGCCATGGCGATGAAGTTGTACTAATTCTGAAGCGAGAGATTTCTTTCAAGTCTGTTCATGGTTTTATGAAAACGCCGTTCCCTGGAAATTCTTTATTCGAATTTGAAGGTGAATCAAGCGAATTTGGGCTGGGCGAACTGACGGAGTTTACACAATCTGAGTGGACTCAAAATAGCTTGAGTGCTTGGCGTTCAAAATCAAGTCATACACCCCCAGCGATAAGGCACTTTAGTATTCAGTTTATGTCTGAAAACCTTGATTTTCACATATTGGCTGAGGAGGTATCTTTGTTAGAAGAGCGCCCTAGTGACTACTCTCTGTAATTAAATTGGCTGGGACATTATTGGTTAGCCAAACACCATTTTCAGCCTGAAAAAACTTGAATCCCTGTTGGTGCATCCGCAGGGCTTCAACTTTTAGTAGCACAGGCTTTCCATATCGCTGCCCGACAGCTACGGCTGTGGCCATGTCTTGCGACAAATGTACATGATGACGAGAGCCCGCAATTAATCCCTGTTGCTGAATTGACTCTAGAAAGCGAGTTGCAGTTCCGTGGTACAAAAATTCGGGGGGCTCTTTCTCAATGTGCTGGAGGTCTACACTTTCAGTTGAGTGCCCCTGCACAGCTCGAATGTATTGCGCATTGTTAGAAATAGAAAAGCGCTTTTTATCGCTGCTGCTGACAACCGCCAGAATCAGTTTGCGATCTAGAATACGCCCTTCCTTAGCTGCGCCTGCAATTAAGAAGTCAATTTCTGCCCAGCCTTCCATGTCTAGCTGAAGTCCAATGGACTGCGGTTCATGTCGCAATACATAGCTGAGAAACTTACTGACTTCGTTGAGCTGTTTGCTGTTCATGGTTGCTGTTTTGACTCTGGACTTGGTACAAAAAATCGCTTTGTCTGGTGTTTCAATATCATCGCATCGAGTAGGGCGAGCACAGAGCGGCGTTCGTCCTCGTCCATTTGCACCACAGCTTCAAATTTGAGTTTTAGCTCGTCCTGCGGTTCGCGCTCGTTTTCTTCAAACACCAGCCAATCGGTGGAGACGTTAAAGGCCACGGCCACCTTCTTGAGCACCTCAAGTGATGGTTGGGCTTCACCGGATTCATAGCGTTTTACCTGGGTGATATGGATTCCCACGGTGTCAGCCATTTGCTGCTGGGTCAGGCTGTGTTGCTTGCGTAGCCGCAAGAAGCGTTCAGTGAAGCTCATCCAGAACAAGCCTTGGTGGTGGTTGATGCTTGGCATTGTCACCTCTGGTTCTGATGAGGGCTGACGAAAGTATCTATATGGAGCCTACAATAATTCCTTGTGAGATACTTGACAAGGTTCTGAGGAGATACCGAATGGCCCGCATTCCCGAAGCTGAACTGGAACGCCTCAAGCGTGAGGTGTCACTGGTTCGGCTGATCCAGTCGCAGGGTCATGAGCTGAAAAAGCGCGGCAAGGATTGGGTCATGTGCTGCGTGTTTCATGACGAGAGCACGCCCAGCCTGTGGGTCTCCGAAGAGAAAAACCTCTATCACTGCTTCGGCTGCGGGGCCGCTGGTTCGGTGATCGATTGGGTGATGAAAACCCAGGGTGTGTCGTTGCCGCACGCGGTACAACTGCTGCGCAACGATGCACCGTTGGAAAACACGGAAAAAGTCGGTGTGTCGCGCAGTCATGCCCGCCACCTCCCTTCTTTAGCCGCTGGTTCTTCGCCTTCTGCTGCTTCCGAGGTCGAAGACGCGGCACTGCTGCGTTCGGTGGTCGAGTTCTACCACGCCAATTTCAAGCAATCGCCCGAAGCACTGGCCTATCTGGCATCTCGCGGGCTAAATCATCCCGAACTGATCGAGCACTTCCAGTTGGGCTATGCCAATAAAACCCTGACTTACCGCTTGCCCGCCGGGCATACCCAGGCGGGTCGCCAAGTGCGTCAGCAGTTGCAGACCTTGGGTGTTTTGCGGTCTACCCTACCGGTCACGAACATTTAAACGGTTGTCTGGTCGTGCCGGTGTTGGGTCTAGGAGACGGTGCGCAGCCGGAGCAGGCTGGGCGAGTGATGCAGCTTTACGGACGGCGGATGCAGCCGAACAACAAAATACCCGCCAACCAGTCCCGGCATATGTACTTGGCCACGCCGTTGCGTGGGGTTTGGAACGAAGCGGCGTTGCTGGCCAGTCTGGAAATTATTCTCTGTGAATCGCTAATCGACGCCATGACGTTCTGGTGTGCAGGTTTTCGCAACGTCATCAGCGCTTATGGCGTGAACGGTTTTTCCCAAGACCATTGGCAGGCCCTGAAACACCACGGCACCCAACGGGTGGTGATTGCTTTTGACCGTGACTCAGCGGAAGACGCAGCGGCAGAAAAGTTGGCCGAGGAATTACGCTCTGCCGGCATCGAAGTTTTTCGCTTGTTGTTTCCGCAAGGCATGGACGCCAACGCCTTTGCCTTGCAAGTGGAAAACCCGGCCCAGGCGCTGGGCGAACTGTTGCAACAGGCGCTGTGGCAGGGCAAAGGCACCCCGGTTTTGGTTGAGCCAGAAACCACTTTTTCTTTAGCCGCTGCGCCGCAGGCAAACGCCGAGTTGCCACCGGTGCCGGGAGTCTCCGATTCGGAAACTTTAACGGTCGCGGGGCCGGTTTCCGAATCGGAAACTTTTAGCGAAAACGCCCAGGGCGATCTGTTGTTGGCCGTGGCCGACCGCCGATGGCGGGTACGCGGCTGGAAAAAGAACCTTGGCCCGGAGCAAATGCGGGTCAATGTGCAGGTACGCCGCGAGGTCGCAGAAGACCACGCACCGGGTCGCGAAGCGGCCTATTACGTGGACAGCTTCAACCTGTAGACGGCCAAGGCCCGATACAGTTATTTGAAACAGGCCAGCATCGAACTGGGCGTGCCGGAAGAAATCATCAAGCGCGACCTGGGCAAACTGTTGCTCAAGCTGGAAGGTTTGCAGGAAGCCTCAATCCAAGCGGCACTGGCCCCGAAAAATCCCACGCCGACGCTGAGCGCGGAGGATGAACTGGCCGCATTAAACCTGTTGCGTGCGCCCAATCTGATCGAGCGCATCGAGGCAGATTTGACCCGCTGCGGTGTCGTCGGTGAATCCTACAACCTGCTGGCCGGGTACTTGGCTGCTGTTTCCCGAAAACTGGATCAGCCCTTGGCCGTGTTGATTCAGTCATCAAGCGCGGCCGGTAAATCAAGCCTGATGGACGCGGTTCTAAACCTGATGCCGGAAGAAGAGCGCATCCAATACAGCGCCATGACCGGCCAGAGTCTTTTCTACCTCGGCGAAACGGATCTGCAACACAAGATTCTGGCCATCGCCGAAGAAGAGGGCGTTCGCCAAGCGGCTTACGCCTTGAAACTGCTGCAATCGGACGGCGAATTGACCATTGCCAGCACCGGCAAGGACGAAGCCACCGGCAACTTAATCACCAAGCAATATACGGTCAAAGGCCCGGTGATGCTGATGCTCACCACCACCGCGATTGAAGTGGATGAAGAGTTGCTCAACCGCTGTTTAGTGCTGACCATCAACGAAAGCCGCGAGCAAACCGAAGCCATTCATGCCGCCCAGCGCAAAAAACAAACCCTCGATGGCCTGCTGGCCGACGCCGAAAAACAGGCGATTACTCGCCTGCATCAGAACGCCCAGCGGCTTATTAGTGACCACAACTGGAAAACTGGAAGAATATGTGATCGAGTACGACCAGTATGGTCGGCAGGTTAAAAGAACGGACTACACTAATCATGGATATGGAAACAAAGAAAAGCCTGCGGAATATCATTCCGACCCCCACACGCATACCTATGAATATGGTCCAGGCTATGGCTCCAATGGGAAAGAGACGAGGATCAATAATGATTAGTCTTCCAGAGTTGAATGAACTGCTTGTTGCTCACAACTGCCTACATGCAATTAGTATTCAGTTGGATGTTGACGGGAAGGCTTATGATTTATCATTATCCATTTCAGCCTCTGAAAATCTAGGGGCTGATGTAGTGAGTATTAAGTTTATTGATATTAGCCAATTTACGGCCCGTGATTTTGGCGGCGGATTAACTCAGCTGATGCACCTGAACGTTAATAAGCTGGATTCTGGCTTCGATAGGATACGTTATCAACTGAGCGATCTTGAGGATAAAAAGTTGTCGTTTTATTTCTCATCATTCACCCTTTATTAGCCGGTCCAAAAGCGACAGGCAAAGCTGCTACCCAGATCCCAGGCCGAGTACAGTCGCGTGTAAACATTGCCAATGGTCGCACGGAAACGACTCCTCTTCGTGCTAACCGCAATCCCGTATCTGCAGGTTTCGATCACGTTAAAGATGGGCATTTAATAGAAAAATCCCAACTCGCGTTCCATGTTTACCATTGCTCCGAATGAGCTGAAAGGCATCCTACAGAGCCGTTCTGTTGTGAAGTCTCCGGTTGTTGCGCTGCCAGATGGCCAATTCGTAAGAACGGTTGATGTGGGTCGGGCTATTGGCACAACTACATCGAAGGATAGTGGTGTTCCTACGTCTGTGATAAAGGTATTAACCGATAAGGCAAATCACTGCATTGAACAGGTCCCGTACCAATTCCTGCTCTTCCATCGGCATGCATGAAATCGCTTCGAACTGGTAGCACAGTCGATTCTGGGTTGCGCCGGTGCTTGGTCGAGCGGTCAGAGCTGCCCAGCGAACCCCCTGCACACAAGCCAATGCCAAGCGCGAAGCCAAACGCAATATCGTCAGCACCTTAGTGACCGGCATTGCGGCCATGAGCGATCCGTCAGGCGCAGCAGCGGCCAACAATGCGTCCATCTCCAACCTGGACAACAACTGGCTCGCGACGCAGCAAAGGGTCCAGTACAACAAAGAAATGGCAGAAGCCAAAACCCTGCCTGAACAACTCGACGTCATCGTGAAATGGGAAGGGACATCGCTGCGCCAGGACGTCATCAGCGCTGCCGGCTTCGGCAAAGGCCACCGACGGGATGGCGAGCACGGGGCTGGATACGCTGAACAGCGCCATGAGCTTCATGCGTGACCCTCGCGAGAGTCTGGACGCACTCAAAGAGTTTGTGACCTCTCCGGAAGCCATGAAGCAACTCGGGGCGCAGGTGGTCGCCACGATTGAGACTCAAGTAGATGAGATCAACGAAGCTCTGGATAAAGGTGGCGACGCCAACGCCGAGGACTTGGGTAGAAAAGCCGGTCACACCTTCTCGTTGGTAGTGGGCACCATTGCCAATGGCGGCAGCGGCGCCGCCTCGAAGTCTGTGACCCTCTCCAGAATGGGAATCGACGTTTCCAGCAAAGAACTTGAGGGGCTGGTTACCAAAGTCAAAGCGAATGGGCTGAAAAACGAAATCGCCCAGGTCGAAAAACTGGGCCGTGATTCAGACGTGCCAGTGATCGACCCGATTGCGGAGTCTGGAACGGGAACCAAGACGACCGACAAGACACCGTTACCCTCCTATTACCGCGAAGACAGCTCGGCCGGAGCGGCCGTGACGCAAGCGGATCTGCCGGAAGGCTACACACGCGTACTGAACACAAAAACCGGCAACTTCGAAGTCCGCAGCCCTACGGGTGATTTGCAATTTCCTGATTCCGAAGGCAACCTCATCCCCAAGGACGGGGGTAAGCTGGCTCAGCAGAAGCAGGCTGAGGAGAGGATTGCTGGTGCAAAAGGTAGTGCGTTCGCTGGGAAAAATATTGATGATTTGTCAAATGCAGGAAAACTGCTTGATCCGGCCGATAAATCAGGGCAACTTTCATTAGCTGGTCGAGCACTCCAAAAACACGGCAGTCGTGAAGGTAGTGCGTTTCCTAGCGTTAAAGGAAGCCCTTCTGAAATCAACGCTCAAGGTCAAAAAATAGCTGACGAAATCTTGAGCAATCCGGCGACCACCGTAACCTATAAAGACACCGGTAGGTTTGGGAAGGTCATGGATGTGATTGCCCCCGATGGCCGTGGGCTTCGCTACGATTCAAATGGGAAATTTATTGGTTTGTTGGAGCCCCCGAAGCCATGAATCTTTTATCTACTGTGATCACAAGCCCCCCAGATCGAGAGAATTGTGTATTCGAGATTTGGGCGGGGTCGAGTCAGTTGGCTGAGGTATCACATGAGCCGGGAAGACCAATTGAAGTAGAAATTTATCCTCCCGTTGAGGGAGGTAAATGGAATTTCAATCTTGAGGACCTTATGGCTACTTTGCATCAGGCGACTAAGACTTTAGCTTCTCACGAATAAGTTGGTGCAAAAGGCGCAGCAACGGCTCTAGAGACAACCAGTCCTGTTGTCGTGACTGGGAAGCGAGCAATTGATAAGGTACAAAGTTACGAGGGTGCTCTTCTAGACGTATATGGTAATGTTCCGTATGCGGAGCGCCAGTACACAACTATTGTCAATGGTCAGCGTGTTAATGGTGTTGCTGATAATGTGACTATTGTTAACGAGCAACGGACTGCTGTTGAAGCTAAGTTCGTAGAGGACTGGAGTAGCTCGCTCCGGAATCCCGCTAGCTCAGTGGGCTCAAAGCCTTGGTCGGCTGCTGAACAGACCAAAATGGTAGATCAGGCAAGAAATACTCATCCGGCTTCGAGGGTGGCGTTATCTATCATACGAATAGTCCAGAATTGGCTAGTCATTACTCAAAGATATTTCATGAGTCAGGTGTTAAAAACTTTAAGTTTGTAATTACGCCATTGAAAAACTGAGGTGATGTGTTGGCTAGTCAGATAGATGAGTTAGAGAAAATTTTAGGTGCGAAGCTAGAAAGGTCTGATGCTAGAGTCATCCCTGGGACGGATGGCGCATCCACTAGGGAAGCTATGTATTTCTCTGATGATGGGAAAAATAAATTTCGAAAGCAATTTAAAAATATCACATGCTTCGCTGATCCTACGAACGCAACTAGTGGTGGGATCAATGAAGCAGGGTGCAGCATTACGCCGTTAGATGGCCCACTGTTTCACGCTGTCATATATCACGGTGATATTGACGGCTGGAGAAAGGATATTAAAGCCGGTGCCGAAGGCCTCGGATTGCTGCTGGCTCGAATCGAAGATGATCAATTTGTTATTACCGATGGCCGCTCCATTCCTCTGTCAGAGTGCAAAATAGAGTTCTCTTAAACTTACGCCACTGACACCGGCCTTGCGCCGGTGTTTGCACTCTATCTGCACCCTGATTGCACACTTTCTGCATCCTATTTGCATCCTATTTTCATCCTTTCTGCAGTCAAGTTGCATCCCTTTTGCACCCACCCTGACGACCTATGGTCTAGTTGCTCAATACGCCCTTTTTGAGCATGATTTTTCGCCCCTTAACAGGAGCAAAATCTCAATACACATCACGCACCTCTCGCGAGGTGGGTGTTTTCTATATGTATCAATTAGTTATCCGATTTCTGTCTTCTGGGTACTGTTATACATTTGTAATACAAAACACAGGGTTCGCCCAATAAACACTGGTGTGCGGTGTATTACCTTTGTAATACACAGATCTACCGCCTTTCGATTACTCCTTTCAATTAGTCGCTGGCCCTGCTGCACGGGCAATGGCCCCGGCTACCTGATGTTTCATCACTGCATCGAGCAGGCATCGGACCAGTTCTTGCTCTTCCGTCGACATACGTGAAATCGCTTCGAACTGGTAGCTCAGTCGATTCTGGGTTGCGCCGGTGCTTGGTCGAGCGGTCAGAGCTGCCCAGCGAAACTCCTGCACACAAGCCAATGCGGAGCGCGAAGCCAAACGCAATATTGTCAGCACCTTAGTGACCAGCATTGCGGCCATGAGCGATCCGTCAGGCGCATCAGCGGCCAACAATGCGTCCATCTCCAACCTGGACAACAACTGGCTCGCGACGCAGCAAAGGGTCCAGTACAACAAAGAAATGGCAGAAGCCAAAACCCTGCCTGAACAACTCGACGTCATCGTGAAATGGGAAGGGACATCGCTGCGCCAGGACGTCATCAGCGCTGCCGGCTTCGGCAAAGGCCACCGACGGGATGGCGAGCACGGGGCTGGATACGCTGAACAGCGCCATGAGCTTCATGCGTGACCCTCGCGAGAGTCTGGACGCACTCAAAGAGTTTGTGACCTCTCCGGAAGCCATGAAGCAACTCGGGGCGCAGGTGGTCGCCACGATTGAGACTCAAGTAGATGAGATCAACGAAGCTCTGGATAAAGGTGGCGACGCCAACGCCGAGGACTTGGGTAGAAAAGCCGGTCACACCTTCTCGTTGGTAGTGGGCACCATTGCCAATGGCGGCAGCGGCGCCGCCTCGAAGTCTGTGACCCTCTCCAGAATGGGAATCGACGTTTCCAGCAAAGAACTTGAGGGGCTGGTTACCAAAGTCAAAGCGAATGGGCTGAAAAACGAAATCGCCCAGGTCGAAAAACTGGGCCGTGATTCAGACGTGCCAGTGATCGACCCGATTGCGGAGTCTGGAACGGGAACCAAGACGACCGACAAGACACCGTTACCCTCCTATTACCGCGAAGACAGCTCGGCCGGAGCGGCCGTGACGCAAGCGGATCTGCCGGAAGGCTACACACGCGTACTGAACACAAAAACCGGCAACTTCGAAGTCCGCAGCCCTACGGGTGATTTGCAATTTCCTGATTCCGAAGGCAACCTCATCCCCAAGGACGGGGGTAAGCTGGCTCAGCAGAAGCAGGCTGAGGAGAGGATTGCTGGTGCAAAAGCGGCAGGGGAAATACCGCCCACCAGACCGCTGGCTTTACCTTCACCTGAATTCAATGTGCCAGGTGAATATCGCCTGACTCGAAACGCAGATGGCACTGCCACCGTAGAGGGGCCTAGAGGTGGTTTATACAACTCAACTGGGCGTTACACTTCCGAGGGTAAGCCGGTGTACCGAGATAATAGTGGGGGATACGTCACGTTAGACGGGGGAAGAACCAACGTAAGTGCGCCGATTAGCTACGAGTCTATTCCGATACATCATATTTGTTCTAATAAATGTACTTCTGGTGCGAATGGGCAGATAGCTTGGACAAAGGAGTATCAGCGCTTCTTTGATGGGGCGGATCTTAACATCAATCGCGCAACTGAAGATCTAGTTGCGGTGCCAGGGCATAGAGGGCCGCATCCCATAGAGTATCACCAGTATGTGTATGGGAGTTTGGAACAAGCTACTCAAGGCCTGGCGCCCGGAACGCCAACGTATAAAGCGGCTGTTACAAACACGCTGGATGGAATTAAGAAGGAGGCAGTGATTGTGGGCAGTGAAGTTAATAAGTGGCTTACTAGGGATTAACATGAAATATTATTTGTTGCGCCAGGATCTATCTATCGCCGAAAAGTGGGTGCTTGGCGATGTCATGCATGTTGATAATTGGAATTTTAGTAATCCACCAGTTAACTTCATGGAGCCTGGAAGATATGCGCTCGAAGTCAGATTTGATGGCATTGAAGTTGACTATTCTTTAGCGGGCTACGCGAGTGTTCCGGTCTTGAGTGAGAGGGCTAGAGATTCACTCATCGGTTTGTCTGAAGTCGATCAGCCTTATCAAAACGTAGTCTTCGAACCCGTTGATGTTGAGGGCAAACAGGTCTCCCAAAATTATTTTCTAATGATCATAGAGACACAAATAGATTGTGTAGATGAAGAGCTTTCAAAATTTACAAAATTTTCAGTTGATGATCATGTGCGACCGGACATGGCAGGTCAATACCGCGCGTTTTACAATTTGGCTATAGATGAGTCAAAAGTGGGAGGGGTCAATATTTTCAGGATTAAAAATTATTTGGGTGCAATTGTAGTGAGCGAAGATGTTAAACGTCGCTTCGAGGCTGCAGGTGTGGCAGGTGTGGCAGGTGCGGCATTTGAGTCGGTGAGCGGCGATAAGGTTACTGTTGCATAAAAGAAATATAATTAGAAGGCAATGGTGCAAAAGCGACAGGAGCTGTAGATGTTCCCGCCACTTCGTCTATTGCCCGAGATGGGCTGCGTAATGATCTTGCTGTGCAGGCAGGCATTCCAAGGAGCTTGGATAAGGTCTGGGGTTCATCAATAGAAGATTTGGTTCAAGCGTATAAGATGGACGGCGCAAAGCTTGTGCCTAAACCTCCCAAGCCAGGCACTTCTGGCAATGCACAAGCATTTACAGTGGAAGGGCACCCAGCGATTAAGGAAGTCCAATACCACTCTGGCGGAGGTCGGCATGACGCGGAGTACTATAAGTTTACGTACAAAGATGGAACTGAAGTCAGAGTGATTGACTCGAGTGCAGGCTTCAAGCCAGGAAAAATTACCAAGTATCAGCAGTATTATGATAAGCAGGGTAACCGCTTGAAGTATGAAGCTGGCCAGTGGAAAGCTTGGAGGTAGTAGTGCATGGCGATGTTAATTCCTAATCTTAGTGCAGTGCTTATTCCGGGTATAAGTGCGGCGGGGTTTTCTCTGGGTGAGGATTTTTCCAGTATTAAAGAAAAAATTGGAATCGTAGACTGGTATGAGTCTAATGCATGCATTGATGAGGTTTTGATTAACAGTGCGGGATGGGTTGGAGTCAGGTCAAAAGTCGGTGCTGCCATCGGGCTTGACAAGACTGTTGAGTCATTCAGCTATCGCAATTATTTGGTTTCATTGGATTTTGGGGATGCCAAGAAACTATATAGAATTGTGGTTGGGAAAGGCTACCAAGGGAAATTCAAGTCGGTTATGCCTGGCGATGACCTACTGCTGCTTAGTGATTCTCATGAACTTGATTTCAATGACATGGATGACGATTTTTTAATAATTGAAAGCGGTAGATATATAGAGGGCATTAGCTTTATAACCGACTATAGAGCTTCATTGGAGCATGCGCCGATTCAGGAAATTGAATATATTTCAATACATGATTGGTCTTTTCGATAACTGTCCAAGCACACTATCTGACCCAGCACTGGCCATCGCGCCAGTGTAGTTTTATCTGCGGTCAGCGCCAAGCAATAACTGTAGAGGATGTCTCTAATCTGTCTGCAGAGTGTCTGTAATTTGTCTGCAAACAGTCTGCAGATTGTCTGTAGTTTGCCTGCAGTGATAAAGCCCGCGCCTCAATCGGGCAAGCCGATTGTCGATAACCGACCCTCTGTCCGCTTTCGCCCTTAAATCTGGTGTGTATTCAGGGCTTTGTATCGTCCTTAACTGCTGTTGAGCGGGCTATACACCATACGCACCCTGCGGGTGATCGTAATGTCTTGACCTATATAAGATTAATCCGGCTTTTGGATTTTTCCTTGTATTGCCAAGCGACTACAGCTTTGGCTGTAGGCCACGCCATTCCTGTGTTTGAGCGACTACAGGCTGTATTTAGCTGTCGTCATGACTCTTTTCCTTTAGCTGCTGGCCCTGCTGCACGAGCAATGGCCCCGGCTACCTAGTGTTTCACAATCACCGCATCGAGCAGTCCACGTACCAATTCCTGCTGTTCCATCGACATGCATGAAATCGCTTCGAACTGGTAGCACAGTCGATTCTGGGTTGCGCATGTGCTTGGTCAAGCGGTCAGAGCTGCCCAGCGAAACCCCTGCACACAAGCCAATGTCGAGAGCGAAGCCAAACGCAATATCGTCAGCACCTTAGTGACCGGCATTGCGGCCATGAGCGATCCGTCAGGCGCAGCAGCGGCCAACAATGCGTCCATCTCCAATCTGGACAATAACTCGCTCGTCCTCGGGCCTGTAACACCACCGGACACTACCTACACAGTGTTCTTGCTGGCTCTGGTGGTCACTCCGATTGCCGGACGTTTGAGTAAATCGCGGCCGCAATATGAAATGCTGGCAGGCACTGTAGCGCTCGGAATATTTGGCCCACTGCTGACCTTGTGGTCCTTGTTATGGATGATCGTCTTGGGCCTTGCCCTTGGTTCAGCGGGCGTGTTTCTTGCGCAGGCATCCGCCAATGCGCTTATCACTGCCCGAGCGGGTCGTTAAAAAGCGCAAGCGGTTGGGCCGTACCTGACGAGCTATTACCTCGGAGGCAGCCTGGGTGCAATCGCACCCGCGATGATCTGGAGTCATTGGGGGCTGGCAAGGGCTGCGTATTACTTCTCATCGGCTTCCAGTTGTTGTCATTGCTGCTTGCCCTGAAAGGCTGGAAACCGCCGACAGGCTTGAGACACGCGAAGGGCTTTGATAGCGTCGCAACAAGCTGCCGCACGGCTCGCAGTCCCAAGGACGAGATTGGCGCCGATAGTTTGTGTCTCATCGATTGATTGGCAAGACGCAAATCAGTGATCAGGGCTGTAGCGTTCGCGCGATAGATGGCGGTATACGCCAGGATGATTGCAGGTCGGATGCAGCAGACCTGCCTGACCGCTCGACAGTAGGTAACGCCATCGTATGCCCTGGACTGAGGTCATAAACGACTTCGCTCCCAAGCGGTTACTCAAACAAAAAGGCCAATACTTTCGTATTGGCCTTTCGGTTCAATCATTTGAAGCTGTGGCGCTCAAGCTTTCTTGGCTGAGCGCCACAACTGTCTTCATCAGAAGTCGAGGTTGGATACTGCCAACGCATTACTCTCGATGAAGTCACGGCGGGGCTCGACTGCATCACCCATCAGGGTGTTGAAGATCTGGTCTGCACCGATTGCGTCCTCGATGGTGACCTTCAACATGCGACGCACACTTGGGTCCATCGTGGTTTCCCAGAGCTGATCCGGGTTCATTTCACCAAGACCTTTATAGCGCTGGATGGTGTGACGCTTGGTGCTTTCGGCCATCAGCCAGGCGAGCGCTTCCTTGAACTCGGTGACTGGCTTCTTGCGCTCGCCACGTTGCACGTAAGCACCTTCTTCCAGCAGCGTGCTGATTTGCGCGCCGAGTGCAGTGACGGTCTTGTAGTCGTTGCTGCCAAAGAAGTCGCGGTTGAACGTGACGTAGTTCGACAGGCCGTGGGAGATCAGTTCGACCTCTGGCAGCCAGACGTTACGTTCACGGTCTTCGCGCAGGCTGGCTTTGTACACTAGACCGGACTTCTCGCCGCTACGCAGACGCGCATCGAAAAGGGCCAGCCAGGCTTGCATGCCTGCGTGATCCGAAAGCTGTTCCAGCGTGATCGGCGGCAGGTATACAAAGTGCTCAGTCAGCTCCTGAGGGTACAGGCGCGACAGACGCTTGAGGGTCTTCATCACCATGCGGAAATCGTTGACCAGGCGCTCAAGCGACTCGCCGGAAATGCCCGGTGCCGAATCGCTGAGGTGCAGGCTGGCATCTTCCAGAGCCGATTGGGTCATGTACTCTTCCATGGCCTCGTCGTCTTTGATGTACTGCTCTTGCTTGCCTTTCTTGACCTTGTACAACGGTGGCTGAGCGATGTAGATGTAGCCACGCTCGATCAGCTCTGGCAGCTGACGGAAGAAGAAGGTCAGCAGCAGCGTACGGATGTGGGAGCCGTCGACGTCAGCATCGGTCATGATGATGATGTTGTGATAACGCAACTTGTCGATGTTGTACTCTTCACGGCCGATGCCACAGCCAAGCGCAGTGATCAAGGTGCCCACTTCCTGGGAAGAGATCATCTTGTCGAAGCGCGCTTTTTCAACGTTCAGGATCTTGCCTTTGAGGGGCAGGATGGCCTGGGTCTTACGGTTACGTCCCTGCTTGGCTGAACCGCCAGCAGAGTCCCCTTCCACCAGGTACAGTTCGGAGAGGGCAGGGTCTTTCTCTTGGCAGTCAGCAAGCTTGCCTGGCAGACCGGCGATGTCCAGCGCACCTTTGCGGCGGGTCATCTCGCGGGCTTTACGCGCAGCCTCACGAGCGCGGGCAGCGTCGATCATCTTGCCGACAACGGCCTTGGCTTCGTTCGGGTTTTCCAGCAGGAAGTCAGAGAAGTATTTACCCATCTCTTGTTCAACTGCGGTTTTGACTTCGGACGAGACCAGCTTGTCTTTGGTCTGCGAGCTGAACTTCGGATCAGGCACTTTCACCGAAATGATCGCAGTCAGACCTTCGCGTGCATCATCACCTGTTGTGGCGACTTTGTGCTTTTTGGCCAGACCCTCCTGCTCGATGTAGTTGTTCAGGTTACGCGTCAGCGCTGAGCGGAAGCCCACCAGGTGAGTACCACCATCGCGCTGCGGGATGTTGTTAGTGAAGCACAACAGGTTCTCGTTGAAGCTGTCGTTCCACTGCAGTGCGATCTCGACGCCGATACCGTCGTCACGCTGGATGTTGAAGTGGAACACTTCGTTCACCGGCGTCTTGTTGGTGTTCAGGTATTCAACGAATGCGCGCAAACCGCCTTCATACTTGAACAGCTCCTCTTTGCCGCTGCGCTCGTCTTTAAGAACGATGCCCACACCGGAGTTGAGGAACGACAATTCACGAATCCGCTTGGCCAGTATGTCCCAGCTGAAGTGGATATTCTTGAACGTGTCAGCCGACGGTTTGAAGTGGATCTGCGTACCGGTGCTGTCGCTTTCACCGACGATTTTCATCGGCTCTTGTGGCACACCGTGAACGTAGGTCTGTTCCCAGATCTTGCCGCTACGGCGAACTGTCAGCAACAGCAGTTCGGACAAAGCGTTGACTACGGAAACACCTACACCGTGCAAACCGCCGGATACCTTGTAGGAGTTGTCATCAAACTTACCGCCTGCGTGCAGCACGGTCATGATGACCTCGGCCGCTGACACGCCTTCTTCTTTGTGAACGTCTACCGGAATACCGCGACCGTTGTCGCGTACGGTGATCGATTCGTCCGGGTGGATGATGATGCTGATGTCGTCGCAATGGCCAGCCAGAGCTTCGTCGATCGAGTTATCAACCACTTCGAATACCATGTGATGCAGACCGCTACCGTCGTCTGTATCACCGATGTACATTCCGGGACGCTTGCGTACGGCATCAAGTCCTTTCAGCACTTTAATGCTGGACGAGTCGTACGTTTGGTTTTCGCTCATGCAATCACTCCCGATGGTCGTGGGTCTGGGTGATACGGCCTTGTTCCACGTGGAACAAAGCGACTGGCGTTTCCGTCTGCCAGCCCTCCCTCAAAAATTCTTGATCTACACAGGTGATAAATACCTGGCAGCGTAATTCTTCCAGCAAACGGCAAAGCGCTTGGCGATGGTTATCGTCCAGTTCGGACGGCAAGTCATCCACCAGATATATACACTGGCCTCGACGCACTTGGCTGACGAGGTGACCTTGGGCAATACGCAATGCACACACCACCAACTTTTGCTGACCGCGGGACAAGATGTCCGCCGCGTTGTGTGCGCCTAATCTAAGGCGCAGATCAGCACGTTGTGGTCCGGCTTGCGTATGGCCCATTTGCTGATCCCGGTTCAGGGAGGAGGCGAGCACAGTGCTTAGCTCTTTTTCCTTGTCCCATCCCCGGTAATAACTCAGAGTCAAACCTTCAAGCTCAACCAGCTCACTCAAGGTCTGTTCAAAAACTGGCTTGAGCGCTTTGATATAAGCGCGGCGAAACTCATCGATTTCTTCACTCGCCAGGCACAGCTCTCGGTCCCAGGCCGCCTGCGAAGCGGCGTCAAGTGTACCATGCCGAAGCCACGAGTTCCGCTGCCTCAGGGCCTTCTGCAGGCGCTGCCAAGTGGCCATGAAGCGAGGTTCCACGTGGAACACTCCCCAATCCAGAAACTGTCTGCGAATCTTGGGCGCACCTTCCAACAGTCTGAAGCTGTCAGGGTTGATCAATTGCAAGGGCAGTATTTCAGCCAACTGCGCTGCACTGCGTGCATTCTGACCATCAATGCGGATCTGAAACTCGCCCTGTCGGTCGCGTGAAACACCCAGATTGCTATGGCCGCCTTGTGCCAGATCAACTTGGCCAAACACGGTACACGCGGGTTGTTCGTATTGAATGACAGGAAGCAGACGGCTGCTGCGAAACGAGCGGGCGATGCCCAGCAGATGGATGGCCTCCAGCACGCTGGTTTTGCCGCTGCCGTTGGCACCGTAAAGAATATTGATTCGCGGGGAAGGGGAAAGGGTCACCGGGTGCAGATTGCGCACCCCGGTGACCGAGATGCGGCTGAGAGACATCAGGTTTCGCTGTGCATGGATTACAGACGCATCGGCATGACAACGTAGGCAGAGTCATCGTTATCAGACTCTTGCACCAGTGCACTGCTGTTGGAGTCGGACAGAATCAGGCGAACCTGCTCTGTTGTCATGACACCCAACACGTCAAGCAGGTAGCTCACGTTGAAACCAATCTCCAGAGAACCGCCGTTGTATTCAACGCCGATTTCCTCTTCCGCTTCTTCCTGCTCAGGGTTGTTCGCCTGAATCTTCAACTGACCGTTGGCCAGCTGTAGACGGATGCCACGGTACTTCTCGTTCGACAAAATTGCGGTGCGGCTGAAGGCTTCACGCAGCGCCTGACGATCGCCCAGCACCAACTTGTCACCGCCTTTAGGCAGCACACGTTCGTAGTCCGGGAATTTGCCGTCGACCAGTTTGGAGGTGAACGTGAACTCACCGGTGGTCGCACGGATGTGATGTTGACCCAGAACGATGCTGACCATGCCATCCTGCTCGGTAAGCAGACGCGCCATTTCCAGAATACCTTTGCGCGGGACAATGACCTGATGGCGGTCGGCGTGTTCGATATCAGCAGCCATCGAGCACATCGCCAGACGGTGACCGTCAGTGGCCACTGCGCGCAGGACACCGGCGCTGACTTCCAGCAGCATGCCGTTAAGGTAATAACGCACGTCCTGCTGGGCCATTGCAAAGCTGGTGCGCTCGATCAAGCGTCGCAGTTTGCTCTGGACCAGATTGAACGTCAGCGAACCCGGGCCTTCTTCGACCGTCGGGAAATCGTTGGCAGGCAAGGTCGACAATGTGAAGCGACTGCGTCCGGCCTTGACCACCAGCTTGGCGTCATCGACCTTGATGTCGATCAACGCGTCGTTGGGCAGGCTTTTGCAGATGTCCATCAGCTTGCGAGCTGGCACAGTGATTTCGCCTGGCTCGGCAGGCTCTTCCAGTTGAACACGGCCAACCAGCTCCACTTCCAGGTCGGTACCTGTCAGCGACAGCTGCTGACCTTCGACGACCAGAAGCACGTTGGACAGCACCGGCAAGGTCTGGCGGCGTTCAACCACGCCGGCGACCAATTGCAGGGGTTTCAACAAGGCTTCGCGTTGAATGGTGAAATGCATGGTCTAGTCCCTTGCCTTAATAAGCTGCACTGGCGTCATCACGTAGTCAGAGTGCGCAGCAGGTTCTTGTAGTCCTCACGGATATCCGCGTCGGATTCCTTGAGTTCGTTGATCTTTCGGCAAGCGTGCAAAACGGTGGTGTGGTCACGACCGCCAAACACGTCGCCAATTTCCGGCAGACTGTGGTTAGTCAGTTCTTTGGACAACGCCATCGCCACTTGACGAGGCCGAGCCACAGAACGGGACCGACGCTTGGACAGCAGATCAGAAATCTTGATCTTGTAGTACTCGGCAACGGTGCGCTGAATGTTATCCACACTCACCAGTTTGTCTTGTAGCGCGAGCAGGTCTTTCAGCGATTCGCGAATCAACTCGATGGTGATGTCACGGCCCATGAAGTGGGAGTGGGCGATAACACGCTTGAGCGCACCCTCCAATTCACGAACGTTGGAACGAATGCGCTGAGCAATGAAGAACGCGGCGTCGTGTGGCAGATCCACCTTGGCCTGGTCTGCCTTCTTCATGAGGATCGCGACACGTGTTTCGAGCTCAGGTGGCTCGACTGCGACAGTCAGGCCCCAGCCGAAGCGGGACTTGAGGCGCTCTTCGAGACCTTCGATTTCTTTCGGATAACGGTCGCTGGTCAGAATGACCTGCTGTCCGCCTTCCAGCAAGGCGTTGAACGTGTGGAAAAACTCTTCCTGCGAACGTTCCTTGCGGGCAAAGAATTGAATGTCATCGATCAGCAGTGCGTCCACAGAGCGATAGAACCGCTTGAATTCGTTGATCGCATTGAGCTGCAAGGCTTTGACCATGTCGGCCACGAAGCGCTCCGAATGCAGGTACACAACCTTTGCGTTCGGGTTCTTCTTGAGCAGGTGGTTGCCTACAGCGTGCATCAAGTGGGTTTTACCCAGACCTACACCGCCATAAAGAAACAGCGGGTTGTAGCCATGCTTGGGATTGTCAGCCACTTGCCAGGCCGCAGCGCGTGCGAGCTGGTTGGATTTACCTTCGACAAAATTCTCGAAGGTAAACGTGCGATTCAGATAACTGGTGTGCTTGAGCGCGCCCTCAACCTGAACAGTACGCTGTTCTGCACGAGCAGGTGCCTGCTGAGAGCTGGCGCCCGCCATGGGATCGAAGCTGTCACGCGAAGGCTCGTCATGGGCCGGTGCACTCTGCACAGGCGACGGCGATGCAGCAGGCGCGGCTGGCGTCGCTACCGGAGCAGGGGACGACACACTGCTGACCGAATTGGCGGACAACGCCTGAGAGGCGGCCGCAGCCAATGGGGCGTTAGGTGCAGCACGCGGCGCGGAGCTACGTTTGCTTCCTATTAATAAGGAAAGCGCAGGAGCGAGCCCTTGGCCGTGTTCGCCAAGAAGCTCGAGCAGACGGCCCAGATATTTTTCGTTGACCCAATCGAGAACAAAGCGGTTCGGTGCGTACACACGCAACTCGTCGCCTTCAGCTTCGACCTGTAGCGGACGGATCCAAGTGTTGAATTGCTGGGCAGGCAGCTCATCGCGCAACAGCTCCACGCATTGCTGCCAAAGTTCCACTGACACGGATATCCCCTAAGTTGAAAGCCGGTGAGGCAAAAACAACCGCCATTGTAACGACCCGAGGCTGACTTATCCACATGTAGGTTGCTCACAAACACCTATAAATCAGTGATTCACGACTCCATGAAGCGACAAACGGTATGTGCATAAGCCCTGTGGATAACCAGGCCTCAGCTCGTTGCATAAGTGGGGGTTGAAATCTGTGGATAAAGCGCCTGTGGATAAAATGCCATTCCATACACAGCTTTTCCGACAGCGCAGCACAGACAGGCCACCGCTTCTCGACAGACTTTCAGATCTCTGTACACCTTATAAAACATGGCCTTCAGCGTTTTATCCACAGATAATGGCTACGTAAGAATAACAAGCTTTATAAAGAAGCTTTAAATAGTCTTTCTCTTTATTTCTATAGCTGAGGGTTGAACGCGTGCCCGGGACAGGCAGGTGAAAACCGACAAATGACCCCTGAAGAAGTAAATGAAGGAAAAGCTGGTTGGAAATTGACCTGCGAGCCCGCTTTCTCTAGAATCCCCGGTCTCTTAAAACGGGGGCCATTCCGGCCCGTAGTGGACGAACCAGGTAACACGCCATGAAACGTACTTTCCAACCCAGCACTATCAAGCGCGCCCGCACCCACGGTTT